>MKWU01002156.1_pt1 | contig 30572 bp, 20 predicted proteins | sample 809101 | NCBI WGS metagenome assembly MKWU01 (sample SAMN05860141, study PRJNA318959) | sponge metagenome | host: Aplysina aerophoba | place: Slovenia: Piran, Adriatic Sea, Gulf of Piran | collected 2013-05-07
ACTCCGGCCCGTCCGCCGGGTCCCGGAAGCGGACGCGCCAGACCAGGTCGTTGGTCCGTGCCCGCAACGTCGGGTCGATCCGTTCGGTCGGCAGCGGCTCCAGCGTGGAGAAATCGAGCCGCTCCACCCACTCGCGACCGCCCTCCAACTGTTCGGCGACGAACTCGCGCAGCAGGTCGCGCACGGCCAGCGGGTGCGAGAACAGGGCCTTGTAGGCACGGTCGTGGCGCAGGCTTCCGCCCACCGCCCCCCGACGGCTCCCCGCATTCTCGCACGCTGCCCGCGGGCACTGTGGCCGACACCATGCGTCGGCCCACCAAGACGTTCCCCGGCCGGATCGAACGGTTACCCCGTAAGCGCTGTCCGGACCTACGGCAGGGCAAGTTCGCTGGCCCGCAGATCCGTCACGAACCCGTGTCCGGGAGAATGCGTGATCATGATGTCGATTTCCGCCGCGATCGCCGCCTCCTGAGGCGTCACTCCGCAAGCCCAAAACACCGGCACGACCGACGGAGGAATCTCGTCCACGGGAGGGCCGAAGTAAGGGTCCCGCAGGTTCGCGCCGATCGCGCTCGGATCGCCGACGTGCAGGGGTGCTCCATGGTTGAACGGAAAGCGGGCGGTCACCTGCGTGGCAACAATCGCCTGTTCCGGCTGCAGCCAGCGCATGGTGACGACCATCGGACCACGAAAGCGCCCTGCAGGCTCGGTAGGCAACTCGGTCCGCAGTACCCACCGATCCTTCGCGGTCGGAACGCCAGCGTCCTCAAGCGCTTGGTCGAACGTGATTCCGGAGCCAATCAGGAACGCCACGAAATCGTCCTGCCAAAGCTCGGAAATGTCCGTGGTGTCAGCTAGCCGTATCCCTTCGCGGTACACGGCGTAACGGGGCAGGTCCGTCCTAAGATCCGCACCTGGGGCCAGGCGCTTGGGCTCCGGGCTGCCCGCGTTTAGGACCTCCAGCACGGGACACGCGCGCTGGTTTCTCTGGCAGTACAGGAGGAAGTCATACGCGTGCGCCTTACGCAGGACGACCAGGTTGCACTGGACGTACCCCATCGCTACGCCGCGCGTCGTACCGGCATGAGCCCCGTTACGGCAGGCTAGGCGGGCCTCTGAGGGCGACCACCGGCTGGCTATCGAACCATCGACACTCATCTGCGCATTGCCACCAACTAGGGGAATTATATGCCTGGCTCATCCGGTCATGCCGAGCACACCACCGGTTTGCTCGACACGGGTTTCTCTTCAGTACAGGACTTCAGTACCGTCATGCCACGAGTACACGACCCCAGCCGAACAAGCCAGTACCCTCCGCAACTGGTCCTGCGGAACCCATTCAGAGAAGTGTCAACCAGCCGTGGATCCATTTGGCGCGACACTCATGTCCCCGCAGCACCTCCGCGTCGATCACGGAACTCGGTGGCGGAATAGCAGCAATGGCCCAATCGAACTCCGCGGCACATCTCGATTCTGGAATGCAGGGGCCACCGGCGAGCAATGGCTAGACCTTGGGCACGGCCTTGCGTTCAGCGCGGAGCATAGGCAGTGCTGGACCGTTCGCTTGTTGCGACGCAGCGGTGCAGCGAGGCGGGCAACCGGGTCCACGGCTTTGGCGTCGCGCGGGAGGAGTCTCCTGCGAGCGCACAAGCGCAGACTCGCGCAACGCCTGGTCAAAGTCAGGTATCGGTTCGGTTTCGGCTGCTTTGGGGTCCCGTGACCGCTGGGAGTCGGGCTCCGAACTGACCTACTCGCGGCCAGGGGATCCGTTAGTTCCTGGCGAGAGCACCAGCCAGAGGCCGGCCAAGGCAAGAATTCCGGTAGCCCACGCCCACGGCGCGGCGCCGAAGGGCAGGCAGATCGCAGCCGCCGCGGCCGATCCAGTCAACAGCCGTTCAGAGGCTCGCAGGGGTCGCAACCAATAGCCAACCAGGGCTACCGCCCATCCGGCGGTGCCCAATAGCAGCGCTAGACCCGCCGCCGCGATTCCCAGCAGATCGCCTTGTCCAAGGAGCCGGGGATCGAACGCGAACGCGAACGGAATCAGAAAGCAGACCAGACCCAGGCGAAACGCATTCATGCTGGTCTTGATCGCGCTGCCCCCGGAGATTCCGGCCGCGGCATAGGAAGCGAGAGCGACCGGTGGAGTCACCATCGAGAGCACGCAGTAGTACATGACGAAGAAATGCGCGGGCAACTCCTCGATCCCCAGGTCCTTCAGTGCGGGCACGAACAGGATCGCGCCGATCAGGTACGCGGCAACCGTCGGCAGACCCATTCCCATGACGATGCATCCGAGCACGATCAAGGCCATCGCACCGATCGACGAGCCGCTGCCGACGATGAGCTCCGTGCTGAACTTCAGAGCGAGATTGGATTGGATCGCCACCGCGATGATGATGCCGATGGCGGCGATCGGAACCGCCACCTGGCAGGCTTGGCGGGTGGCGGTCTCGATGCACTCGACGAGCGCGTGCCCGACCAGCCGGCCTTCGCGTGTGACGAAGCTCACCGCCACGCAACCGAGGCACGCGAGAACGGCCGCGTAGGTAGCGGAGTAGCCGGCCACGAGCAATCCGACCAGCAGGACGGGAGGAAACAGCAAGTGGAGCCGGGGCACAATCGGCGGCTGGGCTACAAGCACGTTCTCCGACAGTGTGCCCACCCCGGTCTTCCTCGCTCGCAAGTCCACCGAAAGGAATAGGGCCGCGTAGAACGCCAGTGCAGGCAGGAGCCCGGCCAGGGCGATACGGCCGTAGTCCACCTGGATCATCTCGGCCATGACGAAGGCCGCCACGCCCATGATCGGAGGCATCAACTGCCCGCCCGTTGACGCGATCGCCTCCATCGCCCCTGCCATGTCGGCCGAGTACCCAGCGCGGCGCATGAGGGGAATCGTGAACACACCAGTCCCGGCAACGTTGGCCACGGCGCTACCCGTGATACTCCCCATCAGGCTGCTCGAGACGACCGCAGCCTTGGCGGAACCGCCGCTATGCGCCCCCGTCAGCCGGAGACCGATGTCAATGATGAGACGCCCGCCGCCAATCGAGCCGTACACCGCGCCAAAGAGGATGAAGTAGAAGACGAACTGCACCGAAGTCCCGGTGGTGATCCCGAGTATGCCGTTCAGCGACAGCGTCAGGATCTCGATCGCGTCGTGCAGGCCGAATCCCGAGAACCGCAGCCAGCCCGGCATCCACGCGCCGAGAAAGCCGTACGCGAGGAATCCGATCAGGACGCCCAGCAACTGCCATCCCACTGCGCGGCGCACTCCCTCGAACAAGATCGCCAAGCACAGCAGGCCAAACAGAATGTCGACCGGAAGGACGGGGTCAACTCCTTCCATGCGCTCTGTCAGGCGTACGGACGAAACCAGGTAGTACGCCCCAGTGCCCATCGCGCTCAGGACCAGGGCGGCATCCGCCAGCCTCGGGAAGAGCCCACCTCGCTTTCCCTTCAGAGGCATCCACAGGATCAGCAGGGTCGCGGCCAGCGTCAAGTGCAACGGGCGCTCGACCAGCGGGGCCTGCGGGCTGAACAGGATGTAGATCTGGAATGCGATCCAGAACGTTCCGAGCGCAACCCGCAGAACAGCGACCGACCCGGAAAAAGCGGAACCTCGGGAAGAGGGGGCTTCACTGTCGGCTGGCAACGGGGAACCGTTCCTGCCGACTAAGTCCATCCCCGTAGACTGTAGTACTCTTCCGCGCCGGGGTGCAGTGGAACTCCGGTTTTTTCCAACCGGCCCGCTTGTCTCGGATCAAAGTCCTCCCACGCACCATGGGCCTCGGCCATCGCATCCTTGTTCTCGCAGACGGTCTTGGTGATCAGGTGGGCGAATTCATCCGAAGTGTCCTTGTGCGTGATCAGGACCGTGCCCATGTCCACCGAGTCGATCGGGCCCGCTTGCCCGCGGAACCATGCCGGCATGGGGGTGCGCTCGACGCCGGGCCCGGACAGCTTGGCGATCGTCTCCTCCGGATAGTCGAGGAACCTCACCGCAGTCGTGGTCGCAACCTCCGTCACCGTCGGATGACCGCGAATCGCAGTCTCCAAATACAGGTCTGCGCGTCCGTTCCGGAGGATCGCGGAAACCTGGTTTGCCGAGACCTGGATGATGTCTCCGCCGTCCTCTAGGATCTTCTCGCGGCCCGTACCGAGAGACTCGAACAGCATGTCCGCCACGACCGGCACCGTGCTGCCCTGCGGCTTCATGACGATCCGCAAGGGATCCCCGGACTGAAGCGCTTGTTTCAGCGTGTCGTTTCCCGTACGACCGATGTACTCCTCGGTCAGCATCGCGGCCATCCAGACTCGGTTCAAGCCGCCCGCCAGGGCCCGGAGATTGGTATGGGCCTGCTCGTAGGCGACGCGGTTGCCGCTGTAAGCCCATGAGGCGGTCGCCGCCTGGGCAATCGCGATCGTCTCTTCTCCCCGGTCCACCAGGATCGGATTTCCGATCCCACCCCCGCGCGCGATGACCTCGACTCGAGTTCCCTCCGGAAGCGACCGCTGCAGCAGTTGAGCGAGAGTCGCGGCAAACACATACCATGAAGTGCCCGGCGGCATCGCTCCGATGGTCACGACTTCGTCGGAAGCCGGCGCACACCCCAAGGCGCCGAACCCGCCACACTGAGCCCCGGCCAGGGCAAGAAACTGCCTGCGATCGAATGTCACTGTGTTTGCTGCCCCTTCGGAATCTCTAGACCGCCAGCAATGTCGATTCGGCCAGCAGCCCTACCGCCCCCAATGCCTCCCGAATCTGTTCGAGGCGCTCGTGCGAGGGCTGTCTAGTCGGCGGCCTGACCACGGACGACTTCAAGCGGCCCGCCATCACCATGGCCGCCTTCATGCGCGCATGAGCGTCCCCCGAAGGCTCCTCGTCGGCGTAGACGGCATCCTTCAAGATGCTGATCCGCTGTTGGGCCTGGCGCGCCGCATGCAGGTCGCCTTCGCAGACCGCCGAGTACAACTCCACCAAGAGGTCCGGGATCAGAGACGCGAATCCGACGAGGGCGCCGTCCACGCCCTGCACCATGGACGCCAGCACGTACTCGTCGTGGCATGTCAGGACAGTGCAGTCCGGATTCGCTGTCCGAATCGCGCGGATGTCGCGCTCGTACTTCGACATCTCGCGCGTACCCACCTTGAACGTCGTCACGTTCGGCACTTGAGCCAGCTCGGCCAGCAGCCCTGAGGAATACCGGGCTTTGGTCCAGGCCGGATAGACATGCACGATCAGGTTCAAGTCCACGGCCTGCGAGATGGCCAGGAAATGGTCGACCACGTGGTCGTCGCGCATCCCGAAACGCAACCAGTAGTGCGGCGGCATGACCAGCAAGCCGCTGGCGCCGGCCTCGCTCGCCATCAGGGCATGCTCGACGGACTCCTGAATCGATTCGCAGCAGATCCCCGAAACGACCGGCACGCGGCCCGCGACCGCGTCGGCTACGGTTCGGGTAACGTCCGCCCTCTCGTGCGCGCTCAGGGCAAAGACCTCTCCGGTGTGACCGTTGGTTACGAGCCCGCCAATCCCGGCATGGCCGGCAAGCCAGCCAGCGAACCGCCTGAGTTCGGCCTCGTCGACGGAAAGGTCATCCCGAAACGGGACCTGCATCGCGGGAAGAATTCCACGGAAGGGCTCGACGCGCGCCATGGCTTGATTGTCCTTCCCGAGCAGCCCGCGGAGCAAGGCGTTGGAACGAATTCCTGCCGCGAAGTTATAATGTCCGAACGCTGCCGCACGACTCGCGCCCAGCTCCCCGAGCGCTCCCGGAAGGGATCAAGGGATGCTCGGGCGCGCCTTGACCCACTCCAGAAGCGTGTCACGCAATACCCACTCGGTGGGTCTGAAGGGAATGCCCCGTCCGCGCCATTGCCCGGCGACGTAATCGTTGGTAACGAATTGGTAGACCCGGTTCGGGTCCACACGGCGTCCGGCCGTGGCTTCCTCCGGAAGATCTTTGCCCAGCACGGTGGCGACGACCAGGGTGTTGTCAAACGGCAGGATGTTCCACACATGGCGCGCCGTCACCGTTCCGCGGCCAAGGGAATCCCGGACGCCGCCACGGTTCATGTAGGCGAGATCCGCGCCGGTCACGTCCCGGATTGCCCGCTCGACAAGCGTTTGAACGGCCGACCGATCCAACGCACGTTCGCAGTATCCGATCGATACATCCACTCGCTTGGAAACCTGCGACTCCCAGTGTGCGACCCGCTCGGCAGTGGCAGGATCAGCCGGGAAGCCATCGCCCGAAACCGGGATTCGAGTCCATTCGTGCCGGACAATCTGGCTCGTGTCGGTATCGAATGCGAGCTCCAGTCGCCCCAGTTCGACGCCGTACGCACGCAGTTTCACTCCGACACGCCCCTCCACCAGCAGGGGCTCCTGCCTCCCGCCGTGATCATGTCCGCTCACCAGGACATCGACGTCGGGCAACTCTCGCAGCACCAACTCGTCTTCATCGTCAAACAGGTGGCCGAGGACCACCACCATGTCCGAGCGCTCGTGCATCTCCTCGACGACCGGGCGCAGGGACTCGACGAGTTCAGCAGACCGCCACGGCCCGGCTTGGTCGGGCTTGATCAATGCGAGCAACCTGGGGGTCAGCGCCCCGATCACCGCGATGTCGAGGTCTCCTACCTGCAAGACCGTCGCCGGTGGGAGCAACAGGTCACCCTGCCCATTGATGACGTTAGCAGCGAGAATCGGCGCGTCTGACACTCGTTCAAAGTCGCGGATGCGCTCCCAGCCATAGTCAAACTCGTGGTTTCCGAGACAATGCGCATCAATCCCGAGCGCATTCGCCACCTCGAACGCAGGCGTACCCCGAAAAATCGTCGACACCGGCGAGCCCTGCACCATGTCACCGGCATGCAGCACGACGGCGTGTCCGGCCTTCTGCCGTTCACGTTCGATCGCGGTTGCCACATGGGCGAAGCCTCCTCGTCCCCGGTCATCGGGCAGGAGCCGGGCATGGAGGTCATTGACGTGCAGGATCGTGAAGCGCTGGACTTCCGCCAAGCCCGGCGCCACGCCGGCGAGCAGCAGGACGATGACGGATCGAAGTACCGGTCTCACTCCCATGGCTACCCCTCAGTGTCTCACTCGCGGACCGCGTTGCGTCACTGTCCAGAGATTGCGAGTTCGACACAACCGGCAGTCGAACGGCCGTAGATCTAGATGTCCGTCGGCCTCCGCTGCGGGCCTTGGAACCGCTATCCAAGTCTCGACCGTCGCGGCGATGCGAAATTGTGTCAAGACGGTTCTGCAAATCCCTCCTGGTGCTTTTGGGGCTCGGGGAACTTGGACATCGTATTCCCGCAGTCTGATCCACTGCCGGGCCGTGGCCGCTACTGAAATTGCGACCCGCTGAGGGATGTCGGGCTCCCGGCTGGAGGCGGGCGAGACTGACCACCGCCAGCGCCCGGATCAGCCGCAGGCAGCTGGTCGGATTGGGGGAAACCCGGATCACCCGCGTGCGCCGACGCAAGAGGTCTCGCGCCACCTCGCTATCATCCTCCGGACCGGCGTTCAATTGCCGCGAATGCCCCTCTGAGGGCGTCCGCGCTGAGGGAGGACAAGTTCGCGGGCTGGCCCACTTTTCCCGCGCACAAGCGGACGAAGCGACGAAAGCTTGAGCGATTGCGGATCTCGGCGAGTTGCCTCAGGTCGCGTTCCACTTAGGTCTCGAAGTAGGCCGCGAACGCCTGCTGCGGATCGAGGCCCTGATCGAGGATCCTGGGATAGAAGCCGCAGTGGAGCAACTCGTCCACCGTTTCGTACGGTTTCGCACGGCGTCGTTCGGCAAGTGAAAACGGCAGCAGGCGAAGCAGCGCGGTGCGGCCCGCGAGGGACTGGTTGATGGCATCTGAGAGCTTGAAATGCTCGCTGCCCGTCAACACACAGAGGCTGTTCTGTCCCCTCTCATCCGCCCAGACCTGAAGGTACGAGAGGAAGTCGGGTACACGTTGAATCTCGCCCAGGATCGCACCCGTACTGATTCGGGCGAGCAGGCGGCGTGGGTCGCGCTCGGCAAATTCGCGTTCATCGGGTGCTTCGAGATTGACCTAGGTCAAGTGAGCAAACGCCTCCCGACAGAGCGTGGTCTTGCCCGACTGGCGTGGTCCCGTCACGGTCACGAAGGGGTAGCGCTGGAACAGACTCTTGAGGACGGGGGCAATGTCGCGCGGAATCATGGGGGCCATGGGACGACTTCAATCTCACAAATTGAAGGATGCACCTGCAAGTTGTTAGAAACTGTCACTGGTGTCAATGCAATTCGTAGCGACGCGGTCCGAAAGCCACTGTCGGAACAACCCGCGACGCTGCTGGAACGACCACCTCGAGGTATCCGACTCGCAGCTAGGTGCTGGGGGTAGAAGACCTAGAATGAGGGGGATCTATTCAACGGCAAGGAAGGTATCGATTGGCCCGAGACACTCCAAAACAGACAACCCTGGCACTGGGCGGCATGACTTGCGACCACTGCGTCTCCACCGTGGAGACAGCACTGGCCGCAGTGGACGGCGTGATGACCGCCACGGCCGATTTGGCATCGCAATCGGCACGCGTGGAATATGATCCCTCCATTGCCGACATCGCAAGCATGGAGGACGCGGTCGCCGCGGTCGGGTACGCGCCGCGCCCTGCCAGCAACCTGGTGTCGTTGGATCCGACGGTGGACAGCAAGCCAATCGAGCAAGCGCCGGCGCCGGAATTCGGTGATTTTCGAGTCAACATCGAAGGCATGACGTGCGCAAGCTGCGTGCTGTCGGTCGAGCGCGCGGCGCTGGGAGTGAACGGCGTCGCCTCCTGCCAGGTCAGTCTCACCGAATCAGCCGCGCAGGTCCGCATCGACCCGCGCGAAGGCGCTATCGATGCTGTTCTTGAGGCAATCAACTCCGCCGGCTACCGGGCAACGCTCGAGAAGGCCGATCCCGCTGTCGACATCGGCGGCCGCGCCTCGCGCCCGCTTGTTCGCAGGCTGGCCGTTTCGGCGGTGCTGACGGCTCCCCTGCTGATTCTGGCCATGTCCCATGGGAGCCTCGACTTCCCCGGGTCGAAGTGGCTTCAGTTGGGACTGGCGCTCCCAGTCGTCTTCTATGGCGGCGCATCGTTCTACGCTGCGGCGTGGAACGCCGCTCGGCATGGCCGCAGCGACATGAACACGCTGATCGCCGTAGGCACGGGCGCGGCGATGGCATACAGCGTCGTCGTGCTGCTGGCACCGGCGTGGGTATCGTCCGGGACTGACGCTCCTCCGGTCTACTTCGAAACGGCGGCCGCGATCCTGACTCTGGTGCTGCTGGGGCGTGTTCTGGAAACACGAGCCCGGCGACGGACATCCGCTTCGATCCAGAAGCTGGTCGCACTGCAAGCCGGGACCGTTCGAGTCCGGCGCCAAGGCACGGAGAACGAAGTCTCGTTGGCGGAGGTCTCCGTCGGGGACGAGGTGGTGGTGCGCCCGGGCGAGCGGTTCCCGGTGGACGGCACGGTGATCGACGGCTCCGGTGCCGTCGACGAATCGCCCATCACCGGGGAGAGCGTGCCAGCCGACAAGACCGCCGGATCCAGGGTTGTCAGCGGCTCCCTCAACCTGGACGGATTCCTCGTGTTCCGGGCCGAGAGCGTGGGGAGCGAGACGGCTCTCTCCCGGATCATTGAGTTCGTTCGGCACGCCCAGGGATCCAAGGCTCCCGCCGCACGACTGGCAGACCGGATCGCGGCTGTGTTCGTACCGATCATCCTGGTGTGCGCGCTGGCGACGTTCGCCGCCTGGCTTGTCACGGGATCCGGGGACGATCGCCTGCGCATGGCATTGAGCAATGCCGTCAGCGTGCTGATCATCGCCTGCCCCTGCGCGCTGGGCCTGGCCACTCCGGCGGCATTGGCAGTGGGTATTGGCAGGGCAGCCGAGAAAGGCATCCTGATCCGGGATGGATCCGCCTTGGAAGCCGCGAGAAACGTGGATACCGTGGTTTTCGACAAGACCGGCACGCTGACTCTTGGAAGGTTTGCCGTGACCGATGTCATCGCGGTTGGTACCGCGAGCACTCAGGATCTGACCGCTGCGGCAAGCGCGATCGAGAGCCGCAGCGAACACCCGATCGCGATGGCCATCGCGGCGGCGGGCCGTGCGGCGGATGACGGGGTCGCGGACTACCGCGCGTTGCCGGGTGCCGGCGCCACCGGAAGGATCGGCAACGATTCGTGGGTCTTTGGCAAACGGGACCTCCTTGCCAAGGAGGGGGCCGATCTGGCCTCGGCAGGGACCATGATCGACCGGTTTGAGAGCGAGGGCAAGTCCGTTGTCCTGGCAGCCCGAAACGGCGAGTTGGAAGGTATCTTCGCTCTCCGCGACACTATGCGCCCTGAGGCCGCCGAGGCGGCACGCGATCTCCGGTCTCGGGGCGTGACGACCCTCATGCTCAGCGGTGACAACAAGGTGGCAGCCAAGGCGATTGCGTCCGAAGCGGGAATTGAGGACGTTCTCGCGCCCGTCCTGCCCATCGAGAAGTCCGCGGCGATCGAGCGCCTTCAGGCTGAAGGCCGCACGGTGGCCATGGTCGGCGACGGCATCAACGACGCCCCCGCGCTGGCGCAAGCCGATCTCGGCGTCGCAATCGGCGCCGGCACCGACATAGCGATCGAGTCCGCCGGGATCATTCTCGTTCGCAGCGACCCCTCGGACGTGGGCCGGGCGATCGAACTGGCCAAGCGCACGCAACGCGCGATCGTGCAGAACTACTGCTGGGCGTTCGGATACAACGTGCTCGGGGTCCCGATTGCCGCGGGCGCCTTGTATCCGTGGACCGGCCTCCTGCTGTCGCCGGTCCTGGCCTCCGCGGCGATGGCCCTCTCAAGCATCTCGGTGCTTTCCAATAGCCTCAGACTGAGGCGGGCCCTGTCCGGTCACCGTTGAGTGGTGCTGATCGGCCCCCAGGCCCAAGTCGTGAGCGCCCATTGACAATGGATTCCGGGAGGATCGCTGATTGCCTCCCCCCGCGACGCGGTTCCCGCGCACACGTTGGTCTACATTCCAGAAGCGGTGATAACGGCCTCCTGAACCACGATGTCCTCATCAAACGAGACATGGAGGGGCTTATCGCCTCGCACCGCGGCCGCTAGGGCGGCCATGTCATCGACATAGCGCTCGTAAGGCGGTAGCTCGACGTTGTGAGGTCCCTTCGGGTACGGTCCGGCAGCCTCCACGAGGTTGAAGGACAGCTGCGGGTCCTCGATCGGCCGCAGGGTCGCCACGCCGTTCGTCCCGTGGACCTCGAAGCTCCGGTACCGGCTGCCGTTTCCCGCCAGCGACGCTCCGACCACGATCCCGAGGGCGCCGGAGTACTCGAACACCGCGGCGGTGTTGTCCGCCATCGTGTCGTCGAATTCACCGTGCTTGTTGAGGAACGGAGTCACACGGTTCGGCCGGCCGAGCAGGCGTACGAGGGGATCGATCACGTGCGGCGAGAGCTCGAACATGTGGCCGCCACGGTACTGCGCCCATGCCGGCCGGGCGTCTGCGCCGAGGGTCTTGTGCATCGTGGCGTGCACGAGGTGAATGTCGCCCAGCCATCCACTCCTCGCGGCCTCCAGAATGCGGTTGATGCCGGGGTGGTAGCGCCACATGTAGCCTTGCTGCACGACCAGGCCCTTGCTCCTGGCAACGTTGAGGATGTCGCGGAGGGACTCGACATCGAGCGCCGGCGGTTTCTCCAGATGCAGGTGTTTTCCCGCACGGACAACGCGCAGGCCCTCGCTCGCATGGTCCGCTACGGGTCCCTCGACAGCGATCACGTCAATGGACTCGTCCTCAAGCATGGCCTTCGGGCGCACGATCGGAATGCCCTGCCCCTTGTACTCTGCCCTAACCTTGGGATCCGCGTCCCACAAGCCGACGATTTCGAAGTCCGCTGACGACTGGCACACCCGGATCTTCCCGCCGCCGTGGGAATGGCTGGCACCGAGAAATGCAATCCGCACGGATTCAGCCCCTGCGGCCCTGGCTGCTAGCGGGACGGCCAATCCGGCCGCCAGGAATGAACGACGATGCATGCTCCTGTACTCCTCAAAACAATAGCGGCCCACGGTGCGTAGGCACGGGGCCGCTTGCAGATTTGTTTGTACGCCAATTCGGCGTTGGCGGGGCCATTCCAGGTGCGAAACGGCCCCGCCGGGTTCCCTTTTCGGCGCTCCTAGAAGTCGAAGCGCGCCGTCAACTGCACCTTGCGCCCGTCGCGAGACGACCTCAGCCTTCCAAACGTGCCGGACACGGAGTTGGTCTGGATCCCGCCCAGGACGGTGTGGTTCAGGGCGTTGAACAGGTCAACGCGAAGTTGCAGGTTTTGACCCTCCTTGACTTCGATCCGCTTGACGATCGCCGCGTCGAGGTTCCAGAGACCGGGACCGTATAGGGCGTAGCGCGACAGCGTTCCCGGCCGGAGCGCGATATCGTGCGCGTCCGTCTCGACAGACTGGAACATGTCGATGTTCAGGTACTGGTACCGCCCTTGGTTCGACGACCCCCAGTCCGGCCGAATGGCTGCACCATGTTCGGGTCCAACGAAGTCGGGCCGCTGGCCAGGCGACTGGGTTCCACCCTGGGTGATCCGTAACGGCGTACCGCTCGCCGCTTCGAAGATCCCTGCCAGGCTCCAGCCTCCGAGGAGGTGACGCAGCCCGCTCGAGGCTCCGCCCGGAGTCGGGACCTCGTAGTAGAAGTCCGTGGTGAACCGGTGCCGGATGTGGTAGTGCGTCGGCGACCGGTTGTTCTTCAGGTCATAGAGAGCAGCTCGGCTTGGCGACCATACCGTCTGCGGGTCGTTCCCGCCCGTGCAGCACGTCATGTCGCCACGGAAGTGCGCCCAGTTCCAGGCATAGGTGTAGTTCATGTTCAGCTGCAGGTTGCGCGAGAAGCGCCGCTTCAGGGATGTCTGCAAGCTGTGGTAGCCCGTCGAGTCCCCCCCTTGGTAGAGGTTGAAGCGTGCGAAGTCCTCGAGCCCCAGCACCTGGCTGTACAGGCTGCCATTCGTATAGGGAAGCAGCCGGTTGTAGGTCGGATTGAAGATCAGGTGAACTCCGCGGTTGCCGACAAAGCTGATGTCCCAGACGGTGTCATCGGTGATCTGCCTCTGGATTCCCAACGTGAACTGGGCGCTGTACGGCGCTGCCCATCCGGGATCGACCGAGTTGCCGCCGATGACTGCTCCTGCCGAGGCGAGCTGCGCCCCGACTTCGTTGGGGTCTCCGTACTGGATGCCCAGATTGGAGACGTTGGCGGCTCCGACCACGTTGAGGTGCGAGGGGAGGTCCGGACCATTCGACATGGTGTCGATCGGGCCGGCAAAGATGTTGTGAGGCATGTGGAAGATCCCGGCCCCGCCGCGCACGACGGTCTTGCCTTGATCGTCCAAGGTCCACGCAAACCCCAGCCGGGGCGACCACATGTTGTAAATCGCATCCCAGAACCGGTTCTGCCGCCGGAAGAGGAGTTGTTTCCCTAGTTCGGTCCGGAGAGTGGCGCCTGGGAGACCGAACGGGCCGTTGCGGTTGAAGATGTTGGGCATGCCGCCTTCATTCTGGTGTGACCGTGGCACGGAGGCGTAGTCCCAGCGCAGTCCGAGGTTTACCATCAGGTTCGGCTTGAGCCGGATGTCGTCTTGTACGAAGACGCCGCCGAACCAACGCTTCCACGTGAACTTCTCCAGCGGGAACACATAGCGGGCTGCTTCGATTCTTCCTGCCAGCAGGTCAGCCTGTGTGTTGTATTGGTAGATTGGAACCTCCTCGTTGATGCGCGTCCCGCTCATGTAGCGGAACATGCCGCCAAACTTGATCACGTGCCGTCCGCTGGTCTTCGCGAGGGTCTGTTCCAACGTGGAGGTGTGCCCGTCCTTGGCGAACACCTCCGCACCGCCACCGGGGCCACCGAAGCCCGACAGGAAGGGGATCTCGTTCGCGGCGTAAGCGCCGTCGAGCCGGTTGATGGCGTTCACATTGGTGCCCCACCGTGTCTCGGAGGTCAAGGTCGGGTTGATGATCCTGGTGAGCGTGAAGGCCCCGTTCTCCTGGATCCCGTCCCATTGCCGCCAGTTGCCAAGGGCCAACCTGGGGATCTGGCGCAGCGGGCGGCTGCGCACATACCGGAACGTCAGGAAATTGTTGGAGCCAACCTGGTGGTCCACCTTGATGACCGCGTGGTCGTCCCTCCGGTTTTCAGTGCCAACCCCGCCGAAGAACGCCACCGCCGGAACGCAGGGCGTATTCGCAGGGAGATCCCCGCAAGTGGAGTCCGAAGGGTCTAGGTTGGGCCCGTCTGGTTCGGACGGCTCCGGAAACAGGTCAAGGTAGGCCTGCGCTGCAGGAACGGCCTGGCCAATGCGTTGCCGCATCGCCCTCGACCAGACCTCACCCGATACCGGCGAGAGCCGATTGAACCGATAACCCTCGAAGACCCCGAAGTAGAACGTCTTGTTGGGGATGATCGGCCCGCCGAGTGAAGCGCCGTAGTGGTGGTAGACCAGGGGCGACTTGATCCCGACAATGTGATTGCGGGCATGTAAGCCACCCGACTGATACATCTCGAAGAGGCTTCCGTGCAAGCTGTTCGTGCCGCTCTTGCTGATCAGGTTGATGTTTCCGGCGATTGTGTTGCCGGTCTCGGCGGAAAAGATGTTCTTCGACGTCTCGACCTCGGCGACCGCTTCCAGGCTGATGCCCTTGATGAAATTGAAGTTCTGATAGAGGGCGAGGGCGGCGAACTCGGCATCGGGGACGGCATCGACGGCGTCCACGGTCATGGTGAAGCCACGTGGCGCCAATCCGTTGATCGACATGGTCCAGCCACCGACGATGGCGGCACCCGTACCCAGCGAGAGGATACCCGTGATGTCCCTGTTGATCATGGGCAGCTCGTCCACCTGAGTCTCGTTCAGCGAGATGTCCTGCTCGGCGTTAACCGTGTTCATTAGCGGGGCCGCGCCGGTGACGGTCACAGTCTCCGTCGTGGCGCCAACTTCCAACGTGTAGTTGATGTTGGCCCGCTGGCCCGAGGCCAGCTGAAGGCCCTCGACTGATGTTGCCTTGAAGCCATCGGCAGTCAGGACGATCGAGTATGAGCCCGGCTGGATGAAGGAAATGGCGAATTCGCCTCCCTCGCTCGTCGACGTGGTCAATTCCTGGCCGGTGGCATCACTCGTAAGCGAGATCTCCGTTCCTGGAATGACGGCGCCACTCGGGTCATAAACAATGCCCTGTAGCGTCGCGGTGGTCACTTGGGCCTGGACACAAGGACTGAAGAGTAAAAGCGCCGCGCAAAACGCAACGGTACAAGAAGCTCGCATTGAAGCTCGGTACTTACGCATTGAAATCCTCCATTTCACTGCTGATCCAGCAAGTTGGGATGTCCCCAATCTGCTCACCCAACAGGAGTTTGCCCCGTTGTGCGCCTTAGATTTGACAACAGAATCCTCCATTTGTCAAGCACAATTTCGCGCCAGCCTTGTGCGCCAGTCTCGTCAGTAGCCAGGTCAGCATGCACTAGAGTGCCCGAACACTCCAACAGATCAAGGGTTTGTTGATAACCAGCGCAGGTGCAGCCACAGTTAGACCCTCCCGGTTGGCATAGAAAAAAACTTCGGTGGCGAGGAAGACTTCGCCGATCGCCGTGCTCGTGACGATCCGCATTCCATCGGCGGCGCCGGATGGGCTTGACGGTCGCTGGCCGCGATCCACCATTCCAAGCCCGGAATGGCCGCGACACCAAGGCTCCAGTGTCCCGCAATGCCAGCCAATCGGGAACTGCCGCCTCGTGCAGTAGACTGGGAAAATTGTGTCAGCGGTCCGTGTCGGAATCGTCGGTCTGGGCAACGTAGGCAGCGGAACGCTCCGCCTGCTGCACGGCAACGCCGGTCAGATCGCGAGCAAGCTGGGCTTCCCATTGGAAGTGTCAGCCGTCTGTTCGCGCGGGGTCCTTGCCGGCCCGCCCGAGGCGGTCAGCCTCCATCCCGCAGCCTCCCGGACCGCCAACTGGAAGGAACTCGTCAACAGTCCGGACGTCGACCTCGTGGCGGAGCTTGTCGGCGGCACGGGAGTCGCGAGAAAAATCGTCGAATCCGCCATTGATGCCGGCAAACCGGTGATTACCGCCAATAAGGAACTGATGGCGGAACACGGTGCGACAATCCTTGCCCGCGCTCGCAAACGTGGTGCCTGGGTGGGGTTGGAAGCATCCGTGGCAGGCGGAATCCCGGTCCTGACAGCCCTGCGGGAAGGGATCGCGGGAGATGGAATCGACACATTGATCGGTATCCTCAACGGCACCTCGAACTACATCCTCACGGAAATCGAGAGAACTGGCGCCGCCTTTGAGAGCGTGTTGCGCGAAGCGCAGGATCTCGGCTACGCGGAGGCTGACCCCAGCGCCGACATCGACGGCTACGACGCCCGCTCGAAGCTGGCCATCCTGGCTGCCCTCGCCTTTGGCGTCGAGGTCGCGCCGCGCCAGATCCCGGTAGAGGGGATTCGCCGCATTCGCACGATCGATTTCGCGTACGCGGGCAGACTCGGACACACGATTCGGCTATTGGCAACCGCCAGGCAGGAACCGGAAGGCTTGCGGCTGGCCGTGCGGCCCTCGCTGGTCGGCGTCAACACGGTCCTGTCCGGCGTCATCGGCTCCTACAACGCCTTGTGGGTCCACGGCCAAGGGGGCGATACGTTTTACTACGGAAAGGGCGCGGGCCCGGCACCGACCGGCGTCGCCGTGGTCAGCGACCTGATGGCGGCTGCCCGCGATCTGAAGACTTCCGGCTCGCAAAGCGTGCCGCCGTTCGGGCACGTGAGCCTGAAGCCGCACACTCCTGTCCCCGGCGGCACGGAGGTTCACCAGTTCTACTTGCGGTTCCGCGTGCGCGACAGGCCTGGTATTCTCGCCAGCCTCACCGCGGCCTTGGCCAATCAAGGCGTGAGCGTAGAAGCCGTCTTGCAGGAGCCGCACTTCGACAGGGAGGACTTGCCCTTCGTGACCACGCTGGAGCCGACCACGAGGCACGCGCTGGATTCCGCCTTGGACGCGATGCGCGGATCGGACTTCCTGGTGGACGAGCCGCTCGCGATGCCGCTAGAGCCAACCCTCATGACATCCTGACCCCTGCCTGACTGTCCGAGTTCGGCGAATGGGGCACACTGGAGGGTAGCGAAGCGCCGGCAGGACGGTGCAAGGGAAACGATGCCGATTCAATCAACTGGGAAGAGCCTGCGCTTGCGGCGCATCTTGCGTCGCGGGCGGGCCGTGGTCGTCGCGATGGATCATGGAAACGCCGCCGGCGCCGTACGAGGCCTCGAGAAGCCGGCCGAGGTCGTCAAAGCCGTCGCGCCAGCCGGAGCCGACGCGATCCTCGTTACCCCCGGAATCCTCGAACAGGTCTGCGAGCATGTGGGCGACCTGGCCATCCTGCTGCGGATCGACGGTTGCGTGAGCCCCCTGGGAGGAGGTCCCATGAAACTCTTCCAGGATGTCGAGCAAGCGGTCGCGATGGGAGTCGACGCCGTCGTGATGAATGCCACGCTGGGCGCGCCGCACGAAACGGAAGAACTTGAGAAGGTCGGCAGTACCGCCGGTGAGGGCCGGACGTGGGGCATGCCGGTGGTCGCCGAAATCCTCAGCCAGCGGATGATGGGGAATCACATGGACATGGCCGGTAGCGGGAACGACGAACTTCCCGCCAACATCGGTGACGACATCACCCTCGCGTGCCGGATCGGCGCTGAACTCGGGGCTGATCTGATCAAGACCCGGTACTCCGGCAGTGTCGACGAATTCCGCAGGAGCGTGGAAGCCTGTGGGCAGCCGGTGCTAGTGGCCGGCGGGCCGCGTCGCTCCGCAGGTCTCGGCGGCACTCTCGAGACTGTGAGCGAGGTACTGGAAGCGGGCGCGTCGGGTGTCATATTCGGCCGCCAGATCTGGCAGCATGGCGACCCGGCGGAAGCGGTTGGAGCCGTGTCCGAACTGGTCCACGGGGGGCCTCGGATCGGCGAGGCCATGGCTGTCGCCGTCAAATGACGGCGTACCCGGCGATAGCCTCCAATCACCGGCGGGGATATCATCGGGTACCGTGGCAAGGATCTTGATCACTCGGCGAGAACTGGCTGCTCTGGCCGCTGGAGGGGCACTCTCAAGAGCCTCGGGCCAATCGAGCTTTGGCTCGATGCTGTGGGAGTACAACAAGGAGTACCTGCGGCTGCTGGACGAGCACAGGGCCTCCAAGCTGGCCGCGCTCGACTCGACTGAGCAATTCGACGCATTGCGTCGGCGTGTCAGGACGCAACTGGAGCGGATGTGGGGACCGTTTCCGGCCCGCACCTCGCTCAATTCCAGACAACTTGGCAGGATCGAGCGCGCTGACCACTGGATTGAGCGGATCGTCTTCGAGAGCCGGCCGTCGTTTCACGTGACGGCCAATCTGTACCGCCCGAAGGACAGCGATGGTCCGGTGCCTGCAGTGATCTTCCCGTGTGGGCACGCAGCTGCCGGCAAGGCCGCGGAGAGCTATCAGCGGTTCGCGGGGCTCATGGCCCGGCACGGAATCGCGGTGCTCACCTGGGACCCACTGGGGCAGGGCGAGCGCCTGCAGTTCCTCGACGAGCAGACCGGCGCTTCGGTTTTCGGCTCCGGGACCGCCGAACACCGCGTGCTGGGCAATCAGTGCTACCTCGTGGGCGACAACCTGATGCAGTACCGCGCGTGGGACGCGATTCGTGCTCTGGACTATCTCGAACTCCGGCCCGAGATTGATGCTTCGCGCATCGGCATCGCGGGCCAGTCGGGCGGCGGGATGGTGACCCTGCAGTTCGCCTGTTTCGACGATCGCGTCAAGGCGGCCTTCGTGAGCTGCGCCGTGGCAAGTTTCCGGGCCAAGACCGAAGCGCTGCTGATCGCCGACCCCGAGCAGATTCTATTCGGCACGCTACGAGCGGGAATCGACCATCCCGAGCTCTTGGCCGCCTTCGCCCCGAAGCCGCTACTGATCGGAGCGGCGCTTCGCGACTACGTTCCGATCGACGGCGCTCGCCGGACCCACGCCGAACTCGAGCAAGTGTACGGAACGCTGGGCGCGGAAGGAAATCTGGCACTGGCGGAGACGGACGACACGCATGGCCTCAACCAAGAGTTGCGCGAAGCCGCTGGATCGTTTTTCCTGCGCACCCTGGCGGGGCGCGACCAATCGGTCGTCGAGGAACCGGTCGACCTGCCGCCCGTCACCGAGCTGCAGTGCACATCGACAGGCCAAGTCTCCAGCGCCTTCGGGTCCAAGACCGTCGCCACCCTGAATGCCGAACGGGCCGCCGCAATCAAGCCAACCCTGCCGCCCGTCACCAACGCGAGCGAATTCGAGATCTTTCGCAGCGAGGTGGCCAACCGGATTCGCAAAGTGACGAACGTGGGCGCCTTCAAGTCTGAGTTCGGCATCGAGGTGCCCACGCGTTTCCTTGACGCCGGGGTGTATGCCAAGGGGGCCGCCTTCCTCGTCGCCGAGCAAGGCAAGGACCACCCGATCGTCCAGCGCTACTGCATTGACGCGATCGTGGCGGCCAATCACAGCGTGCACGGACTCGACCTACGAGGGTGGGGAGTCACCGAGCCGTCCATGCCCTCGGCCGAGGTCGGCTTCGATTGGGAAGACTTCTTCGCCTATAGGGCTTTCGAACTCGGACGGCCGCTGTTCGGCCAAAGGCTGAAGGACTTGCTTTCGGCCGCGCCGACACTGACGAAGCGGAGGGAGTGGATCGTCATCGGCGTCGGCATCGGAGGCTTGGTCGCGGCCCACGTGGCAGCTCTCGATCCGCGCGTCGCGGGCGTGGCCAGCATCGAGGCTCCGCTGTCCTACATGGGGATGCTCGAGGATCCCCGCGTGAAGCAACCCGTGAGCAGCTTCCTGCCAGGAGTTCTCGGGGCTTACGAGATCAAGGACATCTACGCCTCAATCGCGCCCCGGCCGGTGCTGGTCATCAACCCGCAGGATTCGCAGCGGAGAGGCGTGCAGGCCGATCGAGCGCGTGTCGAATGGGCTTCGGCATTCGACATCTACGACACCTTGGACGTTCCCGGCGCGATCCAGGTCGAATCCGGCCTCGGACGCTCCGGCATCCGCTCGAAACTGGGCGAGTGGCTCACCTCCCTCGCAAGCTGAGCGCGAACCGCGCCCTCGCCGCTACTCCCACTCGATCGTGGATGGCGGCTTGTTCGACACGTCGAACAGCACCGCGTCAATGCCTTCGATCGCGTGTAGCCGGTCTGCCAGTTCGAACAGCCCTGCGGTTGGGAGAGTCGACACGGCAGCCGTCATGCCGTCGACCGAATTGACCGGGCGCAGCGCGACCGCTTCCCCACCGGTCCGACTCAACGGCAGCAGGACCACCGGACATTGCCAGATCTCGTCGTAGAGTCCCTCGGCCCGCAGGTACTCGGTGACAGCCCGGTCGACTCGCTGGAGCAGGCGAACGCGATCGTGCGTCAGCGTGGCCGGCTTGATTTCCCACTCCGTGGGCGCGAATGCCCTGGGGGCCAGCGCCGCCACGATCCGATTCGTGCTCCGGAATTCATTCGTGATGGCTGTCGACAGGGGCAACAGGCGCTCGTAGGCGAAGTCGCCGGAATGGAGCACGGTCAATTGAGCGTAGCTGCGGCTGTCGCCTTGGACGCCGACGCTCCGGATCGGAAGGAGGAACGCTCGATACCCGCCTTCCCGAGCAATCGCCGCAATTCCGTCGTCGACGATCGGGTCTGCTCGTTCGCCGGAGCAGAGGCAGCGGATTGCCAAGCCCGGACCCGGGAAGGGGTGGCGTTCGAGCAGCGCCGAGGAGAGCCCGAGAGCGCGCCCCAGTTCTCGCACCTCGTCCTTGTAGAATTCGCTCAAGGGCTCCAGCACGCGGCCCTCTTCGATCAGTTTCTGAATCCGCTCGACGCGATTGTGGTGAGTCTTGATGACGTCTGCAGCTTGCGTACCGCCTGATTCGATGGTGTCGGGGTAGATCGTTCCCTGCCCCAGCATCCAGTCGTGCCCGCCATATTGCTCGCCTGCAAGAATCTCGTCCTGGACGTCAACAAAGGCTTGGCCGATCGCGGCCCGCTTGCTCTCGGGGTCGACAATGTCCCGCAAACTGCTCATGAACCGACCCGAGGCGTCACATACCTGCAAGCGCCCCAGGTCAAGCACGCGGAAGGACTCTTCGATCTCAGCCGTCTCGCCGTCTCGCATGAACCCGGTATCAACGTAAACACCCTCGACACGCTCCGTTCCGAGAGCCCGTACTGTCAGCGCATAGGCCACGGTCGAGTCAACGCCGCCGCTGAGGAAGAACAGGACCCGCCGGCCGGCCACCGCGCTCGTGATCTGCCGGATGAGGCCCTCGACACGGCCCCGCGGATTCCAGTCAAGGCCGCACCCGCAAGCGTTGACCAGGAAGTTCCTCAATATCTCGGAGCCGTTGGGCGTGTGGACGACCTCAGGATGGAATTGCAGTCCATAGATGCCCCGCGCGGGATGCCCCATGGCGGCCACGTCGCAGTCGCTGGTAGCTCCCAGAACCTGGAAGCCGTGCGGGAGTTGAGCGACGTGGTCACCGTGGCTCATCCAGACCTGTTGGTCGCGGTCCATCCCGTCGAAGAGTCCGCCGTCAAGACGAACTGACAAGTTGGCACTGCCGAACTCATGGGTGTGGCCGCGCTCGACAAGGCCGCCGAGATGCCCGGCGATGAGTTGGTGGCCGTAGCAGATCCCAAGCATGGGCCTGCCGATCTCGAAGAGTTCCGGGTCGGGCTGCGGGCTGGACTCGTCGAACACGCTCGACGGCCCTCCGGACAAGATGATACCGCTGTTCTCGGCAAGCTCCCCGGCAGGGGTGCCGATCGGGAAGATCTGGGCGTACGCTCCTAGCTCGCGAACTTTGCGAGCGATCAAGTGGCAGTACTGGCCACCGGAATCAAGGACTGCGACTGTTTCCATCCGACGGGATTTCGCGGGCCCAAACGGGTCGGAAGCCACGTCCCGCGCGATTCAAGGTCTGCACTCATCGTATCCCACGGACAGCCCGGGATGCCAAAGCAGATCCGTAGCGTCAGGCCCCGTGCTAGGCGTCTCCTGCAGGAGGCCCCACCCCACAAACCAACTGCGGACACTGGACCGTTGGACCAAGGCGGACATCGCAGCCTGAGGTTGATTGCCCCTCCGTTTCACTTTGACAATGTAGCCTGTAGTGGCTACATTTGGTAGTGATGAAGACATCCGGTGTACGAGAACTCAAGAATCACCTGAGCGCCTACCTCCGGATGGTGGAACAAGGTGAGCGCGTGGCTGTCACGCACCGTGGGCGAATCGTGGCCGAATTGGGGCCCCCGACGCATACCACGGAGGACGAAGCCCAAGCCGATCTGCGGCGTCGTGCCCGAGCAGGAACCATTCGTCTGGGCGCCCCCAACCGCCCGGACATCTACCCTGTCCCGTTCCGCCGACTGTCCTCGCGAGCCGTACAGGATCTGCTGGACGAGGTGCGTGGAGAGCGGTGAATCTGTACGCGGAAACGAGCGCCGTTGTGGCGTGGCTTCTCGACGAAGAGCGAGGCGATCAGGCCCGGTCTCAACTCGCGGCCGCCGATGCCATCCACGCCTCCGACCTAACCGTCATCGAATGCGATCGGGCGTTTCGTCGCGCCGCCGCCACCGGACGACTAACGGCGCTCGAATCATCGCGTTTGCAGGCTATCATCGACACCGCCTCTGCCCACTGGACACTCTATGGCATGGATGCGGAAATCGTACATCGGTCCCGGCGCTCCTTCCCGCGCGAACCGATCCGGGCGCTTGATGCCATTCATCTAGCCACCGCGCTGGCCGTTCGGAACTTGTTCCCGGACATACACGTGTTGTCGTTCGATGACCGGATCCGCGCCAACGCGGCAGCCCTCGGATTCGGAGTGGCACCGACGTCCAGCAGGCAATCTTGACACTGCTGCTGCAGAACGGCTCCACCGGAGCCCTTCAGCTACAGCTCGCTCTCGAGCTGGCGCAGGTACTGGGCAGACACCCTCGCGATTTCCTCTCCGCTCGGCTCAAACTGGAATACTTCCAGGGAGAGCCAGCCGTCATACCCGATCTCCCTGAGAGCCCGTAGCGGAACGCTGAAATCGTAGTTGCCGGTTCCCGGATGGCGGCCGTCCATTTCGTTGATATGCACGTGCTTGATCAGGTGCGCGTGGCGCCGGATCAACTCGTCGTGAGGGACCACCTCGGCGACCGCGTTGTGGGTGTCGAACATCGTCTGGATCGCCGGGTGCCCGATCTCGTCGACCAGTGCCGTGGTCTGCTCCATGGAGGTGAGCACGTCGCAAAGATGAGGCGCCAGCGTCTCCGGCAGGATGGAGACCCCCCTGTCACCCGCGTGGTCGGCCACCGAGGCAAGACCGTCGCGCAGACGCTTCACGGCATCTTCCACGGTCGAACCGTCAACCGCGCGCCGCTGCCTTCCCGAACCCAGGATCATCAACCCGTTGTCGCCGAGATCCGCGCACAGGTCGATGAGCCGGCGGAAGTATTCCCAGCTCTTCTCCCGCACCACGTCGTCCGGCGTGGTCACGTGCAACTCGCCGCGCGGCGCAGTGAGCAGGCTGTGGAGTCCAACATAGGCGACTCCCGTCTCAGCCATCGCCTCCCGGCATTCGCGGCGCCTTCCGGCAGGCAAGCCGGCCGGATCCTCCGAAAGAGTCCAAGGCGCGATCTCAAGGCCCGTGTAGCCGGTTGCCAGGGCTAGCTCGCAGCCCTCGGCAAAGCCTGCGTCCTGGAAGGTCTCGTTGCAGACGGCAAGCCTGAAGCCTGGCTCCTCGGCAGCATGCTCATCCGGTCCCGGCGCGGGGGCGCAAGCGGCCGCCGAAACTCCGATCAGGAACGCGCGTCGCTTCATCACACTAACACTACAGCTTGAAGAGCTTCCGCGCGTTGCCGCCGAAGATCTTCTCCTCGTCGCCGGACGACAGTCCGAGGCTTTGAACATGGCCGGCAATCGTCTTGGGATCGACCCACGGATGGTCGCTGGCGTAGAGCATCCGGTCAACGCCCACGTAGTCAATGCCGTACTGGATTGCCATCGGGATTGGCGAGACAGCATCCAAATAGACGCTCCGGAGGTACTCGCTGGGTGGCTTGACAATGTTCTCGGCCCCGCGCCCGAGGACCTGGGTCTGATGGTCGATCCGGCCAATGAGATACGGGAGCGTGCCCCCGACGTGCGGACAGACGAGCTTCAATCGGGGATGCTTGTCAAGGATGCCGGCGAGAATGATGCGGCCGAGCGCGATCGTCGTGTCGAACATGAGCCCGAGCCCCGCCATCATCCCCCGGCCCTTGGTTTGCTCATAGGTCACCGGATGCGCGGGATGCAACAGGATCGGCACGTCCATGCGCTCGGCTTCGGCGAATAGCTCCGCGTATTCCGGTTCGTCCGGAAACCGGCCGTCAAGATTCGAGTACAGCAGCACGCCTTTCATCGACAGCTGGTTGACGCAGCGATCCAGTTCCTTGAGCGATGCATTCATGTCTTGCAGCGGCAGCACAATCAGACCCGCGAAGCGCTCGGGGTGGCGCTTGCCGAGATCGGCGATCCAGTCGTTGATGACGCGCGCCGCAGCCGGGCCTTCCGCGCCGAACGACTCGGGCCCGGGGTCATTCGTGCTGATGGTTGTCAGGCTGATCCCGGCTTCGTCCATGTCGGCAAGCTTCGCGTCGACATCCATGTGCTTCTCGCGCAGGCGGCGATGCCAGGCGTCCTGGCCAGCCAGGCCGGTAACCACGTAAGTCTGGCCGTCCTTGCGGTAGGAATACGGCGGCTCCTTGCGATTCGCCATCATCTCGACGAGTTCGGGCACGAAGAAATGGCTCTGGCAATCGACGGTGAAGTGGTCGGGCTTCTCATAGCCCCGAGCAGCCGTCGCGCCGGCGGCGGCTAGCGCGCCGCCTTGTATGAATTGCCTGCGGTTTGGTTCAGTCACCTGCCAACCTCTCCCTTTCCAGCGAAGGGCCCTAGGATGCCATCATCTCGTCCCAGGTGACCTCTTCCTTGCGGTCGATCGCCATCTGGCCCAGCAAGGCCGTCAGGGTGCTCTCCGCTCCACGCACTCCGGTGTTGGCCGGCTTGTCGTCGAGGATCCGGCCGAAGAACTCCTCAAGCGCGTCAATCGTGATGTCGTGTGGCGACTTCTCCTCGACAATATCGTTTCTCCCACGATGGTACTTCCAGTAGCCGCGTGCCGTCTCCACCACGCCGCCGTCCAGAAAATACCGCTCGTACACCTCCCGGTAGAACGACGGGGAAAGATAGGACCCGACCAGATTCGCCTGGGTATCGTTGCCGTAGTCGAAGGTCACGTTGAGGTGGTCGAGCAGGTCGCCGACCTTCATCACGGCCCGTCCGCCTGTCCCAATCGCCTTCTGCGGACGAGAGCCGATGAACCAGTTGAGGCAGTCAATGTTGTGGCAGAAGGTCTCGGTGATGATCTCCCCGTACGTCGCGCGCCAGATCTTCCATTGCTCGAGCTGTTCCTTCTCGTTCGTGGGCGCCGGCCGGGCCGGCTCCTTCCCCGTCATCCCGCTCTTGAGGAAATGCGAGTGCGCGAGGTTGACCTTGCTGCCGATACTGCCCGAGTCGATCAGATTCTTGGCGGCGTGGTAAACCTTTCCGTGGCGCTGCTGATACCCGAAGGTGATGTTGAGATGGCGCGGGGCCGCGTCAGCCAGCCGCATCACCTTCTTCGCCCCGGCAAGATCTGCGGCGGCGGGCTTCTCGATGTAGATGTGCTTGCCGGACTTGAGCGCCAGCTCGAAGTGGTCCGGATGCATGTAGACTGGCGTTGCGATGATCAGGGCGTCGACATCGCTGGCAAGCACATCGTTCAAGTCCTTGTGGATCTTCACTCCGTCGAGCGAGACCTTCTCCCGCGCCCGCTCGATCGAGGCGGCCGAGACATCCGCCACCGAGACTAGCTTCGCCTGGGGCAGGCTCGCAAGATGACGAGCATGACTGCTGCCCCGGCCACCCAAGCCGATGATGCCGACGGTCACCGCGGAGTTCGCGGCGCTGCCGGCGGCAGCGGCGAAAGGCATCACTGCGGTTGAGCGGATCAGTCCGCGCCTTGTGATCGATTTCGTGTTCATTGCGCTGGTTTCCTCGGTGACAATCCTACCACCGTATTGCTGCGGAAACTAGCTGCTTCAATTCCCGACCAAAGAGAATTCGCGCGACCTCTCGGGACCGTTCGGGGCTACCTGACGGGGGTGGGCAACGATTCCGGAATCGAATCCGAATACCAATGCGGCGTGCTTGCGATGCCGCTCGTCATCGGTCGCGGAATGGAAATTGATTCGCTCGGAACCCGTTTGGCCAGCCCAACCGGCTTGGCGCCCTGGTCGGGAATCCACATCCAAATGACCCTTGACTGTTCCAAGTCGCGGTGCTAGCGTACCTCCAGCATCGTTGAACTGGCTCACCCGAAGTGACCATACGCGGCGGCGCGAATCACACGGACCCAGCGTTCGGGCCGGGCTCAAGCCCGCCGTGGGACTTTGATTGAGCAGCCGCGAGGCCCGCCGGCATCTCGGTGGCTTGGTCACACACTTGGTGAATCCCCGCAGCGACACGCAAGGAGAGACATGAAACGTTCCATTGGAATCACCCGTCGCGAGGCCTTGGGAGCGGCAACGGCCGGACTGGCGATTCGCGCCAGCGCGGCGTCGCCCAACGATCAACTCGGCGTCTCGATCATCGGCGTCGGAGGGATGGGCCATGGCCATGTCGAGCGAGTCCTGACCCGTGACGATGTCCGCATCGTCTCCCTTTGCGACGTCGATCAAGCCAATCTTGAGCGAGCCGGGCAGACCGTGAATCGAGCGCGGGGAGCAACACCCGTGCAGCTCGGGGACTTCCGGAGAGTACTCGAGGACGATTCCGTTGACGCGGTCATCATTGCGACCCCGCACCACTGGCACGCCCTGATGGCGGTCCTTGCAATGCAAGCGGGCAAGGACGTCTACGTCGAGAAGCCGGCCAGCCATGTCTTCCGCGAAGGCCGACTTCTGGTGGACGCGGCCAAGAAGTACGGCCGAATCGTTCAGCACGGAACCCAGATGCGCTCCAGCGAGGTGACGAAGAAAGCCGACGAACTGCTCAAGCAGGGCATCATCGGGGAAGTCAAGACGACCAAGGCGTGGAACTGCCAGATGCACGTCCATGAGCAGACCAAGCCCGACGCGCCGGTCCCGCCCGGTGTCAACTACGACCTGTGGGTCGGGCCGGCCCCCTTCGACGGGGTGTTTAATCCCAACCACTACAACCGGCACTGGAACTGGTACCGCCGGTTCGGAAACGGCGACATAGGCGGCGACGGCCCCCACGACATCGACCTGGCCCGCTGGGGACTGGGGGTGGAGACTCACCCGATCCGGATCACGGCCCACGGAAGCCACATCGCTCTCGAGGGGGAGCGCGAGTTCCCGGACAACATGATGGTCGCCTACCAGTACGCCGACGACAAGGTCCTGCTGTACGAGGATCGCGGCTGGACACCGTACGGGATGCACGGATTCGACAGCGGCAACGCCTTCTACGGCACGGAGGGGTACATGATCTTCTCCCGCCGGGGATACTTTCAGGTCTATCTGGGCAAGGACGAGGAAAAGGGTCCCGGGATGTCCGAAGGCCCCAGAGGGCACCCCGAGCACATGTACAACTTCCTCGATTCCGTGCGGAGCAGGGAGCAGCCGGTCGCAAACGCCGAGATCGCCCATCTCTCATGCGGGCTGGTCCACTTGGGCGAGATCGCCTACCGCGTTGGTCGCGTGCTGGACTTCGATCCGGAGCAGGAGCAGTTCATTGACGATCCTGAAGCCGACAAACTGCTCACGAAGGAATACCGAGAGCCCTGGGTCATCCCGGATCCGGTCTAGCACTCGCAACCCACGTGTGATCCCAGGCCACATGCGGGCTCCCGCCAGCAGGCCCCCGATCATTGCCACCTCCACCGTCGCCGAACAGGCGCGGAAGCTGGATGGTTTCGGGACGGCCCCCGAAACGAGGTGTCGCCTCGCGTCCACGCTCGCCAGATCGCAGCGAAGTGTGGCGTAGGGTCTGATACGATCCCCGTAAGTTCCGCGAGCCCCGGCGAACGCTCCACCGCGGCGGTTCGGATTGGATTATTCCAAGGCGCTTCATGGACCCGCTCGCCCACACCTTGGCCGGTGCCGCGCTGGCCCAGACTCGGCTCGGGCGCTCGACCGCGCTGGCCTCACCCGCGCTCATCCTCGGAGCCAATTCCTGCGACATCGACGCGATCACGATGTTCATGAGCCGTGACCTGTCGCTGGGCTTCCGCCGCGGATGGACTCACGGCGTGCTCGCTCTCGTTCTGCTTCCCGTCCTGCTGACGATGCTGCTGATGCTCGTCGATCGCGCACACGGAGCCTGGCGGGGACGCGAGCCGCACGCCCAGGCACTTCCTCTCTTCGGGATCACATCGCTGGCCGTGGCTTCTCACCCGGCACTCGACTGGCTGAACACGTACGGCATTCGGCTCCTGATGCCATTCGACGGAACGTGGTACTACGGAGACGCGCTGTTCATCATGGACCCCTTTCTCTGGCTGCTGCTTGGCGCACCGGTCGTGGTGGCCCACAGCGCGTCCCGCACGGCAGCGTGCGCCTGGATTCTGCTAGGGTTTGCCACCACGCTGCTGGTGGCAGGGTTTGAGGGCGTGCCGACTGCCATCCGAGTCCTTTGGTGCGCCGGCGTGACAGTAATCGTCTGGCTGCGTCTCAAGGGACGACGGTGGTCACAGAGGGGCTCTGGGTTGGCCGCGATCTGCCTTGCGGCGACGGCTGTCTACATCGCCGGGATGGTTTCCACCTCCCGGATCGCCGAGCGGAAGGTCGCCGCATGGCTGGTGGAGAACGGTAAGACGCCCGTGTCGATTCTCGCGAGTCCCGTGGCCGGCAACCCGCTCCGTCGCGACATCGTCGCTGTGGACGACGAGCACTATCATTTCCTGCAAGTCGACTGGCTGGCGGGCCGACCGATCCCCGCCGCTTGCTCCCCCCGCCCCCGCCGCACTTCGTCGCTGGGGCCGCCGGCCATTATTTTTTCCTGAAGGGCGGCGGGGTGGCGGGGGAGCCGATCCGCGCGGTTGACTCCTCGATCGCCCGCGGAGCTGATGGTCCGGTCGTGAAGGCCGCGCTATCGGCCCCCCATGTCCGCGGCCGCGCGAATTGGCTCCGGTATCCGTTCTACCGAGTTGAGGAAACGCCGAATGGTTTCCGGGTGTCAATTACGGATTTGCGGTACGCACGCAGGCCGGGTGCGGGGCTTGGTGGCGTTGTGGTTGAACTGGACCACAACCTGCGGCCTCGCACACCCTGAACGGTTTCTGCCGTGAGCCTCCCGTGGCGCGACGGCGAATCCTCTCGGCTGGCGGTCCTCCGTGCCGAATTCGGGTAGTCGTCGGATCACGGCGTTAGGATGAGACCAGGTGCGAAGCCCCTGCTTTCTGATCCTGGCGGCTGTTCTCGGAGTCCAGCCCGGAACTGCCGAGAGCTATCGCTCGATTTGCGTTGACAACGTCACGTCGCGCAGGACAATTGACAGCATCCGGGACTTTCTCTGGACTCGCGCGAAGGGCCAGACTGTCAACGTGCACTACGGAAACCGGCTCCGGGCATATCGCCATTTCTACTTGCCGTCACTGGGATCGGCCGCGGCGGCGGCGAAAGAGGTGGAACGGCTTCGTGGCCTGGGAATCGAAGACGTGCGGTGGGTTCGAGTCGACTACCTGTTCGATGGCGACGAATCCCTGCAATTCGGCGTGTCACTCGGACTCTACGAGAACGAGGCCGAGGGCGACAAGCGGCTCGCCAGTCTTGCGGCCCACGGCATCGTGCCCTCGGTCCGCGAGGGCTTCAATGTCAAGAAGCCGGCGCTATCGCTCGAAACCCGTGTCCCGTCGAGATGGATACCGGAGACGCTGAGATCGTGGGAGCACGCCTTCCCGGAATTCCCGCCCCAGCTCGACAGCGCAATTCCGGAAGGCGAGCTCGATTGCCGACCTGAGCCGAAGGGCTCCCGCTAGCGCGGAGGCGAATCCGTTACCGCGGGCATTGGCGAGGCGAAATCCAAAGAGTTTTCGGGTCCGGATCCAGGCCGGGCATGAGACCGTTCCACACCCAAGCTCTTTCGCGTAGGCTCCTTGCGCCGTGCTCGGGCGTTATGAGACACTTGGTTTCGGGGAGTTTTCCCCGAGTCCCTGAACAACCGGGAGCGGGCTTGGCGCTCTCTTTCGCGGCATCGATATCTACTGCGAGGAACGGGGAATCTCATCTCAGCGGCAGCCAGCGGAACGCCCCAGGCACTTGGCTGCGCTTCACGAAACCGGAGGATCCTACATCAATGGCAATCCAGCCCCTAGGCAACCGTATCGTTGCCGAGCGCATCGAGCAAGAAGAGCAGGTCTCGGGCGGCATCATCATTCCCGA
>MKWU01002159.1_pt1 | contig 30559 bp, 36 predicted proteins | sample 809101 | NCBI WGS metagenome assembly MKWU01 (sample SAMN05860141, study PRJNA318959) | sponge metagenome | host: Aplysina aerophoba | place: Slovenia: Piran, Adriatic Sea, Gulf of Piran | collected 2013-05-07
TCGGACTGAAAGATGGTATTGCCAATCCCGCGGTGGTGTTACCTCCACTGGTCCAGTGCTTCGATGACGCGCTCCGGCGTTTCGGGGCCTTGGAGCTGTCCAGTCTACAGGTGGTAGCATTCGACCTGGAACCAGGACATGGGACGTTGGAAGACGGCGTTGCCGACAGGGGGACCCCTGGCGAGAATTTCTTCAACCTTGCCTCCAAATCGAAAGTGGAGGCGGTGGTCGCTTTTGACCAGGAGATGTTCGGCGGTCATACGGTGGCCGACATGCAGTATGTGGGATACGACTGGCAGCCAGTCCCAGTACCTGATGGAGATCAAATCCACTGGCCGGTAGATATGCGGGGTGCCCTGATGCCCTCGGATCTCGGCCTATCGGTTTCGCTGCCAGAGTGGACATCTGGCAGCGTGGGGCGGGAGCTCGCACTGGTCATACGTGCGACGCACGATTTGGCGCAAGATGCCAGGAACTTCGCAGTTCGAATAACCCGTAAGGGGTAGTTGGCGGAGGCGGAGCATGGTTCCCCGTGCCAGTGCAGTGCAGCGATTGACATTAGAAACCGGCCGGGTAAAATCCGGTGTACGTGGGTTCTGCTGCTTCCTTCAGTATTCCCCAGTCGCTGTGATTGTGATTCCAATCATGGCGACTTTTCGCCGGCAGGGACGCTGAAATCTCTACCGGCGCTCCTGCAAGGGAGCGCCGGTATTACAGTTCCGGGGCACGCCATACGAAATCCCACGCGTCCATCTCCTCATCGGTGGGCGCATCAATCTCAGTGTACGGGTAGCGATCTGGGTCGTCGCTGCCTTCCAGCGTACACCATTTGATGTTCGGCCCCCGCCCCATCGCCAGCATAGGGTTTTGCAGAGGCCAATCGCCCAAGATGAACCGTGGCCGAAACGGGTTAGTCGTGTCCCGATAGATCAACGCTACGCGGTCCTGGTTGGGCATAACGATAGCCTCAACGTTACGCCAGAATGCGGTTCCCAATTCATCTGCGCTCATAGCACCTCCATAGCCATTAGGTCACGGTCTGCCCTTGCTTTCCACCGAAGCAGAGCCGAAGCTATGTAGGATTTAGTTGGTTCAGGAACTGTCCGTCGTACCCTTCTCTTGTCGGCAATTCGACTTGCTCTAAGACGAGTTGAGCGATTGCCATGCCTGCCTCGAGTTTGATGCGGTACGGGCCGCAGTTGTACATCTCCAAGCACAACGTACCGCGATAGCCAGCGATAACTGTGGGTGCGGTTATATGCGCTGAAAGACCAAGCCGAGCCAGAGTACTTTTACCCTCAACCCGTGCGGCAAGGCTGGTTGCAAATTGCAAGTTTTCCCTGGTCCAACCCAACACCAATTCTCGGGGTTTGAGAATATACGGATCCCGCTCTGGTATGGGGCGCAGTTCACCCCGTTCGATCAGTTCAGGCATCACTTTGAAACCCAGTTTAGACGGTTCAATGATGTCGCCTGCGTCCTCGATGTTCGGCATAACCAAAAGGCTCTCGCTGAGAGTCAGGTCAACCGACGAGACACCTATTTGCGAATCATCGAGTGGTTGGATCGAGAGCCTGTGCGCTTCGATTTCAGCCCGAATCGCAACTCGTGAGAGTATCATCAGGTCCTGTCCTTATAGATGGCGATGCGATCTAGGTCTTCTTTCAAGGCAACAAAGCGAGTCTGCCCTAACGTAGTCGGCGGAAACTCCACGATCACCTCGTTGCCCTTGCCGCCGATAATCGCCCCGTACGCCCTGCAATGCTCTTCGTTGACCGCGTATAGAGGCACAAATGCTATTTCGCTTTTGCCATTGACTTGGAAACGCGCCTCTGCTTCTTGCGGTTCGGGTGCCGGTTCCTTAATAATTTCCTCGTAATGAAGCCCGACCATGATGGGTGCTTCAAAAAAAGGCGTTTGTGGCAGCATGGTGTCTCCTTTGGGTGGTTTGGTTGTTGCTAAATACAATTTATCAACGAACGCGATGATAGAGAAAACAGCAACGAGTCCCGCTGGAGGTCAGCGGGACTCGTTGCTGTTTGGATGGACCGACCCATGGCACAAGATGCGGCGCGTTATTCCGTTATTTCACCATTGTTTTCAAGCACCATGTGCGTCAAATAGACGAAAAAAAATCCTGTCAGCATCCGTGGCCATTTAGTCGTTCTACCTGTATAAATGTCGCGATTATACCATGTTTGTCAACCCCATCTGCTCTGAGCAATTTACGCGCAAGATCCAGACTCAGATGTCGCGCCCGTTCCTAATTATAGGACGCGAGGCGAGGACTTGCCGTAATCAGGCATCGCAATAATCGTTCGGTCCACTGACCGGGAACAATAGCTCATCATCCCGACGGAACCGTCAGGCTCCGGTTACGACCAACCTGCGTCCTAAATAATTCCTGCTTCATATCCGGCACGCCAGGCCCATGCGGTCTCGTCGAGTAGCCGTCGGATTTCATCCTACCCCGCCGCGACGGACCGACCGTAGGGTCGGTCCGTCGCGGTTTTCGTTTGACTGGAAGCAACGACGGGACATTACGGCCAGCGGAGCGAGTTGACAGGCTATAGCGCTAGGGCAGCACACCCGCTCAGAAGGCGTCAGTTTCTATGTCCTCCAGGCCATGGTCCCCATCGATGCGTTCCGAGCAATCCAGACCGCTGATGTCGCAGAAGCGACATTCCGACCAACTCGGCGCCCGTCCGGGCGGCGTGTCTGATCCCAACCGGCGAATCAGGTTGACCAGTTCCTGAATGAACTGCTTGGACAGCGATCCCTGGGGTATCTGCACCGTGCGGGTGGGATACACCACCTCGCCATGGAATCGGACATCACGGAACTGCGGAAATACCAGCGGCAGGGCGTACTGGTAGATCATGACCTGCACGCGGTGCCAGGCCTGTTCACGTCCGGCCTTGACGTCAATGACGGTGGCGTCCCGGTCGTCGAGCACAACGAGGTCGGGGCGACCGGCCAGCGTGGCTGCCTTGCCTCGCAGCCGGAAAGCGTTCTGCCCTTCGACGTAGACGCAGCGGTTGTCGCCGGCCCGTTCCGCCTTCTGCTGGTTGAGAAGCGCCGTATGGCGCATGAGCCACTCGGACTGGTCGAAGTCCCCCTCGGACTTCGACCAGTCCCGGTAATGGGCCTTGAACCACACGCTCCACTCACAGCAGGTCTCGCCGGTGAGCAGTTTAGGAAGCCAGGTGGTCCAGATGTAGGGATGTTCTCTTAGCTGCGGCATGGTGCGCTCCTTCAAGTTGCGTAGTCGGCGGGCAACAGCGCCTTCTACGCGGCATTTTGGAGCGCCTCGCATTTCTCAAACTCGGGCGCCAAGTCAAGATCAAAAATTGAGCGGATCAGCACGTACAGGTTGTTGGCCAGTAGCTTGCAGAGCACGTTGTTGGCCTGGCTGGTGGGAGTTTTGCCCCGCACGTGAGCCCCGTACTTGGTCTTGATCATTGAGAATGCCGTCTCGACCTGGGACCTCTGATGATAGTGCCGGACGAACAGGCTCTGATTGAGCAGGAATACCGCGAGATGCCTGTCCCACAGCGAACCATCGTAGTGAAACCTCGCGTTGTTGTGGAACGGGATCCAGGCTTCGATGCCCCGAGCATCCAACCATTCCAGCATTGCCTCGCTGCGGTATGCGCTGTCTGCCACCAATTCATCGATCGTGAAGTGCGCTCCTCTTGTTTCTTCCAGCAACTTGGGGAACGCAGTTATGTCGCCAACCGGCTCCACCGATGCGGCAGCCGCGGTGATGATGTGTGTCTTCACCCCCACCATGATGTGCGTTTTGACGTAGGTTGCGCCCGTCTTGACGGCGCCGTGCTTTTCATCGTGCCATCGACCGTAAGTGCGGGTGCTGAATCCCGAACTGTCGGGCGCAAACGTTCGCTCGATGCCCCGCAGGGGCCTGGCTGACTCAGCGATGAGGGCACGGAGCAAATCGGTGGTTTCCGGATGGTTCAAAAATGTCGTGCCCGCGTTGGGCGAATAGGGTCGGGAGATCCACCCGTCCATAGCGATTTCTTCGATAGTATTATGACACCTCCGGGATGATAGGCCGGAATACTCCCGATACACCTCGCCGAAAAGCAGGTCGCGTACCGGAACCCGTGGGCGACCTGTCGCCGAACTGGCCGGTTCGGGAACCAGCGCACAGAGGGCATGCAGCAGTTGCGGAAACAGCCATCCTTCATTGGTCTGAGTTCGGTGGTAGGCACGCCAATCGATCGGTTGTCTCGGCGTCGGCGCCTGCTCCTCCGGCGCCGGCATTGTGATAACGGGCTCGGATTCCGGGATCTGATGCTCAACGGTTGACGAGGTGGGCGTCCAGGCCAGCGCGGGGATGGCCCTGGTTTGACGGTCTCCATTGAGCTTGATCTGGAGCGCCAGGATGTGTTTGCAGGTCCTGAACGTGTCGGGACAACTGCAGTGTGCGCCGTTCTCATCGACCCAGACGCGGTAATAAATGTCCCGACGTGAGTCGGACGGGACTTGCCAGCCGTCTTTGGTTTGGACGATGGACGTGGATGCCGCGATGCGTTGACCGCGTGCGATGCGACGTGCGTCCACTCCATCCGAGTCCTGCGATGGGGCAGCAATGGGGGTTTCATTCGGAATCGCGCTCATGTCCGTCTCTCCTGAAGCGGGTCCCAGGGTCGTGCGTTCTGCACGATTGGGGTGAGTGCCGGAGAGACGGCGTGAGCGGGGGCCATTCGCCATATTGGGCGGCGATGGACTCTGCCCATTGATAAGACTTTGACCGTAGTCTAAACTGTGGTGGGGCCACTGGGGACACCGTTTCTCCGGTGGGCCAGGCGTTGCGGAGCGTTCATACCGCTCCGTGACGCCGTTTTCATAAGAACGATTGTACCACGTCCCGCGTGGCTGTTCAATTTCCATTCAGGGTCCCTCGTTGCCCTGGTCCTCATGGCGTATGTATCTGAAGAGATTGTCCCCGACCGATTCCCAGTCCTGGGCGTTGTGTCTGATCGATTTCAGCATTGCCCCGCGGAGGGTTCTCTCGCTGCCCCTGAGCACGCCCGCTGCCATCACTACCTCCAGCGCATGAGCCAGGTTCAGGTATCCTCTGTTGGCGATGGCGATCTGTTCCAGCCGTTCCTCCCAGTTCTTGCAGCGGCTCAGGTCAATCGCTGGCGATGTGTCGAAACCCGTTGAGCCATCATTCAACAGGTCCATTTCCCGTTGCAAGGCGTCGATGGCCAGGTGCACAGCCTGGCACTTGTCCTCCAAGTCAACGTATCGCGCTCTGGCTTTTTCTTTTTCCTCCTCAAGGTAGTGTGACGATGCGGATAATGCCATCATTGAAGTTTGGAGATACTCGATCCCCCGGTGAGCCGTCACTCGGCTACCTTATCCCTGCGACTCTGGTTGGGGGAACATTTGTATTGTTATCGCATGCATAATCTTTTCCAGACGGCCTCCTTCCAGGCGTTCACGTGGGTGTGAGAGAACCGTGGGGGTACGGAACCCTCCACTGAACAGGTCCAGGCAGCCGGCGGTCATCGCCGCTCTGACATGGACTGCGGTGAGATAAGGTCGTGGGGGTACCGAACCCTCCACGGAGTGGGCCAGGCGGCCGCCGACTATCGGGGCTCTCGCATGGTCCGCAGCGCGCATCTCTACGGATGCATTCTCACCGCAATGATAATTCTGACAGATTGTCCAGCCGTTGTCAAAACGGCGGGAGCGGACGATTGATCCTGCTTTCTTTCGATGCCGTCCCGCATGGACTGCCCACGTTTCAGGCGGGCGTTGCAGATTTCGGTGACTTCCCGAGCGGGCTTTGGCTTTGACAGCTCGAGGTCGGACGTTATAATCGCGCCGAGGGTCGGGTGTATCGCGGAAACTCCGGTGAGTGCGCGTTGCTTAGCCCTCAGGATTGGATGGCAGCGAAATTGCCAAAAACCTGCTGCGCGAGTTCGTGAATTTCAGTTTGGTACGGGGGTACAATCCCCGGCGATAACTGGACCCATGCCCAATACAGGCAAACAGACTCCCCCGGCTTTCCCTTGCGCCGGGGGAGTTTCTGCTGTTCGGTTGGGACCTTTTATGGAGGGAGGTTTGGCAAGATGAGTATGGTCAGGCTCATTTTGGTGTGGTCGGTGGTGACCGTCACGGTTGTTGCATGTGGCTCGCAGCCCCAGGTGAACCAATCGTCGATGTCAGGGTTGATCGCCGGGGAGAATGACTGCCGGCGGCTGTGGCAGCATACGTATTGGGTTGAGCGTCAGTTGGACCCCGGTGGCGCCCGCAATGCCGCGAGCTTGCGTGCCGCCGTTGACGAGGTTTCCGTCAGGTACGATGTGCCGATCCCTGCGTTCTCCCACTGCTGGGAGGTTTTGAAGGTAGCCGGCTATCAGCCCCCGCAGGCAGGTTGATCCCCACTGCCGAGGATCGTTCATCACAACACATAGCGGAGCACAATCAGCAGTGCCATCAATGACCGACTACTACGGCTACGACTCCACGACCGCCACAAACCTCAAACCCTAAAAACCATCCACACCCTAACACCATGCAAAGGGGTGGGATCCAAACCCGCCCCTCTCTGGGTTAATCAACCCACGGCCGATCCTAGATGCCGTACAAAGCGTCGTACGCCCTCGGCAAAGCCTCCCCGTCAACGCCATGCGCTATCAAAACTCTAACGAGATCAACCCAGGGCGTATTACCTTGATCGTCAAAACCGACAACAATACGGTCCTGTTGACGAATGTAAACAGGACTTGCCGTCGGCAACTGTGACCTCACGTATCCAATCTGCGCCATGATCCCATCAACCTCCATTTTCGAAAGGTCAGATGGCGCAAGCATAGGACACACCCAACATTCCTGAAAAGAAACGGGCACTGGGCTCAGGGCGGGAATCACCACCTTCAACAAGCTCAGGCACATCGCGAATGAGGTACTGAATTCCACGATCCTGCAAATATGCCTCAAACTCACCAGGTTCCTCAAAACTCAACGCTAAGGACTGGAGCATCTCCCGAACCTTGTCCATCGCAGCGTCCTCGGTAGATCCGTACGCAACAAAATCCACCCCATTCGCCCAGACGGCCCATTGCTTTGACCGTCGCTCAACTGATACATCCAACGTGATACCAAACTCTGGCATAGCTGTCCTCCTAAACTAACGCTAAAGGTTTAGACCAACGAAATACGTCAACCTAAACCCTTTACACAGCGGAAGTTGCCTCCTGTATTTAACCCCAGCCTATCCCCACCACCTAGCAGTGTCAATACTTCTGCAAGCGCAAAGTATCAAAAAACCGACCAACAGGAACTACCCAAACAAGGGGCTATCCAACCCACCCCTAGCTGGGGGAAAATCTCCGGGCTGATAGCCGCTATCCTTCAAAACCTCCCAACAATGCGAGAACGCAGAGGTCGGCGTCCCATACCTCGACGAAACCTCGTCAAACGGCCACCACAACGAGGCTGTACAAAATCAGAGATTGTCCGACAGGCAGAGGTTCCTCTTACGTTCCCTGCTCCGCTGCGTATTGGCGATTCAGGCCGCGAGGGACACGCTGCGCAGCGGCATAGCGTGTGATACGATACGTATCGTCACAGTCCCTTGGTATTTCATCATGCCCTTGGAAAGACCATTGGGCGTGCCTCACATCAATTCGCGAAAGCCTCAGGGATGCCTTCTTCCTTGCGGAATTGATGCGACGCATCAGGGTACTGTGGCAAGTGATCCCTGTCTGGCTTTTCGCAAGGAGGGTGCCAGAGATGCTTCGCTTAATTGTCCGGAGTATCCGCAGACGGAACTTCCGGCCATTGTTGGCAACGATCTTAGCGCTGCCTGCGTTCTCTCGGCATGATGTAAGCGCCCCAATCACCTACAGACGAGAGGGCTCTGCATGCTGAACATATTTCCGGCGCTGCTAACAACGCTGAAAAGGATGAGGAGCAGGCGTCGGTTATTCGCATCGGTCACAACGTTGACAGTGGCGATTGTCCTTCTGGTCCTGGTAAGTGGCAGCAGACCTGCTGAACTTATTGAACCTATTGCCACGCCAGCAGCCTCTGAGTCGCTCAGGTGCTTCGGCGGCGTGAACGACGATTGGCTTCCTCCACAAGGAGGTCGTGCAACCCACACCGCCAGAGGCGGAGTGCTTTATCAGGCATCCGTGCCCAACCGCTTTATCACCGGTGGTCAAGTGGAGGTGCGCTATCGGCGGACCGGCGACGCTTCCTGGACGGGAGGTAACTTGGTCATCTCGCAGTGGTCGCCACTGTATTGGGAGATATCCCATCCAGTGGCCGGCGACAGGTACGAGTTTGAGGCCAGGAGATGGCCCACACCGAACATTCGTGGCAGGTGTTCGACATGGGGCGCATTTGCCAACATAGATGTTCCGGAAAGTTAGGGCGTGAGGACAGGGCGGTGGTGTCGTGGAACCATTGTCAGGAAAGAATGAATGATGCAGAGAGAGAATTACACCTGAAGAGGCGTGGAATCCACGACCGATCATATTGGCCATCACGGACTTCGCGCAGCCTCTTCGAGCGAGCATCTTCATTGGGTGGTGGCGAATGGGTCAGTGATTGCAGGAGACGAACATCGATTACCCAGGGCATCGTGCCAATGTAGAGAAACCGACGCCACGTACCGGGCGTCTGCATTCAACCAGTCGATGGTAAATATATTCGCGCCCGGTTGCCCAATGACCCACGAGGTCTTCTCCAAGCGAGGGGCCAGGCCATCAAAGAATCGCAGCATCTGCACCCTCGTTTCAAACGGGTTGATGTTGGGGTTTGTCCAATGGATGCTCAGGGAAGTGTCGGAGACATCGGATACTCGCACATCCTCCGCGCGCCCGTACCGGTTGTTGGTGGAGCATGTCCGGTGATGTTGGCCAACGCCGGTTGAGACTGGAGGTTCTGATTCATGCGAGCACGCGCTCGCGATTAGCAACAACGGTATTAACGTTGCTATGGGCACGATCCTCCTCCGGAGGAAGCAGGCAACGGGCAGTAAGTTAGCTGACATTGATTGGCAGTGGGGCATCATCTTCGGCTCCCAATAGATCCTGAAAGGTGATCGCTGTACGCTGAATACTGGCCCGTCGGTAATCCTGTCTTGTAGAATTGGCAACGAAACAAATACTCCGCACCCGGTTTCAAACTGGAGGCCACAAATTTTGCCGTGGCGTTTGCCGAAACATCCGGGACGCCGTTGATTGCGTGCCACCCAGGACCTGACCGGCTCCTGGATGGCGAGATATCGCATCTCGTTTGCACGCCCACGCCGTTGCCATTGCTTATCTGGAGCGCGAGCGAATCAGGGTCCATTGTGGCCTCGTTGATGGACAGTACCGGTGCGATTAATTCGAGGTCGCCTGCGCCGGACATTCTGCAACCGAACCCTGCCGTCATCAGTACAGTCCCTGCCAAGATGACGGACAATGCCTGGTGTCTGATCATGATGCCTCACGCGATGACGCAAAAGTGTGGTGGCCAGGAGATGTTTACGAGCCAATCGTGATTTTCTGGGTGTCGTTACGCATCACGGCAGGGTATTTGCAGTTGAAGTTCGCCACGTTTGCGCGGACTTCAACCCAGAATTTCTGCTCTCTATCGAACGTTCCGATGGTAGCCGTGTCGCCTGTGAAATAGTTCCATGTCGTCTCCTGGCCTTCGATGAATCGCAGTTGTCTTTTTTGCCATCGGTGTCGGTAGGTGGTTGGGTCGCCAGCAACTGCGATAGTGATTTGTACCTCCTCCCCGATGGCCCACACGTCCTTGCTGGTGATCCTCACGGTGCAGTCGTTCCCCTGTTCCATCCCCAAATCGCGGGTCGGATTGTCGGCGATGGCCTGCCAGCTCCAGACCGACACCACCCCGAATATCGACACCGCGACAATCAGCATGAGCGTGACGGTAAGGGTGAGTCGCTGGGCACACCATCCTGCGCAGTGGCGGATTGTTCTGCGGACGATATCCATGCCTGATTTCGTCAATTCATTAACCTGCGTACAGGGTGAGGTACTGCGACATTCCTGACGTCGGCAAACCTGGAACAGTAGTAGCCAGCCCCCACCGCTGAGCCGTGGGAGCGCGCGGTGTAGTTGTATGAGTGCCCTGGTTTGACTGCGGCGGAGGCCGTGGCCCTGCCGTCCACTACATCAGCGACCATGGACTGAGTGGGCTGAAAACGTCGGGCGTAATCGAACTGAACGGTTTGCACCGATCCGCTGCCCTGTCCGCTGACGGTGGCAGTGAACGTTAGCGTATTGCCGGAATAGCTAGCAGACGTTGATGGTATCGGCAGACCGCTCACTGCTCTGAGGCACATATCGGGAGCGCTTGCTGGTCTTTGGGTGCTGTCCGGCACGGGCGCAGTTTGCGTATGCGCGTAGCCTGCGCCGGAATTTCCGCAACCAAACCCCGACGTCATCCACACAGCCATTACACAAATGATGGACAATGCCTGGTATCTGCTCATAATGGAGTCCGAGAGCACGAAACGCGCGGCCTAATAGTCAGTTGGGCCGACGTCGTAAGAACAAACGGACAGGCCAAGCATATTGCGCCTGACGGTCCTCGCATCAAATTTTACTGTGCCACCTGGATCAACCACGATGTAGTGGGAACCGGAACCGACACCGTCCGATAGTGGAATCTCGGAAATTGAGGCGGGAACCTCAGCCGCAAAGTTGTACAGCAGGATCGAGTCGGCCTGCTGGCTGACCGTGTCGGGAACAGAAGCGGTGAGGGACACCACTCCGTCGGAAACCCATGCCGATATCGTCGGGGTCGGCAAATGGTTCGTCCGCCATGCGCAAGACCCCCACGCTGACCGCACTCGTTCTCCTAGCGGCGGAGGCTCGTTGAAACAGCCGGCGGCGCTCACGCACAGCAACAAGAACAATAGCGGGGCCGTTGTCAAAGATGACCGGCAACTTCGTTGAGCTGCGGGTCTCGACGACCTTGGAGCCACGTGGCACCTCCCTCGCGAACAACAGGTTCCAGGCTACTTGCCACGGTCGCCCAATGCCCTGCGCCAATTCCGCGAGGAAGGCATGTGAATGCCTGCCTGCCGCATGAAATCAGCGCAGAGTACGTCCCGATGGTCCAACCGGGGACGTTCGGCAAGGTATTGAGGACCGTGGCAACGGCGAAACTAACAGTTGAGCCGCTTCGCTGTCAATCGCGTCCATCGTCGCCCGCTGGAATACTGCGAGTGGCTTAGTTCACTGCTTTCAGAGATGATTTCCTCTGTAGGCCGGCAGTGCGTCAACTCAGATTCCTCGTGCGTCGTTCGCGTTGACACCCTGTGGCAGGCATGCTACGTTGCGTCGCGTTGCTGAGGTTGTTGGTAAGACCCATCTCCATGAGGTGGGCCTACCCATGCACAAATCGTGCAATCACATAAGCGGTTTCAAACGAGAGGCCTCATGCCTCCGTTGTTCGCTTATGTGCAGCGACCAGCGACCTCAGCAATCGCCGATCCTCTCGGAGCAACGGAGGTTCCAGTCGTTGACTGGCTTGCATGATCGACCCATTCCATGACCTCTTTGTTGCTCCGCCATCGGGTCCCTCCGATGTACACGGATCGTAGTTCCGAATCGTGGCGGCACCCGGCCATATCGCTGACGGCAACGAGGACATGACATGTTTTCATCAGGAAAGGTACTTTCACTCAACTCAATGGCATTCACCCTGCTCGCGCTGGGTGTGCTGACGTTTGCAGCTTGTTCTGGAAGTTACCCGCCGACGCCAACTGCGGCGCAATCGGTCCAAACCCCATGCACCCTGACGTATGCGGCCGGCACTCCGTCTTACGTGTTCGCTGTGGGGCAGTTTGGTTCGGCTCAGGGGGGAGTGCTTGCCGACGGCGATTGCTACGGAGTTGGCCAATCAATCAATCCGCCGTTGCCCGGTGGGCTGCAGTTTTCGGTAGACCGAGGCGGGCGTCGCTGGCAAATATCAGGTACGCCAACCGAGACTGCCGATACGACCCGATACACGATTCAGGCAAAAGCAACGATAGGAAGCGGGCCAGCGACTCAAGATACTTCGCGCAGCATAGAGCTACGAGTGGAACCGTAACTTCCCGCAAGGCGCCGGAGAGTTGACCCCATGGTATCAGGGGCATGACGTCGACAGAGCGACTACCACAACATTTGAAAGACGATGGTCTAAAATAGACTCAGTGGTCGTGAAAAGATCAGGTTCACCCAATCCCTTTTGCGGAGGATAGCCATGTCCATTCAGGGTGATGCATATGAACGCCGTCGATTTACCGTGGACGAGTATGACACGCTGCTGGAAGTCGGTATCTTGTCCCCCGATGAGGGGGCCATTCTGCTTGATGAGTTCATCATGGTCCCGGCCAATCCGACATATCTGCTTGGCCTCAATCGAGACCCTGGACCTCTCGATGCAACCGATCCCTCGGATTTGGTGCTGATGGAGCCGCCGCCTGCACTCGAAACACTAAGGGAGGTATCAGGAATCATGAATACGTTAGCAGCGGAACCCCAGGAGGATTACATTCAACGGAAGTTCACCGTCGATGAATACTACCGGATGGGCGAAGCAGGAGTCCTGTCCCCGGACGAGAGGACCGAACTATTGGAAGGAGAAATCATCCTCATGGCGCCTATCGGCAGCAGGCACGCATCATGCGTGGATTTTTTCACCAAAGCAACGGCACCTCTCGCACTTGCTGACCGCGTTATCCTGAGAGTTCAAAACCCCGTGTTTCTTGACCAAAGTACGGAAGTTCAGCCGGACATTGCGCTGGTACGTCCTGCATCCTACGCAGACGCCCATCCTCGACCTGAGGACGTTTTGCTGCTGATCGAGGTGGCGGACACAACGATAGGGGCAGACCGTCGTGATAAGTTGCCCGCCTACGCGGAGGCAGGCATACCGGAAGCCTGGTTGGCGGACGTCAACGCTCAGGCTGTTGACATACATACCGACCCTCGCGATGGGGCATACGCCAATGTGCGCACTGTGGAAATGGACGGTGCCCTCACACCTACCGCATTCCCCGACGTTGTGATCTCGGTCCGGGATGTTTTCCGGTGGTGAGGCTCGGTCTCACCGTCAAACGAGGGAGCGGCCAATTGGCCGCTCATTTTAGTCAAAGGGCGCGATTGAGTTTTCGACGCAGTAACTGACCTCCCCGTAGCGCATTGGGAGTTTCGGTCAGCCTCGGGAATAGGACCTGATTTGACATGTCCGTTTTGCCATTGCTGTTATGGCTGTTCGTAGCGGTCGAATTTGCCCTTACGATCATCCGCCCCTGGCAGACTCCCGCCGCGCTTCTGGACCTCGACTACTGGATACTCGCCGCCAAGACGTGGGCGCTCATCATCATCGTCTTGATCCTCGGCGGCTGACATCCTCATCGGTCCCAAACGCCAATCCCGGAGGCCCTGACCAATTTGTCAACAGGCTCGAGGTGTTACAGATTATGGAACTGATGCTTATTGCGCTGATTGGCGTTGTGGCCTTGGCGCCATTGCTCTATGCCGCTACGGTGTTCATCGCTTATCGCTCCGCATCCTACAAGCACCTCCTTTGGGGAGGGGCTGGCATAGCCACCTTGGGAGTGATTGCAGTACCCGTGGGCGCAGCCTTGTCCAGCCTCTATCTTGGTGTCGGGTGGTTCCTTGGTATCGTTTGGTCCTTCTGGGGTATTCTTGGTGGTTGGTGGTTCGTAGCCGGCCTTGCCATGGTGGCCTGGGGAGCCGCGCTTAGACTCGCCTCATTCAGTAGATGACGAATACGGACCTTACTTGGCAGGATGCTAGAATCGTGGAGTTCTTGGGCAACTTGCCGAGTTTTTGTGCAAACGCCTGAGTTTTTGGGCAGAATTTAGTTTTTGTGCAAGGCCTAATATACGTAGGATTTTCCCATCAATATGAAGTGTACTCGTCGGCAACCTATCTGCGATCGTCCGGAGAGTCGTCATCCATGATGTACTCGTCGTCTACGTATTCGTCGTCGTAGTACCAGTCGTACTCCTCATCGTCGCGCCGCCGGAGCCGTCCCCAGATCAGTTTGCCGACCACGACCACCACCGCCAGGAACACCAGGCCGCTGATGATCCAAATATCGATATAGGCGAGCCAGGTAAGGTCGGCAGGCGCGCCACCGGCCTGCAGAAGGAGAGAGAGGGGACCAGGAAGGTGCATCGGGTACTCCCAAGCGCAAAATCCTCGAATCTTGCAGGGTCGCTATTATGTCTTTTTCTAAAGGATGACCAATAATAGCACCGGTCCGCCGCCGGGTTGTGGGCAACCCAGCGCCTCGAAATGGCGATCCAGAGCGGGCCGATGGTGATGAGTTATGAAAGAGACTGTGAACGCATTTCTACAGCACCTCGTCGTTGAACGCGGATTTTCCCAGAATACGCTGGACGCCTACAGCAACGACCTGGACCAGTTCCGGGACTTTGTCGGCCAGTATCTGAACGTCTCCGACGACGATCCGGAAACCTGGCGGACGGTGGACCTGGACCTGCTCAACGCCTACATCAGCGAGTTGCGGGACAAAAAAGGATACCGGGATTCCACGACCGCACGCAAAGTCGCCGCGGTCCGTTCTTTCTTCGGATACCTGAGCGCCAACGAACTCATCAGCGAGGATCCCACGGAGAACCTGGGTTCACCACGGGTCGGCCGATCCGTGCCCAAGTTCATGACCGAAGCGGACGTGAAACTCCTGCTGACCACCGCTGCCGACACCGGCACCCCGGAGGGTCGTCGCGACGCCAGCATCCTGGAACTCCTTTACGCCACCGGCGTGCGGGTGAGCGAACTGGTCGCGCTCAACGTGCAGGACATCGATTTCGAGGAGGGATTCATACGCGCCTGGGGGAAGGGCTCCAAGGAGCGCATCGTGTACCTGTACCCCGAAGCCCTCAGCAACCTGCGCGAATATATCGGCGGGCCGCGGGCCGATCTGGTCAGCAACAAGAAGGGCGAAACCGCCCTCTACATCAATAACCGTGGTGAGCGGCTGACGCGGCAATGGGTGTGGAACATCCTGAAGACCGCCGCGAAAAAGTCGGGAATTGATCCCAAGATCACGCCCCACACCCTGCGGCACAGTTTTGCAACGCACCTGTTGCAGAACGGAGCTTCCCTGCGGCACGTGCAGGAGTTGCTGGGGCATTCCAGCATCTCAACCACGCAGGTTTACACGCACCTCACCGACTCCCACGTCCGCGACGAGTACCAGCGCAGCCATCCCCGGGCGTAGCGGGGCGCGGTAGCCTCCTGGCGCGGGATGCACGATCGCGCCTTTACTGCGCAGACCGGCAACCGCGGTTCGCGCATCCACTTTTCGGTCAATCCCGGCAGCGATTCGCAGCGCGTTGTTCCGTGCGCCGCCGGCCCGGTCGCGCGGCAGTGACATAAACCCGCGAGGCGTGCGCTGCCTATTCCCCGGCGTTTGCTGGTATTATTGAATTGTGCCAACGGCAGTTGCCAACAACCGCCGTTTCCATGAATACTCTGACTGCAAACTGCGCTGACGGCCACCACCCGGACGTCGCGGCGCGTGGAGGGTCACAATGCCAAGCAAGGGCAAACGAGTAGCGTCGCGCCAGAACAACCTCCGCCGGCGTCGCAGCACCGCGAACCGCAACAATGCAACCGGCAGCGCGAGGCCAACAGCCGTAGCAGAGGCCGTTTCGGCGCCGGCAGAGACAGTTGCGCCATCGACCACGGCGGCGGCGGCCGCTCCAGTAGGTGAGGGTCGGCCCGTCGGCCGGTCGCAGACGCAACCTCGTGGCCGGCGCTTTGACCGGCCGGCGGCCTACAACCACGTGGGGTCGGAACTCAAGCGCATTGGCATTTTCTCGAGTGTGCTGGTGGTGGCGCTGATCGCCGTATCATTCGTGTTATAGGGCTCGACGTGACACAGGGTCCGGTGTTGCATGGGATCCGGGGCGGCGTCAGGCACGGGGCCGCGTTGAAATGATTCGCGACGAAATTGATCATCGCCTGCTGGTGACCCCGGAACGCCCGGGCGTCTACCTGATGAAGAACGCCAAGGGCGCGGTGATCTACGTGGGCAAGGCGGCGGTGCTACGGAACCGGCTGCGTTCGTATTTTGGGTCGCCGGCAGGGCTGGAGCGCAAGACGCGCCGGATGGTCAGCGAACTGGCCGACTTCGAGTACATCGTCACCGACACCGAGGCCGAGGCGCTGATCCTCGAAAACACGTTGATCAAGCGGCACCGGCCCTATTTCAACGTCCGCCTCAAGGACGACAAGACCTACCCGTTCCTGAAAGTTGACCTGTCCGAGGAGTTTCCGCGGGTGTATATCACCCGTGGCGCGCACACCGACGGGGCGCGTTACTTCGGGCCGTTCGCCAGCGCAGGCAGCGTGCGGCAATCCATGGATTTGGTGAAAAAGCTCTTTCCGTACCGCTCCTGCACCAAGCGGATCACGGGAACCGACCCGCGCCCCTGCCTGGAATACTACATCCATCGGTGCGTGGGGCCATGCGCCGGGCTGGCGACCCGGGAGGAGTATGACGAGGTCATCGAGCAGGTCATCCTTTTCCTGGAAGGCAACACGGAGAAGGTAACCGGGCAGATCCGGCAAAAGATGGAACAGGCCGCCGAATCGCTGGAATTCGAGCGCGCAGCGGTGCTCCGGGACCAGATGGGGGCGATCCAGAAATTTGAGGAGGAGCGCACGGTCAAGGTGGACTCGGGTCGCCCAATGGACCTGGACGCCATAGCCGTCGCGGTGGCCGATCCCGACTCTCGCATACGGGAAGCGTGGGTTGAGGCGTTCTTCGTTCGTCGGGGCAAGCTGATCGGACGGGACCACTTCTTCATGGAAGGCCCCGATGAGGACGAACCCGGCGCCATCATCGCCCAGTTCGTGCAGCAGTTTTACGCCAACGCGCTGGAGATACCGCCCACCATATTGGTCCAGCACGATCCCCCGGAGGAGGACCAGCAACTGCTGCAGGATTTCCTGCGCGACCGGCGCGACGGCGCGGTGCGGATTTACCGGCCTCAGCGGGGCGAGTACCGCAAGTTGGTCCAGGTGGTGGCCGAAAACGCGGCCGAAGGGCTGGCGCAGCACCGGGTGAAATGGCTCAATCGCTCCGACGCGATCCAGGGCGCCCTCACCGAGCTGGAGGAAGAACTCAGCCTGCCGGCCGCTCCCGTGCGCATGGAATGTTACGACATATCGCACATCCAGGGCAGCAACCTGGTGGGCAGCATGGTGGTGTTTGACGACGGCAAGCCGCGCACGCGGGACTACCGGCGGTTCAAGATCAAGGCCGTGGACGGGGTCGACGACTACGCCAGCATGAAGGAGATGCTCAGTCGGCGGTTCAAGCGGCTGAGCCAGGCCATCGACAATCCCGACCCGGACGGCAAGGTGGACACCTGGGGCGTGATGCCCGACCTGGTGATCATCGACGGCGGCAAGGGACACCTTTCGGCGGCGCGAGAGGTGATGCTGCACCTGGGGCTGGAGCAGATACCGCTGTGCTCGCTGGCCAAGGAGAACGAGGAGATATTTGTGCCGCACACGCCGGAGCCCATCGTGCTGCCCCGGGACTCTCAGGCCCTGTACCTCATGCAGCGGATACGGGACGAGGCGCACCGTTTCGCGATCACGTTCCACCGGAACCTGCGCTCCAAGGGCAGCCTCAAGTCGCCCATCGACATGGTCACGGGCATCGGGCCAAAGCGCAAACGCATGCTGTTACGCCGCTTCGGTTCCCTGCAGGGAATCAAGGAAGCGACGGTCGAGGACATTGCCGCCGTGCCCGGCCTGACCCGCTCGCTGGCGGTGAGGCTGAAACAGACAATTTAGGCCGACGCTCACATGGGTCGGTCGCCCAGGAACTGCCATGAATCGCCAGACCGACCCACAATCCACTATAGCGTTGGAATCCCAGGCCCCGCCGACCGGGATGGGCATTGCTCCCGTTGACCCCCACGTGCACGGTGCCGCGGCGCTGGCCGCCCTGGAACGAGGTCAGGCGGGAGTGGCGGCCAGAATCCTGCGTGAGATGCTGTCCGCCGACCAGGGCATCCTCCTGAGGCGAGCCCCCCGGAACGAGCGTCGGCTCCTGATCTCGCTGCTGACGCCGGATGAACTCGCCGACATACTGGACGAGGCCCCCACGCCGGCGGCCGCCGCGGTCACCCGCGAACTGGCGCCCGATCAGGCCGCCGGCATCCTGGACGACGTTGATACCCACACCGTCGCGGACATTCTCCAGGAGCTGCCCGACGAGCATGCCGCCGCCATAGTGGCCGAACTCGACCATCCCGAAGAGGTCGTTCCGCTGCTCCAGTTCCGGCCCGACACGGCCGGCGGCATGATGACGCCGGATTTCCCCCGTGTGCGCAATGACGTAACGGCCGGTAATGCGCTGGACGCGCTCAGGCTGTTCGGCGAGGACGCCGAGGGTTTCGGGTGGGTCTGTGTCGTCGACCGGGGACAGCGTTTGACCGGCTACGTCAGCATCGCGCACCTGGCGTTGTCCAGTCCGACCCGCACGGTGCAGGATCTGGCGGACCAGTACGACCATCACCTGGTGTCGGTGCCGCCGGAAATGGACCAGGAAGAGGTCCACCGCATCATGTCGCGTTACTCTTTCAGCATCGTGCCGGTGGTCGACTCGGAACAACGCGTGCTGGGGGTCATCCGCGCCGAGGAGGCCATGCGGGTGGCGGAGGACGAGGCCACCGAGGACATGCTGCGCATCGCGTCGGCGCCGGGTGAGCGAGTGTTCGGCCCGCTGCACCTGTCGGTTCGGCATCGCCTGCCCTGGCTGGTGCTGAACCTGGGAACCGTGCTGGTAGCCGCCGCGGTGGTGAACATGTTTGAGTCCACCATCGCGGCCATCGCCATGCTGGCGGTGTTTCTCCCGGTGGTCGCCGGGCAGGGCGGCATCGCCGGGACGCAGACGGTGACGCTGGTGGTGCGCGGCATGGCCATTGGGGAGGTGCCGTCAGCGGCGGGTTTGCGCCTGCTGGGTCGCGAGCTTTTGCTGGGTTTGATGCATGGGATGGCCCTGGCTGCGCTGGCCGGAGCGCTGGGTTGGGTGTGGAAAGGCAGCCCCGGTCTGGGTATCGCGCTGGCCGCTGCGATGGTGGGGAACCTGCTGGTGGCCGCGCTCACCGGCGCCGGGGTACCGCTGCTGTTGCGCCGATTGGGCATCGACCCGGCAGTGTCGTCGGCGGTGTTCGTGACAACGTTCACCGATGTGCTGGGATTCCTGATTTTCCTGGCAGCCGGAGCGTTTTTCGTGACGTGGCTGGGGTGACGCAATTCACCTCGACTGACGGGAAACCTGCCGTTTTTATGCCTGAACCCGGCGAGGCACAGGGTGGTCGGAGACCCGATCGGTACGGTCCTGAAAGCGGATTCGTCATGGCAAGAATTCCACAAAAGTGTCATCCGTTCGCCTTGCCACAACCCCCGGAAGTACATTAACATTGGGCTATTATTGCGCGCCGCAACCACGGGTCCGGGTTAGGATCCGGGTGGCGGCAGCCTTATTGTGATCGGGTGGCAGGGAATGATCAAACTCAACATCACGTTGCCTTCGGGCGCCCAGGTATCGATCGAAGCTGATGACAAAGACCTGGTGCGCGAGGTCCTCTACTCGGCGATGCCGCACCTGAACGGTGTTGTGGAGCAGTCGAAAGGGGAGATATATGGGAACGCGCCCGAACCGCCTGTGCATCACAACGGAACGCCAACCAACGGGCATGGGTCTGAGCCGGCCCAGCCCATTCCGGTGGCCAATGGAGCGGGTCTTTCGCACGACACCGCCAACGGGGCTACCAACGGCAACCACGCCCCCGCGCCCGCGACGAACGCAACCGCAGCGCCAATTGTCGAGCGGCAACCTGCCCCGGCTCAGCAGACTCCGGTTGCGATTTCGGCCATTACTCCGGCGCCGGCTTTCGCGCCATCCACTCCAGACGAGCACGAGTACATCGCGTTCTGCCAGAGAGTCAACCCGCTGGGAGACATGCGGCGGGTAGTGGTCGCCGCCGAAGCTGCCCATCGTCATCTGACCGTGCTGAGCGTTGATCCCGACGAATTGGAGCGCCTGTTCACCCTGGCCGGCTGGCCCATTCCGCACAGCTTCGTTCAGACCCTGCGGAACGCGGCCCGCACCAAGTTCCGGTGGCTGGAGCGCATCCCCGGCAAGCCGGGGCACTACCGCGTTACCGATACGGGCCGCAGGATCGTGCTGGGCGAGAGCAGTCCGGCCCGCAGGGGTTCCACGGTCGACGCTGAGGCTGAATCCGACTCACAGGGCTGATTCGGTCCGTTCAGCCGGATATCGTTGGCGTACCTGCACAACTTCGCAGGTCGCCGGCCTGGTTCCCGTCCGGATTAGACCGCTCGGGTTCGCCTTTTTTTCCTCCTTACCGCAATCCGGGAATCCTGCCGTCCAAGCGGTCTGGCGATTCGCTGGGCGCGTTCGGTCAGACGGCGCTCTGTTAGAATTACGCTTGCCGGCCCGAACTATTGGCCGGTGCAGCAGGACTCTGACAGGAGATTACCAACCATGGCTAAAGTAGGATTTATCGGCCTGGGCACCATGGGCGCCAGCATGGCCTATAACTGCCTCAGCGGCGGAAACGACATGGTCGTGCATGACATACGGCGAGAGGCGGCCACCCAGCACCTGGAGGCGGGAGCAACGTGGGCGGACACGCCGCGGGAAGTCGCCGAGTCCACCGACGTGGTGTTCACCTCGTTGCCGGGGCCAGTGGAGGTCGAGGCGGTGTCGCTGGGTGAGGACGGCATCATGTCCGGCATGGCCGCCGGCAAGACCTATTTCGACCTGAGCACCAGTTCGCCGACGCTGATCCGGCAGATCCACGACCGGGTCGCGCCCCAGGGCATCAACGTGCTGGATGCTCCGGTGAGCGGCGGGCCGGCCGGCGCGGCCAGTGGTCGCCTGGCAATCTGGGTCGGCGGCGACAAGGACGTGTTCGATCAGCACAAGGCCGTGCTGGACTCCATCGGCGACGCCGCCTACTACGTGGGGCCCATCGGGAGCGGCTCAGTCGCCAAGCTGGTCCACAACTGCGCCGGCTACATCGTGCAGACCGCCCTGGCCGAGGTGTTCACCATGGGCATCAAGGCCGGCGTTGATCCGCTGGCCCTGTGGCTGGCCGTCCGCAAGGGGGCGGGCGGACGCAGGGGCATGTTCGAAGGGCTGGCCCAGCACTTCCTGATCAACGACTACGATCCGCCGGACTTCGCGCTGCGCCTGGCCCGCAAGGACGTTGACCTGGCCGTCGCCGTGGGCCGTGAGTTCGACGTGCCGATGAAGCTGGCTAACACGACGTTGGCTGAGATGACCGAGGCACTGAACCGGGGCTGGGCCGGCCGGGACTCCCGCGTAGCCATGCTGCTCCAGTCGGAACGCGCCGGCATCGACGTGGAGGTCGATCCCGCGGACCTGCAGCGCGCCCTGGAGGAACAGGGCGGGTAGGGCGATCGAAATCTTGTACCCGAAAGAAGGGCCGCTCGATCGAGCGGCCCTGTATTTTGCCTAATCCGCAGCCTCAGCCGGTTCCCAGCGGAGGACGGGGCGGCGCGCTGCCGTCGCCTCGTCGAGACGCGACACGGGTGTCGTATGCGGCGCGTGCTGCACCATTTCGGGCTCGTTGGTTGCCTCGGCGTCGATGGCGCGGAGGGCGTCAATGAACGCATCGAGGGTTTCCTTGGTCTCGGATTCCGTGGGCTCGATCATCAATGCCTCATGCACGATGAGCGGGAAGTACATGGTCGGAGCGTGGAAGCCGTAGTCCAGCAGGCGCTTGGCGACCTCCAGACCGCTGACGCCGCGCTCCCGCTGCAGGTCCGCGGAGAACACCACCTCGTGCATGCAGGTGCGGTCGTAGGGCAGGGCGTAGATGTCCTTCAGTTCGTGCATGATGTAGTTGGCGTTCAGCACCGCGTTCGCGCTGATGGACTGCAGGCCGGCCGCACCCAACGTGCGGATGTAGGTGTAGGCCCGCACCAGGACCCCGAAGTTGCCGTGGAACCCGCTGATCTTGCCGATGCTCTCGGCAGGTTCCGACAGTATGTAGTCTCCGCCGTCGGTGCGCTCGACGATCGGGGCGGCCAAGTAGGGCGCCAGGATCTCGCCGCAGCACACCGGGCCGGCGCCCGGCCCGCCACCGCCGTGGGGCGTGCTGAAGGTCTTGTGCAGGTTCAGGTGGCAAACGTCGAAGCCCAGGTCGCCCAGCTTGGCGCGCCCGAGCAGCGCGTTCATGTTCGCGCCGTCGCCGTACACCAGCCCGCCGCATTCATGCACAACCTGGCACACCTCCAGGATGTGGCTGTCGAAGAGGCCCAGGGTGCTGGGAAGGGTGATCATCACGCCGGCCAGGTCGTCGCCGGCGATCTCCCGCAGAGCGTCTAGGTCGGTGTTGCCGTCGGCGTCGGAGGGGATGGTGACCACGTCGAAGCCGGCCATGGCCGCTGAGGCGGGGTTAGTGCCGTGGGCGCTGTCGGGGATGCCCATCTTGGTGCGGCCCGAATCGCCGCGCGCAAGGTGATAGGCCCGCATCATCAGGACGCCGCCCAGTTCGCCGTGAGCGCCGGCCAGGGTGGCCAGGCTGGTGGCGGACATGCCGGTGACTTCGGTGAGGAACTCCTGAAGCCGGTACAGCAAATCCAGCGCGCCCTGCGACTGCTCGGCAGGCTGCTGCGGGTGGATGCCGGCGAATCCGGGCAGGAACGCCACCTCGTCGTTGATCTTGGGGTTGTACTTCATGGTGCACGACCCCAGCGGATAGAAGTGGGTGTCGATGCTGAAGTTCAGCTGGCTCAGCGCGGTGAAATACTGCACCACCTCGGGTTCCGACACCTCGGGCAGCGGCAGGGATTCGCGGACGTACGCCGCATCGGGTAGGGGCGCGGCCGGCACGTCCAGATCCGGCGTGATGACGCCCACGCGGCCGGATACGCTGCGGTCCATGAGCATCCTGGTGGTGTCGCGGTTTCCGCCTTTGTTCAGCATGTTCAGGTTGCCTCCAGAGGGATGTTAGGGGAAGCGGGCGATGGTCAGGCGATTTCCGCGAGGGCGGAGACCAGGGTGTCGATCTCGGCGCGGGTGTTCATCTCGGTTACGCACAGGAGCATTCCGTTGTCGAAACGGTCGCTGACGTCGAGGCCGCCCAGGATGTTGTGTTTCATAAGCTGGCGGTTGACTTCGGCCGCTGGTTTGGGGCAGGACACCACGAATTCCTGGAAGAACGTGCCAGACTGGGCCAGTGAATAGCCATTCAGTTTGCCAATGGCATCAGCGGCGTAATGGGCCTTGTGGTAGCAGAGTTCGGCCACCTGGCGCAGGCCCTGACGGCCCATGGCGGCCAGGTAGATCGAGGAGGCCAGGGCGTAGAGGGCCTCGTTGGTGCAGATGTTGGAGGTCGCGCGCTCGCGGCGGATGTGCTGCTCGCGAGTCTGCAGGGTCAGCACGTAGCCGGTGCGCCCCTCGGTGTCGGTGGTGCGCCCGACCAGGCGGCTGGGCATCTGGCGGATGTACTGCTGTTTGCAGCTGAACAGACCGAGGTAGGGGCCGCCGAAGGACGGCGGGATGCCGATGGGCTGGCCCTCGCCGGTCACGATGTCCGCGCCGAAATCGCCGGGCGGCGTCAGCATGCCCATGGCCAGCGGGTCTGCGGATACCACCAGCAGGGCGCCGTCGGCGTGGGCCATCTCGCCCAGCGCCTTGAGGTCATCCAGTTCGCCATAAAAGTTGGGGTACTGCGCGACGATCCCGGCGGTTGCCTCGGTAATTGCGCCGGAGATCTGGTCAGTGGGCGTGATGTCGATGGTGATGCCCTGGGCCTGGCAGTAGGTGGCGATCACCTGGCGGTAGGCCGGGGATACGGTGTCGGCGACGATGACCTGCTGGCGGCGGGTCACACGGCAGGCCATGAGCACGGCCTCGGCCACACTGGTGGCCCCGTCGTACATCCCGGCGTTGGCGACCTCCATGCCATAGAGGGTGCTGATCATGGTCTGGAACTCGAAGATCACCTGCAGGGTGCCCTGGGACACCTCCGGCTGGTAGGGGGTGTAGGCGGTGAGGAACTCGCCCCGTGTCATGATCGCTTTGACGATGGACGGGATGAAGTGGTAGTAGGAGCCGGCGCCGAGGAATGACGGGCCGCTGGCGAGGGGCCGGTTGCGCGACGCCAGTTCGCCCAACTCGCGCTGGATCTCCAGTTCAGATAGAGGGGCCGGCAGTTCCAGGGGAGGGTTGCGGTAGTCGTCGGGGATATCGGCGAACAATTCGTCGATGTCCCGGAGGCCAATTGCGCTCAGCAATTCGTCCTGCTCGGCGACCGTGTTCGGGATGTAATGGGACTGGAAGTTGGTTACCATTCGGGCTTACTCCGTTTGGTTGTCGATTAGTTGGCGTTCAATATGCGCTGCTGTATGCCGACGCATGGGACAGGGTCAGATGTCGCGCTGCAATGTCGCTGTCGGTCAGGTCGCAGTCACAAAAAATTACGTGCAAATTGTCGATGCGCCCGGATCCTGGCAGCAAGTTGACGTCGTCCGTTTTGGTCGTACCCATCAGGTGGGTCGCACGCCTGCGTCGTCAGGCGAGGACGCGGTAGCGGTAGCTGGATTCCAGCAGGTCGCCCTCATCGAACCTGGTGAAACGCAGGGGCGAGAGGTCAACGTCGCGGGCGCGGCCTTCCAGCACCAACTCGGCGACGGACTTGCCGATGGCCGGGGACAGCTTGAACCCGTGGCCGCTGAATCCGATGGCGCAGTAGAGGCCAGCCATGCCGGGCACGGCGTCCAGGATCGGGTGCCAGTCGGGGGTGGTGGTGAACAGTCCGGACCAACCGCCACGGTAGTAGGCATCGGCCATGCCGGGAACGCGCCGGGCGAGGCGGGCCCGGGCCGATGCGGCCTCCGTAATGTCCACTCCCTGCGGATATACCTCGGGATCCGACTGCTCGTCGTCGTCTCCAAAACCCATGGTGGTGCAATTGGAGCCGTCGGGCCGGAATGAGAAGGACTGGCTGATGTCGCCGACCGTAGGATGATGCGGGACCACCTCTACGGGCCGGGCCACCGTGGCGACCTGGTGGCGCACCGGCATCAGGGGCGCGTCGACGCCCACGCCGGCGAGCACCTGCCCGGACCACGGACCGGCGGCGACCACCACGGTGTCGGTGGCGATGCGGTCGCCCGACGTGGTAATCACGGCCTGCACGCGGTCGCCGTTGGTTTCAATGCCCGAGGCAGGATTGCGGGTCATGATGCGGGCGCCGGATTCCTGGGCGCGGGCGGCGTAGGAGACGGTGACCTGGTATGGGTCGGCGTAGCCCGACTGAGGTTCCCAGGCGGCGCGCTCGTCATCGTACAGGGTCACCATGGGGGCCAGGCTTGCCAGGTCGTCCCGGGACACCAACGATGAGGGCACCCCGAGTTCCTGCTGCATGGCGACGTTGCGCTCCAGACCGCCCTGGTCGGCCTCGTTGACCACCACGAGGTAGCCGGTGTTCACAAAACCCGAAGCGCCGCCCACCCGGGCATCGAAATCAGCGAAGACCTGCAGGCTCTGCCAGGCGAGTTCGGTGGTGATGGGATTGGAGTAGTGCATCCGGCAGATGGCCTGCGAGCGGCCGGTGCTGCCGGAACCAAGGACGTCGCGCTCGAGGAGCACGGTGTTGGAGACGCCCAGACGCGCCATGTGGTACTGGATGGCACAGCCTATGACGCCGCCGCCTATGATGACGGCGTCCGCAGTGCGGGGGATCGGGGACCCGGGGTTACTCGCCATCTCCTTTCCAAGAGAGAATACGCTTGACGTTGATGACAATGGAAACCAATCGTTGGTCGCCTTCAGTCAGTTCGTTGGCGTCTTCCTCGCCCCGCTCGGCTCCTTCGTAGCGGGAGAATATGGCTCGCACCGCTTCCTTGATGTTGTCGCTGCTGACGGTGGCTTCGCCCTCAAGAATGATGTACTGATAGGGCCACTCGTCGGTGGCGATGGAAATGGAAACGTTGGGGTTGCGGCGAACGTTGCGTGTCTTCACGGCGGACTCACCGGATACCACGGTTACCGTGCCGGTGTCAGGTTCGCCGCCGGCTTTCCACTGGTACCAGACCGGCGATATGTGGGGCGCTCCATTCCGCCGGATTGAGGCGAAATGTGCTACATGGGGCCCGGCAAGGTAATCGTCAACTTCCTGAGGGGTGAGCCGCGGCATCGGAACCTCTAGACATCGGGGAGCGGTGGGCACAGCAGGCCCAGAGTCTGTCAAATAGCGGCAACAATAATACCATATTGCCCGTCAGCCTTTTCTTTCGAGAGCCCCGTAAGTGGTGGTCCGGCCGGCGCGTCGACAGGTCCAGGACGCTGGTGACCCGTCGGATGTGAGGGGGCGGTCGTGCAGATTGACGATTTTTCATCTATGTGGTAAAAGAACATATATGGAAACGGCCGACCAACCGATCAATCCGAAAATGCCCCGGGGGTTCATGACCCCGTGGGTCCTGCTGCTGCTCAAGCAGTGGAGCCTGCACGGCTATTTGATCATGCAGCACCTGAACCGGATGGGCTTCTCGGAGGTGGACCACCCCACGCTGTACAAGGAACTGCGCCGCCTCGAGAACGACGGCTACGTGGCCTCGGAATGGCAGACCGGCGAGAGCGGACCCGCCAAGCGGGTGTACAGCATCACCGAGGCGGGGGAGCAACTGCTGCAAGGGTGGACCGAGGTGGTGTCGGGCTACCAGCGCATGTTCAACGGTTTCTTCGACCTCTACGCGCAGGCCTTCGGGTTCGCGCCGGTCGCAACCGCTGACGCCAAAGCAAACGAGGCCCAGGACCAGGAATAGAACCAGGTCATCTCCCGGGAAACCGGAGACGAATCGTAACCAAACCGAAACAACAGGAGCGTACAATCATGGAAAAGACTCAGGAACTCTTCAAGGCGTACAACGATGCCATGGCTGCCGGTTTCGCGGCTTTCAACACCAGCATGCAGCAGAACAACGCCATGATGTCCGGAATGATGGAAGCCAACGTCAAGATGGCGCAGTCCGGCCAGGAGTTTGCGAAGAGTTCCGTCAAATACGGCGAGGCGTACATGGAGTGGCTGCTTGACACCACCAAGAACATGGCGCCAAAAGCCCAGGCATAGAGATATCAGCGACAACAGCACTTGTGCCAACCCCTCTCTCGTCAAGGGAGAGGGGCGATTGATGGCATAGGCGCCAAGGAGGAACGGCAGTGGTCAGCCAGGCAGAGTTCGTTTCCCGTTTACAGGAAGACCTTCAGGAGAACCTCAAGCGCGCCCAGGCGATGGTGGACTCCTTCGTGGTCAATCCCGCCGAGCCGCCCATCGAGGTGACGCCGTACGAGGTGATCTGGAAGCGCGGCAAGGTGCGCCTGCTGCGCTACGGTGAGCGCGACAAGATCAAGCACCAGACGCCGTACCTGATGGTTCCGTGGCTCGGTATCAGCCGCCCGTACGTCCTGGACCTGCTCCCCGGCAACAGCATGATCGAGTACCTGGTGAACCAGGGACACGACGTGTACCTGCTGGACTGGGGCGAGATTGCGGCGGAGGACAAGGAACTGGGCTTTGAAGAAGCGGTGTTCAAGCTGATCCCCCGGGCCATCGACCGAGCCCTGGAGGCGTCGGATGCCCAGGAAATTACGCTCAACGGCATCTGCCTTGGCGGCACGCTTGGAGCGACCTACCTGGCCACACACCCGGACGCGCCGGTAAAGAACTTCGTCGCCATCGTCGCGCCCATCAACTTTGAAGAGGGCGGCATGTTCCGCGTTTGGCTGGACGAGCGCTACTTCCCGGCCGACCTGATAGTGGAGCATTACGGCGTGTTGCCGGCGAACCTAATGGGCGCCGGGTTCAAGATGCTGCGGCCCACCCTGGAGGCGCAGGCGCTGTCGGGTCTGTGGGCCAATGTGAACCGGCCCGGGTACGTGGACAACTACAAGGCGATGAGCCGCTGGGCCAATGACTTCATCGGCATGCCAGGACGGTTCTTCGGCCAGCTATCCAGGCAGATGTACGGCAAAAACCAGTTGATCCAGGGCGAGTTCGTGCTCAACGGGCGCAGGGTGGACCTGTCGAAAATCCAACAGCCCCTGCTGTGCGTGGCCGCCAACCAGGACTTCATCGTGCCGTCGCCGGCCGCCCGCAGCCTGATGGATGTGGTGTCCAGCGAAGACAAGGAATTTATGGAACTGCCGGGGGGCCACATATCGGTGTTCTCGGGTCGGCAGGCCCACCAGACCCTTTGGCCCAAGATCGACGAGTGGGTTGCGGCACGGGTGAATTAGCGACACTGCACGCCCGGATCCGGTTTTACGACGGGAGAGCGGGTTCAGGAGAGAATCAATGACGACCACAGAGAACTCCACCAACCCCTTTGAGGCGTGGCAGGAGATGTTCCGCAAGTCCACCGAGATGTGGCAGCAGGCGGCGGCGTCCGGTTCGCCCAACCCGTTCTGGCCGCCCAATAATGGCGGGATGCCTGGGATGGGGATGCCGGGAGCGGGAATGCCCGGGTTCGGCGGGTTCGCGCCGCCCTTTGCGGCCAACGATCCGACGGCGATGTGGCAGCAGTTCTTCAACCTGTGGTCTCAGCAGTGGAGCCAACTGCTGGCCTCGTCGCCCGGCCCGCAGACTTTCAGCGACGCCCAGAAGCAGTGGAACGACCAGTTGGAAGCGATGGCCAAGGCGTTCGCCGACACCATGAGCACCGAGGACTTCGCCAAGGCCCTGGGCAAGTACATGGAACAGGGCCTGCACGCCCAGGAGCGCATGGCGGACACGATGAACCCGCAGATCGACGCCATGCTGCGGACGCTCAACATGCCGTCGCGCAGCCAGATGAACCGCCTGTTCGTGCACGTGCTGAGCATCGAGGAGCGGCTGGACGACATGGAGGAGGAGATCCGCAAGTTGCGCAAGGAGCAGGAGGCGTCGCGGAGCAGCACGGCCAGCCGGCGGAGGACCAGCCGGAGCAACGCCGGCGCCGAGACGGAAACGGCGGACTAAAGCCGCGCAGCGATTCGTTACGCGGATGCGAGATTGCAACGTTGCGCCGGCGCTGACACGACAGGAGTGGATACAGCAAACAGACAAAGATAGGTACGCGCCCATGGGCTGACAGCAACTGAGGGGGTAAGCGGTATGAAACTGGAAGGACGGACTGCGCTGGTTACCGGAGGATCGCGGGGGATTGGCCGGGCCATCTCCATGGCGTTGGCCCAGGAAGGGGCGGAGGTAGCCATCAACTATTTGTCGAATTCCCAGGCGGCGGCGGAGTTGCAGGCGGAGATCCAGGAGTTCGGAGGGCGCGCTATCCTAGCCCCCGCGGACATCAGCGACTTTCCCGATACCTACCGGATGGCCCAGCAGGTCCTCGAGGAGTTCGGGCACCTGGACATCCTGGTCAACAACGCCGGCGTAACCTCGGACAAGACCTTCGTGAACATGGACCACGCAACCTGGCGCAAGGTGTTGTCCATCAACCTGGACGGCGTGTTCAACTGCACCAAGGTGTTCGTGGACGGCATGGTGGAGCAGAACTACGGTCGCGTCGTGAACATCACCTCGGTGATCGGGCAGATCGGGAACTTCGGGCAGGCCAACTACGCGGCGTCCAAGGCCGGCGTGGCTGCCATGACCAAGTCGCTGGCCAAGGAACTGGCTAGCAAGGGCATCAACGTGAACTCGGTGGCGCCCGGCTTCATCGAAACGGAAATGATTACCGCCATACCGGAACGGGTTCAAGAGCGTCTGCTGAGTCAAATCCCGCTCCGCCGGTTCGGCAAGGCGGAAGAAGTGGCGCAGATGGTGGTGTACCTGTGCGCTCCCGAGGGAGATTACGTCACCGGCGCCGAGTTGGAAGTGAACGGTGGCTTGTTCATGTAACCGTCGGTGTGCATGGATATGCGGTGTAGGGGCGATAATTATTCGCCCCTACCTTTTGAGTTCCAGGGGCATTGCCACCCCGTGCTCGTGGTGCCAAAATGGGCGCGTTTTGAGCGCGCCGGCCCATGGATGGCCGGGCTCGCGACCCTTCCCGCCAATACCACCGCCGGATGCGCCAGGAGACTCGTGATGAACATCGGCTTTTCCCTTTCCAACAACCAGGGCCTGACCAACGTGCAGGACGTGGTCAGCGTTGCCGCCCGCGCCGAGGAGTTGGGCTACGACTCCGTATGGGCCAGCGACCATGTTTTCAACGTCAGCTACGTGTACGAGCGCTTGGGAACCCGGCCCTACTACGACCCCATGACCATACTGACCTTTGCCGCCGCCCAGACCAGCCGTGTCATCCTGGGTACCAGCGTGCTGGTGTTGCCCTATCACAACCCAATGCGGCTGGCGAAACAGGCAGCCACGCTGGACCAACTATCCGGCGGGCGTGTTGCGCTGGGTGTCGGCGTGGGCGTGATCGACACCGAGATTGAGGCCATGGGAGTGCCGTTCGCCGAGCGGGGCCCTTATACCGACGAGTCC
>MKWU01002160.1_pt1 | contig 30555 bp, 27 predicted proteins | sample 809101 | NCBI WGS metagenome assembly MKWU01 (sample SAMN05860141, study PRJNA318959) | sponge metagenome | host: Aplysina aerophoba | place: Slovenia: Piran, Adriatic Sea, Gulf of Piran | collected 2013-05-07
GCTTGAGTGCCTCGTAGTCGATCCGATGCGGATCCCGGGGACCCGGCTTTTGACGACGCAACGGATCTTCGGCACCTAACCAGTTATAGATACAGGTTCGAGAGACGTTATAGGTGCGTGAAGCTTCGGCTTTACTACCGCCACTGCTAAGGAAATCAAGCACGCGTTTGCGTAAATCTGATGAATAACTCATAAGACTTAGAGTCTTACATAAAATTAACAATATGTCAACTTATTTTTTGACTTTACTATAATGGCTATAAACGTGGCACACGCACGTCAGGCGATTACCGATGGATTGGTGAGTTACTGGTCGTTCAATAAGGATACGGTCACAGGGCAAACGGTTAAAGACATTGTCGGTGCCAATGATGGAACCATGGATGGGAATGTCGAGGTCGTTGATGGTAAAGTGGGTGAAGCACTCAAGTTTAGTGGCGGGCATGTTGATTGTGGAGCAGATAAGAGTTTAACCGACATTGGCGATCAGATTACATTGGAGGTGTGGATAAAACCTGAGAAACCTGGTTGGGCGATTTTCGCGGGTATATCGAGATCAGGAAATAATTCTTATGTGATTGCGTGGTCAGACCAAACTCGGGTTGATTTTAATCTCTGGAACGGTGCCTTAGAAACATGGCCCTTTCACAGCGTAGGTCAGCCCGATGTAGGTAAATGGCATCACATTGCTGGTGTTTACGATGGTTCTGTAGCCATTATTTATGTCAATGGTGAAGTGGATAATGAGAAAGAATTCGAGGGTGTCCTCAAACATAATGGAGAGAATTTTTGGATGGGCGCAAGAAAATCGGATGGACTTCCGTACCACGGTCTTCTTGATGAACTCCGCCTTTACAACCGCGGGCTCAGTCAAGAGGAGATTGAGAACAATCTTGACGCGGAAGGACTTGCTGTCGAACCGACCCAGAAATTGGCACTCACCTGGGGAGAAATAAAAGTTTCAAAGTAGCGGGTTTTTGCTTGGGCGTTTCTTCAATATGTCTATAGTAAACGGCGTATTCCAGTGGTTGCACCCCGTATGAAGTTAAATAAAATATTTGGGTAATTCTATGTTCCCCCAGGACGGGTAGGCGCGGTTTCCTAACTGCACCGGTCATCGGTAGAAATTACCCGATTAAATTATTAATCTTCATTAGGGGTGCTATTTCTATAAATAGGTGGCAAATTGCGTTATAAATAGTTACCGAGCCGTTCGTAGTAGGGTGATTCATCGCCCGTCAATTACCGAAGTATTTTTAATCTGCATCTAACTTCTCTATTTCTGTTTCTTTCGCTGGCGAAGTTTCTAACCTTGCCTCTCTGAGAGAACGAAACGTATAATGAATAAGCAACAGCACTTTTCCATTGAAGAACTAACAGCCGATCACTCAGATTGGCAGGAATTCGTCGCGCTCGTCAACGAGATTCACCAGGGAGACTGGGCATTCAATCCGTATTTTGAGCAGTTTTCACGCTATTTTTTGGCGGCAAAACAGGATGGAACCATCGTCGGATTTCTCATGTTTGTTGTATGGGACATCGGTCCCCACGACCGCGATCACCCGCCTATTGAGATACTTGGAAAAACGCTGAAAGAGGCGAAAATCCTCGCGTTTGGTGTGAAAGATGGATACCGACGGCAAGGTATTGGCAGGTCACTTCAAGAATATACCATCAAACAAGCGAAGTTATTTGATTGTTACCAAGTGCGATCCGTCAGTGGTGAAAATCACCCTGAAAACCATCATCTTAAACTCTCTATGGGGTTTGCTGTAGAACCGATGGAACGTGATGAAAAGTGTTTGGCTTTTGTCATGCCCCTTAAACCCGCGAAAAGAAGGTGATTTTTCATGAAGCAGTTAACCGACGCTGAAAAACAGCAACTTGCGGCGAAAATTAAATATGTAAAAGAACGCCAACAAGCACTTCGAGAAAATAATCCAGATCTACCGAAAACTTTAGAAGCAGCATCGGTGGAAACGGCGGATGTCCGGAGGTTTAGGCTAAACTATTTCTGGAAATATGGCATGCTCGGGATTATTCTCTGCCTGCTTGCCTTCAGTGTATTTCAACTTCTCAGGTGGAGAAATTTTGGTTCTAACGACTACCTCAATGTCAATCTGGTGGTTGCATTGATGTTACTGTTCAATCATATTGCTTTTCACTTCACAAAAGCAGGATGGACAAGCCGTGTGATGAAAATAGCCGCTGGCATTTGGGCAGTACTTGGATTGGTTTACATATTCTGGGTATTTAGGTAGTTGCGCTGTTGCATGAACGTGGATGCTCCTTAGGTTTGTGTACATCTTTTGGATGGCGTAGAGATCGGATCGCTTAGTGAACCTTTTTTACAATTTTTCGGGATCTTGGAGAAGATATAGTGAAAAGCCTCATGTTGATATTAAGCACTGTCTTGACAGTGGGTGACGCTTCTTTCGTGGATGCGGCGGAACAACTAAAGTCTGGAGCATATTATATCACGCAGTCGTGGTCACAGGAGACAGCGTTCAAGCGACTCTATTATGTCAGTGTTCCTGAACGTCCGAATCAGCAAAAGTTTCCTGTTTTCATTTTTTTACATGGGCATGGTGGCAATGCGAAGAAAGCAATGGATGAATTTATGAGACGGCACACGACGATGGCAAGCAGATACGTCATGGTGTTTGCCAACGGATACAAGACGGGTTGGAACATCATGTCGGAGCATTCCAAAGCAGACGATCTCGGATTCATCGAAGCGATCGTTAAGAAACTCTCCACTTATGACAACATTCAAAAGGGCAATTTCAGCGTCATGGGGAATTCAAATGGTGCCGCTTTGGTGAACCAGTTGGCGATTGAAAGTAAGCTACCGAACCTACGGAATTATGTGAGCGCAGTCAGCCCCTTGAATGTCTATCAACACGACGGGAAGAATTTCAAAGCCAAAGGTGCTGATAACAATTATCAAGTTGTCGCTACACCGATGTCTGGCAAGCGGCTGATGAATATTTCGGGCACTACCGATGATCTGGTCCCTTATCACGGTGGTACTTCAAAATACATTCCTGCCAAGGACGGGAAGTTGGGCTTTGTTGACGCTGAGGAATCCATTTTTCTCTGGGCGAGGCGGATGGGGTACGACGGAGAAAAGTTGTCCAGACCCAGCAGGATTGATCGCAACTTGGAAATCTTCAGTTACCTCAACGGCGACGTGATTCACTATAAGGTTATCAACGAAGGACACGGCGCAGCGTGGGCAATCAGCGAGGAAATTTTGCTCGAATTTCTGGGAGGTGACAGCGAAAATGATTAATGCAGTCTTCTTTGATTTGGATGGCACACTCTGCGACTCCGATACCGCATGGAGCATCGCGCAAAGCGAAACGTTCCAGCTTTTACACAAGCAGTATCCGAATGTTTCGGAAGAGGCTCTTACAGAGGCATGGAAAACAGTCCATCAGAGACTCTTTCAACAACTCAACGCCGGGAAATACGCCATGGCAGACGTGAGAGACGCACGCTTCCAGTGTCTATTCAAAGAATTAGGCTTGCCCATAGATAAGGGCATGGAAGAATTAAGCGACTTTTTCTGTTCGCGCTATCTCACGAGTTTACATCTTTACAACGATGTCACGGTACTTGAGAAACTACATGCATACCATATCGGCATCATTACAAACGGTGCGCACGATGAACACACCGACAGTCAACTTTCTAAAGTTCGACACCTCGGACTCAGCGAACGTATTCAATCGCTGACAATTTCGGGTGAAATCGGTATCAGAAAACCGAGGGTTGAAATTTTTCAAGTCGCTTGTGAACGTGCTGGCATTTTACCGAAAGAGGCTCTGTTCGTCGGCGATACTATTGGAAATGACATCGTTGGTGCCAACCGGGCAGGCATGACAAGCGTTTTCATCAACCGAAAGTCAGATGTCCTGATGCCAGAAACAGCAGACGAACAACCAGACCACTCAATTACAAATCTACATGCTGTTTTGTCCTGCTTGTAGCACAAGCCGGATTAGAATCGCTATAATTGACTCCAAATAGAGTTTTGGGGATTTCACAATTCTATAGGGATTACGCACTTCACGCGGTAGGTGAGGTTTGTAACCGCACTGGGGCTACCATAGGAATAAGGGACCTGCGCATAGCAATGGACATGTCTCGGCTCAGTTTTGTATAAGTCCTATTCTATTTTTTAGATGTAAAGGCAAATGATGATTGATCCGAAGTTAAGAGGAAAAGTTGCCCTAATTACGGGTGCCAATCATGGCATCGGTGAGGCGACAGCTTTCGCGTTAGGCAACCAAGGCGTAAAAGTTTTTGCTTCATTTTTTCGTCCGCCGTGTCAATACAGCGAGGTAGAATTAAAGCGTGCCGAAGAGACCGGTGTGGGTGGGGATATCTTCTACCGAGCCATGCAGCAAAAGCCTATCGCGCATCTGGTCAACCGATTTGAAGAAGCAGGTATGACCATATCCGTCTTAGAGGCAGACCTTACTGATGAAACAAACATCTCAAAACTTTTTGATGTATGCGAAAAAGAACTCGGTCCCGTTGACATCTTGATTAACAATCACACGCATTGTGTCTTGGAGACATTTGATCCTGAGCAAACTTCAACAGACGGAAGCGGCATTTTTCTCTCAACCGCTGCAAACATTGATGCCCACTTTGTTGTTAATTCCCGAGCGTATGCGTTGATGATGCAAGCATATCTGAAGCAATATCTTAGAAATGGACTAAACTGGGGGCGCATTGTAAATACAAGTACGGATGCGGCGCACTGCCACCCGCTGAATGTCAGTTACGCCGCAAGTAAGTACGCAATTGAGTCCTATAGTCATTCTGCCGCATGTGAAATGGGAAAATACAGTATTACGGTGAACGTCATCGCACCTGGACCGATTCAGACGGGCTATATTCTACCTGAGGATGAGAAAGCACTCGCAAAGTCTACACCCTTAGGCAGGGTTGGCAGACCTGAAGATGTCGCTGATGTCACGGTTTTCCTCTGCTCTGAGCAAGCGCGTTGGCTCACAGGACAATTGCTCTATGTTGGTGGAGGTCATCGGATACCTTGATAGACAGGGCATAGGAATTTACAAATAATTCAGAAATAATACCATTTCTGATTGAAATTGTAGCATAAACTTTTAGTTTGGGTTCCCCTTGTAGCATAGACTGTGAGTCTGTGCGCTCAGGTGCGGTTAATGCAATATAAACTTTTAGAAATGGTATAAAATAGAACATGGGGTGCCTACAATGGATAGCAGCTACAACGTTGCAATAATTGGGTGCGGTGGGATTTCCCACATGCACGCCGGATGGTATCTGAATGAACCGAGAGCTTCTCTGACCGCGATTGCCGATATTAATGCAGAGGGTTTGAAGGCATACGGCGAACAATACGGTGTCGAAAAGCAGTATACCGATTACGTCGAGATGCTCGAGACGGAAGAGATTGATCTGGTTTCCGTGTGTACCCGCCCGAAACTGCACGCGCCAGTAGCAATTGAGGTCGCGAAACTCGGTGTGAAAGGGATCCTGTCTGAAAAACCGATAGCGGAGAACCTCGGACAGGCGAGAGAGATGCTTGAAACCTGTTCACAACACGGCGTGAAATTGGCAATCGACCACCAAGTACGGTTTAGCGCACCCTACGAAGCCGCAAGACAGATGATTGCCGATGGTGTGATCGGCGACATCTTTCGGATTCACGCCGTTTGTGGCGGAGGCGACTTGAAGGACAATGCCACACACACTGTTGACCTTATGCGATATGTCTATGGTGACCGTTCCGTAAGTTGGGTGATTGGTCAGATTGAACGTATCGGCACACCGACCAAATACGACCTGCACTCCGAGGATTTCGCAATCGGTTACTTCAAGTTTGAAGACAATGTTCGGGGGATCATTGAATCGGGCAGCGACACCGCCCCCGGTTATCATCACATCTACTGCTATGGAACGGAAGGCGAAATCGAACTCGCTGCCCCCGGTGGACTACCGCTCCGTTTTCGGAACGCAGAATCGGGTGGTATTTGGGTGTCACCCGAACTTCCCTCAGAAAGTAACCCCGTGCGAGACATGATTGAGGCTATTGAAGAAGGACGGGAGCATCGATCGAGTGGTCATCAGGGTTACGCAACGCACGAACTGCTCATGGCGATTTATGAATCGTCTCGGAAACGGCGGCGGATTCAGCTACCTCTTGAGGAGATGGAATCGCCATTGACATTGATGGTTGACGATGGCTGGATATAGCCAGAGGCATTCATTTCTCCCACTGTAGGAGCGAGTGTTTTTGCTTGGGCATTTCTGCATGCTCGCGACCCTGTCATCCGTGTCATCCGCGTAATCCGCGATTCAGACGAAAAATAAGTATACTGTCCTCATAGGACTATATTTTGACTTTCACCATATTTCCTTCCGCCTTTTAACCGTAGCGTGTGGATTGTTCGACTGATACCATCTGACACGAGGTGCCAAAATGAAATCCCTATTCATTACCTTAGCGATTACACATTACCAAAAGACGTTAGAAATTGATCCCAACGCTGCGGAGGCACAGAAAAACCTCGTACACGCCTACAATAACTACGGCGTAACGCTCAGGAATAACGGTGATTGGGATGCCGCGATTCGCGCCTATCGAAACGCTTTGGCACTACAGCCGACCTATCAACTCGCCCGAACCAACCTCAACGATGTTCTCTGGCAAAAAGCGAATGTCCGTCGGCAATCCGGACGTTCCGCTGAAGCAATTAAGACATATCTTGAGTTGCAGAAACTACATCCAGGCGATATGACGCTCGCCAGTCTACTTGGGGAACTGTATCTCAAAGTTCGGGATTATCCTGCGTCAATTGCGGCGTTTCATAAGGTTTACACCGCACTGCCCACCGAACCCACTATGGTAAACCAGAAAAATAAGCAGACATTCTCCCCTCCCCGGGTAGGCGAGGTTTCTAACCTCGCCGGTACAGAGTGTACAATTAATTCTAAAGTTTACCATAATAGTTTCTACTACTACATACGGGACAACAAAACCATGAACACAGCCATTGAAAAGACAGAGGCACTTGTCCACGCGACACGCGTGCTTGATCGGATGTATACAGACGACCCGTATCGACCCCGTTACCACTTCACACCGCCGTTCGGATGGATGAACGATGTCAACGGCTCCATCTTTTGGAAGGGACGATACCATATCTTCTATCAGCACAATCCTGAAGGTGGCTATTGGAAATGGATGCAATGGGGACACGCATCGAGTGTCGATCTGGTGCATTGGGTGCATCACCCCATCGCTTTAACGCCCGACCTCGACGGACCTGATCGTGACGGATGCTTTAGCGGTGGTGCGCTCGTGAGTCGAGAGGGTGTACCGACGTTCATCTATCATGGGGTTCCAGATGGAACATGTATCGCAACGAGCAATGATGATTTGCTCATCACATGGGACAAGCATCCAGCCAATCCAGTGATTCCCGTCCCCGCTCTCGGTGAGAAAGGACACGGTGAGTATATTGTGTTTGACCCGTGTGCGTGGTTGGAAGGCGACACCTATTACGCACTCATCGGGAACAGGATACCCGGACAAACTGGGGACGGAACCGCGCTGTTTAAGTCGTCTGACCTTGTGGCGTGGGAATTTGTGCGCTCCTTTTATCAATCGCGGCGCGAATGGACAGATGCCGAAGAGGACTGTGCGGTTCCCGATTTTTATCCGTTAGGCGATAAGCACATGTTACTTTTTTGTAGCCATTGGCAAGGCACACAGTATTATCTCGGCAGATTTGAAAACGAACGGTATTATGCTGAAAGCTACGGACGGATGAGTTGGGAGGGTGGACTACTCGGTGGAGCCCGATCACTGTTAGATGCCCAAGGTCGTCGTATCTTTTTCGATTGGATTCGCGAAATTCGCGGTGTCGAACAAGAACGTACCTCCGGTTGGTCAGGAGTGATGACGCTACCGCGTATCCTTTCCCTCGCAACCGACGGTAGTTTGCGAATTGAACCAGTACCCGAACTGGAATACCTGCGGATGAACCCGAAAGCACGTGAAAATATCACGCTTGACGCTGATGTGTTGGACTTAGAGGAGATTCAGGGGAGTTCCCTTGAGTTGGATATCGAAATTGATCCTAACGATGCGTCCGAGGTCGGTGTTCAGGTACTCTGCTCACCCGATCAGGCCGAACAAACAGGGATTCTCTATGTTCCGGCAGAAAGAAAGTTAAAAATCGAGGTCAGCCGTTCCACCTTGAACGAAGCCATCCGGTATCCACACTACCGGGACGCCGGCGGCACTGCGAGATTGCCGGAGTCGGAACAGTTTGTCGATGCACAGCGCGCCCCGTTCACGCTGAAGGGTAGCGAAACACTTCAGCTCCGCATCTATGTCGATAAGTCCGTAGTTGAGGTGTTCGCCAACAGTAGGCAGTGCATTACGCAACGGGTTTATCCGACACGAGCCGATAGCACCGGTGTAAGATTAGTGAGCCGTGGTGGACAGGCACATTTCCGATCCGTTCAAGCATGGGAAATGGCACCCGCAATTTGAGGGTGTGTAAAGTTTTTGGCAACTCTTATTTTGATGATGGATAATTCCCGCACTTTCTTCGGAAACCGGCTATTGCTTCGCAGTGAGAATCTCGACAATGTCAATATGCCCTTCCCGTTCTGCCCAGCCAAGTGGTGTCGCCCAATTCGCGCCTGCCAAATGTGGGTCGGCACCACGTTCGAGGAAGTATTTGACCAACACAATGTTGCCGAAACGGGCTGCCCAACCGAGCGGTGTGGATTTCAGTTTGTTTTCGAGGGCGTTAATCTCCGCTCCGTGATCCAAGAAGAGGCTGGCGAACTCAACAATCTCCTCCGGCGTGTGGTCGTATTGAGCGGGGGCACAACTCTTGCCAGCGAGGTGGTGCAGAATCGTGAAATTGAAACTATCACTCCGTCCGTTTCGCAGGTTGGGGTCCACGCCGTGCGCAAGTAGCATACGTAAAATCGTGATATAATTTCGACGGTCAAAGTCCGCATTGTTAATTTTGAGGTCGCCCAACCGCCAGCCGCGAATTGATTGCTCCAACAGATTAAACCACGCTTCGTCGCTAAACTGCGGATTCCGTCGGAGGCACATCGCCACAATGTTGATATTGCCCGCCAGGACACCGCTCCACAGCAGACTTTCCCAGGGGTCGCGTGTATCCCCAGATTCTTCCGAGTACGCCGAGGGTTCGCGGTGCATGATCTCTACGATAGCGGCAAGATTGTTCGTCACGCAGTAACTCAACAGGTCATCGGTTGCACCGTAACGGTACAGCAACTCGCCGGTCTCCTTGTATCCGCGCAGATTGGCGTTCGAGAGTGCCGAATCGGAAGCGTAAACTGCTGTGTTCGGATTCCCACCCGCTTCCAGCAGAAGTTTGACGACCTCGTAATGGTTCTGATTCGCGGCAATCCAAAGCGTATGTCCCCACTGTTTGACCGTTTCGCCGGCAACGTTAATCGTAAACGGTGAATCGGGGTCCGCGCCTGCGTCCAAAAGCACCCGCACGACATCGCTGTGACCGTGGAAACACGCGACCCACAGCGGATTGACGTAATCATGCACATAAGGGCTTCTGTTCCGAAACAGGCGATTCGGGTTCGGTTCTGCCTGTAACATCGCTTTAGCACCGTTGACATCCCCAACCCCACTGGCAACCCAGATGTTATACTCCGCCCCGCGTGCGATTAGGACACCTGCGATCGCCGCGTAAGTGCCGTACATCGATTCTGGCACTTTCCAGTTATGGTGCAGGCAGCGGTGAATCGGACGACATCGCCCAGAATCAGCATGATTCGGGTTAGCACCCCGATCCAGCAATTCAATAACCATCCGTATATCCCCATGATGAATGGCTTTGAAAAGCCCCGTCTGCCCGCTCCGGTCTTTCGCCTTGACCAGTGATGGACGTTTATCAAGGGCAGATCGCACGGATTCGATGTCGCCGGATGCGACGAGTTGAACGAATTCCTCACCCCGCGAGGTCGTACCTCGCTTTTTGTTAAGCCATGCCTCGATAGTTTCGACAACGGCGGTGTGTCCGCGGTCTGAAGTCAACCGCAACGCTGTCGTCGCGTCTCGATGCGGATAGATGCCCTGAAGCGGGTTCGCGCCTGCCTCCAAAAGGACAGCCATAACCTCGGCGTTCCCTGCTTCGGCGGCGAAGTGGATGGCTTGGTGTTCGTTGTTGTCTGCCATCTCTTGATATGCCAACCGTGGCTCCGCGGCGATAATCTCCCTGACTCGGTCAAGGTCTCCTGCTCTGGCGGCGCTACAAAGCGTCTCGACTGTCTCATTTGCCATGATATTCCTTCCTCATTCGACTGGATCCGACGATATCGTTCGGAAGAACAGTCCTCTGCAATACCGTTATTTAGACAATACCTCTTTTGGGCATCCTCCTCTGAAAACATTTTGAAGCGGGATTTTCGTTCCTTAAAAAATAGTATATGCAAGGACGTTGAAATTAGAAACCCTTTATGGTATTATGTCAGCATTATACCATTTTTTACAAGTCTTCTCAAGCCTGAACCTGCTTGTTTCGTTTTAAGTGTATGGCAGATTGAACACCTATAACCAAAATTCACGCAGCCAATCGTCGGCACTGGAATAATAGCGCGGCAATATGGGAGCAATTCCTGAATCGGGAAAACCTTTGGTAGAGATGCCATAAAGTGCCTGAACTGGCATTTGAGATGGAACTTTCTACCATTGAATGAACGCTAATCGACACTTTTTGAGGTGAACATAATGGCTTATGAGATTCCGAAAACAGTCTTAGGTCGCACAGGGTTGACAGTTACCCGACTCGGTGTCGGTGGCGCTTATTGCGAATCCGCTGACGGTTACCGCAAAGCAATTGATGCCGGTGTCAATTATATGGATACGGCGCGTGCATATAGAGATGGCGAGGACGAAAAAGTTGTCGGAGCCGCCATAAAAGGGCAACGCGATCGGCTGATTCTCGCGACGAAAACCGCTCAGCGTGATGCAAAAGGCGCACGGACGGAACTTGAAACGTCTCTACGAATGCTAAATGTCGATCACATTGACATCTACCAACTGCATCACCTGAACACAAAAGCGGAACGCGACCAAGCCTTGGCACCCGGCGGTGCTTTGGAGATAGCACAGAAGGCACGGGATGAAGGACTCATCCGCTTCATCGGTGTTACCGGACACGATTGGGTTCAGATACAACACGCCGTTGCTACTGGATTTTTTGATACCGTCCTCTGTTGGTATAATTGTGCAATGAAAACGCCGGAGGATACAGTTTTTCCCGCTGCCGACAAACACAATACGGGGGTCGTTATTATGAATGCCTCGCGGAATGACAGGCTTTTTGGAAACGCAGACGCACCCTCTCCAGAGCAATTCTACCGCTATGTGCTCAGTCATAAGAGTGTAAATCTAACGATTATGGGATTGAGGGACATTGAACGATTCCATCGGGTCGCAGAAGCACTCTCCGAGCAAGAGACTTTAGCGTCGGAGGCGAGAATAGAGATGGAAAAATACGGCGCACAGCGGCTTAAAGAAGGCGCACTGACTTAACGCCAATACTGAAATGAGGGAACGCGTGAATTCGCTAACAAACGAATGGAATTTCAATGGATAAAAGCGCATCAGATCAGACAAACTCCGCTTCGGAAGAGTCTTATCCGCATGAAAAACGCAATTTAGTTGTCTTTGCTCTAAACCAAATTCTGATGCGCCTCGGTTGGATGTTCAAATCCGAGTCTGTGGTCATTCCAGCGTTTATTGATGTCTATACCTCGTCTGGAACCATCCGTGGATTGTTACCCCTCATTCTGCGAATCGGGCAGAGTTTGCCCCAGTTTCTGGTCGCGCAGCGTGTCGCACAGATGCCGAAAAAACAGGGATTCTTTATTCTCTCAGGATTCGGTTTTGCCATTCCTTGGTGCGTGTTATCTCTGATATTGAGTTTAACACATTGGTCAGGAAATGTTATCGTTGCTATTTTTCTTCTACTGTGTACCCTGCACTGGCTCGCAGTCGGTTGCAATCATCTGGCTACCGGAACACTGCAAGGAAAACTCATCAGTCCCGAAAAACGGGGCAGACTCCTCGCTTATTCCAATATCATCGGTTGTACACTTTCGATCGGCGTCGCTTTTTACCTCTTACCGCGCTGGCTTTCTGGGAGCACGCCGCGTTATGCGCTACTCTTTGCTGCGACGGCTGCCTTCTTCGGCGTTGCAACGGCAGTCAGTTTCTGGTTAAAAGAGCCGCTTTCACCCTCACAACGCACCTCACCTTTTTTCAAATTTCTTGGCGATGCGCTCCTATCGTTAAGGTATGATAGAAATTTTCGGCGATTTGCAATCGTTATTCTGCTATTCTATTCGATCTGGCCCCTTTTTCCACACTATACGGTTTTCGGAAAGCGGACATTAGGACTCGCCCCTTCTGGTTTCGTCACGTTGATAATTGCACAAAACGCATCCAATGCTGTCGGTGCTGGTATCATGGGCAACATCGCAGACCGTTCAGGAAACCGATTTGTCTTACGTCTTCTGATATTAATCAGTGCCTTTATGCCATTATTGGCGGTCGGCATTAGTCGAATGCCTTCCGGTGCTCAGTTTTATTGGATTATCTTTGTGCTTATGGGATTCACACCCGTGTCTGCCCGCATCGTCACAAACTATACCCTTGAAATTGCACCGCAGGAGAAACACCCCCAATATCTCGGAGTGATGAGTCTTTTTCAGGCGATCCCCTTGTTCGTTTCACCTTTGATTGGAATGCTAATTGAGAAATTCGCCTTTGAACCGGTTTTTATCGGGTGCGGTGTCCTTGTTTTGTTAGGGTTTTTGCTGACATTCCGATTGGCTGAGCCGAGATTTAACCAGAGTTCCTAAAAAAATGGAGTGTATCTGTTGTGGCACAAACTTTATGAAGTTTCAGAATTTAATTCGGTAATATAGTAAAGCCCGAAAATATCTGCACACCCCCGGTAGCCTCGTAGGTCGGGTAGAGCGATGAAATCCGCAGAAGCCTTCAGTTTTGCCACAAACGTTTTCTTTTTTAGGACACATTGAGAAAAAAAACACAGCGAAACCCGACAATCCACCGGGGTCCCCTGTGAAAATGAAGCAGGTTTCCAACGATACGCTTATGTCAAACTCACGTTGATACAAGGAATGGATTTAGTCTATTCCCAGACGAAATCCCCTAACCGCACCGGATTGTCAAAACAGGAGGAACAGCCCCATGGCGGAGAAAATGCCGTGCCTATTTTGTGGTACTCAGGTTGAATACGCTATCGAAAATTCTCCTGAGTGGTACCGCGATCCGTCCCTACCCGTCTACCGAATCGATTGTCATGACAAATGCAGACAGTATTGGCTCGAAGCGATTTCTGACCCACACCCACAAATTGATCCCGCCATCATTGACTTCTTGGATTCACTTGATGATGAACAACGAACGTTTATATCCGAATCGACACGACATGCGTGTGACAATGGCATTTTGATAGTTTATAACAGAAATATGTTACAATACCTTACCACCGATTGGTATTATGCAAAAGCCGCTATTATGTTGTATGCGTTGGATAACGTTTCGTTCCGAATCAGTGGTGCTGGATTTGATATTGCGAATATGTTGTTTTTCTTAGATGCTGGGGATACTCGATTCACACTGAGACTCTATCGTGCCGGAACGTCTGTCCATGAAATTCGATCTGAAGTCTATTGGTTACAAGCACTTTGGAACACGGGACGTGTCAGGACCCTCTCGCCTGTGCTTGGACGTGATGGTGAAATGATTCAATGTGTCTCCCCAAACGATCTACCGTCGCGCTATGCGACTGTATACAATTGGATTCCCGGTGAAACGCTTAATACACTCCCCACCGCAGAGAAAACGCCAGAACTGATTCGGAGTCTTGGGACCATGGTGGGGCGCACGCACCGTGTATCGGAGACCTTGGAACTACCGAACTGGTTCACCCGTCCTCGGTATGACATGGATTGGGTTACCTCGAAAGTTGAAAAGGCTCTTAGAAATGATTACATAGACGCTTCGCCAGAGGAGCGCACAAAACTTTCCTCGCTTTCTTCACGCTTCTCACGGTTTGTCGCAGAACAGGGGGAAGGTCGGGATGTTTTTGGGTTGATTCACTCGGATCTGGCACCACATAATATCATTATCTCGGACGGGCAGCCCTGCCCAATTGACGTGGTCCAATTCGGGTTCGGTTATTATCTCTCAGACATTCTGACGGTTTCACGCCATTTTAGTGAGGATGAACAGACAATTTTCTTTGAGGGCTATCAAGAAATCCGGTCTCTTCCGATAGGTTACCCTCAACAGTTGGTGCTATTTGAAGAATTGCGTATGCTGTAATCTAACGGGTAAGTCCCGGACTAACAAGAAAAAATAAAAGATGGAGTACGTCCGGTGTGTAAAGTTTTTGACGCGCGATTCTGAGAAGTTTGGTCCCTGTAGCATAAACTGTTAGTTTGTGCAGGGGATTTGCCAATCCCGTAAATCTTTGAATCCTGTAAATCCTGCTTCTGACAATTCACTGACAAAATATTTACATACCTTTGCAAAGTCCGTCCGTCCTGATTGACTTACCGGCACATTTATGATAGCATGCCTACGAAAGATACGAAATTTCTAAGGAGCCTCCACATGGAACATCGCTATCTTTTCCTCGACCTCCATCACGTCACCCGAATCGAAAGACTTTACCGTCGGATGCACCAACCCGAACGGCATCCCGACAACCCTATTTTGCGCGGTGAGAATCCGTGGGAGAGCGTTGCCTCTCTCTACGGCACAGTCCTCTACGATCCAGAGAATTCGATCTTCAAAATGTGGTATCTCACAGGACCTTATGTCGATGGAATGGTGAAAATCCGTCAGCGGGACGCTCTCGGCAATATAACACTCCTCGGCTATGCGACCTCAACCGATGGCGTGCACTGGGAGAAACCGATCCTAAACCAAGTCGATTTTGAAGGAAGCACCGCCAATAATCTGATTGATGTCGGACGCACAAACTGTGAAGGCATGGCTGTCATCTACGACGAACACGAAACGGATCCTGTCCGTCGTTACAAAGGCTTTTATTGGGAACACGGTGGAATTGATACCTTCGTTCAACACGAAGGACGGACGATCTGGGGACGCGGTGACGGTGATGGTATGTGGATGTCTTTTTCACCGGACGGCGTTCACTGGACGAACTGCGAGACCAATCCAGTTATCCCGCTTGATAGCGATACCACCCAGTCCCTGGTGTGGGATTCCAAAATACAGAAATATGTTGTGTTTGGACGATTCGGGGCAGGCGGACGCAAAACCGCTCGCGCCGAGAGTCCCGACGCGGTCCACTTCAGCGAGCCAGAACGTGTATTTGAATGCGACGAGGTTGATGAAGAGGGCACACAGATTTACGGGATGCCTATCAACATCTACGAAGGCATCTATCTCGGTATGATCTGGGTCTATCGCGAGGGCGTTGATGGCACGATTGACACATCGCTTGCAATGAGTCGTGATGGTGTCCACTGGCAACGCGTCTTGGATCGGCAAACATTTCTCTCGCTTGGGCAGACGGACAGTTGGGAAGACGGGATGGTGAGGATTAGCCAGAATTTCGTCACACGCGACGATCACATCTATTTCTATTACGGTGGCGTGAACGGACCGCATACCGGCAGGAAATTCAAGCAGGTCGAACGGAAGCACACATCCATGCTCGGCTTGGCGACATTGCGACGTGATGGGTTCGTCTCACTTGATGCAGATGAAACCGAGGGATACATGTTGACGAAACCGTTGACGCTCAGTGGTGGAGAATTACATCTCAACCTTGATGCGAGTCAAGGCTATGTTATCGTCTCGGTCACGGATGATACAGGGACACCTCTGAAGGATTATACCTCCCAGCGGGTTGTCGGAGATCAGGTGGATACAGAAGTTAAATTTGACCGTTCACTGGAAGCACTCAATGGAAAAGAAGTCCGACTCCAGTTTCAAATCAAAAACGCAAGCCTGTATTCCTATTGGTTTGCCAAAATAACATGAGTTCGATTAAAAGTAGTAAGCACACGCCGTGTGCCGTAACAGAGACTTGTAGCGTAAACTGTTAGTTTGCGCCATACCACGAGGAAAAAATGAAACATATCTATCACAAAGAGGATGCCGAAGTCGTCCGAATTGAAGACGAGGCTCCGCGCACATTGTACACGCTCATTGAGCCGAATACCGTTGGCACTGAACACTTCTCGATGGGATTGGAAGAAATTGACCCGCACAGTGAAATTCCGCTCCACTCTCACAGCGAAGCCGAAGAGATTATTTTTGTCTATGGTGGACAAGGCAAAGCGTTTGTCGGTGATGAAGTTGCCGATTTGAAACCCGGTACCGTCATCTATCTCCCGCCGAATGTGGAGCACCGTTTTGTCAATACAGGCGATGAACCGCTCTGGATAACATGGACACTCTCACCCCCCGGTTTTGAGAAGCAGATTCGACGGATTGCAGAAGGTTCCGCTGGAATGGAGGTTTTTAGCGAATCCAAAGACGCTTCCTAACCTCTTTTACAGCGATATTTAGGAACAAGAATTGTTTATGGTAGAATTTACTAACAAGGATCACCAATTAGGCAATATACTTGGAGGTGTAGTGATGGCTGAAAAATTAGTCACATTGGCGACTTTTGACATGCCCTTTGAAGCGCACCTGGCGAAGGGATTACTTGAAACCAACGACGTGTCCAGTTTCCTCGCAGACGAATTTACCGTCGGTGTTGCGTGGCACCTGAGCAACGCGTTAGGCGGTATTAAATTGCAAGTCGCTGAAACCGATGCTGAACGCGCCATTCCCCTTCTTAAAGGACGAGAACGAGCGGTTGCGGTGCCTGACGCAGAAGGCGGGTCCCCCGATGCTCCGAAGACTGTAGGAGATCCGGTAGAAATACCTTTATCAATCAGTGAGACGACGGCGAATCGTGCATTGCATGCTGCGCTACTCGGCTTATTTTTTCCCCCACTTCAGCTCTATTCCCTCTGGTTGATCGGACGTTTGTTCTTTTTAAAGCAGAAAATCGGGAGACAGGAGTGGAAGAAAATTTGGGTTGCAGGCATGCTTGACTTGATGGTTTTGGGAACCACTGTTTTACTTTTTTTCTTTTCCTGAGTCCACGGGAAACTTTAAGGATATCAGAACCATTTATGGTGACTTCTGAAAATAATACCATTTCAATAGAAGCGAAGCCCTACCGCCGCTGCTGGACCTGAATGGTTCTGAGGAATGATGTGGTTCTCTTGATATTTACCATTGGGTATGTTACGATAATGGACAGCACATTGAGACAGTTGCAAATCAATATATCCCAAAATTAAAGAATAACATTGCGGAGATGACAACATGCGCATTACCCAATTCACAATGGAAAATGTCCGCTGTTTTGCTGAACGCCAGACGCTTGAAATTCGTCCGTTGACCTTTTTAGTCGGCGAGAATAGCACTGGCAAAACCACGGCATTGGCATGTTTCCATATCTTAGCAGATTATTTGCGGGACAGCAGGTTAGATTTTAATGCAGATCCCTATTCAATGGGCATTTTTAAAGATATAGTCAGAAACAGTAGACCAAAAGCGAAGACTTTTAAACTGGGGTTTACTACTGAAGCTGTTAAACAGACATTTGAATTTTGCGAAAAAACGGACGGTATTGAACCGGCAATAAGTTCACTCGATCTGAAATTTTCTGATGGTAAAATCGTTTTTAAAACTGAAAACGATTTAGGAGACATGCGAATGCATCTAGTTTCCTTTGATAAAAAACGTAATCACTATGAAATAAGTTGTTTTCCTGACATTTTGGATATATCTATTCCCTTTGGTTTCTCACAATCTGGATTGGGCCCATTCGGTTTCCCTTTGGAGGGGGATTCTGAAGGAAAAACAGCCTTGGAAAACTATTTAAAAAAATCCCAAAATTCGGAAAAAGAGCGATACAAACTTTTGGATAGTGGGTCTCGCCTATCTGTACTTAGCACATCACCGATTCGCTCACGCCCGAAACGCACCTATGATCCGACCCGAGAATTTAATGATCCAGAGGGGAGTGACATTCCTATGCTGTTGATGCGGATAAAAGCAACCGAGCAAAAGCAGTGGGAAGCCCTAAAAACACAGTTAATCGAATTCGGCAAGAGTTCTGGATTATTTCAAAATATAGAGATAAAAAACCTCGGACGTTCCTTGGGCGCACCGTTTCAACTGAAATTTAAGGTCCGGGGTCCTAATGCCAATATCGTTGATGTCGGTTACGGTGTGAGTCAAATTTTACCAATTTTGGTACATGCCTTGAGGAACAATGCCTCTCAGCACCTTCCACCTGATTTGCAGGAGACCGCCTATTTCTTATTACAACAACCTGAAGTCCACTTGCACCCACGCGCGCAGGCAGAGTTCTCCTCTTTATTAGTGAAATTGGCTAATAAAAATAACCGGTCATTCATTATTGAAACCCACAGTGACTATATGATTGACCGCGCCCGTATTGACATTATAAGAGGCAACCTCCGTCCCGAAGATGTGTCGTTGATCTATTTTGAACCAAAGGGAAATATCGTCAAGGTGCATAATATTAGTTTTGATAAGATGGCCAATATGGTTGGAGTACCACCACATTACGGCGAATTTTTCTTGAAAGAATCTAAGCGACTCTTGGGGTTTAAGGATTAAGCGATGTGTATTATCGTCGATACGAACACTTTTCATAAATTCAAAAACCCAGATGATGAAGATATGGAGCCTGTGTGGACTTGGTTAGAGAAAAGAGATGGCAAAATCGCTTATTCTGATATAGAGAAATTGGAAGAGGAATGGGATAACGGAGGAATGCAGAACCTGAGAAATCGACTCAGGCAAAGAGGTAAACTCAAAATAGTGTCTCCTCGAGATGTACAAGAAAAAGCGAATGAACTGAAGGACGAGATAGCATCAAACGACGAGCATATTATTGCATTGGCTATAGTATCAGGAGTAAAAGTGCTTGTATCTTATCGCGAGGGCGACAGCGACTTGTTTACTGACTTTAAGAATCGTCAGTTAGTTGGCGGCAAAGTATATACACGAAAAGCACATGCGCGACGCATGCTCACTAAAGATACTTGTCCTTAACCTTAAAATATCTAACGAGATTCTGGCCATCAACAATGACGACTCATTAGTTGTTATGTCGATTGGATTCCTGTTTCAGCCAGTAGCGAATCCCTTTACCCGCATGAGGCTCGGACGTGTAACGCGGAATCACATGCAAATGCGCGTGGAATACTGTTTGCCCAGCTACCGCCCCGCAGTTCCAACCCAGATTGTAGCCTTGAGGGTTGTATTCGGTGTCAAGAAATGCTTTAACCTCTGTAAGAAGTGAAAATGTAGAAGTAATTTCTTCTGTGGTAAGATCGAACGTTGATTGCCGATGGGCTTTTGGCACGATGATCCCAGAGCCTTGCAGAATTGATTGTTTGAGATCGATAAAGAGACTCAAGTCGTTCTCAAGTAGAATGGCATTGTCATTGACTTTTGGTGGGCAGAAGGGGCAATTCACATATCCACCTCCTAACTAACATTTCTGTGGGCTGTTATGAGATAAGCGGGTTATGCGAGGGGCTTCAATCTGGAAATAGATCGGAGCCATCTTCCTCGCACGACCGCATGGAAACGACTTATTGGGAGGTGCGGTTTCCTGGGGAAATACCCTATCAAAAACACCGCACCGGTCTAACACAATCATCGCAATTTGCTGTTACGAAGGCATCCACGTCCGTGGCGCAATTCCTTCCACATGCGTTTTCACATCCACAACCGCCGGTCTCCCCGATTCGAGTGCCTGATCCAACGCACCCGAGAGTTCACTCGGTTTATTGACCGTAATCCCAAGACACCCCATCGATTCTGCCATCTTCGCGAAGTCCGCGTCTGGGAACAGCCAGAGTTCATCAGAACCGGAGGTCCGACCACCGTAGACCGACTCAACCCCACCCTGTTCCTGATTCAGTGAGTGATTATTGTTCACAACGATAACGGCATTAATCCCCGACTTCATCGCCGTATCAAGTTCAGTCATGTGGTACCAGATACCACCATCGCCTGTGAAACAGATCACCGGTCTATCGGGTTGCGCACACTTCGCACCCATCGCCGCGGGAAGTCCCCATCCCAACGACCCTGAACAACGGATGAAACTCTGATCGGGATGTTTGAAATCGATCATCGTGCCCGTCCAGATACCTGAATGTCCCGTGTCGGATACAAGTATTGCGTCTGACGGGAGATAGTCTGTCAGTTCACGGCAGAGCCGTTCCGGTAACATTGGCAACCGGTCCGAATTCACCTTCTCACTGACATCGTCTTTCCAGTTTTTCACTAATTCTTGGACGCGGCCAACCCATTCAGTACGCGGCTCAGCGGCTTCTGATGCTCCAAGCATCCGGCGCAACGTATTCCGCACATCTCCCTGCATCCCTAACTGGATTGGATAATTTCGTCCGAGTTCATCTGGGTTAATATCGAGTTGTATAACCGGCGTGCCTTGTGGTGGAATCTTGTACCCGTTGGTTACCTGTCCGCCGGTATGGCTTCCAATGAAAAAGACAAGGTCTGCCTCGCATACCGCTTGGTTAGCACACGCTCGCGAGTATGAACCCGGTGTCCCGACTGCCAGAGGATGGTCACTGGGGAACATCGCCTTTGCATTCAGAGAAGTCGCGACCGGAATCGAGAGTTTCTCTGCCAATGCGACAAGTTCTGCGCGTGCGTCTGAAGCCGTTACACCACCCCCTGCGACAATGATCGGACGTTTCGCATCGGAGAGGAGGCTCAGGGCTTCCGCCACCTTTTCTACTTCTGCTTCCGGTCGGAACGGCGGTAATTGGGTAAATGATTCTTCAACGATTACCTCAAATTCGCCGTCCCGATCGATAACCGAGGTTCCTGCGATGCCTTCAAAATCGAGGTGGGCAGGTCCGGGGGTCCCTGTCGTTGCCGCACGGAAGGCTTGACGTAGATAGAAAGGCAGTTGATCTGGTGTCGCGACGTACGCACTATATTTCGTGACAGCAGAAAACGGGTTGACGTGATCCACCTCTTGATAGGCATGCCGTTGTTGATTGATTTGGTTTTCCTTGCCGGTAATCGCAACCACGGGTGAGCAAGCGAGATAGGCATCTTGTAGTCCTGCGGCGAGGTTCACGGCTCCGACCGATTGTGCCATACAGAGGCTTGGACTACGTTTCGCACGGGCGTAAGCGTCAGCCATATACGCCGCTGCTTTCTCGCCGTGCGTCTGAACCCGCTTAATCCCGAGGTTTTCCATCTCCATTAAAGCCCGCGGTCCAATATACGGCATAAAAAAAACATGAGTAATCCCATATCCATGGACGGTATCAGCGATAAATTTAGCACCTGTCATTTTCGGCATAGTTCTTTCCTCTCCCTTTTCGCGTAGCTTGCAAGCGAAAACTTGCTATTAGAAGTCGGCGTGGTTTGCAACACGATGTGAAATCCATGTTACCAGTTTTTGGCATTACTTGCAAGCGTGAACTTAGCATCAGAATAAATTTGGCAGGAAATCGCCAGAGGTGCTATAATTGCCTCACCGATTTTGAAAACATGTTTTGGATGCCTCGAAACCACACCGGAAATTTTCCATAGATGCGGAAATACACTCGCTTCCGCAAGGGAGAAATCACGATGAAAAGGCTAACCTATTTCCTCATGTCCACGTTACTTATCGTCACATTTTCTTGCAGCGGATACACAGAGCCGGTGGTGACAGATGGGCTCGTGAGTTATTGGACGTTTGATCGGCAGGACATTGCTGGTGGCACAGTCAAAGATGTTTGGGGTGAGAATGACGGCACCATAGTCGGGGCTCCAAAAATTGTCGGCGGACACGTCGGCGAAGCACTTGAATTTGACGGAAGCGACGATTATGTTAACTTGACAAACCTCGGCACTTTTGGGGAGCAGGTCGCGACATCTACCTTTGAAGCTTGGGTTAAAACCGATTTCAAGAAAGATTGGACAACACTTTTCAAGGTACTCGATCAGGGATGCAATATGGCGTGGGCTATTGATGTCAACCGAAGCGCAAAAGCAGGTTTCCCGCTCGCTGAGGACATCGTCCACTACTATGTACGTCAGAAATCACCTGCGGGGTGCAACGCTATTGCTGTTGAGATTGAATTCGCTCTGTCGGATGGCAAATGGCACCACATCGTTTTCGCAATTGTAGACGCAGCCAAGTCTGAGATTAGCATCTATATGGATGGTGAACCGCAGGAAGTTATCGAAGGTGATGTAAAGAAGCTTGACACCTTTGTTCCGTTTGTGGAGCCGGTCTATATCGGTGCTGCGAACAATCGAGGCAAGGTTGAGCGGTTTTTCCCCGGTGTCATTGATGAAGTCCGCATTTATGATCGACCCCTCACGGCAGACGAAGTGACACGGAACTTTGAATCGAAAATCGGGTTATCCGTTCAGGTTTCTGCTGAGAAACTACCCATTGTCTGGGCAATGCTCAAGACAGTAAGGTAGTCTATGATTGGTACGGTGTCATTTATGGTAAATCAAAAAAATAAGCAGACATTCTCCCTCACCGGGTAGGCGAGGTTTTGTGGCGTACTCGACCAAATGCGATGTGCATTCTAACCTTGCCAGGGCAGAGTGTACAATTAATTCTAAAGTTTACCATAGATAGTTTTCAGTTATCAGTAACTCGCGGGTTTCCGCATAGCAATGCAAACGCGCAGCCTGAAACGTAGTGGAGCGGTTTTTGCTTGGGTGTTTCTTCAGGTTTCGGGAACGTCTCCAGTAGTTCAGACGCGCGTTGTTTCTCCGCAAGGTAAAAGTAAAAATATGCTAACATCTCATGAGAAATGGTTCTTTGATCACCACGGATTCGTTATCCTCCGAAAAGTCGTTCCGTCCGAGGATATCGAGCGAATGATCCAACTCGGTAACCAATGGCACGACACGCCTTTAGACGAACTGCCACCGCCGCTCACCTCTACCTCCCGAACCGGTGATCATTCACCGACGATCGCACATTGGATAAATCACATCCAATACGGCGATCCCGTTTTCCAACGGCTTGTGCTGAATCGAGAGATTCTGCGAGTGGTTATTGCTCTCACGCGAGGTGCTCCGTGTCTCGTTGATTGCGCATTGACGAAGAATTACAAAACCTCCGATGACATTCATTTCCACGCCGCTGGTCAAGATTACAGTGTAGAAGAATCGGGACCCCGTGCGGGTTTCCTCAACACTGCTGTTTCTTTGGTGGATGTGCCACCCGGAACAGGATTCGTCTGTCTACCGGGAAGCCATAAACGCAATTTTGAACCGCCCGATGACCTCTCAATCTACGGTGGACCCCCTACGGTTATCAACGTCTCTGTCAACGCTGGAGATTGTGTCGTTTTTACAGAAGCACTCTATCACGGCGGAAGACGATGGACAGAATCCTATCCCCGATACACTATTTTTAACCGCTATATTGATAATGCATCACACAATTCCCTCCCTATTGAAAGTCATAAACATCTTATTCCAGATGAGATTTATGAATTGGAACAGCCCGCAGTTCAAGGGCAGCGAAAACGGGTAGTAGAACGCATCATAAGCGAATTAGACGCACGTTGAGGTACTACAATGCAAACACGCAAGGTATATCCACTCGGTGAACCGGGACAGATGGCGACGTATCACCATGAAAATGAGAACCCACTGCCGAACACCGTTGTGAAAACCCTGACCGTGGCAATCGGCTCGGTTGAGGAAAAGGCACGGATGCCATATCAGTGGCTTTGTCTCCAGGCAACAAAAGTTACCGGTGAAAAGTTCGCAATCTGGTTGCTCAGCGAAAGCGTTCCGTCCAGGGATCTAAAAGTAGCCCGCACGACCACATCTCGCTACATCTTGCAGATCGGGGACGATACTCCCTTGGAATTCCAAGATAGGTTCACTGGAGAACCTGTCCTGCCCAGTTTTGGTGCGTGGCAATATCTTTTCCCGAAACCTGTAGACAAAGAGGCGCAAAACGATCTCTTCCCACAAACAGTGAAATATCTCGGACACATCTATCGACTCGCACACATATCCGATTCAGGCGACACTGTCGCGCTACCTGACACACAACGCCTTTCGCTCCGTCCCGATGTCCTCATCGGACCACCCAGCAACACGAGACAAGTGGACGAGACGCGCCGCTACGACACGTCTGATTACGAGCTTAAACTGCTCACCGAAGCCGATTATGATGAAATGATTGCAGCAGGGATCAACTGTGTTCGCGTTGATACCGAACAGGTCGGATGGGTTAAAAATCGCAACGTTTTTTATTGGGGAATCGACGCGGCGACACTCGGCTATCCTGAGTGTTTATACCGAAGCAACTACCTCGGTCCCGCTCTTTTTATGGACGAACCCGCTGTTTGCACACGGGACCACGTGCTTCGCCCTAAGTTAGAAGCGGACGCTGACTTTCGGAAATCAGTGACCCCACAACTCGCATTTGAGGCGTTTCAAGACTACTTCCACACGGCTAAATACGACGGCGGACCTACGCGGTTGTGCAAAGGTTTAGAGGCACACCCGGACGTAGATTTGGGTGATATGCGGTTTCTTCAGGAGAATCTATATACGTGGGACACTATCATCAGTTCAGCGGCGTATCAACTCTCAGAAGGAGGCACTGAATCTCCTGCCGCGATTGTTTTTGAGCCACCCGGCAGAGTTGGGACGATGCGAACACTGCCCGAAATGAATATGACTTACGGTTGCCAGATCCCGATAGACAACCCGAAAAATTTGGCGAGTATCCTCTATGGATTCCTTCGTGGTGCCGCCAGACAGACTGATAAGAGTTGGGGTATGAGTATCTACGGACAGGTGCACCGTGCCGATGCGTTCTGGTGGCAAACACACGCTTACGACTTAGGTGCGCGGCATTTCCACTACTGGGACAACCACCAACTTGCGTGTGTGCCTTACAGTGAAGTCCTTGCACTCTCACGAAATCTGAGGGCTCACGTTGAAAGCCATCCGTATAGGAATCTTGATGCGTTACGCAAAGCAGCAGAAACGGTTATCCTCCTACCGCCCGGCTATAATCTCGGACATGTTGAGATGGGGAGAGGCAATCTTTGGGGTGTAGGGGAACTCAATTTGGAGAGACGCAATAGAGAAAATATCAAATACCGCACCATAATGCACAACTTCTTTACCGAGATTGAAAGAGCCATTCGACTCGGTGTTGCTTTTGATCTTATCTGGGATTTGGAAGGACTCAAGTTATCCGACTATCGAGAAATCATCCGTATTCGGGAGGATGGTCAGGTTGAAGTCCATGAAGGGAGTGAGGTGTCTCTGCACGAAGGCGCGAGAACACCAACCCGCCCAACGGGGACTCCGCCACACTTAACCGTCGATGTGTCTATGCCGCAAACCAACGCCGCACCCGAAGTCCGCGCCTGTGCTACCGTAACCAAAGGGTCCGCCTCCGTTTACTACACGCGGGGGGCAGACGAAAACGGTCTCTACAATAACGAGGTAGTGCTCTGGGAATTGTTCGGTCCAAAGGAGGAAGATTACCGCTTCCTGAATAGAGAACACTCCGAAATTCGCATCGATCAAACGGAAACAGTCGCCGAGGTAGAGATTCGTTTTCGTCTTGAACGCTCTGGGAGTTACCGACTCCGAGCCGCAATCGTTGACATGGCAGGACGTACAGCAGTCGAGTGGCAAACCATTGCTGTGTCTCGGTGAGAAAGCCCAATCTCGCAGGACTGTTGTCAATATACCTTTTTCAATTTCCCATTTATTTTTGGAATTCCCTTAAATCTTGTATTTTATGCAACCTTCCTCCCCGCAGTACATCTCTTAATATTATGAGAGACAACATATTTTTGGAGGTGACGCATGAAAAACAGCGATGCTGAATTAATTCAACGGACCTTGGTAGGCGACCAGCGTGCTTTCAGCACACTTGTGCGCAAATACCAAAAGCCGCTCCACGCGCTTGTATGGCGAAAAATCGGCGACTTCCATATCGCTGAAGAAATCACGCAAGATATATTCCTTAACGTCTACAAGAAACTGCAAACATTGAAAAATCCGAATCGGTTTGCCGGATGGCTGTATGTAATTGCTACTCGCCGATGTATCGCTTGGTTGAAGAAGAAACGGATTTCGATGGAGTCTTTGGATGCAATGCCTCCAGATGAATTAGAGGAGTTGGCGTATGCGCAATATCACGCTGAACAACAGGAAGAAATCGTGAGTGAGCGACACCGTGAGGTCGTTAAACGTCTCCTCCAAAAGTTGCCGGAGAGTGAACGCACGGTTGTAACGCTCCATTATCTCGGGGACATGACCTGCGAAGACATTAGCAAGTTTTTGGGGGTATCACCAAATACAGTCAAGAGTCGGCTTCATCGCGCTCGAAAGCGATTGAAAGAGCAGGAGCACATGGTTCGTGAAGTTTTAGGCGGTTTCCAGTTGTCTGCATCGTTGGTCGAAAATGTTCTACGAGAAATTGCGCACATCAAACCTGCAGCCCCAACGGGGAGTAAGCCGTGGCTGCCGTGGGCATTAGCGACCTCTACTACCATTTTCGTGATACTGTTGATGGGAAGTGGCACGCAGGACTTAGCCCGATTCCAGCAGCCTTACAGTTTCGATGCAAGGTCAGAAATGACTGTTGAGCTTGTTGATACATCTCTTGTCCGGGCTTCAAAGCAAAATCTCAGTGTAAGAAATCAATTTGGAAATACCGATACGCCGGGTAAAAATAAAGGGAACATTGGTCCAAGAGAAGATGCACGGCAAATTGCTGCAAATCGGTCTAAACAGGAAGAAACACCCGTTATAAAATTACGGTGGGTCCCAACGAACGGACCGGAAGGCACTTCAGGTGGAAGGGTAGGTCTATTTGTCACATCCAAGCGAAAACTCTACGCTGTTGCATCGAGAGGGATTTATCAGCTAACAGAGAACGCAAACGCTTGGACCCTTATCTGTGAAAGCAGTCCGACGCGTCAGTTTCAGATGCCGATGGCAGAATCGGATGACACCCTCTATATTTTAACGCCTGATGAACTCTTAGCCTCAACCGATGAAGGTAAAACATGGAATTCTGTTGGCACTCGACCAAAGGGACGTGCTTTTGAATTGCTCATCACGGATGAAGCGTTTTACCTCGTTTTTGAGAAACATATCTTTCGATCTGACGATGCCGGTAAAAATTGGATACCGATGACGCAAGATTTGCACGCCTATATTACGGCGATGAATAGTTCACCTGACATTTCAATTTCAGATGCTGTTGCACTGGATAACACCATATTTGTCGGAACAAACCAAGGACTTTATCGTGTTACCACGGGCAGATGGAAGAGATTGCCTTTCTACGGTCCCCGATTTATTAATTCGTTAGTAGCCATTGAAAATAGACTCTATGTTATAGCAGGATCCGATTTTACACGGTCTGCAAACTCGTTTGAGGAATCCTATAAACTCGATCACTCGGTCGAGATATTGAAGTTTCCACCGAGAATTTTTCGTTCAGTTGACTTCGGCGATACTTGGGACGACCTTTCGCCGATAGAGGGGAAAGGAACAGGCGGCAGATTATGGATGGCGTTACCACCAACTGATGACGATTTTCGGCTCCAGATGTTCAGTGGTATCCAGTTGGTTGCAATCGGTGAAACACTTACAGTGATGGAGACTGGTGTCCTGCTGCGTTCAAATGATAGTGGAGACACATGGACGCATGTAAAAGCTGGCAGAAATGTGTTGAGTCAGAGTATTTTCCCTGTTGTCGCTTTGGACGAAAATAATTTTTACACATCTGACATTTCTGGAATAGCACGGTCAACGGATGCCGGGGTCTCGTGGTACCCCTTTTCTGCCGGAATAATAAACTCTCATGTTCAGAAGTTACTCATGCTTGAAAACGTTCTCTATGCCCTCACGCCTGAAGGGGTCGTCAAATCAACGGATCTCGCGGAATCTTGGACATCCGTTCGAGTAGATGTCGGTGACGATATTGAGAAAAAAGGGATGCTTCAAAAAAAGCAGACGGCTCCAGATTTACTGAGTCATGCGAAAATCGCAAAAACCAAGGGTTCACTCTATGTAAGCAACAGTACAACCGATAAGGTTGAACTTTTTCGTGTTTCATCTGATGGAGATGTTCTGAAACCTGTCCGACGGATGCCAGTTTTTACCGAGAACACACTGGAAGTTGAATGGCTGAACAGATTTAAAAACGCGCCTCGCAATGTGAGTGAATTGAGTCGTCAGCGAAAAGCAGATATGCCACGTATTATGGAAGAGCGTCTCACGAATGGTGGATTTACGATCGCTGACAACACTGTCTTCATGGAATACCGCCGGAAGCTCTTCAAGTGGCACCGAAGTGAAAGGCGATGGATGAATACAGGTCTTGTAGATTTCACTGAACGGACTGTTGGTGCTGATACGTCTAAAGGTCTCACACTCGCGGCTTCGCACAATATGGTCTATGCCGGTAAACGGGATGGTTCCCTATTTCAGTCTCTTAACAGTGGGGGCGATTGGAAAGAAATTACTGCGAACTTACCCTTTACCTTTGCGTATTTCAAAGATATGGTCTTTGCTCGGACAACCGTCTATGTCCTAACGGATCAAGGCGTTATGAATTCGCACGATGGCATCAACTGGAACGCTCTGACGGATACCGAGGGAAACCGAATCCCTATCTCTCGGATAGCAGTAGACGGTAATAGGATTTACGGTGTGTGCAATCAAGGCATATATCGGATAAATCCTAAGACGGATACATGGATTCAGATTTTACCCGAGATTCCTGATGAGGCAACTGCCCTCGCTGTTGATGGTGATATACTTTACATCGGCACGCGGCACAGTGGTGTCCTCCGTTTGCACCTTAATGAACTTTAGCAAGTAGCCCGGCTTTATCGCTGACGAGGTTTTCTAACCTCATCAATAGCACTATATCGTTGATTATAGATTTTGTTATGGTTTTAAAGGAGAGGATGTATCTCATGAAGTATATCAGAAAGGGACGTTTGGGAGTTATAGCCGTTGTCTTGATGATGCCCCTGACACTTTTTGCCGTGCCCCACGAACCCTCTCCTGCCGGAGGCGGTTGGCTTGAACTGGATCTCGAATTACCGCTTGTGCAAACCGAAGCACCGTGGTTTCCCGAGTATCCAGGTCCCCTAACGATTGAAGCGTGGATTTACATAGACAGACCACCGAGTGTGCAAGATGTGAGTTTGCTGGACCGGACACCCGAAGCTGTTTTCTCCATCGTAGGTCAAACAGACCGTTTTACCTGTGCCATCGTTAGTGATGGATACGAAGCCAGTCCCGCCATCATGACAAGAAGTGTCGGAGGCGGAACAGGAAAAATATGAGGAACGCTACCCATCGGGCGGTGGGTCTATTATGTGGCAATAATTGATGGTGGTTCTACTGTTGGGTGTGGCGGCTTGATCTCTGGGCTGATACCCGGAAGTCATCTGGCATCTACGAGTGAACCTCTCTTTATCGGTGGCGTTCCTACTTTGAAGCGAAGTACGCTGAAAAGGGCACCCGCATCTGGCGTGTATATTGACGAACTGAGGATTAGTCGTGTTGCTCGTTATGCGGAAGGCAAATATACCGTTCCTGCGAAAGCATTTACCCCAGATAATGACACGTTGGGATTGTACCACTTCGATGAGAAATCAACCGAGCGTTATGAGGATGCCTCGCCGCATGAGATTCCCTTAATCCGCGTTAAGAAAGATACCGAACCCAGATCGAATCAGTAAGTCACATTAATTCTCCTACTTCTCTATTCTGTGGACCTTGCTCTGGCTTCCCACACCTTCCCGCTGGCGAGGTTTCCAAACCTCGCTTTTGCTCCTCAATTTAAAACATTTCTCAAAAATGCCAAATGTAGTATAATATTATATTGAAAGATATACAGAACAAAACTGTCTGGCGCACTGTCAAATTTGTGAAGCAGTACGATGAGGTATTCTAACAGGCGCGCCACATTAAACATTAAGACATTTTTCAGCGTCTTAATAAGGTTACAGACACACGTAAAATACACGGGAGGAACAGAAGTTTGCACCATTGGAAATCAAGCCTTTGTCAGCTACTTATTTGCTTTGCCTTGGTTGCGTTTCCTATGCACGCCATCGCTGGCGATTGGCCAACATGGCGGGGACCAAATCAGGACGGCACCTCTGCCGAAACAGGACTCATCTCATCTTGGTCGACTGAAGGTGAGAACCTGCTCTGGAAAGCGGAATTTATAGGGCGTTCTACACCGATCGTTCTCAACGATAGAGTCTATGTCATCGGGCGTGTCGGCAAAGACATCACCGAACAGGAACGTATCGCCTGCTTCGATGCAGAAACCGGCGAACTGATCTGGAATC
>MKWU01002162.1_pt1 | contig 30543 bp, 32 predicted proteins | sample 809101 | NCBI WGS metagenome assembly MKWU01 (sample SAMN05860141, study PRJNA318959) | sponge metagenome | host: Aplysina aerophoba | place: Slovenia: Piran, Adriatic Sea, Gulf of Piran | collected 2013-05-07
AGAGTCGACGGAGGGACCGTGTGCGAGACTGGATTGCCTCAGTGCGAGGCGCCGCCGGTGAGCATTGGGATCAGAATGACCGCCTCATAGGCGCGGTGGCAGTGACTATCACCTACTTCTTTCAAGGCGAGCGGGCAGGGCAACTCGACGTCGACAATATCCCGAAGCCGATTCTGGATGGGCTGAAGGGGCTCGTCTTCGCAGATGATTCACAGGTCTTCGATCTCGTCTGCCGAAAGAGAGATCGGGAGCTCGAATTGCAGACCGTGGACGCGACGCCGGTTCTGCTACGATCACTCGCGGGGCCCGGGCCGCTGATTCACATCATGGTAGCCACGGCAGTGACGGACGAGGTTGCGTTCTGATGGACGATCTGGCGCTGCGCGAGGCGGCGACGGTTAGAGTCATTGCCGAGAACTATCGCCGCGATGGGTACGAGGTGTCGTCGCGGTCCCCTCTGGATTTTGCACCGGATGTGAGCGTCGACCTACTGGCCCGCAAGGGCGATGAGGTCAAGGTTATCGAGGTCAAGTCGCGGTCTTCACTCGCTGAGAGTTCACGCACGAGCGAGATCGCGGAGATGGTTCGGGCCAAGCCCGGATGGAGCTTTGAGCTCATTCTGGTGGGCGAGCCCGAGCAGATCGAGTCGACAGAGAGTCAGCAGCCACTTGGGTTCGCTGGCATTCGGCGGCGGCTCGATGAGGCGACCAAAGCACTTGCGGACGAGCAGGCCGAGGCTGCGTTTCTGCTTGCCTGGTCTGCCTGCGAAGCCACGCTGAGAGTCCTAGTAGCGGACGAAGGTGCGCCAGCCATCGATATCAATGCTCCAGACCGGGTGCTCGATCACGCGGTATTCCAAGGCGTGGTTTCGCGCGATGAGTACGGGTCACTTGTCGAGATGCGCCGACTGAGGAGTGCGCTTGTCCACGGTTTCGAGGTTGACGGTGTCGGGGAGAGCACAGTCAACGAGCTGATCGAGTTGGTCTCCCAGTTGATCACCGAGCGCGGCCAGCCCTCGAGCTGACTCCATTCCGCTTCAGACGTGACGATGGGCCGGCGGAAGCCGGCCCATCGGTGTAGTCGCGACTGCGTTCGGGCCTAGTACATGCCCCCGGCAGCAGCCTGCGCGGCCGCCAGCGCCGCCGCGTCATTCGCGTCGGGCTTGTCGGTCACCAGGCAGTTCGTGGTCAGCACCATGCCGGCGATGGACACCGCGTTCTCGAGCGCGGCCTTCGTGACGAGCGCGGGGTCGATGATCCCGAACTCGATCATGTCGCCGTAGCGCTGGCCCGCGGCATCGTAGCCCTGGCCCTCCTCGAGGCGGCTAATCTCGCGCACGATCACCGAGCCGTCCTCGCCGGCGTTGGCGGCGATGCGGCGCAGCGGCTCCTCCAGCGCGCGGCGCAGGATGCGCACGCCCGTGGCCTCGTCGCCCTCAAGCTCGACACCGTCGAGCACGTCGAGGGTGTTGAGGAACGCGACGCCGCCGCCGGGAACGATGCCCTCCTGCACGGCTGCGCGCGTGGCCGACAGCGCGTCCTCGACGCGGTGCTTCTTCTCGGTCAGCTCGACCTCGGTGGCCGCGCCGACCTTGATGACGGCGACGGAGCCGGCGAGCTTGCCCATGCGCTCCTGCAGCTTCTCGCGGTCCCAGTCGGAGGTGGCGTTGTCGAGCGCCGCCTTGACCATCGTGATCCGCTCTTCGATCTGCTCCGAGGTGCCGTAGCCCTCGATGATAGTCGTCTCGTCCTTGGTGGAGACGATGCGGCGCGCGCGGCCGAGGTCCTCGGGCTGGCACGACTCAAGCGTGCGGCCGAGCTCGGGGCTGATCAGCTGCGCGCCGGTGATGGCGGCGATGTCGCCGAGGTTGTCCTTGCGGCGGTCGCCGAAGCCCGGCGCCTTCACGGCGAGCGCGTTCATCGTGCCGCGCAGGCGGTTCAGCGCCAGCGTGGCCAGCGCCTCACCATCGACGTCCTCGCCGATGACCACGATCTCCTTGGAGCGCTGCAGCTGGCGCTCGAGCAGCGGGAGGATGTCGTTGATGGCCGAGATCTTCTGGTCGGTGACCAGGATGTACGGCTCGTCGATGACGGACTCCATGCGCTCGGGGTTGGTCACGAAGTACGGCGAGATGTAGCCGCGGTCGAAGGCCATGCCCTCGACGTACTCGATCTCGGTGACGATGCCCTTGGACTCCTCGACGGTGATGACGCCATCCTTGCCGGCGGCCTCCATCACGTCGCCGATGAGCTCGCCGATCTCGGTCGAGGCGGCGGAGATCGAGGCGACCTGCCCCATCTGCTCGCGCGTGGTGACCGTCACGGAGTTCTTGCCGATCTGGTCGACGATGGCGCGCGCGCCGGCCTCGATGCCGCGCTTGAGCGCCATGGGGTCGGCGCCGGCGGCGACGTTCTTGAGGCCCTCGTGCACGATCGCCTGGCCGAGGACCGTGGCGGTCGTGGTGCCGTCACCGGCGATGTCGTTGGTCTTGGAGGCGATCTCCTTGGCCAGCTGCGCGCCGATGTTCTGGAACTCGTCGCCGAGGTCGATCTCCTTGGCGATGGTGACACCGTCGTTGGTGATGGTCGGCGGGCCGAACTTCTTGTCGAGTACGACGTTGCGGCCGCGCGGTCCCAGCGTGATGCGGACCGCGTCCGCGAGCTGGTCGATGCCGGTCCGCAGTGCGTGCCGTGCCTGCTCGTCGAACAGTAGTTGCTTAGCCATGCGCTTCAACTCCCTCTCACTCGCTGCATCAAGGGCCGTACAAGAACGCCGCGGACCGCCCTCTGAGTCCCGCGACGCTGGTTGCTTCCGCCTGTTAGCACTCTCACCTGTCGAGTGCTAAACGTTTGTACCCAATCGAGCCCCACAGCGCAAGTACCCACGGGAACGCGAATGGCTGGGTCCGTTACCCGGATTGGTGACGCGGCCCCTGCGCCGCGGAACACTCGGCGTCCCGCCCACGCGACGGGGATCACGCGACCCGGCGGCGTTTGAAGCGAACATCCACGTCGTAGCCCAGGACGCGCGCGACGGCGTGCAGCGTCTCGAGCCGCGGGCTGTGCTCGGCGGATTCGAGGCGAGCGATCGCGCTTCTCGTCACCCCGGCGGCGTCTGCAAGCTCCTGTTGCGTCCACTTCTTCTGTTCGCGCAGCGAACGGAGCCGGTCGATGATCGTCCGGCGGAGGCGCAGCGTCTCGTACTCCTCCTGGATCTCCGGATCGGCGGCGACGAGTTGCTCGATGTGTGCTCTGGCGTTCCTACCCATGACGTTCCCTCCAGTCAGCAAGTCGCCGCTGGGCCGTGGCCAGTGCTCGCCGATCGAGGCGCTGCGACTGTTTGCGCCACGCGTGAAGCAAGACGAAGTAGCCCGCGTGCCTGGCGTAGGCGATTCGATGCGAGCGCGGGCGCAACTCGAAGATTCGGGCGGTGCGGTCGATGATCCGGGCGTCGGGCATTCGCAACGCGTCCCCGCGGTCCTCCAGTTCCACGATCAGATCGAGGATCGCAGCCACGTCGCGCTTACCTCCCGACCGCCCGAGTCGTTCCACGTATTCGGCAACAGGTTCATCCCCCCGCGCAGTCTCGTAGTAGACGACCTCCGCCATGAGTCGAGCGTATCATATTTGTGACAATCAGGGCGTCTGTCGACGCTATTCCGCAGCTCCGATCCCCTCGCCCCCGTCTGCGGGGGAGAGGGTAAGGGTGAGGGGGGTCCGCGTGTTGCGAGCGACGATCGAGGAGATGCCCGGGGCGTGGCCGGCCGGACCCTCACCCCCCGCCCTCTCCCGCAAGCGGGCGAGGGAGCCGGAGCCCTAGCGCTGCAGCAGCGGGACGCCGCCGCTGCGGCGCATCGGGTCGTCGAGGCCCTCGTACGGCGGGAACAGCGACTCCAGCTCGGCGCGGATCGGGTCGCCTTCGGGCAGGTACGGCGAGAAGTCGCCGTCGGGCTCGAGGCGCTCGCGGACGCCGTGGGTGCCGAACTCGCGGATCTTGTCCTGCAGCATCATCAGGCCCTGGAGCAGCGACTCGGGCCGTGGCGGGCAGCCGGGCACATACACGTCGACGGGCGAGACGAGGTTCACACCGGGCAGCACCGAATAGCCGTAGGCGAACGGCCCGCCCATGATCGCGCAGCCACCCATCGAGATGACCCACTTCGGCTCGGCCATCTGCACGTACACGCGCCGCACGGCCGGGGCCATCTTCCAGGTCACGGTGCCCGCGACGATCATCAGGTCCGCCTGGCGCGGCGAGGCGCGGAACACCTCGGAGCCGAAGCGCGCGATGTCGTAGCGCGAGGTCGCGCTGGCGATCATCTCGATGGCGCAGCAGGCGAGGCCAAACATCGCGGGCCACAGCGAGGAGGAGCGCGCCCAGTTCATCACCTGGTCGACCGAGGTGAGGAGCACGTTCTTGCGCAGTTCTTCTTCGAGGTCGGCCGGTGCGACATCCCTCGACGTGTCGAAGAGCTGCAGCCGTTGCCGGGTCTCGGGGCTCATGCCTCCGTCGCTCACCACGGCGTCACTCCTCGCTCCCGGCTGCCGTCGATCGGGCTACCGCCCGAGGGGGCTCCTGGTCGCCGGGATCGTAGCCGAACGCGCCGAGGGCGTCGAGGCGCGCGCGGCGCCGGAAGCGGTTACGCGCCGTTCGCCAGCCACGGCTCCCACTCCGCCGGCGCCTCGCTGACGGGAATCGGCGACAGCGCGCGCATGCGCTCGACGATGCCGGGGAGCACCTCGAGCAGGTAGTCGACGTCGGCGTCGGTGTTGTCACGGCCGAGGGTGAAGCGCAGCGAGCCGCGCGCCAGCTCGTCCGGCACGCCCATCGCGACGAGCACGTGGCTCGGCTCCCCGGCCCCCCTCGTGCCCGCCGAGCCGGACGAGGGCGCCACGCCCCCCGACCCGCGCGCCAGCGCGCCCGCCCCGCCCAGCGCGACGAGCGCGTGGCTCGCCTCCACGCCCCCCGTCGTGCACGCGGAGCCGGACGAGGCCGCCACGCCCGCTAGGTCGAGCGCGAGCAGGATCGACTCGCCCTCGACGTAGCCGACGACGGCGGAGACGTTGCCGGGCAGGCGGTGTTCGAGGTCGGTCGGGCCGGTGATGCCGAGCATCGGGACGCGCTTCGGGAGCTCCTGGATGAGGCGCTGCTGGAGCGCGCGCTCGTGGGACAGGTCGGCCTCGCGGCGCTCCTGCGCGACCTGCACGGCGCGCGCGAGCCCGACGATGGCCGGCGTGTTCTCGGTGCCGGCGCGCTTGCTGGACTCCTGGCCGCCGCCGAGGATCTGCGCCGCGAGCGGCGTCCCCGAGCGCTGGTAGAGCGCCCCGGCGCCCCTCGGCCCGTAGAACTTGTGCGCCGTCAGCGTGAGCAGATCCACGCCGAGGCGGTCGACGTTGACGCTCATGTGCGCCGCCGACTGCACCGCGTCGGTGTGGACGACGGTGCGCGGGTTGCGCTCGTGCACGGCGCGGCTGATCGCGGCAATGTCGTTGAGCGCCCCGACCTCATTGTTGGCGTGCATGATCGAGACGAGCACCGTGTCGTCGCGCACGGCGTCGGCGACGCTGGCGGCGTCGATGCGCCCGTCGGGGCCGACGTCGACCAGCGTGACCTCGGCGCCCTCGCGCTCGAGCTGCTCCGCGGTGTCGAGGACGGCGTGGTGCTCGGCCGCGTTGGTGATCATGTGCCGGCCGCGCGCCCGGCTGGCGGCGAGCACGCCGCGCAGCGCGAGGTTGTCGGACTCCGAGCCGCCGGAGGTGAAGATGATCTCCTCGGGCTGCGCGCCGATCCATGCCGCGACGGTGGCGCGCGCCTCGTCGATGGCCTGGGCGGCGCGCTGCGCCTCGACGTAGATCGACGAGGGGTTGTGCCACACCTCGCCGAGGTACGGCAGCATCGCCTCCACAACCTCCGGTGCGGGGGGCGTCGTGGCGGCGTGGTCGAGGTAGACGCGGCGCGCTTCGGTCATCGCTCCCAGCATACCGCGTGGGCGCCGGGGCCTGTGCGTCGCCGACCCGCGGTGGAGGCCGGCTGGCGGTGGCGAGCAGGCGTGGCCAGGCAGCCTGTCGGCCTCGTGCCGCGCGTCCCGTTGTGCTCGCGGCGCGCGGATCCCTCGTTGACTCGGCCTGGCGGCGCGGACTACGGTGCACGGCCCGGAGAGGCCACGAGCCTCCCGCACTGGTTGCGCAAGGCACGAGGCGCCATCGCATGGTCACCGGAGCAGGTATCCGCGGCCTGAGGTTGCTCGCACTGGCGATCGGCGTGGTGCTGGGTACCTCGGCGGTGGCGGGTGCCGGGGCGACGGAGTATCCCGCGCAGACGGTCCGGGTGGAGATACGCGTCTGGCAGAACGCGGACAACGACCGGGAGATTCACGTCGGCGCGCGCAGTACGGACGGGTCGTGGACGACTCTGGGGCTGACCCCCCTGCTGTTGGACGACGGGTTCAGCCGCAGCGGACGATTTCGGTATGGGAACAGCAGGTTGGACGTTCCGCTGCCGGAACGCGCATCCCCGGCGACCGTTGAGGTGCGCGTCTGGCAGAACGTCGATGACGGCTGGGACCTCTACATCAGCGCACGTCCGGCCGGCGGCTCGTGGGGGACGCTTGGGACCATTCCCTTGCCCTGGGCAACAGCATCGTCCGCCGCACCATTGCGGTATGGAGATGTCGCCATCGACGTTCCGCTCTCTGACGTGGGCGTCTCGACATTCGCCACGGGGTTTGGGAGCCCGGACCGCGGCGCCTCCGGGCAGTTCGGCCTGGGGCTCACGGCTGACCGCGATGGCAACATCATCGTTGCGGATGAGCGGAACCACGTCATTCGCCGCATCGCGCCGGACGGGACGGTCACGACCATCGCCGGGGGCCCGCCCGGTCTGCGGGACGGCCCCGCCGAGGCCGCGCGGTTCCAGTCGCCGAACGATGTTGCGGTGGGCCCGGACGACGCCATCTACGTGGCCGATACCGGTAACCATCGAATCCGGAAGATCGCACTCGACGGCCGCGTAACCACCGTGGCGGGCAGTGACCGTGCCGGCGTCGAATGGTGGGAGATACGGGGCGGGCCTGCCTCGCAGGCTATGCTCGCTTCGCCCACGGCGCTTGCGTTTGACCCGTATGGAGACTTGTACATCGTGCAGCGCTTCGGGCTGAGTCGCCTGTCTCCGTCGGGATGGGTCTCAACGGTAGCCGAACGCACCACGTTCCGGTGGGGCGACGGCCCGGTGGAGCAGGTTGAGTTCCACGGCCTCCATGACATCGCTGTTGATGACGCGGGGAACCTCTATCTGATCGACGACTCCCGTGGCGGCGTCGGTTCGCAGGGACCGGTGGTCTGGATCCGGCGGATCGACACGAACGGCGTCGTCACGACTCTGTACCGGGACGACCCCCCGTCGCTGGGTGGAACCCTCGCCTACCCTTCAGGGCTGGCGGTGACGGGCGACGGCGCCGTCTATCTCGCCAACACAGGTCGCCACCAGATAGTCAGGCTGACGGCCGACGGGCGGTTACAAGCCGTGGCCGGTACCGGCTCCGATGGCCTCATTGACGGTGCTCCTGGCCAGGCGAGTTTCGCCACGCCCGGACGGATTGCGTTCCTGCCTGACGGTTCGCTCGCCGTGGCCGATCAACGTGGGACTCTCGTCCGCAGGATCGTGCTCCAGGGTGGGCCCGCGGAAGCCATCCCGCTCGCGACTGCCACGGAGCTGCCTCGCGTCCCCGGCGCCGTGGTCAGCGTCTTCGCCGGAGCGGGGGAGCAAGGCTTCGTCGACGGACAGGGCGCGGGGGCACAGTTCCTCTTCCCCGTCGGGATGACGCTGGACGGCGCCGGGAATGTGATCGTTGCCGACTCCGGCAACGACGCGATTCGCCTCATCGACGCCGATGCGACCGTCACGACGCTTGCGGGAGGCAACGGGGCGGGCGGGCGCGATGGTCTGTGCGAGGACGCCCAGTTCGACGAGCCTGCATGGGTGGCGTGGGACCCTCGTGAGAGCACCATCTATGTGTCCGACTGGGGCGGACACCGGATTCGCAGAGTCGATGCAACGGACCCGGGTGGTTGCTCCGTAACGACGATCGCTGGCGGTGAGCGCGGTTTCAATGATGGACCAGCCGCCGACGCGAGATTCTCCTGGCCCGCAGGAGTCGCGATAGACCACGGGGGGAACCTGTGGATTGCGGACCTCGGCAACAACCTGATTCGGCGCCTGTCGCCCGAGGGTCGCGTCGCGACGATCGCCGGTCTGGCGGGGCGGGCCGACGGAGCGATCTACAACCCCGGTACCAGGGACGGACGGGGCGCGCAGGCCCTGTTCGCTCTTCCCAAGGGGATCACCATCGGTGCGGAGGGCGATATCTTCTTCACGGAGGGCAACGCCGCGATCCGCAAGATCGATCGTAGCGGCTACGTCTCCACCGTACTCAAGACGCCCGATTACGATGAGGGAGGAGCGCTTTCGCCCTTCACAAGCGGGATTGCCGTTGGCCGGGCCGGCGAGTTGTACATCGCCGACTTCGGCCTTGATCGGGTGCTCAGACTCGCGCCCGACGGAGCGCTCTCGATCGTCCTGGATCGGGAGACCGAGTGGGCTCCGGGGGACCGCCCCAGCGATCCGTACGGCCTGGGCCTGGATCCGCACGGCCTGCTTGTGATGCCTGACAGCACATTGCTCGTTACGCTCCGGCACACGGGCGTTGTCGTCAGGATCACCTTCGGGGAATGAGGTCACGAGGGACTCGGGGCGGGCGGTTCTCCACCCGTGCGCTGCCGAACCTCATGGCAGTCCCCGCCGCCGGGTTCTTCGGAAGTCGCACCAAGAGCAAGGCTGCGCCTGATCGAAGCGAGCACCGGACGTTGCGCCCCGGCGGCGTGTAGGCAGCGTGCGGCGCCGCCCGCGTGCGGACGCGCGGCGGTTTACGCTAACGTGGAAGTGATGACGCTGCAGCGCCGCACCGGCAATACGCGCGAGGCGATCCTCGAGATCCTGCGGCACTATGACGCCCGCTCCGTCGAGGAGCTTGCGGGCGAGCTGGAGCTCGCCGGGGCGACCGTGCGCCGCCACCTCGACGTGCTCATCCGCGACGGCTACGTCTCGGTCTCACAGGTGCGCGGGCGCACCGGACGCCCTCGCTACGCGTTCTCGCTCACCGAGGCCGGCGCGGACTTCTTCGGCCACCACTACGTCCGCATCACGCGGCGGCTGCTCCACGAGATCGCGTCGATGACCGCCGATGATACGGCGGGGCCCTCTCCGGGTGCGCGGCGAGGCCCGCCGATGATGCGGCGGGCCTCGACGGCGCCGGGCTCGCCGACTTGGTCTTCGACCGCATCAGCGACCGGCTCGCGGGCGAGTACGGCCCGCTCGTCGACGGCGCGACGGTGGCGGAGCGGGCGCGGGACACGGCACGGCTGCTCGAGGAAGAGGGCTTCGACCTCGAGGTGGTCGAGGAGGGCGGGGACCTGCGGGTGTTCTGTCGCGACTGCCCATGCAAGCGGCTGCGGCAGACCGCGAACAGCCTCCCGTTCGAGCGCGCACACGCCGACGGCTGTGATCACGACCGCCGCCTCCTCGAGGCGCTCATCGGCGCCAGGATGGAGCCCTACGAGGGCGGCGATGTGCCCGCCGAGTTCGCGTGCGCGTACGTGGTGCAAGGGGCCTGAGGGCGTTAGACGGGCGAGGCGCGACCCACTATCATGTGGGCGGAGCCGCGTGGCGCTGCCACGCTCTGCCCTGAGGGGATTCAGATGACCACCTTGTTCGAGCCACTCACCGGCCTCGTCACCATCACCGACCGCGCCGCCGACAAGGCGCGCGAGCTACTCGTCGAGAAGGAGCTGCCGGAAGGCGCGCTCCGCGTCTTCGTCGTCGGCGGTGGCTGCTCGGGCTACCAGTACGGCATGGCCCTCGCCCGCAAGCCCCGGGCCGACATCCCCCCCCCCCGCAGGCCCGAGGCCGACGACACCGAGACCGAGGCCGCCGAGGGCGTACGCATCCTCGTCGACCCCGAGTCCGTGCCGCTGATCCGCGGCGCCGAGGTCGACTACGTCGACGAGCTGATGAAGTCGGGCTTCACGATCTACAACCCGAACGCGGCCGCCTCGTGCGCCTGTGGCTCCTCGTTCCAGGCGTCCCACGACCAGCCGCAGGGCACGCCGAGGGCCTGCACCTAGACCGCCCGAGACTGGTACACACCGCCGGGGCCCCGCTTGCGGGGCCTCTTGGCTTCCCGCACCATCGATAGCAGCCCCGGCGCACCCGGAAGGAGCACGCGATGCAGGCATGGATCGTCGTCGGCTCGGCCGACAACTTCGAGTTGCTGCGCGAGCGCGACTTCGATGTCGTCGCCTTCAAGGCGTCGCGCACGAAGCAGGCATCCCAGATGCAGCCGGGCGACCGCATCGTCTTCTACCTGACGAAGGTGGTGGAGTTCGGCGGGGTCGTCGAGGTCACCAGCGAGGCGTTCGAGGACGACTCGGACATCGGCCTGCGCTCGGACTCGAAGGAGGACGAGGCCTTCCCGAACCGCATCCACACGCGCCCCCACGTGATCGCGGAGCAGGGCGACTACGTCGACGTGCGCGAGATCACGGACCTGCTCGACAAGACGCGGAAGTTCGGGCCGAAGAAGCTCGGGATGGCGTTCCGCGGCAACCTCCACAAGATCTCGCAGGGCGACTACGACACCATCGAAGGGCTGCTGCGCGAACGGGCGCCCGTCGCTTGAGCGTCCGGGCGCCGGCCCGGCGCAACCCGTCCCGGGGTCCATCGGAGCAGCCATGACGCGGCCGCGCCACCCATTCCTCGACGCGCTCGATCGCGGCGTCGTGCTGGCCGACGGCGCCACGGGCACCGAGTTGGTCGCGCGCGGCTGGACCGGCCAGCCCGCGACCGCGGTGCTGGAGGCGCGCGACCTGGTGCGCCAGCTCCACGAGGACTACATCGAGGCAGGCGCGGACCTGATCCTCACGACGAGCTTCGCGGGCAACCCGATCCACCTCGACCCGGCCGGCCTCGCCGACCGCACCCGCGACATCAACTTCAACGCAGCCCGCGTCGCGCGGGACGCGCGCGAGATCCGGGGCGTCGACGTGCTCATCGGCGGCTCGGTCGGACCGATCGGCCGCAGCTTCGCGGTCGGCACGGTCACGCCGGAGCAGGCGCATGGCGCGTTCGCCGAGCAGATCGGCGCGCTGATCGAGGGCGGCGTGGACCTCCTCGTGTTCGAGACGTTCCTCTCGCTGGCCGAGGCCCGCGTAGCCCTCGCGGCGGCGCGCGACCTCACCGACATGCCCGTGGTCGTCGCGCTCAACTTCGTCTCGGCGCTCACAACCTCGGCCGGTGAGTCCTTCCCGGAGGTGCTTGCCGCCCTCACCGCCGAGGGTGCGGACGTGGTGGGCCTGAACTGCGGCGTCGGGCCTCGTGCGGCCCTCGACGTGCTTGAGCAGGTTGCCGCCGCCGACCCGACGGCGCGACTGTTTGTCATGCCGAACGCCGGGCTGCCTCGCATCACCGGCGGGCGGCCGTTCTACCCCTCGTCGCCGGAGTACTTCGTCGACTTCGCGCTGCGGGCCAAGGACCTCGGCGCGGCGATCGTCGGGGGGTGTTGCGGCACCACGCCCGCGCACACGCGCGCGATGCGCGCGGCGCTCGACTCCGCCCCGCGCGCGCCCCCGACCGTCGAGGTGCCGGGGGCTGACCTCGGCCGAGCGCGTGCCCCCGACGGTCGAGGTGCTGGCGCGTGGTCACACGCTCGCGGTCAGCGACACGCGCGGCGGCATGGGCGGTAGCGAGCCACCCGCCGTGGAAGAGCCGACCGAGCCGGCTGAGCCCTCACGGCTGCGCGACAAGCTCGCCGCCGGGCAGTACGTCGTCTCGGTGGAGATCGACCCACCCCGCGGGCACAACCCGCGCAAGGCCGTCGAGGGCGCGCGGATGCTCCGTGACGCGGGCGCGGACGCCATCAACATCGGCGACTCGCCCATGGCTCGAGTGCGCATGAGCGCGCTCGCACTCGCGCTGCGCATCGAGCGCGACGTCGGCATCGAGACGATCATTCACCAGACCACGCGCGACCGGAACCTGATGGCGCTGCAGGCCGACCTGCTCGGCGCTCACTCGCTCGGCGTGCGCAACGTCATCGCGCTCACCGGAGACCCGCTGCCCGAGGCGGCGGAGTCGTCGGCGGTGTGGGACGTCGATGCGATTGGCTTCGTGCGCATCCTCAAACGGCTCAACGAGGGGGTCGACTTCGCCGGCAACTCGCTGGGGCGGCCCACCGACTTCTTCGTCGCCTGCGCGGCCAATCCCACCGCCGACGACGTCGACATCGAGCTGCGGCGCGTGCGTTCGAAACTCGACGAGGGCGGCGACATGCTGATGACGCAGCCCGTCTATGACCTCGCCACGCTCACGGAGTTCTTCGAACGGCTCGGGCCGGTGGACGTGCCGGTGCTGCTCGGCATCCTGCCGCTGATGTCCTCGCGCCACACCGAGTTCATCCACAACGAGCTGGCGGGCGTCGTCATCCCCGACGATGTGCGCGAGCGCATGCGGGCGGCAGGCGACGCCGGCGCCGCGGCGGGCCTCGAGATTGCCTACGAGCAGATCGAGGAGACGCGCGACTTCGACTGGGTGTCCGGCATCTACATCATGCCGTCGTTCGGCCGCTACGAGGTGGCTGCGGAGCTTGTCGAGCAGGTGCGCGCGACGGCGCAGCCGGTACGGGCGGTGTAGCCTCCGGCGTGTCGGCCGAAGGGAGGCGAGCATGGGATCGAGCGTGCACAGACTGGAGGCCTGGGGCCTCATCGTTGGACCCATCCTGGCGCTCGCGTTCTTCCTGCTCGAACCTGGCGCGCTGATCTTCGACCCTGCCGAGTTCGGCGACGCGGATGCAACCGTGCGGGCGCTGGCGTCGAACGCGGCGATCGCGCACACCTCGGCGCTGTTCGTACCGCTCGGCCTGGTGCTGATGCTGTACGGGCTGAATGGCATCAGCCGCGCAATCGGCGGCGACACCATGGCGGCGGCGCTGTCGCGCCTCGGCATCCTGTGCATGACCGTCGGCGTGTTCGGCTGGATCCTCGGCTCGGGGCTAGCCCACGTCATCGCCGCGACGAATCTGGACTCGGCGCAGGAGCTGGAACGGGCGATCACGCTCTACCACGTGGACTCCGCCGTCGCCATCCTCTCGACGATGGCCGTCGCGTTGGGGTTCCTCGGACTCAATCTCGGTCTCGCGGCGCTTTTCCCGCAGGGACGCCGACAGATCGCAGCGGGCGTGGTGGCCACGGTCTCGCTGGTCTGCCTGGTGGCGCTCATCGTCGGCCACAACCTCTCCGACCCCACGATGATCACGCTCGCGAGGCTCTGCTACTTCCCCTGGGTGGGGTGGACCGCTGCCCTCGGCGTCGGGTTCCTGCAGGGGCGGGAGCTCGAGTAGGGCACGGACCGTGATGACGATCCTGACGGTGGGTCACGGCAACCTGCCGCAGGACACGCTCATCCGCCACCTGCTCGACGCAGGCGTCGAACGACTCGTCGACGTGCGGTCGACGCCGTACAGCCGCTGGCACCCGCACTTCAACCGTCGCCGCATCGCCGAGGCGTCCGAGGCGGCGGACATCGCGTACGAGTGGGAACCCGCCCTCGGCGGCCGCCCCGACGACCCCTCGCTGCGCACGGCCGACGGCGCGCCCGACTACGCGCTCATGGCCCGGCACCCGGCGCTCCTCGACGCCATCGAGGGCCTTGTCGCCGCCTCGGCGGAGGCAAGCACGGCGATCATGTGCTCCGAGGGCGACCCGGCGCGTTGCCACCGCACGCTGCTGATCGCGCCGCTGCTCGTCGAGCGCGGCGTGCGGGTGCGGCACCTGCTGAAGGACGGATCGGTGGTCGACGACGCGCCCGCAACGGCGCGGCTGCTGTAGCCGCCCGGGTTCCTCGCGCCTCGCGGTCGGGTCAGCCGCCCGTTTCGCTCTGCACCTGCACCAACCGCCGCTCGAGGCGGTTGAGAGACTCGCGCGCGGCCCGGAGTTCCGCGATCACCTCCTCGGCCGTCGTCGCTGTTTCGAGGTGGCGCAGGCGCTCCTGCTTGGCCTCGTCGAGGTTGTTGATGACGACCGCGATGAACAGGTTGATCGTTACGAACGACCCGAGCACGACGAAGCTCAGGAAGTACACCCACGCGAGCGGGTGCAGGTCCATCGCCACGTACATGATGTCGGTCCAGTCCTCGAGCGTGACGACGCGGAAGAGCGACAGCAGCGAGATGCCGAGGTTGCGCCAGTGCTCCGGGTCGTGCTCGTGGAAGAGATGGAACCCGACGATCGCGTAGATGTATGTCAGCACGCTCATGACCGCCACGATGTGCAGCATCCCGGGGATCGACCGCACCAGCGTCGAGACGATCAGGCGCAACTCCGGCATCGCCGAGATCAGCCGCAAGACGCGCATGAGGCGCGCCATACGAGCCACGACGGCGAACGGCCCCACGGCGGGGATGAGCGACAGGACGATGATCGAGAAGTCGAAGATGTTCCAGCCGTCGCGGAAGTAGCGCTGCGACTGTGGCGCGAGCGCCAGCATCTTCAGCGCCGCCTCCACGATGAAGATGGCCAGCGTGACCGTGTGCGCCACTTCGAACCAGGTAAGGAATTCGTCCCCGATCCTCTCCACGGTCTCGAGTCCCAGCACCGCGCCGTTTCCGAGGATGAGCGCGATGATGAAGTACTCGAACGGCCTCGATCCCGTGATCCGTCCCGCAAGCTCCCGCATGTCCCGCCTATCCCTTATCCCAGGCTCGCGCCCCGCTCCGGCAACGCCCGTGCAACTCGAACGAGGGCGAGGCCGCACCGCATTCTACGAGCCGCTCCCGCCGGCATCCGCCAGCGGTGCGTCACGGAGACCCGTTCCGCCCCCTTTCATCACGCGACGGACGTTGCTTGCTGTAACCTCGCCGATGTGAGCGTCCTCCCCCGGAGAACGATGGAAGCAGGCGGCGATGGCCACGATGAGCGGGGGCGAAGCGCTGGTGAAGTCCCTCGTGCGCGAGGGCGTCGAGGTCGTCTTCGGGATCCCCGGTGTCCAGACGTACGGGATCGTCGCCGCACTGCGTGACGAGCCGGCGATCCGCATGATCTCGACCCGCCACGAGCAGGCGACAACGTATATGGCCGACGGCTACGCGCGGACGTCGGGGAAGCCCGGCGTGGCGTTCGTGGTGCCGGGCGTGGGGCTCTACAACGCCGCCTCCGGCCTCGCCACGGCCTACGCGCGCTCCTCGCCCGTCCTCGCCATCGTCGGCCAGGTGCCGCGCGCGCAGATCGGCAAGGGCATCGGCGCCGTCCACGAAGTCGTCGACCAGGCGGACACGGTGCGCAACGTCACCAAGTGGCGTCGAGGCGTCTCGCGGCCCCGCGAGATCCCGCCCGCCGTGAACGAGGCGTTCCGGCAGATGCGCAGTGGCCGCCCGCGCCCCGTCCTGATCGAGGTGCCCCCGGAGGCCGGCGTGGAGCGGGAAGACGTCGAGCTGTGGGATCCCGCGCCCGTCTCGCCCATCGTGCCGAGCCCGGGCCAGCTCCGTGAGGCGGCCCAGGTGATCGCCGGGTCGCGGCTGCCCCTCATCTACGCCGGCGGCGGCGTCGCGCGCTCGGACGCCGAGGAAGCCCTCGTCGCGCTCGCCGAGGCGACGAACATCCCGGTGGTGACCTCCAGCGGCGGCAAGGGCACGATCCCGGACGGCCACCCGCTGTCGTACGGCTCCTGCTTCAGCCCTCGGGGCGAGCGACAGGAGATGAACCAGCTCTTCGAGGTGATGCAGTCGGCCGACGTCGTCATCGGGATCGGTGCGCGGTTCTCACTCGGCAATCCCGCCGGGAACGCCTCGACGCTGATCAACATCAACGTTGATGACACCGAGCTCACGCGCGTGCAGTCGAACACCATCCCGCTGCATGGCGACGCCCGAGCCACCATCGAAGCGCTGCTGCCGCACCTCGCCGAGGCGGACGCCGGCGAGCGACCGTCGCCCGCCGAGTCGGTGCAGGCTGCGCGCAGCCTCATCGCCTACTACGACATCGGGCTCCATGAGCCGCAATACCCGGTGATCGAGGCGCTGCAGCAGGGCATTCCCGACGAGGCGTTCATCGTCTGGGACGTCACGCAGTTCGGCTACTACGCCCGCACCCACTACCAGGTGGACCACCCCAAGACGTACATCGACTCCGGCTACCAGTTCAACGTCGGCTACTCGTTCCCGACGGCGCTCGGCGCGAAGGTCGCCAACCCGGATCGCGCGGTGGTGTGCATGGTCGGCGACGGCGGGTTCCTCTATAGCGCGTCGGAGCTGGCCACCGCCGTCCAGTACGGGATCAACGTGGTCACGGTCGTCTTCCGCAACGACTCGTTCGGCAACGTCGCGCGCGACCTCGACATCTCGTTCGGAGGCGCCTATGGGACCGATCTCCACAACCCGGACTTCGTGCGGTTCGCCGAGTCCTTCGGGGCCGTCGGCATGCGTGCGGACGATCCGATGGAGCTGGAGACGCTGATCCCCGAGGCGCTGGCGCTCGACGCGCCCGTGGTCATCGACGTGCCGTTCGGGGAGATGCCGATCCCGCGCGCCCCGCAGTTCGCGCCGCTCTACAACCTGCCGTGGACGCAGCCACAGGACGGCCTGATCGCGGACTGACCGGCCCTCGTCGTCGACCGTCGCGCTACCCCTGCCCCCGGAACCACTCCACCGTCGCGGCCAGCCCGTCCTCGAGGCTCGTCGTCGCCTTCCACCCCCAGCGCTCGAGGGCGCGTGTCGGGTCGAGGTAGATCGCGCGGGGGTCGCCCGGTCGCTCGGGGGCGAACACCGGCTCCTTGTCGTACCGGGTCAGCCGGGCGAGGTGACGGAAGATCGCGAGGGTCGGCGTGCCAATGCCGGAGCCGACCTCACACGTGGCGGGTTCACCGGTAGCGGCGAGGAGGGCGGCGTCGACGACATCGTCGACGTACACGTAGTCGCGGTACTGGCCACCGTTGCCGAAGATCCTCGCCGGAGCGCCCAGCAGCATGCGCGTGGCGAAGATGGCGACGACGCCGGACTCCCCCGAGGCGTCCTGGCCGGGGCCATAGATGTTGCCCGGCCGCAGCACGGACAGCTCGAGGCCGAGGTGGCGGCAGAGCGCGCCGAGCTCATGCTCGGCTGCGATCTTCGAGGCGCCGTAGACCGACTGCGGCTCGACGGGTGTGTGTTCACCCGCGGGCAGTTCGTCGGGCTGGCCGAAGAGTGCGCCGCCGGTCGAGAAGAAGACGAGCCGCGTCGCGCCGGCCGCAGCGGCGGCCTGTGCAACGTTCACGCTGCCGATCACGTTGACCAGGATGTCCGCAACCGGGTTGCGCATCGAGACGGGTACGGAGGCCTGGGCCGCCAGGTGGAAGACGATGTCAGGTCGCGCGTCGGCGATGAGCTCCTGGACGGCGTCGGCGTCGCGGATATCGGCGAGGTGCTCAGTGACTCGCGCGGGGGGTTCCCGGCGCGGTGGAGTGTTCGAGATGCCGGTGACGACGCAGCCGTCCGCGGCGAGCCGCGCGGCGAGGTGGCTGCCGACGAACCCCGAGGAGCCGGTGACCACCGCCCGTGCGATCGGACTCATGCTCGGGACCGCTCCTCCGCGCCTGCCGCGTACGAGCGGTCGAGCAACTCGATGAGGTGCAGCACCTCGCCGGGCCGGCGCGCTCGCCGCAGCCCCGTCTCGATTTGCATGGTGCAGCCGGGGTTCGAGGTGACTACAACAGAGGCGCCGGTACGCGCGATGTCGGCGACCTTCGCGTCCAGCACCTCGCGCGACATCGCGCGCTGGACGGTGGAGTAGAGCCCTGCCGCGCCGCAACACCGGTCGGGTGTCGCCTGCTCGTGCAACTCGACGCCCGGGATGGCCGCGAGGATCGCGCGCGGCGCGTCTCGGATGCCCTGCGCGTGCGCAAGGTGGCAGGCGTCTTGCAGCGTCACGTCTTCCTCGATGCGCCCGAGGCCGCGCTCGAAGTCCTGCGAGGCGACGAACTCGAGCACGTCGCGCACCGTCGACGCGAAGCGCTCGGCGCGCTCGGCCCAGCGGTCGTCGTTGCGGAGCAGGCGGCCGTACTCCTTCATCGCCGCGCCGCAGCCGGCGGCGTTGACGATCACGGCGTCGACCTCCGCGTCCTCGAACGCCGCGATGTTGCGGCGGGCGAGGGAGCGCGCGGCCTCGGCGTCGCCGGCGTGGGCGTGCAGCGCGCCGCAGCAGGCCTGCTCCGGCGGCGCGACGACCTCGCAGCCGAGCCACGCGAGGACGCGCAGGGTCGCCTCGTGCGTCTGGGGGTAGAGCTCGCCGTGTACGCACCCGGTGAGCAGCGCGACACGCGGGCCGGTGCCGTTGCGGTTCACGAGGTCGCCGGAGCGGCGGAACGGCGTGCGACTGAGCATCGGCGTCTGCGCCTCGATGGCGGCGAGCCGCTCGGGCAGCAGCCGCACGAGGGGGCCTCGCAGCAGCCGTTGCAGGCCGGAGCGCGTGTAGAGCCGGCCGACTGCGAGCGCCGCGCGCAGCACCCTCGGTCGCGCGACCACCTGTCGCAGCACGCGGCCACGCATCGCCCACGCGCGGGGGCGCGTCGAGGGGTCGGCCATCACGGACGCGCGCGCGTCCTCCATGATGCGGCCGTATGGCACCGAGGACGGGCATGCCGTCTCGCAGGCGCGGCACTGCAAGCAGAGGTCGAGGTGCGAAAGCAGCCGCGGGGTCGCCTCGACCTTGCCTTCCACCACGCCCCGGATCAGATGGAGCCGCCCGCGCGGCGACTCGAGCTCCTGGCCCGTGGCGATGTAGGTGGGGCAGGCGGGCAGGCAGAAGCCGCAGTGGATGCAGTTCTGGAGGTCGCTGAGCGCGGGCGCGTCGGGACCGACGAACCCGCCCGCGCGCGGCACCTCGGGGGATACCGAGGCGCTCATAGTCCCGGCTCCCAGCGTCCCGGGCTGAGCGTGCCCGTGGGGTCGAACTGCTGCTTGAGCGAGCGCACGAGCGCCACCGCGCCCGCGCCGAGCGGGTCGATGACGGCGCGCACCGCCGGCGGCCCCGACTCGACGATGAGGAAGCCGCCCCCGGCCTCGACGTTGCGGCGCAGCACGCGCACCGAGGTCACGTCGATGGCCGGCGCGTGTACGACCACGCTGCCCGAGGCGATGTGCCCCCACGCCGTCGCGCCGAGGCCGCGCGCCGCCTCGATGGTCGCGGCGATGCGCGTCGCGGGGACGCCGAGCCGCAGCACGACGCCGTCCGGGGACCCGGCGAGGGCGCGCAGCCGCTCCCACGCGCCGGGCGGGGCGTCGTCCACCCCGCCGCCCGAGCCTTCGGCGAGCGCGCGGATGCGGCGCGTCGCGGCGTCGATCGCCGACTCGTAGCCGGCGAGTTCGAGCAGGACGTGCGCGTGCTCGGCGAAGCCGAGTGCCGTGGCGGCCTCGGGCGCGAGCACGGAGAGGGCGCGCGCCGGCAGGGCGGCGTCGCGCAACTCGGTCGCGAGCCGTGCGGCGTCGCGCACGCTCGCGCGGCGCACGGCGAACGAGCGAGTTGCGGGGGGCAGCGGCACGAGCTTGAACGAGGCCCCGAGGATCACGCCGAGCGTGCCGAGCGAGCCGGTGTGGAGTCGGTGCAGGTCGTAGCCGCTCACGTTCTTCACCACGCGACCACCAGAGCTCACGAGCGAACCGTCGGGGAGCGCGACCTCCATGCCGATCACGAGGTCGCGCGCGGCCGGCACATGACCCCGCCACGCGCCGGGCCGGGCCGTCGCGAGCAGCCCGCCGATGGTCACCTCGTCGCCGGGCGGGGTGTCGGCGGGCAGGTACTGGCCGTGCTCGGCGAGGTGCGCACGCAGCGCGCGCAGCGTCATGCCCGCCTCGACCTGCACCGTCATGTCGGCGGGTTCGTAGTCCACGATGCCGTCGAGGCCGCGCATGTCGAGCGCGACGTCGTAGCGGTCGATGGGGCGGCCCAGGTCCAGCGCAGTGCGGTTGCCCTGCGGGACGACGGCGAGCCCGGCCTCGGTTGCCGAGGCGAGGAGCCTCGCGACCTCCTCGCGGGTGCCGGGTTGTTGTGCGATCCGGGGGGCTGCGCCGTCGATCGCGTAGTCGGGGGCCGCGCGTTCGCCCTCGGCGGGCAGCACGTCGCGCAGGTCGGCGGTCCCGGAAGTCACGGCGGCTAGATGTACACGCCGGGCGCGGCGAGGTGCTGGCGCATCTCGGAGGCGTGCCCGGAGGCGCAGCCGTGCCCGGTCGGCAGCACCTTGCACGGGTTGAAGCGCTCGTCGGCGCCGAAGGCGAGGCGCAGCCGTCCCATCGCGTCGAGGTCGGCGTCGTCGAAGATCCACTCCATGTAGGAGCGCTTCTCAAGGCCGATGCCGTGCTCCCCGGTGATCGAGCCGCCTGCCTCGACGCAGACGCGCATGATCTCGCCACCGAGTTCGAGCACTCGCTCGGTGGCGCCCGCGTCGAGTTCGTTGAACATGATGTTGGGGTGCAGGTTGCCGTCGCCGGCGTGGAAGATGTTCGCGCAGCGGAACCCGTAGTCGTCGGCCAGGGCGTTCACCTTCGACATCACCTCGGGCAGCTTCGTGCGCGGCACCACGCCGTCGAGGATGTAGAAGTTCGGCGAGCTTGCGCCGATCGCGCCGATGCCGCCCTTGCGACCCTCCCAGAGCGCCTCGCGCTCCTCGGCCGACTCCGCCACGCGCAGCTCGCGCGCCCCGGCCTCCTCGCACGCCGCGACGACGCGCTCGGCGTCGGCCGCGACGGCCTCGGGCAGGCCCTCGACCTCGAGGAGCAGCACCGCGCCGGCGTCGAGCGGGTAGCCGACGTGCATCTGCGGCTCGACGATCCGGATGATCTCCTGGTCCAGCATCTCGACCGCGACGGGCACGACGCCCCTGCTGATGATCGACGACACCGCCTCCGAGGCGACCTCGACGCTGTCGAAGATGGCGAGCATGGTGCGCACCTCGTGCGGCAGCGGGGTCAGCGCGACGCAGATCTGCGTGACGATGCCGAGCGTGCCCTCGGAGCCGCAGAAGACACCGCGCAGGTCGGGGCCCGGCACGTCCGGCTGGCGGCCGCCCAGCCACGTCGCGGTGCCGTCGGCGAGCACCACCTCGACGCCGAGCACGTGGTTGACCGTGCTGCCGTGCGCGAGGGTGTGCGGCCCGCCGGCGTTGGTGCCGATGTTGCCGCCGATGGTGCAGATGCGCTGCGAGGACGGGTCGGGCGCGTAGCGCAGCCCGTGCGGCTCGCACGCCGCCTGGAGGTCGAGGTTGATGACGCCCGGCTCGACGACGGCGACGCGGTTCGCGGCGTTCAGCTCGACGATGCGCCTCATGCGCGTCATCGCCACGACGACGCCGCCCTGCACCGGGATCGCGCCCCCGGCGAGTCCCGTCCCGGAGCCACGGGGCACGACGGGCACGTCGTGCTCGTGCGCGATGCGGACTGCCGCCGATACGTCGGCGGTGGAGCTCGGGAATACCACCGCATCGGGACGCGCGCGCTCGATCGTCGCGTCGTACTCGTACGCGATCAGGTCCTCGGGGAGGTGCAGCACGTGCATGTCGCCAAGGGCGTCACGGAGGTCACTGATCAGCACTTCGTTCGTCATGGCGTCGAGTGTAGCAGCGGCAGCGACCGTTGTTGCGACGCGCGGTTATCCCTCGACGCCCGGCCCGCAGACCTCACCTTCCGGCGTGACCACGGCGTCCGAGTAGTTCCCGCCGCGCAGCGTCGCGCCCGGCGCGACGAGGGCGCGGCGCAACGTCACCCCGTCGAGGGTTGCGCCGTCGCCGACCACCACCTCGGCGAGGTCGCTCGACTCGACGCGCGCGCGGCTGCCGAGGAGCACCGGGCTGTGCAGCGTCGAGTTGGTCACGACGGCGTCGGGCGCGGTGTCGACCGCGTCGTCGGCGCGCTCAAGGATCCGCGACTGGGCGTGCAGCAGGCCCTCGATCGTGCCGGCGTCGAGCCACTCGCCGTCGAGGAGCCATCCGCGCACGTCGCTGCCCTCGGCGAGCATCGTGGCGACGGTCGCGGTCAGGTCGGACTCGCCCTTCGCGTTGACGTACGGGTCCCGGCGCACGCGCTCCACCGCGGCCGGGGCGAGCACCCACAGCCCGACGAGCGCGAGGTCGGAGCGCGGGTGCTCCGGCTTCTCCTCGAGGTCCACGACACGGTCGCCGTCGAGCACCGCCACGCCAAACGCGCTCGGGTCCTCGACGGCCTGGAGCAGCAGTCCGGCTGCCGCGCCGCTCGCCTCGAAGCCCTCGAGGAGGCGCGGGTCGACGCCGGTCAGCACCGTGTCCACGGCCAGCACGACCACCGTGCGCCCATCGAGCGCGTCGCCGACGGAGGCGACGGCGTCGCCGGGGCCGCGCGGCTCGTGCTGGACAGCGGTGGAGACGCTGAGATCGGGTGGCGAATGCGCCTCGACGTACCCGCGTGTGCGGTCGTCGTCGGGGCCGGTGACGACGGCCACCTCATGCAGACCGAGGTGGTCCATGAGGTCGAGTGCGTAGGCGATGAGCGGCCGGTTGAGCAGCGGCACGAGCGGCTTCGGGGTCGCGGGTGTGAGCGGCCGCAGGCGCGTGCCAAGACCCGCGGTGAGCACCACGCCGAGCGGTTCCATCGAGGCTCCCTTGCTGCGCCGCGACAGCATCGCACCGCCCCCGCGCAGGCGTCGATGTGACGCCGCCCGCCGCGGCCCCGCTGGTATGCTGGCGCCGATGACGAATCCAGCGCTCGAGCTGACCGCGGACATCGAGAATCCGGCGCTCAAGGAGTGGGCGGCGGTCAATCGCGCGCTGCTCGAAGGGCGTCAGGTGATCGACCTGCGCAAGGGCGGCATCCGCGAGGAGGGCCACCGCTTTCGCATCCGCGCGCTGCGCTTCTGGCTCTACGACAGCTTCGAGCACCAGCGCCCCGAGCTGCTCCTGCCCGCCGCGTCGGACCTCCTCGATGCTGCCGTAGCCGCCTCGCCGCCCGCGGGCGCGCTGCGCTTCGATGGCTGGGCGGAGATCGTCGAGAGCGCTGCTTTGACCGAGCCTGATCAGGTCGAGGCGCTCGAGGGGCTGCACGTCTGGACACCCGACTACGCCGTGCAGCGCTTCCGCTGGCGACCGCGGGCGCCGCTGCTCGTCCTGGTGCTGCGCGTGTACCGCCTGGACGACCCGATCGAGGCGCCGATCCGCAGCGAATACGCGAGCTGTACCTCTTGGGTGCCGATGCTCGACCTGCCGCCCGACCCGGCCGCGCTCACCTCGACACCCGTGCTCGACGACGCTGCGTTCGCGCGCCACGTCGGCGAGCTGCACGGGGCACTCCCGGGCGTCGAGTTTGTCGCGCCGAGGGTCGCCGTCGGGACCGGCTGAGTCGTGGCTACCGACAGGGACGAGGCCGTCCTCGCGGCGAACGAGGCCTTCTACCGAGCCTTCGCCCAACGCGACACCGCGGCCATGGACGCGCTGTGGGCGAAGGACGCGCCCGTCGCGTGCACCCACCCGGGCTGGCCGGTGCTCCTCGGCCGCGACGAGGTGCTGACGAGCTGGCGGGGCATCCTCGAGAACCCCGCCGCGCCGAACATCCGCGTCGGCGACGCCGTCGTGCACCGCATGGGGGACACGGCACTCGTGTTCGTCAGCGAGGTCGTCGACGGCAGCCCGCTCGCGGCGACCAACGTGTTCGTGCGCGAGGGCGACGCGTGGCGCATGACGCACCACCACGCGGGCCCCGTGACGCTGCTCCGTACGCGCTTCGCCGGCAACGTCGACCCGATGCCGGGCCGCCAGAACTAGCCCGGCGCTCTGGAGTCCGGGCTAGCCAATGGACTGCGCGAGGTCCGTGATGACCTCGGCGTTGGGGAGGCGCGCCAGCGCCTGCGGTGACACCTGGAGCTTCGTTGAGCGGTCGCCGCCGCCGACGATCACCGAGTCGAGCTCCATCACGCGGGCATCGATGTAGAGCGGCAGGCCGTCGGGCAGACCGAATGGCGTGACGCCGCCGATGAGCATGCCGGTCAGCTCCGCCGTCTCCTCGGCCGACGCGAACGACGCCTTGCGCGTCTCCAGCAGCGGCCGCACCGCGTGGTTCACGTCGAGCCTCGTGTTGGCGAGCACCACGCACGCGCAGAAGCGCCGCTCGCCGCGCTTCGTGACCACGACGATGGTGTTGCCCGACACTTCGAGGGGATAGCCGTAGTGCTCGGAGAAGGCCGCCGTGTCCGCGAGGTCGGGGTCCACCTCGATCACCTCGTACGGCTCATCGATGGCGTCGAGGGCGGCGCGTGCGCGTGCACCCGCGTCGGTAGTCGCGATAGGGGAGGATCCTGCGTCGGCGGCAGTGGTCTGGGTGGCGTCGCTCATCCGGTGTAGTCCTTGTGTGGGAACTCGGTGTCGTGCCGTTCATGGCAGTCGTGGCACACCGGGTGGGCGCAGCGCATGCACGCGCCCGGGGTCATCGCCCGGCAGTGCAAGCAGCGGGCCTCGCGCGGAGTGTCTCGATACGGCACGGGCGTCACGATAGCAGCGCCCTCGCGCCGCTCCAACACTCGAGGGCAGCCACCGGTCCCCCCTCGATGCAGGGCGTGAGCGCGGATAAGATATGCGGCGAGAGGAGGCGCCTCGATGGTCATTCACGCAGGCAAGCCCGATTACCGCTCCGCATTCGCCGGTCTGGAGTTCCCCGCGTCGAAGATCGAGGTCGTTCGTCGCTCACGGATGAAGGGCGGTATCGACCGCGAGGTCTTCGCCGTGCTCGACTCGATCCCGAACCGCTCGTACCGCGGCATGGAAGAGCTCGAGGAGGCCGTCCGCTCGGTCTACGTCGCCCGCGGCGAGTCCCCCGACGAACTCCCGGTCTAGAGCCGTCTCCGGCCGGCGGTCCGCCTCATGAGTGAGCAAGCGCCCCCGCGCGATGTCGGCGCCATCATCGGCGTCATCCTCGGGGTCGACCCCGACCGCTTCGACACGATCCGCGAGTTCTACGTCGAGACGCTCGGTCTGCCGCTGCGCGTCGACCGGCCGGGTCACATCAACTTCCAGTGGGGCGACGTGCGCCTCACCATCAGCGCCCACAGCGAGGTCCACGGCCGCAGCGACGAGTCGCGTCGCACGATGCTCAACCTCGCCGTCGAGGACATCGAGGCCGTCGCGGCGCGGCTGCGCGCCGCGGGCGTGACGTTCATCCGCGAACCGAGCGCGGAGCCGTGGGGCGGGAGCATCGCCACGTTCGAGGACCCCGACGGCAACACGCTGCAGCTTATGCAGCGCCCGCCCGGCATGGCCTAGCACGCCTCGCTCTCCCTCATCTGCAGAACCGGAGCCCTCACCCCCCGCCCTCTCCCGCTTCGCGGGCGAAGGGGCCGGATCCGATCCCCTCGCCCCCCGGGAAGGGGGGAGAGGGTTAGGGTGAGGGGGGCGCTCCCCGGCCGCCGCCCAACGCATCGAGGAGCCGGAACCCCTCACCCCAGCCCTCTCCCTCGCTCGAGGGAGAGGGGGCAGGATCGACGGAAAAGGGCCGGATCAGCCTAGCGCACGAGCGTGATCAGCACGGTCAGTGTGAGCACGCTCAGCAGCGTCGAGGTCACGACGGAGCGCGTTACGAACTGTGGGCGTGCGGCGAACTCGGTCGCGAGGATCGTCGCGAAGACGGCTGTTGGCATTCCGCCCAGCACGATCAGGACGCGCTGCGTCATGCCGTCGATGCCGAGCAGGTACGTCGCGCCGAGGGCGATTGCGGGGCCGGCTGCGAGCCGGAGCGCCATCGCCGCGCCGGTGTCGACGAGGTCGCCTCGCCCGCCGAGCCCACGGCCGAGCTGCAGCCCGAGCACCACGAGCATCACGGGCACGGCCGCGCCCGCGAGCGACTCGATCGGTGCGGCGATGGTGACGGGCAACTCGATGCCCTGGCTGCTCACTGCGAGGCCGGCCGCCGCAGCGTAGAGCACGGGGTAGCGGAACGGCGCGGTCAGCGCGTCGCGCGCCGACCCACCCGCCATCGAGGCGACGAAGACACTCGCCGAGGCGGCGAGCGTCGCGACGCTGATGAAGTGCACCACGGCCACCTCGAGCCCGGCGTCGCCGAAGGCGAGCAGCGTGACCGGCAGGCCCATGTTGCCTGCATTGACCGAGGTCACCGAGAGCGCGAGGCCTGCCCGCAGCCCCGAGTCGTGCCGCCGTGCGACCGACCACGCGACCGAGAGCGCGTAGCCGGCGAGGAAGGCGATGATCGCCACGCCGACGATGCGGACCGAAAGCGCGGCCGGCAGCTCCGTCCCGGACAGCGAGTGGAAGACGAGCGACGGCGTGAACAGGAAGAAGACGATCGTCGCGATCGGCTCCACGGGGATCGGCCGGTAGCGGTCGAGTGCGGCGGCTGCGACCGCCACCAGCACCACCGGGAGGATCACGTCGAGGAATACTTCGACCATCGGGCCGAGCGTCACTGCCTCGGGCGCTTCGGGCAAGCGCGGGCGCGAGCGAGTGCGGCGCGGGTGCTATGGTGGCGGCCGAGGCGAGCGCGAACCCACTCCGGGGAAGGGGCCGAAGATGGACGTCAGCGTGCGCGACAATGGGCCGTACGTGATCCGCGGCGAGGATGTGAAGATCCTCGACGCCGAGGGCAACGAGTTGCCGTGGGAGGGCCGAGGCGTGGCGCTGTGCCGCTGCGGCCAGTCCGACATGAAGCCGTTCTGCGACGGCACCCACAGCCAGATCGGCTTCGAGAGCACTCCGCGCCCCTCGTAGCGTTCGAGGGGCTGGTGACCCCCCGGTGACCGACGACCGCGGGCTGATCGAGACGATCAGCGCCGTCACGCTCGCCGTGACCGACATGGCGCGGTCGTTCGCGTTCTACGAGTCGCTCGGCTTCCGCCTGCGCTACGGTGGTCCCGAGGCCGGGTTCACGAGCTTCGAGCTGCACGACAGCTATGTGAACCTCCAGCCCAGCACCACGCCGCCCACCCCGGGATGGGGTCGGGTGATCCTGCACGTCGAGGATGTCGACGCGGTGTACGCGCGGGCGATCGAGCTGGGGTACGAGCCCGAGGCGCCGCCTCGCGACGCCAGCTTCGGCGAACGCTTCTTCCACCTCCGCGACCCGGACGGCCACGAGCTGAGCTTCGCGCGCCTGCTGAGCGCGATCGCCGAGGAGTGAGGGCGCGCGCTACCCCTCGTGCGCAACGACGAGCCGCGCGAGCTCGTCCGGCCGTTCCAGTTCGAGCCAGTGGCCCGCGCCGTCGACGACCTCGAGCCGCGCGTTCGGGAGGGCGGCCTCGTACATGTGGCCTGCTTCGAGGGGCACGATGCGGTCCTCGGCGCCCCACACGAGCAGGGTGGGCGTCTGCACGGTCGGGAGCAGGTGCGGCAGCGCGGCGTTGTGCATGTAGGGCTTCCACGTCACGCGCGTCGTCATCTCGCGGTTGCGGTCCCACGCGAGGAGTTGCTCAAGCTCGACCTCCTCGCCGAAATGCGCCTCGAAGTCCTCGGCGCTGGCGAAGCCCTGCCGCACATAGTCCTGGTGGTTCACGAGGAACTGGTCGAAGATCTCGCCCTCGGCAGGCTTCACGCCCATCGCCCCGGCAAGCGTCAGGCGGTGAATGCGCGACTGCGCGACCGTGGCGAGCTCGGCCGCGACATAACCGCCGAACCCCAGCCCGAGGATGCTCGTGCGTTCGAGGTCGAGCGCGTCCAGCAGCGCACCGGCAAGGACGGCGATGTCGCGGACGCTGCGGGCCCACTCGGGCCGCCCGGACGCGCCCCAGCCCGGCAGGTCCGGCACGTGGACGGTGAAGTGCTCGGCGAGCCGCTCGTAGCAGGAGGTCCACGCGTGGACGCCGATGTCGTGATGGAGCACGACGAGGGGGTCGCCGGAGCCCGCGGTGCGCACATGCACGCCACCACCGGCGACGGTTACGGTGCGCTCGTCGTGCGTGGTCGCGGTCGTCATCGTGGCGCCTTCCCCGCGCTCGTCGGGCGTCACCATACACCGCGCCCGTGCGTGCCTGCGCGGGGCGTACAGCGCCGGGTGAGCCGGTCGCGTAGACTCATTGGGGCGGAGGCTCACCATGACCACTGGCGACGTGACACGGCAGACCACGGCGGCGCACGCGGGCGAGGCGATGTCCAACACCGGCGGCGCGGCTACCTCGGCCGCTGTGCACTCCGGGCCCGACTGGAAGACGGCCACCGACGCCGTCCTGGCGGCGCTCGATGGGGCCGCCACGCCCGACCTCGGCCTCGTCTTCATCGACTCGCGGTTTGCCGACCACTACGGCGACGTGCTGACGCGCCTGCGCAAGCGCACGGGCGTCTCCAACCTGGTCGGCGCGAGCGGCGAAGCCGTGATCGGCCCCGGCGTGGAGGCGCAGATCGAGCCTGCCGTCTCGTTCCTCGGCGTCTCGTTGCCCGGCCTCGAGGCGACGACCATCGCGATACCGGCCAACACGCCGCTCGAGCCCGCGCTGGACCGCATCGCCGCCGCGGGCGCACGGGCCTGGCTGATCTTCGCCGACCCGTTCAGCGTCGATAGCGAGGCACTCGTGCGCGCCATCGAGGCGCGTGCGCGAGACCAGCCGCTGCTCGGCGGGCTCGCCTCCTCGCACGACATGCGCGGCGGAGCCGCCGTGTTCGCGGATGGGAAGGTGCAGGCCGGTGGGGCCGTCCTCGTCGGGCTGAAGGGCAACTTCAACCTCCACTCGATCGTGGCGCAGGGCGCCGAGCCGATCGGACAGCCGTGGACGGTCACCGCCTGCGAGGGCAACGTCGTGAGCGAGCTGGGTTCGAGGCGTGCGCTCGACGTGCTCCAGGACACGCTCGCGTCGCTGGATGCCGAGACGCGCGCGCGGGCGCAGCGCAACCTCCTCGTCGGCCTCGCGATGGACGAGTACCGCCACCAGCACGGCCGGGGCGACTTCCTGATCCGCAACATCATGGGCGGCGACCGCGACACCGGCGCAATCTCCGTCAACGCGGTGCCTCGCGTCGGCCAGACGTTCCAGTTCCAGTTCCGCGACGCCGGGGCAGCCGACGACGACCTGCGGGCGCACCTCGCGATCCTGAAGCAGCGCCTGCTGCCGGGTGAGACGGTCGTCGGCGCGGTGTTGTGTGCCTGCAACGGCCGCGGACAGGGCCTGTTCGGCACGCCGCACCACGACGCGCAGGCCTTGGCCGACGCGCTCGGGCCGGTGCCGACCGCGGGGATGTTCGCCAGCGGCGAGATCGGCCCCGTGGCGGGCACGACGTTCCTGCACGGCTTCACCGCGAGCATCGCGCTCATGACCGCGCGCGCCCGCTAGCCGACCCGACAGGGGCGTCGAGGCGCGATGACGCAGGTCACGGTCACGTTCGCCCTCGAACCGGAGCTCGGCGACCGCATCCGCGCCGTCGACCCCTCGGTCCGCGTGCGCGTGCTGAACGAGCCCGGGCTCAGCGCGCTGGAGGGCGCTGGCCGCTTCCCGAGCCAGCGACAGTCCCTGACCCCGCCCGCCGAGATCGAGGCCGCGATCGATGACTCCGAGGTGCTCTTCGCCTACTGGGGCGATGCGCTGGAGCAACTCGTGCGGCCCGACGCGTTTCCAACCTCGTTGCGCTGGGTGCAGCTCTTCACGGCCGGCGCCGAGCGCGTCGACCCGGCGCTGATCCGCGACTGCGGACTGACGGTCACGACCGTGACGGGGATGCACGCGGTGCCGATCTCGGAGTTCGTGCTCACCTACATCCTCATGTTCGCCAAGGGCTGGCCCGCGCTGTGGCGCAACCAGATGGCGGTCTCGTACGACCGCTCCGTCGTGCCCGAGGACCTCGAGGGCAAGAGGGTCGGCATCATCGGGATGGGCGCCATCGGGGCAGCCGTCGCCACGCGTGCGCGCGCCCTCGGCTGCCGGGTGCTCGGCATGCGCCGCTCGTTCACCGCGCGCGGCCCGGACGCGGTGGCGGACGAGGCGGTCCCGCCGTCGGACCTCGACTACCTGCTTGCGGAGAGCGACTTCGTCGTGCTGGCCGCGCCGCTGACCGACGAGACGCGCGGCATGATCGGAGTCGAGCAGCTGCGCACGATGGGGCCGCGCTCCTACCTGCTGAACATCGCGCGCGGCGAGTTGGTCGAGGAGCAGGCGCTGATCGACGCACTCCGCGAGGGGGTCATCGGCGGTGCGGCCCTCGACGTGTTTCACCGCGAGCCGCTGCCGCCGGAGAGCCCGCTGTGGCAGCTCGACAACGTGATCCTGACGCCCCACCTGACCGGCGGCCCCGCCGACTACGCCGCGCGCGCCACCGCCATGTTCTGCGACAACCTCGCGCGCTACCTCGCGGGCGAGCCGCTCCACAACGTCTATGACCCGGCGCGGGGGTACTAGGCAGGGCGCGGGGCAGGCTCCAGTCCGACCCCGCATCCCTTCCCGCCAGGGAGGGTGAGCAGTCGGCTTCCCCGGGAGCTTGTCACCCCCCGGGCGCCCCCCTCACCCTCACCCTCTCCCCCCGCCGGGG
>MKWU01002163.1_pt1 | contig 30534 bp, 27 predicted proteins | sample 809101 | NCBI WGS metagenome assembly MKWU01 (sample SAMN05860141, study PRJNA318959) | sponge metagenome | host: Aplysina aerophoba | place: Slovenia: Piran, Adriatic Sea, Gulf of Piran | collected 2013-05-07
GCAGGACGACTCTGGAACTACTCCCCTACACGTGGCCACTGAGAAGGGGCACGCCAAAACTACCGCCGCGCTCATCGTCGCCGCCACCCGAACCGGCCGCAAGGAACGATTCTTGGTCCACCCCCCCAAAACACCCCTCCTGCCCGGCCCGCAAAGACGTCACAGGTAGGTGCTTCAGTTCCCATCCTGGAACCACTAACGTTCTCAGTAATTCGCGCTGGACAAATCCAAAAAAATACTGTCCAATCAGTCTGTTGAAGGTAGTTTGCCTCGGACACGATGTTCCAGAACACGCCTTCCGGCTTGTCGTGCATGAGATAGCTGAACTTGAGCTGGTCCGCCGCCTGCGCACCGACCGCGGAAACGCCGAGAAACGCAGCCGCTGTCGCGACCGCTACCAGGGAGCGCTTCGTCGAGGAAAGCATGTGATTCTCCTGTGCAACGTTGTGGCGCCCGCCTCGAACGAGGCGAGTCCCGAGCCCCGAAGACTATGCGGCCGTCCGCGTTCGTGTCAAAAACGCCGAAGCGCGGGTCGGGCCCGGCAGCCGGCTCCCCGCGGTCAGACGATGAGGTCGGTCAGTTCCTCGATCGTCGTGTCGTCCTTCCTGGTCTGCGCAATCTTCTCGCCTCGCGCGAGGACCACCAGCCGGTCCGCAATCGGGTAGACGTGATGGAGGTTGTGGGTGATGAAGATGCTGGTAATCCCCTGGTCCTTCATCTCTTCCACCCAGCCCAGCACCTTGTTGGTCTCCTTGATGGAGAGGTGGTTGGTCGGCTCGTCGAGGATCATCACCTTGGTCTTGAAGTACATCGCCCGGGCGATGGTGACGCCCTGACGCTCGCCCCCCGACAGCTCGTCGACCGGCGTGTCGGGCGAACGCAGGTGCAGATCGACGTCGCGGAGCGCTTCCATCGACTCGCGCGCCATCTTCGGCACGTCGAGCAGGCCGAACGGCCCGATGCGGAACCGGACGGGTTCGCGCCCGATGAAGATGTTCCGGGCGATGCTCATTTGGGGCACCATGGCGTTGTACTGGTAGATCGTCTCGATGCCGAGGGCCATGGCGTCGCGCGGGGAGCCGAACCGGACCTCACGGCCCTCGAACAGCATCCTCCCGTCGTCGGGCTCGTGCGCACCGGAGAGGATCTTGATGAGGGTGGATTTGCCGGCGCCGTTGTCCCCGACGAGCCCGACGACCTCGCTGCGCCCGAGGTCGAAGTCGACGCCCTTGAGGGCGTGCACCCCCTTGTACCACTTGTGCAGGTTCACCCCCTGCATGAGCGGCGAACCGTCATCTTGCGCCGGGCTCGAACTGGTTTCTGTCCCGGGCGTCATGTCTCGCCCCTCCCGTCGCCGCGCCGCCACCCCGGTCGTGAAGCGTGCGTTCAGGCGGCCTCTTCCCAGTACTTCCGCCAGCGCACGAGCCACGGCGAGTCGAGCGACGAGTATTCGAAGTTGTCTTCGGTCAGGCGGCGGTAGCTCTGGTTGCCCTCCTGCCCCTCGGAGATCCACGATTCCCAGTCGAGGCGGTAGTCCGGGTCGTCGGACTTGCGGATCGGCACGAGGCTCGTGGTGGCGGGGAACCCGGTCGGCAGCCCGGGCTGCTGGTAGCGCAGATCGCACGTCCACCGGACCTTGTCCGAGAGGTTCTCGGTCGAGCGGTGGACGATCATGTTCTGGTGCCAGAGGACTCCGCCCATGGGCACGTCGACTCTCACCCGATCGCCCGGCGGCATGTCCTCCTCCGCGATGTAGAGGTACCAGGACTCGGGATGACCGATCTCGTGTTCCAGCCGGTGCGGGAATACCGTCTTGAACTTGTGGCTGCCCCGGACGATCTGGAGGGTGCCGTTGCGAAGATTCGTATCGATGAAGGGGATCCAGGCGGTCGGCTGCAGGGTTCCCTCGCCGCCCTCCATGAAATACCCGGCATCCTGGTGCCAGGGAACGGTCATCAGCGCGGTGTCCGGGGTCTTGGACCGGAAGATGCTGATCGGATGGCCGTAGATGTCCGGACCGATGAACTGCTCGACCATGTCGAGGAGCTTTTTCGAGGACCAGAGGTTCGCGAGCGCGGTCCCCATGCTGTTGCGCTGGGTGATGAGAGCGCCGGCGCCGGGCCATGCCTTCTCGAGCGAAGCGAGCCGCGTGTAGACGTCCTCGCCCTTGAAGGTCTCGGAGACCCTGCCGGCCCGGTGGAGCCGGTCGGCCCATTCGTCGACCATCTCCTCGAACCAGTCGAGGACGGGCTGGAGCTCCTCCCTAGTGAACACGTCCTCGACGAGCAGGAACCCGTCGTCGAAGTAGCGTTGAACCTGTTCGTTCGTGAGTCGCATGGCAATCTCCCAGGAGTCCGCAGAGAGCACCGTCTCCCGGAGACCCGGCCGCGCCGGAACGACGCGCCGCCTCCGGAAATTGCCGGCTGCCCGCGGGAACTTCCAACGCTGCACGGCCACGGCCCCCGACTGCCCCCGGCCGGCGCGGCGGCGCTCCGGGTCGACCGAGCAGGCGACCGGCCGGCTGCCGGTGGGTCCGTCTCGGCCGAGGTTGCCTCCCTTGGTACCAAGGAGCCGGAAGGACTCGGCCGGACCCCGGGGACGGTAGGCGAATCGGAGGCATTGGCAAGACCCGCCGGAGCCTAGCCTAGAGCGTTCCCGGCGCAAGATCAAAGCGCGGCGAATCAATCGCATGCCGCGGCGGACGCGACGTAGCGCCGGGACGGAGCCGGCACGAGGAGGTCAACCGGTGCGCTGGCGGTAGGCGTAGTTGCGGTCGAGGCGTCCGATGACGTACTCGCCGTAGCGCACCGGTTCGTAGCGGGGCGGGTTGTCGGGGCCGGAGCAGGTGGGGAGGCAGGCGATCTCGCTCTCGAGGTCCGTGTCCCAGAAGAACGGCACGGAGTAGCGGTCGCGACCGGATGCGTTGCGGACCCGGTGCGGGGTCGACGTCCACCGATCGTTGCTCCAGCGCGCCAGCATGTCGGCCACGTTGACGACGAAGGTGCCGGGAACCGGCGGCGCGGGAATCCAGCGGCCGTCTCGGGCCCGCACCTCGAGACCTCCGAGCCCGTCCTGCGCGAGGAAGGTGATGAATCCGTAGTCGGTGTGCGGCGCGGCGCCGTACTGGTCGGCCGGGGCGCCGGGGGGTTCGGGCGGATAGTGCATCAGGCGAAGCCAGATCGTCGGACGCTCGAAGTGGGGATCGAGGAACCGTTCGGGGAGACCGAGGGCGAGGGCGAGCAGGCGGTTGAACCGCCGCGCGAAGCCGGTCAGCGCCTCCCGATAGGCGGTTACCGCCGCGCGGAATCCGGGCACGCCCTCCGGCCACTGGTTCGGACCCTGGAGCGGCCGGCCGAAGGCGTCGTCGTCCGGATCGACCTCGTGCATTGCCATGAACGACTCGCTCGAGTTGGGCCGGGTGACCCGGGCGACGCTCGAGCTTCGGATGACCGAAGTCGCGGGCGCGATGTATCCGCGGTGGAACTCGTTGATCGCGATCGCCTGCTTCTCTCCGGCGGGAAGTGCGTGGAAGCGGCGGGCGGCGTCGAACACCCGGTCGACGACCGCCGGGTCGACGCCGGTCTGCGCAACGTAGCAGAAGCCGGTCCCGCGGAATGCCTCGTCGAGCGCGGCCGCGAGTCCGGACGCCCTCGGGCACTCGGCGCCGGGGACCGCGCCGCCAAGATCGATGACCGGGAGGGTGGGGCTCATCGTGGCCGGAGACCTTCGCCGTTCGCCCCGCCCGCACACGAGGAAACGGGGCCTGCGGGGCGCTCGGCCCGTCTGCCGCCGGAGACCCGTCTACCGGCGCCCCGGCATGCCGTCGTCATGGGGAACGTCCGGGTGGATCAGGGCCCAGGGCTGGGCGCTTGCGACATAGATCTCCCGGCTCGGCCGGTACTGGCTCGGGTCGTCGAGGCCGCCGGCGTAAAGGGCGCGGCCGGTGGTGTTCGCGCCATTGACGAGAAACACCGGCGAACCGCACGCGGAGCAGAACGCGCGGTGCATGGGATGCCCCTTGTCGGCGGGCCGCTCGAACCAGCTCGGCTCGCCGCTCTCCAGGGCGAAATCGCTCTCCTTCACGAGCACGCATGGAAAGTAGGCGCTGCCCGTCGCCTGCTGGCAGTCGCGGCAGTGGCAGTTGCCCATGTAGATGGGGGCGCCCGAGCAACGGTAGCGAATCGCGCCGCAGGCGCAGCCGCCGGTGAATGGTACGTTCATGGGGGACCTCCTCGCAGGCGTCGGCGGAGTATAGACGCGCGCCCGAACCCGGTTGGCGGCGCGTGACCAGGGCAGGGCGGCGGAGGTTGCGCGGCGCGGACACAACCGCCCGCCTGCACGACGGTCGCTGCCACTGCTCCACGGGCACTCGCGGACGCTCGGGGACGGATCGGACTCACGTTCCGGCGGTGAATCCTCCGTCCACCACGAGACCCTGTCCGGTGACGTACGAGGCGCGGTCGGAGCAGAGCCACACCACCGCCTCCGCGATCTCCTCCGGCGCGCCGAGCCGACGCATGGGCACGGCCGCGATCATGGCCGGCTCCATGCGCGGGTTCTCCTCCATGATCGCCTCGAGCATGCGCGTGCGGATCGGTCCCGGGCACACCGCGTTGACCCGGATCCCGCGTGTCGCGTACTCGAGGGCCGCGGTGCGCGTAAGGCCCATCACCCCGTGCTTGGAGGCGACGTAGGCGGGCAGGTTCTTCGCGCCCTCGACACCGGCGACGGACGCGGTGTTGACGATTGCGCCTCCCTGCCCGCTGTCGCGCATGCGGGAGAGCTCCGCCTTGAGACACAGATACACCCCCTTGAGGTTGACCGCGCAGGTGCGGTCGAAGTTCTCCTCGTCGCAGTCCGCGGTCCGCCCGTAGACCCCTTCGATTCCGGCGTTGTTGTGGGCGCAGTCGAGTCGGCCGAAGGCGTCCGTCGCCGCCGCGACGAGGGCCTCCACCTCGGCGGGCTGCGTGACGTCGCAGGCGAAGTGCACGGCGGTCCCACCCGCGTCCGCAACCAGCCGCGCAGTCTCGTCGCCTCCGCCCCCGTCGATGTCGGAGACCAGCACCCGGGCCCCCTCGCGCGCGAACGCGAGCGCGGTCGCCCGTCCGATCCCGCCCCCTGCGCCGGTCACCAGCGCCGCCTTGCCTTCGAACAGTCCGCTCACCGTTTCCGCTCCCCGTCGCCCGCCGCGACGCCCGCGAGGATATCCGACCCGGACACGGGTCGCGATGACGATCGGAAATTGAGTCGGGGGGCGGTGGGTTGCTACGATCGCCGGCTGTTCCCATCCGCAGACGAGGAGATTCGGTGAACGGCAGGACGCTTGAACAGGTCGAGAAGCTGACGCCGGTCGCCCGGCGACTCGAAGGCGACACCGTCATCGTGACCGGCGCCGGATTCGGCATCGGACGGGCCGCGGTCGAGCGCTTCGCCGCGGAAGGGGCCAACGTGGTGGTCAACGACATCGACCCGGAGGTCGCGGCCGGGGTCGCCGCGGAGCTCTCGGCCCGCTACGGCGACGGGTGCGCGATCGGGTTCGGCGGCGACGTGACGGCGGAGGGCTTCAACCGCGAGATGGTGGATCGGGCGGTGGCGACCTACGGGGAGATCGACGCCTTCGTCGCCAACGCGGGGGTGACCCGCGACGCCGCCCTCTCGCGGGTCGGGCGCGACGACTGGAACCTGACCCTCGCCCTGCACCTCACCGCGCCGATGGAGCTCGCCCAGGCCGCCCTCCACGCCTGGCGGACCGCGAACGATCCCTACCGGCGCCGGCGCGCCGTCTTCACCGCGAGCGTGTCCGCCCTCGGCAATGACGGACAGTCCTCGTACTCGACGGCCAAGGCGGGCATCCTCGGGTTCATGAGCACCTTCGCGATCGAGTGCCGCCAGCGCTACCGCCTCCCGCACGTCAACGTGAACGCCATCGGCTACGGCCCCATCGTCACCCGCATGACCCAGGAAGGGAAGGAGGACATCCAGGTGGGCGGCGAGACCATCACGATGGGGCTCCCGGAGGGTTCGCACGAGCGCATCGAGGAGCGGACTCTCCTCGGGCGCATGGCCCCGCCCCGCGAGGCGGCGAACGGGCTCTACTTCCTCATCGGGCCCGACTCCGCCTTCTTCACCGGCAAGATCCTCTGGATGGACGGCGGCACGTTCAAGCTGCTTCGCTCGTAGGATCCGGGCGGCAGTGAGGTTTCCCGTTCGCGGCCGCCACCGGCAGGGCCGCGCACCGACACGGAGCAATTCATGACCGAGTACCAGTACTGCAAGGCGGAGCGCGACGGACGCCTGCTCGTCGTCACCATCAACCGCCCGGAGGTGATGAACGCCATCCATCCGCCGGCGAGCTTCGAGCTCGAGCGGGTCTTCGACGACTTCGCGGCCGATCCTGACCTCTGGGTGGCTATCGTCACCGGGGCGGGCGACCGCGCCTTCAGCGCCGGCAACGACCTCAAGTACCAGGCGGCCGGCAACGACATGGCGCGCCCGAAGACCTTCTTCGGCGGGCTCACCGCACGCTTCGACCTCGCGAAGCCGGTCATCGCCGCCGTCAACGGGGTGGCGATGGGCGGCGGCTTCGAGCTCGCCCTCGCGAGTGACCTCATCGTCGCTTCCGAGCGCGCGGTGTTCGCCCTGCCCGAGCCGCGGGTGGGTCTCGCGGCGCTCGCCGGCGGCCTCGCCCGGCTGCCGCGGATCATCGGCCAGAAGCGGGCGATGGGGATGATCCTCACCGCCCGGCGGGTCGGCGCCGAGGAGGGCCGCGAGCTCGGTTTCGTCAACGAGGTCGTCCCGCACGCGGAGCTCATGGCCGCGGCCCGCCGCTGGGCGGACCAGATCCTCGAGTGCTCGCCGATGTCGATCCGGGCCTCGAAGGAGGTGTTCTACCGGGCGGCGGATGCGCCCGATCTCGAGACCGCCATCGCGGGCGACTACCCGGCGGTGCACGCAATGCGGGCAAGCGAGGACTTCGTCGAGGGCCCGCTCGCGTTCGCCGAGAAGCGCGCGCCCCAATGGAAGGGCCGCTGAAATGGCCGCGGTGGAATCGGCGGGCGGCCGGACCGCCCTCGTCATCGGGACCGGACCCGGCCTCAGCGCATCGCTCGCGCGGCGCTGCGCCGCCGAGGGCATGCAGGTCGCGGTAGCGGCGCGCGACATCGGGAAGCTCGAGTCGCTCTGCGCGGATACCGGCGCGCGCGCCTATGCGTGCGACGCGACGGCGCACGCGGACGTGGAGGCGCTCTTCGGGTCGGTGGAGGCGGATCTCGGCACCCCCCACTTCGTGGTCTACAACCCGAGTGCGCGGGCGCACGGCCCCATCGCCGAAATCGATCCCGGGGACGTGGAGCGGGCCCTCGCGGTGAGCCTCTACGGCGGGTTCCTTGTCGGCCAGGCAGCGGCGAAGCGGCTCCTTCCGACCCGCGACGGAGCCATCTTCTTCACCGGCGCGACCGCGAGCGTCAAGGGCTATCCCCATTCGGCCGCCTTCGCGATGGGGAAGTTCGGCCTTCGCGCGCTCGCGCAGAGCATGGCCCGGGAGCTCGCCCCGCAGGGCGTTCACGTCGCCCATTTCGTCATCGACGGCGGCATCCGGAGCGAGGCGCGCGGTCGGATCGACTCCGGCGACGACCACCTCCTCGATCCGGACGCGATCGCCGACACCTACTGGCACGTCTACCGCCAGCACCGCAGCTCCTGGAGCTGGGAGGTCGAGGTCCGGCCCTGGGTCGAGAAGTTCTGAGTTCGATGAGCCAGGCGTTCGAAGGGGTCCGCATCGTCGACTTCACCCAGGTCGTGGCCGGGCCGGTCGCGACCTACCAGCTCGGGATGCTGGGCGCGGAGGTCGTCAAGGTCGAGCAGGTCGAGGGTGGGGACATCGCCCGCGCGATGCTCGATTTCACCGACTTCGGCCGCGGGGAGATGGCGCCCGCCTTCGTCGGGGTCAACCACAACAAGCGCTCGATCGCGGTCGATCTCAAGCGGGCCGAGGGACGCGCGGCCGTCGAGCGCATCGTGCGCCGGGCCGACGTAGTGGTCGAGAACTTCAAGCCGGGGGTGATCGGGCGCCTCGGTTTCGACTACGAGACGGTGCGGGCGTGGCGCCCTTCGATCGTCTACTGCTCGATCTCGGGGTACGGACAGGCTGGCCCGCGGCGTTCCATGGCCGCGTTCGACGGGGCGATCCAGGCCGCTTCCGGGATGATGACCGCGAACGGTCACGAGGAGACCGGCCCGACCCGGACCGTGTCGCCGATCATCGACGTGACCACCGGGATGATGGCCGCGTTCGCGATCGCGTCGGCGCTCCATCGTCGCGAGAAGACCGGGGAAGGCCAGTTCCTCGACGTCGCCATGCTCGATTCGGCCGTATGCCTGCTCAATCCGGTGTACAACAACCATCTCGCGACCGGGGAAGAGCCCGAGCTTCTCGGCAACCAGTCGCTGACGAAGATGCCGACCGCGAACGTCTTTGCGACCGCGGACGGCTACGTGCAGGTCACCGCCCTCACCAGCGCGCAGGTCGACCGCCTCCTCGGTGTCCTCGGCTGCCCGGAGCTGCGCGAGGACCCCCGGTTCGTCACCGTGGCCGACCTCATCGCGAACCGCGCCGCGATGAGCGCGGAGCTCTGCGCGCGGCTGTGCCGCGAGCCGACCTCGGTCTGGCTCGAACGCTTCGAAGCGGCACGGGTGCCGGCCGCCCGCATCACCGGCTTCGCCGAGGTCATGGCCGACCCGCAGCTCGAGACGAGGCGGCTGACCGCCACCCTCCCGGCCCCACCGGTCCTCGGCCGCCCGGCGCTGACGTCGGTGACGACCGGCTACGTGGCCGACACTGACGGAGCCGAGGTCCGGACCTTCGCGCCGCGGCTCGGGGAGCACACTCGGGATATCCTCGCCGAGCACGGCTTCGCGGAGTCTGAAATCGACGCCCTGCACGCGGCGGAGGTGGTGCGAAGCCCCGCCGATCCGGAGTCGTGGCCGGCCGTCCCTGCCCCCGCGGCGCTGGCCGTCGGGGGGACCAAACCCGCCGCCCGCCGCGCGGGGGGGGGGGTGCGACCCCCCGCCGATCCGGAGTCGTGGCCGGCCGTCCCCGCCAGCGCCGGCACGTCCCCGTCCGCCGCCGCCGCCGCCGACTGATTTACCACGGAGGCGTCCTCGCATGCCCAGCATCCTCATCACCGGCACGAGCACCGGCATCGGCCTCGCGACCTCCCTTCGCTTCGCCCGCGCGGGGTACCGCACCTTCGCCACCATGCGCGATCTCGCAAAGGCGGCACCGCTTCGCGAGGCGCGCGAGTCCGAGGGGCTCGATCTCGAGCTGCTCCGCCTCGACGTGACCGACCCGGCGTCGATCGCGGCCGCGTTCGCGGCGGTGCTGCCGAGGGGGCTCGACGCGCTCGTCAACAACGCGGGCTGGGCGGGCGGGGCGCCGCTCGAGCTCGTCGACGAGGATCTGCACCGCGGCATGTTCGAGGCCAACTACTTCGGTGCCATCCGGATGATCCAGGCCGCCTTGCCCCACATGCGCGAGCGGCGTTCCGGCACCATCGTCAACGTCACTTCCATCGCCGGGCGCGTCGCGATGCCGAACCAGGTGCCGTACACCGCGACCAAGTGGGCCCTCGAGGGGGCGAGCGAGGCGCTTGCCCACGAGGTGCGGCGGTTCGGGATCCGGGTGCGGATCATCGAGCCCGGGGTCATCATGACCAGCATCTTCGAGAACGCGAAGGGGCAGACGATCTTCGACCGGTCCTCGCCCTACGTCGACCTCATGCGCCGCAACGGGAAGTTCTATTCCGCCGGCCATCGGGCGAACCAGCCCCCGGAGCTCGTCGCGGATGCAATCTTCGATGCGGTGGAGTCGGACGAGGACCGGCTTCGCTACGTGGTCGGAGCCGACGCGCAGAGCATCCTGCGCGGACGCACCGCGATGCGCGACGAGGAATGGGTGGCGATGGGCGACGACTTGAGCGACGACGCGTACAACGCCGAGTTCCGCGCGCGGTTCGGAATCGACCTGCGCCAGCCGGGTTGAGCGGCATCTTCGCTATACTCGCTGCCGCTCGGTTCGGAGCGTCGCGAAAGTGGCGGAATCGGTAGACGCGCTGGCTTTAGGTGCCAGTGGGGCAACCCGTGAGAGTTCGAATCTCTCCTTTCGCACCAGGTTTCGCGCGGCAGCGCCGAGGCGGTTCGAGACACCAGCTCCTCCGCGCCGCCGCCGCGGATCGAGGTATTGAGGTGAAGGTATGCAGGTTTCGGTAGAGTCCACGTCCGGTCTCGAGCGCCGCATGACGGTCGAGATTCCCCCAGAGGGAATCGACAGCGAGGTCGGGTCGCGGCTCGACAACCTGATGCGAACCGCGCGGATCCCCGGCTTCCGGCCCGGCAAGGCGCCGCTCAAGGTCGTGGCCCGGCGGTTCGGGGCGGCGGTTCGAGACGAGGTCGTGGGCGATCTGCTGCGCTCGAGCTTCTCCGATGCGCTGGCCCGCGAGGAGCTGCGCCCGGCCGGGGAGCCCGTCATCGACTCCGTGGACACGGCTCCGGGCACCGGGCTCAAGTACACCGCGGTGTTCGAGGTCTTTCCCGACATCGATCTGAGGGAGCTCGAATCCATCGAGGTCCGCCGGCCGAACGCCGAGGTGCGCGAAACCGACGTGGACCGCATGGTCGAGACCCTCCGCGAGCGCAGGCGCGAATGGCGGGAGGTGGCCCGTGCGGCGCGACCCGGCGACCGGATCACCTTCGACATCGAGGGCGAGGTGGACGGGCAGCCGCTCGAGGGGAGCGTGGGCGAGAACCGGGTCGTCGAGTTGGGCGCGGGACATGCGATTCCCGATCTCGACGACGGCCTCGCCGGCATGGAGGCCGGTTCCGCGCGCGATATCGAGGTCTCGTATCCTGCGGATCACCCCTCGGACCGGCTCGCGGGCAAGACCGCGGTCATGCACGTCGAGGCCGGCAAGGTGGAGGAGGGGCTGCTGCCGGAGGTCGACGCCGATTTCATCCGCGGCTTCGGCGTTGAGAGTGGGGAGCTCGACGACTTCCGGGTAAACGTCCGCTCGAACCTCGAGCGGGAGCTCGAATCCGCGACCGCCGCGATCACCCGTACCCGCTTGCTCGATTCCCTGCTCGAGCGCCACCCGGTCGAAGTGCCGGAGAGCCTGCTCGCCGAGGAGCTCGGTCGCGCCGGGATGCCCGGTGCGGACGGTGGGCGGAGTACGGTCGAAGAAGGTCCCGGCGGGGGAAGGGACGAAGCCGCCGAGGCGAGCGCCCGCCATCGTCTCCGGCAGGGGCTCGTGCTTGCCCAGCTCGTGTCGGACCTCGACATCGCGCCGGATCCCGGCGCGGTACGCGCGGAGATCGAGCGGATGGCCATGACCTACGAGGATCCGTCCCGGGTGGTGGGCTGGTTCTACTCCGATCCGAGCCGGTTGCGACCGGTCGAATCGCGCCTGATGGAGCAGCGGGCGGTGGATGCGGCCCTCGCCCGGGTGACGGTAATCGACGAACCGTGCGCGTTTGACGAGTTGATGAATCCGGGTCAGACTAGCGAAGCGTCTTCTTGAGCAGGGTCCCCGGCATTCCTACCCAAGAGGCATTTCGTTTCAGGCGGGTTCGTCGTCGGGCGGGCCCTTCCCCGGCTCAGTCGATTCCCGTGCCGCACCCTGCCGGAGGCGACCGGCGCGCGCCCGGCATGGACGGGAGCGGGACTCGGAACGGTCGTCGGGACGGACGTCAATCGGAATGAACCACATGATGGAACGAATTCCCCCACATGCGTCAGGCGCCCGGGGGCTCAACCTCATCCCCATGGTTGTGGAGCAGTCGTCGCGCGGCGAACGCGCCTACGACATCTACTCCCGCCTGCTCAAGGAGCGGGTCGTCTTCCTGGTCGGCCCGATAGACGATCCGGTCGCGAACGTGGTGGTGGCCCAGCTCCTCTTTCTCGAATCGGAGAATCCGGACAAGGACATCAACCTCTACATCAACTCGCCGGGAGGGAACGTCTCGTCCGGACTCGCGATCTACGATACCGTGCAGTTCATCAAGCCCGACGTGAGCACGATCTGCGTGGGGCTCGCGGCCAGCATGGGAGCCCTGCTGCTCGCGGGGGGTGCGAAGGGCAAGCGCTACTGCCTGCCGCACTCGCGGCTGATGATTCACCAGCCGAGCGGGGGCGCGTACGGTCAGGCGACCGACATCGACATCCACGCGCGCGAGATCCTTCGACTTCGCGAGCGTCTGAACGAGGTCGTCGCCGCGCACACCGGACAGCCACTCGAGAAGATCGCGATCGACACCGAGCGCGACAACTTCATGGGGGCCGAGGAGGCGGTCGAGTACGGACTGGTGGACAAGGTGCTGTCCAGCCGCGCAGATGCGGGGGCGGCGGACAAGGGATGACGGAAGACCACGCCGGGGAGCGGGGATGAGCAACGACAGACAGGGAAAGAACGGCAAGGGCGGAAGCGGCGACCGGCTGCTCTATTGTTCCTTCTGCGGGAAGAGCCAGCACGAAGTGCGCAAGCTCATCGCCGGGCCTTCGGTATTCATCTGCGACGAATGCGTCGATCTCTGCAACGACATCATCCGCGAGGAGGTCCAGGAGACCTCCACCGGCGGCAAGGGGAGCAAGCTTCCCACGCCGCGCGAGATCAACCGCATCCTCGACGACTACGTGGTCGGCCAGGACCACGCGAAGAAGGTGCTGTCGGTAGCGGTCTACAACCATTACAAGCGCATGGAGAGCCCGCAGGGCGTGGACGAGGTGGAGCTCGCGAAGAGCAACGTGCTCCTCATCGGACCCACCGGCTGCGGCAAGACCCTTCTCGCCGAGACCCTCGCCCGGCTGCTGAACGTTCCGTTCACCATCGCGGATGCCACCACCCTGACGGAAGCGGGGTATGTCGGCGAGGACGTGGAGAACATCATCCAGAAGCTTCTCCAGAAGTGCGACTACGACATCGAGAAGGCCCAGACCGGAATCGTGTACATAGACGAGATCGACAAGATCTCGCGCAAGTCCGACAACCCGTCCATCACCCGCGACGTTTCCGGAGAAGGCGTCCAGCAGGCGCTTCTGAAGCTCATCGAAGGCACCATCGCTTCGGTTCCGCCGCAGGGCGGTCGCAAGCACCCGCAGCAGGAGTTCCTCCAGGTCAATACTGCGAACATCCTCTTCGTGTGCGGTGGCGCCTTCGACGGGCTCGACAGGATCATCGAACGGCGGTCCTCGTCGCGAAGCGGAATCGGGTTTCGCGCGCAGGTCCGGGGCGAGGACGAGAAGAAGAAGATTGGCGAGGTCCTGCTGGACGTCGAGCCGGAGGATCTCGTCGGCTACGGTCTCATCCCGGAGTTCGTCGGGCGCATGCCGATCGTCGCCACCCTCCAGGAGCTCGACGAAGGGCAGCTCATCCGAATTCTCACCGAGCCCAAGAATGCGCTGACCAGGCAGTACGAGCGCATGTTCGAGATGGAGAGCACGGACATCGAGTTCCGCGTGGACGCGTTGCGTGCGGTGGCGCGACGGGCGATGGAGCGCAAGACGGGCGCACGCGGCCTGCGCTCGATACTTGAAGGCTGCCTTCTCGACACCATGTATGAGTTGCCATCGATGGAAGGCGTCGCCAAGGTCGTGGTCGACGAGGGGGTCGTGTCCGGAGATACCGCACCCTTGCTGATCTACGAGGGCGACGTGAAGCAGGTCGCGTCGGAGTAGACGCCGGGCGGGTGCCCGGCCAGTGGCGCCATATGCGGGATTCGAAAGTGTCTGACGATCGTTCTTCCTCAGGCGAGCGGCTGGTTCTTCCGGTCCTCCCGTTGCGTGACGTGGTGGTGTTCCCCCACGTCGTCATTCCGCTCTTCGTGGGTCGCGAGAAGTCGATTCGCGCCCTCGATCTGGCGATGAAGGCCGACAAGCGGATCATGCTCATCGCCCAGAAGGACGAGACCGAGGAAGACCCCTCGATCGACAGCCTCTACGAGATCGGGGGCGTCGCCAACATCCTGCAGCTCCTGCGACTCCCCGACAACACGGTGAAGGTGCTCGTGGAGGGCTCGGAGCGCGCGCGGGTGAAACGGTATCTCGAGACCGGGAGCCACTTCGAGGCGGAGGTCGACGTGCTCGTTCCCGAGACGGCGGGCGGCGGCGAGATAGAGGCGCTCGTGCGCTCCCTCCTCTCGCAGTTCGAGCAGTACGTGAAGGTCAACCGCAAGGTGCCGTCCGAGATCCTGTCCTCGCTTTCCGGGCTCGACGATCCCGCCCGCCTCGCCGACACGGTGGTCGCTCACCTCGGTCTCAAGACCGCCCAGAAGCAGGCCATCCTCGAGGTGGTCGATACGGGCGAGCGCGTGGAACGCCTGATCGCCGCGATGCAGGAGGAAATGGAGCTTCTCCAGGTCGAGAAGCGAATCCGCGGGCGGGTCAAGCGCCAGATGGAAAAGAGCCAGCGCGAGTACTACCTGAATGAGCAGATGAAGGCCATTCAGAAGGAGCTCGGCGACATGGAGGAGGCGCCGAACGAGCTCGACGAGCTGGCGAACCGGATCGAGAAGGTCGGGATGTCGGAGGAGGCCAAGCGCAAGGCCACCACCGAGCTCTCTAAGCTCAAGATGATGTCCCCGATGTCGGCCGAGGCGACGGTGGTGCGCAACTACGTGGACTGGCTCGTCAATGTCCCGTGGAAGAAGCGCAGCCGGGTGCGTCACGATATCGCCAAGGCGGAGTCGGTCCTCGAAGCGGACCACTACGGACTCGAGAGAGTCAAGGAACGCATCCTCGAGTACCTCGCGGTCCAGCAGCGGGTTCGCAAGCTCAAGGGTCCGATCCTGTGCCTCGTCGGTCCGCCCGGGGTCGGCAAGACCTCGCTCGGGCAGTCGATTGCGCGCGCGACCGGCCGCAAGTTCGTGCGCATGTCGCTCGGCGGGGTTCGAGACGAAGCGGAGATCCGCGGCCACCGCCGGACGTACATCGGGGCGCTGCCCGGCAAGATTGTCCAGAACCTGGCCAAGGCCGGGGTGCGCAACCCGCTCTTTCTGCTCGACGAAGTCGACAAGATGTCCATGGACTTCCGCGGCGATCCGTCTTCGGCGCTGCTCGAGGTGCTGGACCCCGAGCAGAACCACACGTTCAACGATCACTACCTCGAGGTGGACTACGACCTCTCCGAGGTGATGTTCGTGGCGACCGCGAACACGATGAACATTCCCGATCCCCTCCTCGATCGGATGGAAGTGATCCGGCTCGCCGGCTACACCGAGCCGGAAAAGGTCAACATCGCCAAGCGCTACCTCATTCCGAAGCAGATGAAGAACAACGGGGTGAAGCCGGACGAGCTCGGCATCGGCATGGGCGCGGTGCAGGACATCATCCGCTACTACACGCGCGAGGCCGGCGTGCGCAACATGGAGCGGGAGATCGCGAAGATCTGCCGCAAGGTGGTCAAGGAGACGGCGCTCAAGCCGCGCACGAGTCGCATCTCCGTCAACCATCGCAACGTCGAGCGTTTCCTCGGCGTGAAGCGGTTCCGCTACGGCCGCGCCGAAGACGAGAACCGCATCGGTCAGGTGACGGGGCTCGCGTGGACCGAGGTGGGGGGAGACCTCCTCACCATCGAGGCCGCCGTGACGCCGGGTACCGGCAAGCCGTCCTTCACCGGCCGGCTCGGGGACGTGATGCAGGAGTCCATCAAGGCGGCCATGACGGTGGTCCGCGGCCGCGCTTCCAACCTCGGGGTGGATGGCGACTTCTACCAGAAGCACGACGTGCACCTGCACGTCCCGGAAGGGGCCACCCCGAAGGACGGCCCGAGCGCGGGGGTGGGAATGCTGACCGCGATCGTGTCCGCGCTCACCCGTATCCCGGTGCGTTCCGACGTCGCGATGACCGGCGAAATCACCCTGCGTGGCGAGGTGCTGCCGGTCGGGGGGCTCAAGGAGAAGCTGCTGGCCGCGCTCCGGGGCGGAATCCGGACCGTCCTCATTCCCGACGAGAACAAGCGCGAGCTCGCCGAGATTCCGAAGGACATCAAGCAGGAGCTCGACATTCGCCCTGTCCAGTGGGTGGACGAGGTCCTGACGATCGCGCTGGTGAAGGATCCGGGGGCGCACGAGGCGGCGCCCACCGCGGACCTCCTTCCGGCGGCGGCCGACAACCCGGATCGCGAGGCGGTGACCACGCATTGAGCGCGCCGCCGCCGCAAGCGGATACCGGATTTCGCCCCGGGGTCCGCCGCGGGTCGCGGGACGGCGTCGGGTATGGAATCCGTCCCCCGGATGCCGTATCCTGCGCACCGCCTGCGGGTGCTTAGCTCAGCCGGGAGAGCGTCGCCCTTACAAGGCGAAGGTCGGGGGTTCGATTCCCTCAGCACCCATGATCCGGCTGACCGCAGGGCCGCAATCGAGCGAACGGAGTGGTAGTTCAGTTTGGTTAGAATACCGGCCTGTCACGCCGGGGGTCGCGGGTTCGAGTCCCGTCCACTCCGCCATACCTTTTCATAAACCGATTGTTTTCAGTAGAAATTTACCGATTCCTCTTTCCTGATTATCACTTTTAGTACCACATTCCCACCAAGATGATTCAAGTCGATTCGGCACTGCAACCGCTCCGTCGCGGTCGTCGGCTGCTCCCGCAGAGCGACCACGCGATCTCCCCGGGCGACAGTAAGCCACGACGACCGCCTCCCAGCAGGTAGCCTTCCGTCCATGACCACGAAGCCCGGAATTTTGCTTACACTGCCGGGCGCGGACCAAGCCCACAGCGAATCTGCTGGGTGCACGGTCAGGCCCACCGGTCAGGCGCGAGAGGGGAGCTTCCAGTGACCACGTCCAGCGTCGTCCTCGTCGGGAACGGATTCTCCCGTCAGCTGTTCAACGAGCACGAGCTCTTTCCTGATCCCATGGACAAGAACTACTTGGCACTGGGTCAGGTCGGACAGTTCACATACGGTTCAAATACCTACAGGTTCTCCGTCCTACCCGACAAGATCGTGCTCAACCACAACTCGAATTCGCTGCTCTCCGACGAGCTCATGCAAGCGGCAGGGCAGGTGGCCGACGCTTTGCAAGCGCAGAGCCAGGGGCACGGAGTTACCGGGCTGGGGCTCAACTTCGAACACGTGCTCTCCGCGACCGATGGAGGGGTGACTGGAACGGAGTTCTGCGCAGAGTTCTTGAACGCGAACCGGGTGGAACACGCGATTGGCACACTTTTTCACGACGCCCAATGTCACATCGTTGTCGTCAGCGGTGGAGTGCGGTACACGATGAGGATTGAACCGCATGTAGCTTCCGGCGGCGCAAACCTGTTCTTCTCTGTGAATGGACATCAGGACCTTGGCTCGACCGACGACTTGCCGTCCAAGCTAAGGGAGGCGGCGGGGGCGAGGGAGTTCGTTCAGTCTGTATTCAGCAGCCTGTCTCGCGACTTTGGGGAGGGAGAAGGGCGATGAGCAACGAGGCCAACGTGGCAAGGGGAGCACACCGGCGCTACTTCACGGGTACCCCAGCAACGGCGGAAACGAACGTCCGAGATGTGACCTCCGGGAAAGGGGGAGGCACCGACATCCTCCAGTTTTCGGCGGACGAACTCGAGAACCGAATCCCGGGGGAAGGAAACCTCGTTTGGGGAAACGCGTTCGCTTCATTCGATGACCCGACGATTCTTACTCATCCTGACGCAGACCACGCTGCCATGACGGTCTTCGTAGCCTCCCATTGGAGACGTACCGACGTCACGCGAGCAGCTCGTGGCAACCTTCTGTCGCACGAGGGTGTATCGGGGATTCTTCAGGGATCTCAGCCACCCACAACTGATCCTCAGCCATACGCGAACACGCAGCGTCGCGTCCATTCGCTTTCGGACTTCACCAGGGCCACGTTGCTACCACTACACATCCGAGACTTGGAGGCCGCCCTCGCCGATCTGGATGGGCTAGGTGAGGAAGCGAGGGAGGAGGACCTTCCGGAACCGGACGCGGAGGCCGTGGCGAATGCGCGCACGCTGCTCCCCGAGCTGTTCGCTATCTACGCCGTACGCTATCGGGTGTCGCCGACCGAGAGACGAGGTGTCGCTATTGACGCGCCGATGAAGTGGGGTGCCTCAGTGGCCGTAGAGTGCGCCCCGGACGATACCGTGTACTGCTTTGCAACGATCAACGGAAACAGCCGTCGCGCGAAGTTCTACCAGATGGACGGTCTTCCAGATACGTTTATCACCAAGGCTCTGCACGACCTCGAACTTGCAGCTGGCTAACCACCGTGGAGGCCATCAGGGAGGACGAGGGTCTCTGGAGGGACGTCTATAGGGAACGGCAGAAGCGGGCACTGGACCGCCCGATCGAACAGCGCGTCGTGAGCAGAACCACGAAGGCCGTCTTCGGTAGTACCCAAGGTCCGGACGCGAGGGTCTCCACCAACCTGTACGACCGCGTGAGTCTGGCGTACGCCACGGCCCAGGGGGACCTCCGAGCCGAAAACGTTGAAGGCTCACATGGCGTCCAAGGTTGGCTCGTGATTCCGGTACGCGAGGCCTCTCGGAACCGTCGTCGCGTGCGGCATTCTCGTCGGGACGACAACCCCTACCACGCGGAGATTCTCTTGCCCGACGAGCATGCGCAAAACTGGGAAGATGCGGAGGTGCACCTGCGGGCCTTCCTTACGACGAGCACTTGGCAGGACAGGTTTAGTCCTCTTCCTTGAATTCACCGGGTTCCCCGATGTCCTGACCGCCCCCCGATGCAGGAAAGTTTGAAGCTTCTACCAAATGAACCAGTCAACCACCAACATCGACTCGCATCCGGTGCGGGCAACCGTCCCTAGGTTCCCGGGTTTCGAGTCGGGCACAGTCAAGGTTGCCGGCGGAGCGAGGCGCTGGGTAACTGTGGTGGGCTTGGCAATCCTCGCGGCGCTCGGAAGCCGTGGGGCGATTGCCCAAGACGAGGTGGTTCCGGACGCGGACATGAACCTGTCGCGACCCGAGCTTCGCTGGTGCCTCTTCGAGAGAATTCGGATCGAGGGCGAGAGCGACAAACTGAATCAGTACGAGCAGTGGGAGGTGGACAGGTTCAACGGTACCGTCCACGCGCTCAACGAGCACTGCCAGAACAGACGGTATCGGGAAAGGGACCACCGAACGATAACGGCCGAACTCACTCCCGGAAAGCGCCGAGCACTTGAGCAAGCAGGCGCTGCCCGCCTCATTTCGGCCAGGGCTGACCGGGAAGGTCGTCGCGTGTACGTGAAGGATCGGGCCGCCGTCGTCCGAACGGCGCCGGGCGAGGCGGCGGCTGAACTCAGGCGGGTCCCGCGATGGGGAGAACTCATAGCTACGGGGAGGACTCGAGGCCGTTGGTACGAGGTGGAGTGGAACGAGCCGTCGCTCGATACCGCGCTGCGTTTCGGATGGGTACTTGGAGGTCTGCTCGAACGCGGATCCGGAAGGAAGGCCCGGTTCGAGTACTGCGAGACGCACGCGGGGCGCCGCGCCCAGCACAATGAAGTCGTGAGGGGCAGGACGGAAAACACCGGAGCGAGAACTCTCAGCGTTCAGAACGGAACGGGAAAGGACGCCTACATCAAGCTCGTCGACGAAAGGGGCAAGGCCAGCATCACGTTTCTTGCCGCCGAAGGGCGGGCGGCGAAAGTGACCGGTATCCCACGCGGCTCGTACAAGCTTGTCTTCGCTACCGGAACACGGTTCAGCAGGGGCTGCGACTCTTTCTCCGAACCGGCGTCGGCGAGTCGGTTCGCACAGCGCCTGACGTTCGGTTCGGATGGAGCAGGATGGGAGGTTACGCTCCACAGCGTAACGGACGGGAACGCGCAGAGGCTGGGAATGAACTACGACGACTTCGACAGGCTCTAAATGTCCCCCGTGAGTTGTCACTTGAAAAGTTGGGCTCTACGCCGTCGGTTGCGGGCACACGGCCGATCCCGAGCACTTCGACTCTCGTCGTGAGCATGAAGACCACCACGGCGTTCGCCATTGCCCTTGCCTTCGCACAGACCGTCGCGGCAGCACCCTTCACCGTACGGGTGGGAGAGGTCAGCCTCGCATTCGATCCAGGTTCAGACTATTGCGCGCTGGATGAGTCCGCCCACGAGGCCGACCGACTCGTGATCAACCAGCAACGTCACGCGAACCGGAACAGCAACGAAGTCCTTGCGATATTCGTGCCCTGCACCAGACTTGAGCCGTTCCGCGAAGGCGTGCCCATGACGCGCTACGGGATCCTTCTCTCGACATACGTCGAAGGACGAATCCAGCCGATCGCTGGTATGGAACGCGCCCGATTCCTGGAGATCATGAATGGGCGGTGGCAACGCGATCCAAGTCTGGACATAGACGATGCAAACAGACGGATCAGAGAAGCCGACGACGCCATCGACACCTTGAAGCTCAACGAAAGAGCCGAGAAAAAGCTCTCCGAACCACGCCAGCTTGGAGTTCTTCGCAAGGACGGTGCCGCGCTCTACATTGGCATGGTCCTTCCCGTCACAACCGGCGACACGACCTACACCGTCGCCGCGGTGATGGCACCCACCCTTGTCCGCGGGTACCACCTCCAATACACCCTTTACAAGAATGGGGACGAGGCCACAGCGGACGCGCTAGTTCAAAGTCTCCAACCGATCATGCACGCACTCATCGCGCGCAATGACCCCGACGACACGCCTTTGGGAGATGCGAACACCATGATGGACAAGGTGCTCAACTGAACCGCGCCGGGAATTCCGGAGACTGTTTTGTGTGAGTCACGCGGCCAGCGCCGTGTGCTCGGTTTGGCGATAGTACGCCGCTTCGGCCTCGGCCGGAGGTTGGTCTCCGATCGGCTCGAGGATCCGGCGGTTGTTGAACCAATCGACCCACTCGAGGGTTGCGAACTCCACCGCTTCGAGGCCCTGCCACGGGCCGCGGGGTCGAATCACCTCGGTCTTGTACAGCCCGATGATGGACTCGGCCAAGGCGTTGTCGTACGAATCGCCAACGCTCCCACCGACTGCTCGATGCCGGCCTCGGCGAGGCGCTCGGTGTAGCGGATGGACAGATATTGTGCTCCTCGGTCGCCGTGGTGGACCAAGGCATCGTGAGGGTGCACCACGCGGGCGTACAGGGCCTGCTCGAGCGCATCGAGCGCCAGGTCGGTGCGAAGCGAGTTCGACACCCGCCAGCCCACGATGCGCCGGGCATAGGCGTCGATGACGAACGCGACGTAGACGAACCCCGCCCAGGTCGCGACGTACGTGTAGGGTCGGGCCGGAGCGCCCTGTCGCCCTTCGAACGATGGGTTTCTCCGGCCCGCCCTCCGAACCGGACGTGCGACTCTCACCGCATCCGGCTCTTCATGTGCTCATGCCGTCAAAACGACGACCGGGAACAGTCGTCGCCCCCTGGTGCAGCTTCGTCCGCCTGGCGAGTACCCGCGACCCGGCCTCAACCGGACCGGGCCACGAAGCGCCGGTGTTCACCAGCGGCCTCCTCGCCTCGCATCGATGCTGCGAGCACACTGGACCCCTTCGCCATGTACACGGCTTTCCCGTGCTCGGACTACAACGGGTCCTCCGCCCCACTTCGCCGGCATCGACCGGCGACAGATCTTCCCCGCCGTGATGGCAGGGACCGACGAAGTGGTTCCCACGTTCACCCTCGAACCCTTTGACGAGGTCGGTGCCCAGCTATGCCCCTGCAACCTCGCCACGGTTATGCCGCAGTCCTTCACCGTGGCCTCCCGGCCGGCGACATTAACCGGCCAAAGAGTTCCCCGGCTGGCCGAAGCCAGCCGGGTGCGCGTTGCAACCCAGCCCCGATCTGTCAGGTTCGAGCTGGTGGTTTTTGCTTGAGGAGCTTTCTGCCGCTGGTTCCTCGCGTACACCTTTCCGTCTTGCTTGCCGGACCCGCGCCATCTGACAGTACTGGCGCGTCCCGTCGTTGTCAGGGCTGCTTCCGCCTTCACCGGTGTCCCCCGGGTCAGGCTGCCCTCAGCTTCAACTGGCCCGCTGCGACGGGCCGATGGCGGTGGTCTCTCACCACCACAAGGTTCAAGAGCGCCTCGTGGCGCTCGATGTCCGCGAGCCACAAGGCGTTTGGGCGCGGGGCCTGGAACTCCCGGTTGACCCGGTCCTCAGGGCACGCGAGCGTCGCCACGCGCGTCGTCGTTTTCACCCCCGAGCCCCGCACCACGCCGCGAAGACCAAGCTCGCGCATCAACCGCGCGACCGTGCAACGGGCCACCACGACGCCCTCGCGGCGAAGCTGGCACCACACCTTGCGAACCCCGTACACCCGGTAGTTCTCCTCCCACACCCGAGCGATGTGCTCGCGCAGTTGCGCGTCGCGATGGGCACGCGCCGGCAGCCGGCTGCGGTCCGCTTCCCGGGCCTTGCTCTTGTAGTACGTCGACGGGGCGATCGGCAGTTCCCTGCAGATCGGCTCGACCCCGTACTGGCCGCGGTGCGCGTCGATGAACCTCGTCATCTCTTGGGTCGGCGGTCGAGCTCCGTCCCGTTGCCCGGCAGGTGATTGCTGTGCAATCACCGAGAGGAGGGGCAAAATACGCTGACGCCTTGCGCAGGATCTCGTTCGCCCGGCGAAGCTCCAGGTTCTCCCTCTCCAACGCCTTGAGCCGCTCACGCTCCTCGCTCGTCAGCCCGGGCCGAACCCCCGCATCGCGCTCGGCCCGACGGACCCACTTGCACAGCGTCTCGGCCGAACAGCCCACCTTCGACGCCACCGAAACGATGGCTGCCCATTGCGTTTTGTGCCCGCCCTGGGGGTCCAGGACCAACCGCACTGCCCGTTCCCGAAGCTCCGGGGAGTATCTGTTCGAATGCTTCATGGCTCCAGTCTCTCAAGGTTTGGAGCCTCCGGGAAACCCGGTACGGTTCATTTTCGGGCAAGCCCCTACCCGTGGAGTGGCCCGCCCTGGCCGGAAGGGTGATGTTCGGAAGCCGCGAGCTGCAGATCGTGATCCGGCCCCCCGCGCCACGGGCGAGTACGGTCTCACCTCGCGAGCACGGTCTCCCCCTGGACCCGCCCGCGTCGGCGCGCGCGACGGCATCCCGAGCCGGGGCACGAGGGCATGGCGAGGGGGCGTCGGCCGGATGCACGGGACCGTCGGTCGGCGCGAGCAAGGGCCGGCGGGGCCTCCGGACGGGAGCCCGGGTCGATGTTGTGCCACCCGCCATCAATCCGTATCCTTTGCGCCCACGTTCTGGAGAGCTTGTCCGTCTTGGTCGGCAGCATGAACCGCGAGAGCCCGGTTGCGCCGTGTCCGTAGCCGTATCGGCTGGCCATGGCGGCGGTCTGCGCGTACTTCACCGTGCGCCGTGTCGAATTCGTCCACCGCCGGTCTGCCATTCTTGCTACGATCCGGGGTCTCGAAGAAGTGGACGACATCATACGGACCCCTTCGCGTTCGACCGCGACGCGAGCGATCCACAAGACGTTGAAATCGAAGAATCCGAAGAAATTTTCCGGTGCATCATGAATCCATTTAGAGGCGGTCGTTCACGCCGCCGGCCTCCCGTTTCCCGCGTTCTGATTTTTCGCAGTTCCTGACGTCGCATGCTCCAGGGAATCCGCGACCGCGCGCATGGTTACATCGCGTGGATTATCGTCATCCTCATCTCCATTCCCTTCGCGCTCTGGGGAGTGCAGGAGTACCTCGGTCCCGATCCGAACATCGCCGTGGCGGAGGTCGACGGCGAGGAGATCTCCCTCGTCGAGTACCAGTTGGCGCTGCAGACGGTACGGACGTCGCTCGGTCGCCAGTTTCCCGGGCAGGACATCGCGCGCCTGTTGGGCGAAGCGTTCGTCCGCAATCGGGCGATGGACGGCCTGGTCCGGGAGCGGCTGATTGCGGGGGCCTCCTCGGAGGCGGGTTTCGTCGTTTCGGACGAGCAGCTCGCCGGCGCGATCCGGTCCGTTCCCGCATTCCAGCGCGACGGCGAGTTCTCTTCCGAGGAGTACGAGTTCGCGCTGCGGCGCAGCGGAACCAGCCCGGGCCGCTTCGAGGAGAACACCCGCCGTCGGCTGCTCGAGGCGCAGTGGCGCGACGCCCTCGTGTTGTCCTCGGTTGCGTCGGAGGAGCGGGCCCGGCGCCTCTCGGCCCTCGACGGGCAGTCCCGGGCCTACTCCCGGCTCGCGGTGCCGGCACAGCGTTTCGCCGGGGCCGAAGTCGAAGAGGAGGCGATCACGGCACGTTACGAGGAGAACAAGGCCTCGTACATGTCGCCCGAGGAGCTTCGGCTCCGGTACGTGGTGCTTGCGCGCGAGAGTCTGGCGGACGAGATCGAGGTCCCTCCCGGGACTGTCGAAGCCCGCTACGAAGCCCGCAAGGCGGGCTTCACGGTGGCCGAGCAGCGCCGCGTGCGCCACATCCTGGTCGCGGACGCGGAGAATACCGACGAGGCGGTCGCGCGCGCGGAGGCGATTCGCTCCCGCATCGTGGGCGGAGAGCCCTTCGAGGAGGTCGCCCGGGAAGCATCGGATGATCCGGCCTCGGGTCAGCAGGGGGGCGATCTCGGTTTCGCGGGACGCGGCATCTGGACGCCTCCCTTCGAGGCGGCCGCGTTCACGCTCGGGGTCGGCGAGCTCAGCGAACCGGTACGCTCCGATTTTGGCGTTCACCTCATCCGCGTCGACGACATTCGGGAAAGCCGCACCCGCTCCTTCGACGAGGTGAAGCAGGAGCTGGAGCAGGAGTATCGCGACGAACAGGCCGAGCAGATCTACTTCGAGCAGGTGGAGCGGCTTTCCAACCTCGTCTTCGAGCAGCCGGACAACCTGGACGATCCGGCCGAGCTCCTCGGGCTGACCGTCGAGGAGAGCGCGTATGTCTCCCGGCGCGGCGAGCCCGGCCATGACGTTCTCGGTGAGCCGGCGGTCATCGCGGCCGCGTTCGATGAGGAGGTGATTGCCGGCAACAACAGCGAACCGGTGGAAATCTCGGACTATCGCACCGTGGTGGTGCGGGTGGAGGAACGGCGCGCGCCGCGTCAGCTCGGCCTCGACGAAGTGCGGTCCGAGATCGTGGCGTCGCTGCAGACGGAACGGGCTCGCGACGACACGCGCGCCCTTGGCGTGGAGCTGCTGGGCCGCCTTCGCGCCGGGGAAGATCGCGATTCGGTCGCCGGAGACCTCGCCTGGAGCGCGGAACGGACGGTCGGGCGTCGGAACACCGATTTCGGACGGGCCGAGAGCGGGGTGCTGTTCAGCATGCCGCACCCGGTAGCGGGGGAGACCGTGTTCGACGGGGTCGCGCTCTCGAACGGCGACTTCGTGGTGCTCGCGCTGGAGAGGGTGATCGAGGAGGACGGGGAGGTCGAGGAATTCGACGAGTTCCGCCGCGGGCTCTCGCAGCGGATCGGGCTCGATCTCCAGGAATCGTTCGTCGCCGGGCTCAAGGAGAGGGCAGAGATCCGGATCCACGAAGACCGCATCGCGGCCGACGACGACCCCTACGGGCGCTGAGCCTGGCGCCTTGCGCCGGCGGACCGGGGTCTCGCCAGCTTCGCCAATCAGCAGATCGCGTGCATCCGGCTTCCGGAACGGAAGCGTGAGCGCAGGAATTTCATCTGGTCGGCGAGGATGCGCCGGTTGGACAGCACCAGGTACTCCGCCCGGTTGGGCTCGAAGGGCACGGCGAGGAGCGGCATGCCGGCTTCGTCCGGTGTGCGTGCGCCCTTTGCGTGGTTGCACGTACGGCATGCGGTGACCACGTTCATCCAGCGGTCCCCGCCGCCTCGCGACAACGGCAGCAGGTGGTCGCGCGTCAGCATGTGGGCCGGAAAATCACCCCCGCAGTACATGCAGGTGAACGCGTCGCGCAGGAAGAGCTCGCGGTTCGAGAGCGGAGGAGTGGCGGACCGCTGGTCGCCCCGATAGCCCTTTACCGCGACGATCGAGCTCACCGTGATGTGGGACCGCCGGCCGGTGACGCGGCTGTGTCCGCCCCGGAAGGAGAATTCGGTCTCGCCGATGGACCAGGCGATACGGCCGCGCGCCCCGAGGCACACTGCTTCCTGCCAGCCGATCCACCGCATCGGCTGACCGGTCACCTCCAGACGAAGAATCGGCGGAATTCCGTTCACACGCTCGGTTCGACAGCAGGGGTCTCGTCCATTCTCCCCGATTCGGGGCCGGGTTGAAACCGTGCTGCCGCCTTCCTTCACGGCCGGGTTCGAGTACACACTCCGTTTGAACCCCCGGCCGGGCACTGCAGATGGCGCTGCCCGGGTCCCGGCGAGAACAGCTACGGTCTTCCGGGCGTGGCGCAGGTTCGACCGGGAACGGCGACCCGCCGATGATGTCACGACCGGGAGCGTGGGCTCGACGAATTGGAGAGCTCTCGAGCGAAACGGTCTGCTCGACTCAGAGAGGCGGGCTTCCGATGATGTTGAATCCCGCATCGACGCAGGTGACTTCGCCGGTAATCCCTGCCGCGAGATCGGAGCAAAGGAACGCCGCCGCGTTCCCGACGTCGTCGATGGACACGTTGCGCCGTAGCGGCGCGGCCTTCTGAGCGTGGTCGAGGAGCTTGCGAAATCCGGAGATCCCGGAGGCGGCCAGGGTGCGGATGGGACCGGCGGAAATCGCGTTCACCCGCACCCCGTCCGGACCGAGATTCTGCGCAAGGTAGCGCACCGTGGCTTCAAGGCTCGCCTTCGCCGGTCCCATCACGTTGTAGTTCGGAAAGACCCGTTGCGAGCCGAGGTAGGTAAGGGTCAACATGGATCCGCCGTTCGTCCGCATCAGCTCCCGCCCACCGCGCGCGAGCGCCGCGAAGCTGTATGCGCTCACGTCGTGCGCGATGCGGAACGCCTCGCGGTCGAGGCCCGACAGGAACTCTCCGTCCAGCGCTTCGCGCGGTGCAAACGCGATCGCATGCACCAGGCCGTCCAGGGCGGGCCAGGTGTCGCCGAGCCGTGCGAAGAGGTCCTCGATCTCCGCATCCTCACCGACGTCGCAGCCGATGGCAATCGGCGAATCGAGCTCGGCGGCCAGCTTTCTCACCCGGTCGCCGAGCCGCTCGTTCTGAAAGGTGAACGCGAGCTCGGCACCCTCGCGGCGCATCGCGCGCGCCACTCCCCACGCGATCGAGCGGTTGCTCGCGACTCCGGTGACGAGTATCCGCTTTCCGTCGAGCAGTGCCATCGGGCGCCGGCGCTACCCCTCGCCGCGAACCCGCAGCCGCTGACCTGGACGTAGCAGGTTCGAGTCGGGGGTGAGGCGGTTCCAGTCGCGCAGCGAGTCGACGGTGGTCCGGTACAGGCGCGCGATGAGCCAGAGCGATTCGCCGGCGCTCACTACGTGGGTCTCGAACGGTGGCCGGACTTCCGCGGCCCGGTCCGAAATTCCGGGAATCACGAGCTCGCGGCCGACCCGGATGCGATGGGAGCTGAGCTGATTGGCGACCATCAGGGCCCTCACCGTCGTGCCGTGCGCCTGCGCGATCGTGCTCAGCGAGTCGCCCTTGCGGATGCGGTATCGCTCGTGCGAGACCCGTTGTGCCGGACCGATCTGCGCAAGCCGGAAATCGAGAGGGCCGTCGCGCGTCTCGGCAACCGGCGTTCGGCGGGCGCCTTCCGCCGCGACCGCGCGCGTGTCGAAACGTGACCGATCGGGTTCCTCGGCGCGGCGCGGCGAACCGGGAATCACGAGCTCGCGGCCGGCCCGGATGCGATGGGAGTCCAGCCGGTTGGCGGCCATCAGAGCCTTTACCGTGGTGCCGTGCGCTTGGGCGATCACGCTCAGCGAGTCGCCCATGCGGATGCGATAGCGCAGGTATCCGTCCTCTGAATCGGCAGCGACCCTCACCACCGCCTGTCCGAACCGATCGGCCTTCTCCGCGGGAACCAGCAGCCGGTGAGGACCGTTCGGCGCTACTATGCCGCGCCGGAAGCCCAGGTTGAGCAACGAGATCTCGGAGGCGGAGATTCCGGACTGCCGGGCGGCGACCGCCATGTCGGTCTGCGGCCCGACGGCTATCTCCGCGAAGTACGGACGCCAGGGAATGGTCGCTATGCTCACGCGGTGCAGCCGCGGCGCCGCAACGATCTCGGACAGCACCAGCCAGCGCGCCATGTGACCGCGCGTTTCCCTCGGGAGATATCGTTCGATTGCAGCATAGTCCGCCGTCTCGACCGTCAGCCCGGCCCGCCGGATTGCCTTCCGGACGTTGTTGGGGCCGCAGTTGTAGGCGGCGACGGCCAGCAACCAGTCGTCGTTCAGGTCGCTGTGGAGCGAGGTCAGGTAGTCGAGGGCGGCCGGAGTCGCGGCTACCGCGTCGTGTCTCGCGTCGTACCACCAGGACTTCGCCAGTCTGAGATCGCGCGCGGTACCGGGGAGGATCTGCCACAGGCCGGCGGCGTTGCGGGAAGAGACGGCCGCGGCGTTGTAGCCGCTTTCCACGGCCGGGAGCAGCGCGATTTCCCCTGGAACGCCTCGTGCGGCCAGCGTCCGGGTGACGTGGTAGAGCCAGACCTGCGCGTTGTGTCCCAGTTGGTCGAAGTACCGCTGATTGCCGTGATACCGCCGCAGCTTTCTCCGAAACTCGCGAAGCGAGCTCACCCCGGGCCCAACCGGCACCAGCTTCATCAGGTGGCGGACCTGCTCCCAGGTATCGTTCCCTCCGTCGGCGGACGCGAGCAACCGGGGGACCTCGTCCGATGCCCGCAGTTGCGTGGCAACGACGGGGCGATCGCCTTGCCCGGGCAGCAACTCCCGCGCCGGATGGAGCGCGTGCGCTGCAACGGAACCCTCGGGCGCGAGGGTCGCCACGCCCGGGGGTTCTTGGCCGGAACGGGGGTGGGGACGGCGTTCCGCGGTCTGCTGCTCGATGCACGCCGTGGCCGACAAGGCGATCGCGACGGCGGCGCACGATATGGAAGGTGAATCCATGGAAGCAACAGCATTCATCCCGGACCGTGCATCCTAGAAGTGACTGGAGGTAGTGTCAACAAGTTGTGGTGTGGTGGGACATCAGCCAATCCTGCGGTGGAGCGGCGGCAACGGCCGGCGCGAGGCCTGCCGGACGGACGATGCGCTAGACTTCTCCTCGTACACCCTTCCGGGGATTCGCGTGCGGCCGGAACGCCCGAGTGGAGCTGGGAGAGACCTCGGAGACTGGCACCGGAGCACGCCCGGGAGCCTCGTTCTCGATACCGAGTGCCGTCGCCTCGGCCTTCTGCTCGCCAATGTCTTTGGCTACCACCTGCTACTCCTGGGGTCGGATGACTATCTCTCCATCCTCCATTTCGCACGGGTCCAGCACTGCACCCGTCTCGAGGCGCCGTCCCTGGGGGCGCCGGCCATGCCGATGCCGGGGGCCGGCGCGGCGCCGCCGCATTCGACTATCAAAGGAGTTGCCGGGGCGATGCCCGTGGCGTCGGACAGCGTGGACATCGTCGTCCTTCCCCACGTGCTCGAGTTCGAGAGAGACCCCCACGGCCCACTGCGCGAGACCGAGCGGGTGCTCGTTCCGGAGGGACACGTAATCGTTGCCGGGTACAACGCCGTCGGTCTGTTGGGCGCGTGGAACCTCGTGCGTCGCCGTGAGGCCCCGTGGAACGGACGCTTCTACACGGCGTCACGGGTGCGGGACTGGCTCTCCGTCCTCGGCTTCGATACCGTCGCGAGCGAGGGCTGCTTCTTTCGTCCACCGCTTCGAAGCGACCGGGTTATGCGCAGCCTCAGGGTCTTCGAGACGGCCGGGCCCCGGTTCTGGCCGCGCCTGTGTGGCACGTGGTTCCTCGTCGCGCGCAAGCGTACGGCCACTCTGACCCCCTTGCGACCACGCTGGCGCGCGCGGCGGAAGGCGATCCGGGAGGCGGGACTCGCCGGGCCGGCCATGAGTGGAAGATGTTCCTGTTCCGCGGACGACGCGGCCTGAGCCCGCCCATGTCTGCGCTGGTCGAGATCTACACCGATGGCTCGAGCCTCGGCAATCCGGGTCCGGGCGGTTGGGCCGCCCTGCTTCGCTTTCGGGACCGGGAACGCGAAATCGGGGGTCGCGAGCCCCACACGACGAACAACCGCATGGAGCTGCTGGCCGCCATCCACGGACTCGAGACGCTGCGGCGTCCGTGCCGGGTACGGCTCGTGACCGACTCGACCTACGTACGCGACGGCATTACCCGCTGGATCGCCGGATGGAAGCGCCGCGGTTGGCGCACGGCGGGCGGCGGTCGGGTCAAGAACGTCGATCTCTGGCAGCGTCTGGACGCAGCGGCTTCCGGGCACGAAGTCGACTGGGTGTGGACGCGCGGCCATAGCGGGCATCCGGAGAACGAGCGGGTCGATCGGCGCGCTCGAGCGGAGGCGGCCGCCGTCGGCACCGGCGGCGGGCCGGCGGGCCCGCCCCCGACCGGCGCGGTCCGGCGCGCCCGCGCCGGGCGTGTCGGGCTGAGCCGGGCTGCCCGGACGAACGCCGCCTCGATGCGCCGGGTCGTTCTCGACACGGAGACCACGGGACTCGATCCGGCCGCGGGGCATCGCGTGATCGAAGCCGCCGCGCTCGAGCTCGTGGACCG
>MKWU01002164.1_pt1 | contig 30529 bp, 21 predicted proteins | sample 809101 | NCBI WGS metagenome assembly MKWU01 (sample SAMN05860141, study PRJNA318959) | sponge metagenome | host: Aplysina aerophoba | place: Slovenia: Piran, Adriatic Sea, Gulf of Piran | collected 2013-05-07
TAGAGCGGCGCAATCTAGCGCCGGCCGACTCGGACCAACTTTGGCCGGAAGGGATCGTTCCCTACGTGCTGGACGGCGATCTCTCGGAACGGCAGCGCGAGCATGTCGAAGCGGCGATCGCGGAATGGAATGACAAGACGGTGATCTCGCTGGTGGCGAGGACATCGGAGCCGAACTACGTTCGGTTCCGAAGCGTCGCCGAGGGCAACTGCCGGTCCAGGGTCGGCATGGTCGGCGGGGAGCAGGAGATCGCCTTGCCGCCGGGCGGTTGTTCCGCGCACGTTGTCACACACGAAATCGGCCATGCGATCGGCCTGTGGCACGAGCACCAGCGCAAGGACCGCGGGCAGTACATCTCTCTGCTGCTCGAGAACCTCGACCGGGCCTTGGACGATTGGTACCGGGCGGAACATCCCGGCAGCGGGTTCTACGATTTTGCGTCCGTGATGCACTACGACGCTCTGACCGCGAGTGCCAACGGTGGATTCGTGATGGAGACGATCCCTCCCGGAATCGATATTCCCGCCGCAGGGCTGTCTGCCGGCGACATTGACGGGGTGGCGAGGCTGTACGGCCAGGTGCCAGAGAAACTGACGATTTCGAGCAATCCGCCCGGCTTGGAAATTCTGGTGGACAGGGTGTCCTACACAACGCCAGCGACCTTCGACTGGCCGGATCGCAGCATCCACACGATCGAGCCGCCAGTCTCAATCGTCAAGGACGGGACGCGTTATCTGTTCGGACGCTGGAATACCGGCGGGAACCGCTTGCGCTATGCCATCGCTGGCCAGGTCGGGACCTGGCTGGAGGCCAACTTTATCGTCCAGCACCGCGTCGAAATTGAAGCCCGTCCGCCTGAAGCGGGCGAAGTGGAAGTGACTCCGCGCACGCCGGATGGCTACTACACGCTTCGTACGCCAATGCAGGCCGAGGCGAAGGCAGATCCGTCCGGCACGCACGAATTCTTGCAATGGGGCAGCAACCTGCATGGTGAGCATGGCCGCTCTTCGAATCCCGCGAAATGGACCGTGGACCGGCCGGACAAGCACTTCCACGCATATTTCGCGGATCATCCGGTGGTCCGGATCACGTCAACGGTGGACCCGTTCGCTGTCTATGTTGATGGCACGCTGCGCATGGGCCCGATTGCCCTTTCCCCACAGGACTATTCTCGTGCGGTCGAACTCAGAATCGACGAAATCCGGCCAGCCCCCGGTCCGGGGCTGCTGCGTCACCGGTTTGAGCGCTGGAGCAACGGTGGGCCGATTTTGCAATGGATCAACCTGCCAAGGCAAGGATGGGAGATCAGGGCCGAGATCGTGCCCGAGTTTCCGCTGTCTACCGCCGTTGCTCAACCGGGGAGCGGGAATGTCACGGTTGAGCCGGGCTCGGTTGACGGGTACTACAGCGAAGGAACGCCCGTGCAGGTCTTAGCGCATCCAGCCGCGGGCTGGGCGTTCTCCGGGTGGATCGGAGAAATCGGAACAAAAGACCCTACGGCCCGGTTCGAGATGCTCCGCCCGATGCATGTGGAGGCGGGCTTCTCCAGAGGAGGCCAGACCGAAGTCGAAGCAGAAGACATCGGCGGCGATCCATTCCCGGAGCAGGATCTTGTGGGCCATGACCGTACTGCGGGGCATGGCTGGCTTCCGCCCGAAGCAACCGAGGATGGCTTCGCGTTCGAGACACTTCCCCCCGGCGCAGACGTTGTGGGATTCGTCAATCCCGATCAACGGGCCCTGTACCGGCATAGCGCAGCCGATGGGGGCGCACCGGGATCCTTTGTGGACCTCCGGTCGCGAATACCCGGTCACTCCGAAAGCCTTGGCGTGGCCGATGCCGGGCGAGGCGCGGGCCCAAGCGTACCAGCCTGGGCGCGTCCGCGAGCCCAGACGTTTGTGTCGTCGCTCGCCTACGACCCGGAGCCGCAAGTGGTAGAACTTGTGAATCATGGCGCGGGGCCGACGCGGTTCGTAGTTGAGTCTGACCGACCGTGGTTGTCCATCTACCCTCGCGCAGGGACTCTAGCGAGCGGGGAACGTGCCCAGATCGCCGTGAGCGTCTCCGCTGCCGGAATGGCACCGGAGACATATCGCGGCCGCCTGGTGATCCGGCAGACACCAGCCGGCATTTCGGCCGGCGGTCGGGCCGAGACGGTCGATGTCACCCTTGTGGCAGTGCCCAGCGACGACGGGCCGCTAGTCGAGACACGGTAATTTGCTAGGCAGCCGCCGACGGAGCGGATGAGCCGCGTCCGTTCCCTTTGTCCAGCCTGTCCAAACGGCCGAGATACAGATCGGACCGCATCGCGGAGGGAAACCTACGGGGCCAGATCCGCGCCGAATGCTCGCTTGATGGTCGCCCCATCCAAGTCCCATGTGCCGATCACGCCGAGAGGCCCCGACGGGTGGCAGCCTACCCGGATACGCTTCCGCTCTCAAGCTTGGGAAGCGTTTCAAATCGAGTTCAGTCGGACGATCCGAACTTGAGGGCAATGATCCGACACCGGAATACTTCATTTGCACGCTTCGGCGCAGGGAGGGTGGTGGACAGTAGTACTGACCCCGCGGGGACGGCCGACGGACTGTTCGCGTATAGTCCGCTGGCGACCACAGACTTTAGCGCCAATGCTAACTACTACCCTCTCAGGGTGGATGCTGAATACGCTGGTCGGACGGTCGCAATCGATGGCAACGGCAAGCTGTACGATGGCAGTTATCTGCTCACCGTGGATTGGAATCCGGCCGGCACGACCGCTAATAGCACGCTTACAGCGGTGATCAGCAGCTTGGCAGGGTTCACCAGCGGTGGTGTCGGCGTGTCACAGATTGGCTTTTCACACACCTTCAGCGGGTCCGCTTTCAATGAAACACCCGCACCGAGGGTGCGATACTCAACCGGTTCGGACAAATCTCTGACGGACGGCGTGCATGCAGGCCAATTCGTGGGCAACAACGGACCTGATGGCCACTACGGCGTGTTCGGGCGATGGGGTCTCACTGAGGGCACCGATTTGATCGAAGGCGGCTTCGGCGCAGACCTTGTTCGAGCCCCCTGATCGCGATCGCGACAAGTCGGTGGCGCCGCCGAAACGACAGCAAGGGCCTAGGATCGGCCGGAGGCCCTTGCTAGTCCCGCTTGCTTGCAGTGGCACGGCGAACTACGGCGTGGCTCGGTGCGGTCGGTTTGCGGCGATTACCGCTACTGTATTCGCCCGGCCCCAGTCGCGGAGGGCAAGGCCAAGCGCAGCAGTTTATCGATGGCCAAGGTTCTTGTCGCCTCTAGCGCCGAACTGCGCCAGGCCGAAGAATCGTTGGGCGGTGCTCATCAGATACGTGCGATGCTGGCCTAGAGCGACCACGCCGGCGACTGGCGACTGTCCCCAATGCGGCGTGATGCTATGCATCAGCGCACAGGGCGACGCAGCACGGCCTTCAACTTGTCCGGTGCAGTGCGGCGAGGATCCGACAGATAGACATCGTGATGCTTACCAGCTAGCTCCAGTCCGTTCGATTCCGCAAATGCCTGCATCGTGGAGACAGCCCCTCCCATGGAGTTGTATGGACCGACATGCAGATACTGCACGGCTTGGCCCTGATAGTTGCCATCCAGAAGTGGAAGCGCAAGAGGTCCGCTGAACCAATGTTGGGGATGGCCGCGGAGGAGGGAATCTAGCGGGAGCGGGGAGGGCGGCTGGGTCCCAAGCACGACCGCCTGCCAGTCCCGCGACAGCAGATACACGAATACCGCCTGGGGCGTCTTCGCTGATGCCGCACCCCTTGGGCCGCATAACTGAGTCTGTCCCAGATAGTGCCAGTTCAAGGCCCGGTAGCAGGTTCCATTGTGCTGGTCGCTGACTTAGGTTTCGACTAGAACGGACTGGGTCGATGGTCCGGCTTGTCCAGCCGCGAGTGCGAGATGCGTCGCAGCACTTGTCCGGTCTGCCTATTGGTCTGCTGCTGTTCCGGAGCCAAGGTCACCCCGACGCAAACCCCCGGAGAAAGCCGCGTCCATCGTCGAAGATTGCATGTGTCTCGGGATCACGATTCAAAGTTACCCCATGCTGTGGACCGCTTCAAGACATCACGGAATTGATTCGGGCAAGGATCGTATTACAAGACTCGTTGACCTCAATCCCGTCCCTAGGCAATCCCTCCGTCAGGCGATCGAACACTAGCACGCATCCCTCGGAATCTGGAGGAAATTCGTCCTGAATCGGCAAGACGCCTACCAAGTCGCTCTTCGCGAACAGTTCCCGATGGTAGCTGCCGACGTACGTCGCTTCGAAGTACTTGCCGGAAGCCACTCGGTTCAACTCGTCGCGAAGCTGAGTGTAGGATTCCATGACGGTCATTTCATTCTGTCCATGCAAGCCTTCGTTAGCGCGAAACCGAATTGTCGACATCGATTCGGACGGGGTGCCCTCACTTCGGACTTTGAGAATCTGGTCGCTGTTTACCAGTACTGAGACGTTCGTGCCGTGTTTCGTGATGGAAATCAAGGTACTCATGTTCGAATCATAGTCCAAAGAGCCTTTGGCAAGATTCGCGCTGTATAGTCAGAATCGTCCACATATGGCGTTGTCAAGAGGAGTGCCTGCTAGACCTTGAGTTCCTTACCGTGGCCAAAGGACAGTTTCCCAGTCATACTGAAGCGGGCACACGAACTCCGCCCTTGGCTGCTTGGCTAGTGCCGTGCCCGAGGCCCTGCACGCTTGGGATTGCCCGAGCTACCTCTTCGTTCTAGGCGCCGCGGTCATCGCCGTCATCTCAACCAGTGGAAATGCAACCGTAGCGACACCCGCGCCGAACATCGGCGGCTTGCCGATGAGATTGGTGGCGGAGAGACTGGCAGTTCAGGAGCATCCGACAATCACGAGCGATTAGGAGGAGATCTGTCTTCAGCGACAGATCTGAGGTAACCCGGGCATCTCGGCGCTGCTGTCGCTCGCACGAGATGGAGACATTCACCTCGGGTTCGGGCTGATAATATCTCAAGACCGATATCGTCTGTATTCATGACGACTGAGACTTCCCATGTCAAGACAAACGAATCAAAGAGTCGAGGACTATTGGGCTACTCGACTTCTCGAAACTGGATTCCTGGCCGAGCTGTTCCGTGCGACAAGACTTGAACGCATCGACCGCAAGCAGCACTGTGACCCTCCCGATGCGATGTACCAAGGGGTGGATGCCCACGGTGCTCCGCTGCTATTGTGGGTGGAGATCTCAGGTGCTTGGCGTTCGCCAGAGGGAGCAAAGGAAACTTTTGAGGTTGCTGAAGGAAAGAAACCTGCCCCCACAGGGCCACATGGGTTGCTGGTGGGTCCAGATGAGAATACCGCCAAGTCTGTGGCACAAGCAGTTCGTTCGAAGCTACAGAACGAGTCCTATCTAGACCTAGCTGACAACTGCGGCCCCGGACATCTCCACATATTCGTCTCTTCCGATCACTATCCACTTTTCGACGTCGGCACGCTCGCCGAAATTCGTCGCTACGTGGCAATGGCACCTCTAGACAGTCAATCCGTATTCCGGTCGGTTTCGGTCGGGTGGAACGGGCAAGTGTATCTGGTGTGGAATAGGTCGGGCATGCCAATAGCGGCGAGGCAAGCGATTCTCAGTGGCTCTCGCCACCGCCAGGTTTGGTTGAGGGAGGGCAAGCGCTTCACCACCATTCCCGGCAAACTCCACGACGTACCCCTGCTCGCAGTAGGCATCGCTGCTGCCCGCGAGACCTTGCTCACGGCGACGCCGCACATGGCATCGATCTGGACCGACTTGCTTGCGAGCTTCCTTTTGGAAGGAGAGTCTAAGTTGCTGTGGCGCGACGATGGCCCAGGGATTGGCAGGGACGCGCGGATTGCCTACTCCAGTCTGCTAGGGCGGTATTCTGCCCGGGCCTATCTCACAGAAGAACAAGGAGTGCAGGCGTTGGTTCCCCTCGATGTGGCAAGGCGGTTGCTCAAGGACACGTGTTTTGAGATCACAAAGCGTTCGAGTCGAGGACTCGAAGCGGACTGGATCGGTATTGATCGGCACGGGCTCGTAATTGTTGAAGCCAAGGGCTCATTCGATTCCCGGATAAGCGCATGGTGCGGTCCGAACGCTCTGCCTCCAACGGTAGAAACCGCGCTCAACCAAGCAGAGCGGACGATCCTGACCGACCGCCACACAGGCCATCGGTTGAAGGCGACGCGCTGGGCGGTCGCGTCAAGGTGGGGAACCGAGAAGAACGAGCGCGAGCCGACACTGATTGCCGTACGAGACATCGGTGGAAGCGATCTCGATGAGAATGAGGAGGCAATTAACCGCGAGGACTATCAGGAATTTGCTGACGCCTTGCTTTGTGCTGACATGGAGGGAGTCAAGGATGGTCTGACGGTTTCGACAAATCGAGATTTTGGATTATCCCAAGATAATCAAGACCCGCTCCCGATTCGGATATGTGGGGTGAACTGTGGGCCGAGCTATTCGGCCGCGTTTGGCCCATTTGGACAGCAGCCTCTTCGTAACCGAGACGATCTTGAGGCAGTCCGTGCGGGCGTCAGAATCGGGGCACCTGTTGTGGTGGCATCGCTCGCGGAAAGTTACTATCAACATATCGTGTCTGGACGACGGGTCCACCCGCCAGCAGTTGGCGAGAAATCTTGGCTTGAAGATGATGACATTCTGAGAAGACGGTCTCAGCTGCGCGAGAATGCCCGCGACCTGGTGATTGAGCGGCATGGATTGACCGCCGCCTGGTTGGACCGCGACGAGGACATCGACCTGACGTACTAGGAAGGACTACGATGCCAGCGATCGCGGAAGGTCCAACAGGCACGCCTAGCCCTGCGGAGGGGCGTCGAGGCCCACGGTTCGCATTTGTGGGTGTTCAAGAATTCGATTTGGTGGTGATCTAGGTACTGACAAGCCTGTTTCCATGGAATGAATCCAGATGTGCCAAACGCCCACTTGGCCATGCCTCCTAGCGTATCGCCGAGGTCCTCGACCCCGAGGCAAGCCCATCACGGGACTTGACAGGCAAAGCAAGCATGGCATATACTCTAAGATCATTTTGTGTTCAAGAAGCACACAAGGAGAGCTGAAATGAGTGAAGACCCCACAGAGGGAATCGGTGACGTGCTGAGGCTCGCTGACTCGGATTCCAAGAGGGCCGTGGCCGACACGGAGCACTACCTGCTCTCACTCCTAGTCAAAGAGCTAGAGCACATGGGGCATGGAGCCCGGGACCGCGTGCGCCACCGCTTCAGCGGATGGGTTGAAGGCAAGCTATCAGAGTCCAGTGAGCAAGCATACTCCAATGCGCTGGAGGCCACCGCTTCTGAGTACATCACTGAGCTTGAGACGGCCCCGGAAGACTTCTAGGCTCAGACTTCGGAAGATTAGGAGAGGCAGTGAGATGCGTGTTGGCGTCGTAACATCTCTAGGGGCAGAGGGTTTGATGCTCTCTCCGCTTGGAGCAGGGCACCTGATCAGCCGCAATATTTTCCGATATAGGATGTCCAGTTTTTCCGGTTGTAGCCTGCCCTCCGACCAGCCACTGCCCGGCGAAAGTGGCGCTGCGCTGCGGTCCGCACCAGAGCCAACCGCAGGATGCACCGGGCTTCGCCTACACTGCGGCCGCCGCGGCGGTTGCGCTGCAGCCCAATCACACGACAACTTAAATCGAACGGTGTGCCGAGGCCTGAGGCTGCCGGACAACATTTAGGAGCATAGTTTATGAAAATCACTCGCAGGGGGAGCAAGCGGCGCACACTGCCAACAACCCTCTTGGACCGTGAACCAGAATCTGTCGAACTAGACCTAGAGAATTCTGGAGTGACACTGAAATTTCAAGAAATTCTTGATCCCATGGATTCAGCTTTCGGCACCCATCATGACTACACAGTGCAACTCTCCCGCAAGGACCTGCTTCAAGTGATTGACAAACTGGTGCTAGGCTCCCTATTTGACTCAGAGACAGACCTTTAGCACCACATTCGCCTGTGCTTGAAGGCATTCCGGCAATTCCGGCGTTTCATGAAGTAGCCCTAGCCTCGGAGGCCAGCTCAGCATCATCCTATTGCCAAGAACACATAGATGCCAAAGGCAACCGAAGCAAGGAAGAACCGCATGGGTCAGAGACTGTTGTACGCCCTCTTCACCTTGAGGCACTTGGGGCAATCTCATCATCCAACTCGACATTGTCAGCCCCGCGATTGTGGCACTACTCATCAGGCATGCTGCCGGATTAGTTCCCTGTAGGTTGCCTTGTGCCATCCATGGCCCGAGTCATCCTGTGCCCCTTCTCCAAGGTGCCAAGGTCCTGCTGACCACCTCACATCTCGGAACGCGCAACAAGTGCTCAGACGCGTCAGAGCTTGGATGTCCGCCGCAAAGGAGACCTAGCTGAAGTACAGGCTGAGACTTAGGCTTGGGCGACCGCATTGAACGCGGTGGCGCGGAGTTGGCACTCGGTAGCTGCGGTCATGTCCTCCTGCCAGAACCACTGCAGCACGCACTCTATGCCCAGTTCTCGCCATTTCCACGGGCCAAGCCGCAGGCCGGTAAAGAATCGCCAGCCGATGCCGACCGGAGTTTCAGTAGCCGGTCTCTGGCGCAATAGAATCCCCTGTTTTCCAGAATCGGGCCCCGACCGAGAATTCGGTCGGTGGTGTCTTATCATTGGCGACACGCAAAGACCGCGGCCTCTCGGTTTTGATCCATGAGGTTGTCGACGCCAGACGTTAGATCCCAGCGATGGCGTTCCTCCCTTCCGCTCTTACGGAATGCGGCAGTCACTCGACGGTCGTGAAAATGTCCCCCCTGTCCTCGCCTCTGCGGCGCGTACCGAACCACCTCGGCCCCAATGCCGTGTTCTCGCAGAATCGACTTGAACTTGGAGATCGAATCGTCGGATTGCGTTCCGCGATCTCCCCAACTGCGCGAAGGATGTTCTTGTCTCCAAACGAGCGTGACGTGCTTGATGCTCACACACAGAGAGTTCAGAAACTTCACGAATTCTGCAGCCGACTCGCGATTGCCCTCACTTGAGAGTAGATAAGGGTCTCGAATCGTGATCACGGTGTCCTCAGCCCCCTGCATAGGCGCGAAAGGCTCTCTCAGATTGCGGCGGCTGCCAGGTCGATACTCGAATCTTCGAGTATCGCTGATGAACTGTCCGAGAGCGTCTTGCTCTGGGCGTGATCTGCGTCTGATCTCAGAGAGCGTTGCCTTGGTCTTCTCAGATGCTTCGCCTTCCACGAATACGGGTCCGTCCGGCAGCAATCCGTCGAGTAATGGCCTCTCCGGCTGTTCCACGAAGAAGCAGGGGCCGTTTCCCTCCACGCCTCCCGCAAGTCTGGGTACCGCGCCGTTGCTGCCTATACCTTGTGCCCGGAAGAATAACAGACGCCCGGTCTTCGCGGCTTGCGCCAGCATGGTCAGTGCTTCCAACTCGGCTGCGCCGGCATCGGTGATGGAGTCGGCGGTGCTTCGGCTGGCATACACTCGGATCTCGCGTTCCGGCGAGGACTCCAGCTGATTCCTGAGGAACCTTGCCGTTTCGATCTCTGTGCCTCCATTCCTGACGCCGCAGAGCTGTGGTACGAAAACCTCCAGTCGCAGTGTCCCGTGCAACCGTTCGCGAAGGCCCTGGACGGATGGGGACGCCCATCGGATTGCACCTTCCGGGGCAGCGCCGTCATTATTGAGCGGCGGAGAGACCACCTCCCCAAGCCAGTTGAGGACGGCATGGCGGTCGAACTTTTCCCAGTTCGCTTGGTTCCCATAATCGTTCAGGCACTTTGTGCACGAACTTGCACATTGTGCGGGACATTCGAGGATGGCGAGGGCTTCCTTGACCAGAATCCTGATCGAGAGGGTGCCACCGCTACCGATTCTTCGCGAATACCCGGCCCCGCCGGGGACCGAGTCGTAGAGAATCACGACCGGCCGGTTGATGTCCGTTTGAAATGTGGCTAATACCTCCCGCGGATCGGTTTGGATGAGACGTGCCGATGCCAGCCGCAGTGCTTCCGCCAATGTCCGCAGGAAGCCGTCACGATCATCGTGCCGGGTGTCACCGGTGAATACCGGTAGCGGCTTGGCAAACGCCAAGGCTCGAACGTCGGTCTCGAAGATGTGCCCTAAGTCTATCGGTGCCCGAAGCTCGACCTCCGGACAGCTTTCACCCGTCCGCGGGTTGTTGTGCTTGGCCTTCACCGGGCTGCCAAATCGCGCAGCTTGCGGTGCCGCAACAGCGTACTCGCACTTCCGACAGCGCAGGTAGCCCCCGCCATGGGCGCCGCGATTCACGACGAAGAGCCGCCCACGCAATTCATCTTCTCCGCGCGCAGTGAAGGCGGGTGAGTAGAGAGTACGGACGGCCTCCAAGTCCGTGTCCTCGTACCGATGGTACGGTGCTCTCGTGACGAGGCGGGCCTCTTCAGCAGGGCGCTGCCGGACCCGCGTGGATCCTGGGTCTCTGCCCTGTCGGCCGTCGTAAGTCGTCAGAAATCCCTTCGGTTCGATAAAGTCTCCCCTGCGATGCGCACCAGTCCATTCCTCCCCGCACTGGGGGCAGCCAGGGCCGAAGTCGTCGCGGCTATCCTCGATACCGACATGCCCGCAGGAGTCGCATACCCTGTAGTGCTTGGTGGGCATGAATTCGTTCGGGTAGCGAACGATTCCGCCGCTGGCCCAGATCCGACCGCCAGCGACGACCTCTGCCCCAGGGGCGTACTCGGAAATCGCCAGCAGAGCGGTCCGGTCTAGCTGGATTTCGGCTTCGAGGTCACCGAAAGGCGTTGAAGGCTGTGCCCGATCCTTGACGATCTCGAGACGGCAGGTATGCACCGGAAAGCTGTACGTGGGAATAACGGCGGCCCGCGAAAGCGTGCTCACCAAGAACTGCGACAGCAAGCGGCTCTGCTGGCGCTGCATGATCGCAGCAATGTCGTCGCGGTCTTCCTTGCGCGCCTCCACGCGGCGCTCTTGTAGGATCTGCCAGCGGGTAGCTACGTCATCGACGAATCGCCGAACGGACGCTTCCGCGTGTTCTTGGAGTTCGGATCCTTGCAACCCGATTTGACGCAGTTCTTCGGGTAGTGTCGCGACGAGGCGCTCCGCTTGGCCCAGGGCTTGTTGCCCCGTGGAGGACTCCGACCAGTGGCGGAAGAGATCAAGAAACTCGCCTACCCTCGACGCGCTGAGGTCCTCCCCCAAGAGCGCCTTCAGCTGAGGAGCGCCCACGCCCTGACCGTGATCGACGTGTTCCCGCAGGAAGGCTGCGAGGATCACGGACACTTGGTGACGGCGGAAAAAGTCAGCGTTATCGAGCGCGATATGTGGAACGGCCGGGCGGCTTCCGAGGTAGCTGGTGAACTCTCTGAAGGCCGCTTGGTCGTAGTTGCCGTTACGTGCGACCGTCAGGGCCACTGGAGCAGCCTGAGCTCGGCGTCCGGCTCGGCCGGTGCGCTGTTGGTAGTTGACAATGCTGGGCGGGACGTTCCGGCAAACCGTGGCCTCAAGGTCTCCCAGATCGACACCGAGTTCCAGCGTGGTCGTGCAACTGAGCAGGTTGATGCGTCCAGTCCGGAACTGTTCTTCGATCGATTCGCGAACTTGGCCCCCAATCGCGGCGCTATGCTCCTTGGCGATAGCATTCGTTGAGTTCGCGCTATCGGGTGGCGAAAGATAAGTATGGGCGTAGTGGTTTCCGTCCGTCAGCGATTGGCGTCGATCCTCCGCGACCCGCACGAGCCTCCCGGTGCATTTCCAAGATGGGCATATCGACCGAACTGAGCGAAACGTTCGAGTTCCGCAGCTCCGGCACTCGAACAAGGCGCGTTCGCGCCCGTCAGCGATTGCGAGCTTGTCGAGATTAAGCCCAAACCCTGGGGGGTGTCTAACCAGCAGTTGCCTTTTCTTGGCTGCGTTCCAGAAGGCGACAAGCGCCCTCCGCGCACCGTCGGGCGGCAACTCTAATCGCTCCTCGAGAATCCACGTGAACCGATTAGATCGTCCTTCAGCTGGCTGGATCCTGAAGGCCGATGGAGGAGCCTTCCCGCTATGCGCCGGGCCAAGAAAGCATCTGCGGGGTTGGTTCTGGCGCCCTCCCCAAACTGAATCGTCTGCGAGGTCGATCCTGCCTCCGGGATCGTGAATAGCTCGCGTACGGCGAATCAAGTCGAGGGCCAGCTTGGCAAACTCCCTCGCTCCCTCGATCTCGAAATTGCTACAAGCTGCGACGATTTCCGTCGCTACAGCTTCGATGCTGTCGGGGTCGTAGTCCACACACGCAATGCCCAAGCTCTCGAGCGAGACTCGAACCAAGCCCGAAGTGCAAAACTCGGCACAAATCTGGCCAGTCAGCTTGTCCTTTGCTGCGCTTTCCTGAATTGACTGCGACTGCGCTCCCCAGTGGTGCATCGTGTAGGAGGATTGTCCGTTCTGCCCGAGCAAACGCCAGACAGCATTGGTGAGCTCGTTGACGGGAGTTGCACTCTCGTGTCCGCCTGCTTGGATCGTGCGGGCGATGCATGCACGAATAGATAGAACAAGGCTTGTCCTTTGGAAGAACGGGGCAAAAAAGGCCGCGTCTTGGCGGTTGTCGGAGAATGCGATGAGCTTCCGTCCGGCCATGGGCCTCGGCGCATTCGCCTCGTCTTCACCAGGTAGGGCCTCTAAGAGAACTTGGGTGACCACAGCACTCAGTGCGTCGTCGCCAGGATGCAGGGCCGAGATTGGCTCCGGGAATCGCCCTGGGCGGCATCCGCAAGCAACGCATCGGGGAAGGTCGGTTCGCTTCTCGTGCTGGTCCTCCGTCAACTCGCAACAAAGGATCTCCACAGCCTTCTCGTCTTGGGGCGGGACTGGAAAGCCGGTCTCCGCGCTGATGAACTTGGCACCCGGGTTGCCTCCAAGCTCGTCAACATCGTCGGCACCGATCTCCACGGTCGAGGGGCTTGCAAGATCCTTGATGCGAAATATCACCCGAGTTGCTCCGGCACCAGGCTTGCCGACAATGGCACCGTGCGGGCCTGTCCAGCCTTCCAGATACGGCTCGCCGCAATTACGGCACGCGAGAACGCTGTAGTAGGGGAGCCCGTGCTCGTCGTTGTGGGATTTCTTGAGCCGAAAGTCGGACCACGATTCGTCGGAATCGGCGTCTAGGCGCATGGTTCCACCCTCGATGCTGGTAATTGCCAAGTGATACCTAGCGGGAAGAATCGGAAACGACGAGTCGTCGGGATGGGCGAAGGCTGCGACCGTGACTAGTGCACGCAAGGCCTTGTTGCGGAGCTGCGGAGCGTCGTTCGGAAAGACCGTTTCGGCAAGACCCTCGAAGTCGCGAAGACCTTCCTTGAGTTCGCCGGCAACCGCGCGCACTTGCTTGATCGTTGAGAGCCTCTGAGTCAGTGCCCGCTTTAGGTCTTCGGCCCCGGGTGGTAGCTGGAAGTCTTGCGCGTCGTACACTTCGCAGCCATCGTCCCAGTCTTCCGCGGTGAGTTCGCCCTCATCCTTCAGTTCCTCGACGACGCCCGCAAGGTTGGCCCATGACTCAGCATCCACCGAGTGCGTGTGTGTACCAATCTGGAGAGCTCGATGCACTTCACGGTTACCGGAGATCAACCCGTCTTCCGCATCGAAGGGCTCGCCAAAGAGGTCTGTGGCAAACCGGCCCAGATCGGTGACATTGCCTGCGTCGAGGCTGGCGCTGGTACCGATTCCCTGCAGTTGGCCTGCCCTCAGTCCCAGTCTGGTCTTAAGCTTGCGGAGGAGGAACGCGACTTCGATGGCCTGCGCGCCTGTGTAGGTGTGAACCTCGTCTAGGACGAGGAACTGCAGGCGGGAGTTGGCGAAAAGTGGGGCATTGCGCGGCAGAAGAAGCAGGTGCTCGAGCATCGCGTAATTGGTGACGAGAATGTGAGGGGGCCGTTCCAGCATCTCGGCTCGCGACAGGGCCCATGAGGAAGAAAGGCTTGTGACGCTCTCGTCTAGGCCCAGCGCCGCTCTGAGAGCTTGGTTGTCCAGCAGCCGGTCCTCTTCTTCACCGCGCTTCGCGCTTGATCGGACTTGGCCAGTGAATCGGCCAAATGTGATGCCCGGATCGCCCAGCTGCCTAAGGAGCAGGGGCGCTAGGCGGAAGTAGAGCTGATCGTTTGCAAGTGCGTTCAAGGGGTAGACGATCACCGCTCGGACGCCCGGCTCATCCAGACCGCCGTCGCGAAGAATCCGATCCACTATCGGGTAGAGGAAGCACTCTGTCTTGCCCGAACCAGTGCCGGTCGCGACGATGAAGTTCTTCCGCTCTGCGGCCGCGCTGATCGCTCGGTGCTGATGTGCATGGAGTTCCCGGTCGAGGACAGAGCCGAAGCCGCTTTGATCCATTGCAAGCCAAGCTTGGGAGAGAACTTCCGCGTCGACCAGACTTCTAATCGTTCCCTTCTTCTCGTAGTCTGGGAGGCTCTCGAGGAAAGGGCCCTTGACCAAGTCCCGCGATTCCCTAGCTACGGCGTCCTTTACGGCTTGAGCAAGTCGCGATGCGCGGGTGGGCGAGATCGGCACGGCGGTGACAATGAAGCGCTCAAGCGTTGCGCGCAGGATGTCCCGCAGGTGCAGTGGGTCTAGGTCCGCCATTGATTGGAGTTCCTCTCGACGAGTTCCCACAAGATCAGGTAGAAGGCTAGGAGTTCCGGCGCGATTCGGAGTACATAGCCGATGTCCGCCCGGGTCTTCTCTGGAGGCTGTCCTGGAGCCTTAGCCGCTCTGGTCCAGAATTGGTCGACATTTCCGGCCCTGCTTGCTCTGGCAAGTGCGGAGATCATTCGCGCAACCTCGGCTAGCAGGGGAAACTCTTCCACTAGTTCCTCGGGCACATCTAGGGCGCGTGTCTCGTTCGAGCCAGCCCGCCGCACAGTATGCATTGCCTTGCCCAGCTTGAGTGCGTCTGGATGGGGCTTGCCATCCAAAGTGCTGTCCATCGCCACAACCGCCCACCGATCCGCCATCCTTTCGCAGTACCTGCGATGGCATCTCTTTGACAGCAGCTTGTCATCGTCGGTGATTTGCTGGAATGCACGATACTTCGAGAAGTCAAACGCGCCTGGGTCCGAGTCCTTCGAGAAACTGGGGTCCGAGGCGTTCTGGAAAGCAGCCAGAAAAGCATCGCTGACATTGAGGAGGTCCATGGCGTCCAGAATCGATTCCGTGATTCCGGCGAGCCCCACCTCTTCGAAGATATCGTAGCCTTCGGCGTCACTGGAACTAAGGCTCGCGAAGTCCTCGGCAGGCAGGGCCAATAGGTCAGGGGCTACCTCGAGTGGGTGGTGGCGGGGGAGCCAGCTCTCACGTGCGTGGAGTGAGTGTGAGATGGCCCACGCATCAAGCAGAGAGGCCTTGCCGGAGCTGGTAGCCAAGTTTGCACCTAATGTCCGCCACACAGGTACGAGCTGGAACTTCATGCTCGGCCAGCACGTGGGTGCCACTGGGGTGCCAATGATCCGGGACAGCCGGGCAAAGATGGCTGCCGCTTCTGTCGATCTCAGGCCCGACGCGTACTCGCTGGCGAGGCTGCCCGTCCAAGACTCCGGAGCAACACACAGTCCGTAAGATTCACCATTCGCATTTACGAGCGGAATGTAGTCGTGGCGGCCATCTTCGCGAATCATCAACTCGACAAACCAGACGCCATGCCCATAATTGTTTCCGTCGAGTTCGATATGCATCTTGGTTCGATCGTCGGGCGGCCTCGACGCACGCACCGGAGGGAGTATCTCCGTTTCGGCCGGGAAGCTATCCAGCGCAACTTCAAGCTGGAGCCTCTCTCCGTCGAATAGGTTCTCTGCATGGATCTGGATCGCACTTATCGGCTTGGCAAAGCTCGCCGCGACGATCTGCCGCGCTCCGATGCGCCTGACGTCGAAGAAATCGGGCTCGGTCTCTGGGACAACCTTGACTAGGTCAGTCTCGGACCGATGCCTGTCACCGGCAAGCAATCGCACGCGATCGTGAGCCCCATCCTGCGCGAGCGTGGAAAATGACACGGACCAATGCCCGATCTTTCCGAATGCTTTGCGGATGTGGATCCCTTTCAGGTCGATCGCAGCCTCTGGGTCGGCGCAGCGGGCAATCAGCGTTGATGCGTAGTCGCGACCCACCGTTAGTGTGGTCCCCTTACGCAACGGTCGCTGGGTGCCGTCGCTCCTCCTCACGGAGATGGATGCGCCCGGAGGCGGGAAGTCGAAGCGAGCGATGCGCCGATTGACGCGAAAACCGAGCTGTGCCCTCAAGTACGCATCATCTTCTGCCAATGCCAAGTTGCCGTCATGCTTCCTGGCTATATGAGACAGGCTCTCTTCAGCAACGTTGTTCGGAATGGAGGAAGCATCGAATAGCCTTGCGTCGACAAACCCTTTTAGGCCGGGCCAATACCAGAACTTGTAGCGGTAGAGAGCTCGCTCTTGCCCTTTGACGTGAAGCGAAACGCGCGCAAGATCGAAATTGCCACTCTCCGGCAAGGAGAGTTCGGCAATCGCTGCTCCATTCTGGGACTTACATAATGGGAGGCGGAGCGTCTCTCTGAGGGCTGAATGCCTGACACGGATCTCAAAATCCTCTAGCTTGGCATCCGTGTCGCCAAAGACCTGAACGGCTCTCGGTTTGGCAAGCAGCCAGCCATTCTGATTGCGAACTACCCGGACGCCATCGATCTGCAAGCGCAATCGCGGGTCCACGACCACGTCAAGTCGCACTCCTGCCATCCGAATCTCTAGTTGCGTCGAGACGTCGCAGTACAGCACGAACGCCTGCTCTCCAAGCTGGTGGCTCTGCTCTCCGTTGGCTTCGAAGTGAGCCCGAGCGACTAGGCATATTAGGCCGCCCGGGCAACGCCCCTCGGATGGCTGGCGGAGACCGAGTTCGCATTTCCGGCGGCCCGAATCACCACTGAAGACGCCAATCCGATCATCGCCCGTGAAGACGGCATACTGCTGCCACGGTGTCGATGGTCCAGTGCCGCGATGACTCCTCCAATTGATTCTCGACGGCCACGGTAAAGGGAGACCCAAGTTCCGCCCACCTCGCAACCGATACAAGCGGTCTCGAATCTCGACTTCAAGCGGGTTAGCGCCCGGAGGAAGCGCTAGCCGCAATTCACCGTGACTGAATTCCAAAGTAGGCCCGTCGTCCGAATGACGCCCGCTTCCAGTTGACGCCGACGGATCATTGATCGCAGCCTGAAATGCTTGCACGAATTGCGATGGCGGAAAGCCGCCACCATCTCGTCGCTGCCTTAGATGGATGAATGCCGTGGCGTGGAACCCGGTTGGGTCGTCCTTGACGATCCGCCTCAACACCTTCAGTCCGGGCGAGGCGAAGTCAACAGCCCTATCTTCCCAGTCGTCCACATCGCGCGTGTCGTCGGCTTCGGGCAATCCGAACGTTCTTTCGGCACGGAGAAAAGCTTCCGCAAGGCTCGGGAGCTGATTCCGCGCCACCCCTGCCTGAAACAGGTAGTCATCGACCATCCGGTTCGCGTCGCTCTCGGCGGGAGGAAGTGCCAGCCCTTGGCTCAGGCAAGCTCGGCGAAAGCCGCGGTTGAGGGAGGCTCGATGCTGCAAAGGAATGTCCTCTCCTGTTCCAAGGCACCTCGCGATGTGCGTATAGATGCTGGCCCCCTGGTTGCCTCCGTATGACTTTGCAAGCGACTTCGCGATCATCCAAGTGCATGCGCAAGGAAACCGAGAGAACTGCTCGTTGACTCTGCGGTGAAGTCCTGTTATTGCCGCAACGAGTTCCTTTCGCGCTTCATGCTCCAGCATTGCTGGCACGTCGTAGTGCGCGACAAAGGGCGATCCGCCGGCCGCAGAAATCCTCTCTCTCAGGATCTGATCGACTCGTCGGAGCGACTCACAGTCAGTGAAGAGATCGATTTGCTCTGCCATGGTTTGCTCTGCCATGGTGTCACTGTACGCGCTGGGTTTCGCAAAGTTCCAGTGATCCGTCTATTGGCACTCCTCGCTTACGCCAAGCAGGGACTGTGCCGTCATCTGGGTTGGGCTCGCTTTGGACCGCGACATGGAAGACCAGTCGGCCCAGGCCGCCTTGGTGGCCAACCTCCGGCACCTGGACTACATGCATGTCATTTTCGGGACGCTAGGCGCACGGCACAAGCCTTCTTCGGCTTGGATCAGCAAGGAGTCGCCGGTTTGAACCCGCTACAGCGCAACCATCGAGATACCACGCCGCGCGCCACCGCATCAGGGCTTAGGAGCAAGATGCCAACCAACCCTCCACCCCAGAAAGCGCCCAGACCGACAGGCGAGCAGCGGAACCCTGACGCGGTAGCCGCGATGGCAGTGTTCATTCTGGACCAGCTTGCTGTCCGGGGTTTGAGCGTCTACAGTGACCCGACCCAATTCCCGCTGTTTTCCGGAGGGACCAATCTCCCCGTTCATGATCGTAAGGGACGAAGCCATACCGGAGAGCACAGTTTCGATCGAGCAGCCGTTGCCCGAGGCGGGCCTTGCAGACTGCTGCGAGGTGGCTTCAGACTAGATCCCGCCATCCTCTGCAGCGGTCCGTTGGCGAAGGCCATGGCGCGTAACTGCTGGGCGCAGTTCAGGTTGTGCACATCGCGGTCGCTGCGGTAGCGAGCGACGATGCGGGAGAACGCCCTCCAATGGACGAACTGCATGAGTTGAGAGCAGATGGTCTGTCCACGATACATGTCCAGACACGGTGATGGTGATACGCGAGGGAGTTGGAACCAACCAATCCACAGGTGCGCAAGGATTCAAGTCTCTAACACCCCAAAAGCTCTCGTAACTCTTTGTTTTATAACGAGTTATGCGAAATTTCCCGGGGCCTCAACGCGACACTAGGGATGGTAAATGGTACCAGTAGGAATAGCAGTTCCTTTTGTCAATGGTCCCTAGCAAAGACATCATCGGAAATCGAAGGGGCGTTTGTGGGTCTCAAATCGGCAATTGAGCCTCGCGAAGCGTTGAGCCACCTCATCCGGCACTTCCATGCGCTATCTCGTCGCCCCTCCAAGCGCGTTTCATCTGTTAGCCTGACCAAGGCACCCGCTGGGAGCCGCAAATTCAAGCCTATCCCACTGACCGCGCTCCAGTCTAAGGCATGCCGCTGCCGCGTCGATTCGCGGATACTCGCTGTCAACGAACCGTGATCTGAGGTGGTTCGATGTCTTGCGACAGCTGGTCGGTCTCCACTGGACTCACCATGACAGATCCAAACGCGTACGTAGATTCGGATGGTCAGTCCTGCCAAGCCCGTTTGGTGAGTCGCGCTTGGAACGCTGACTGATCTGTATCGAGACCACGCGAAACGACGAATGGACGGGTTCAACAGCCGCAGCAAACGAAAACAGATCCGGCGTGCCAGTGGCGGCCCCACGGAAGGGTGCTAGGCCGACTCCGAACAGATCACGCTGCCGCTGGACGACCTAAGCGCCCATATGCGACGAGCGCTCCACACGGAGTTCGATGCGGAGTCTGCCGTTTACACACAAATCATGGTGAACGCATCTTCTGGTAGAGTTTGCTGTCCTCGTTGAGCCGACGAGTCCGTTCCACCAACTGCGTAATGGTTGCCAGGCGGATGTAGCCTTCCCACATCACTTTGTGGCCCGGGTGGGCATACCGCTTGCGTTTGAAGTTGAGATACCCGCCCAGCATCGCCAGCGTCCGCACCGCCCGTCCGAGATTGTCCGGCGGGTCCAGCCGACGATCCTTCGCGAAATCCTCCAAGGCCGCCAGCTCGATCTCCGAAAAGAGCGTCTCCGGCGGCAGTTCCGGCGTGTCCCGGCCCATCAGCGTCATGGCCATCAGACGCCACGCGATGACCGCGTTGATCGTCACCGCCCGCTCGATCCGCTCCCCCGTGCGGTGCCCCAGGTACTCCACCTTGCAGCCCGACTTCAGCACCCGGTGCCAGTCCTCGATTCGCCAGCGCAGGCGGTACCACTGCAGGATCCGCTCCGCATCCTGCCGCGTCTGCACCGCCAAGCTCGTCAGCAGGAACCACTCCAGCCGTTCCCCTTGCTCCGGCGCTCGCTCCTCGCGCACGTGCACTAGGTTCAGCCGGACCGCAGACCCCTGCCGGTCCGGGTCCGGCAACGACACCGCCTGCCACCTCAGCGCCACCTCCGCTACGCGTTCCTCGCGCGCTGCGCGAGCCGCCTGCCCGCGGCTCGCCCGCCGCGCGCTTTGGCGTGCCACGTGGATCTCCAAACGCCCCTCCAGCGGCGCGCTGCGCAGCGTCTCGAACAGCTTCGGCTGCTGCTTGCCCAGCACCCGGTCGTGCTTCGCCCGCACCAGCAGATCCACGTTCCCCAAGCGCCGCCGCTCGGCGAAGATTGCGTATACGTCCGCTTCGCGGTCCATCACCGCCACCGGCCGCACGCCCGGCAACTGCTGCGCCCATTCCGAACACGCCCGCAAGCCCCGGATCCAGCGCATCGTCTTGCGCTCCTCCAGCGGCTTGTCTTTCTCCGCCTGCCCGTCCGGCGCCTCGTACTGGATCTGCGGCACGCCCAGCGGGATACCCTCCCCGTTGACCGCCAGCGTCGAGTGCATGTGGATCCCCAGCGTGCCCGCCGAGCCCTTGTTCTTGCCGATCAGGCCCAGCCCCACGCAGCCCGGATGCTCGGCGAAATTCAGGTCCGTGCCGTCTTGGATGCACAGCACCGTGGCTTGGCCCTGCATGCGCTGCAGCGTGCGCTCGCGGTGGGCTGCCAGGATGTTCTCCGGCGTGACCTGCGAATCCGCCGGCTGGTCGATCATCCGGTAATAGCCGCGCACCGCCGCCAAATCCTTCTGCGCTGCGGCGGGAAACGACTGCGTGGGCGCTGCCGCTTGGATCCGCACGCTCTGCACCAGCCTCCGACTCAAGCGTACATCGCCCAGCGGCGCGGCCCCGAACTCGTTCTGGGCCCACTCCTCCGAGCCCAGTCCCGCGCCCAGCGCCAGGCTCGGCCGAGCGGGCTCCGGCAGGCCCAACTGCGTGCGCCAGTTGCCTGCCAGGGCATACATCCAGATGGCCTTCACGCCCACCTGCGCACCAGCGGGAGCACAGCGTTCGCGGCCGGCGGTCTGGCCGATGCGCTGCCAGTTGGCGGCCGCCAGCGAAGTGCCCGGATGGTCTTGAGAGACAAAGGTCTCCACCAGCAGGGGGCGATAGCCATAGCGCCGCTGGCAGTCCTCGGGCAGCCGTCGCAGGGCGAGTGCGAGAGCCTTGGAGGCGAGGTTTTGGCACTGCACGCAGGGGCGAATCAGAAAGCGACTCAGGCCGAGCACGCGATGCAGCTGGCGCGCGCGGGTGGCGGGATCCCAGCCGATGAAGTTGTCGCGGGCGGCCAGCGTGAGGGCGGCCGCGGAGAAGCCCAGAGCGCCCAGCACGCCTTGCTGGCAGACCAGCAGGTAGCGCAGTTGGGCGCCGGCCTGCTGGACGGCACCGCGCGGATGCTCGCAGGCGATGAGTTCGTTCCAGACCCGGCGCTGGTCTTGGTCGAGGACCTCGACCAGTTGCAGCTCTGGCAGCAAGTCGACCCGCGCGGGCAGGTCGATGGGCGGCGGCACGGGACGCTCCAAGCGGCGCGGGCGACAGCGTTGGTTGTGGTGCTGTCGTGGCGCGGGCAAGTCGATCAGGCGGGCCTGTTCGAGGCTGCGCAAGGCGCGCATGCAACTGGCGAGCTGGAGGTTGCCGAGGGCATCGAGAAAACCGAACAGGGCGCACACGCGGCGACCAATCTCGGTGCGCGTGACGTCGCCGGCGTCGGCCACGAGCTGGCGGACTTGGAGCAGTGCTGAGCTCTGCGCCAGCGTGGTGGGGATCCGGTGTTGCTCATACATGTCCAAGGAATGGCACAGAGCAACCTCATTTGTCAAGTGTCAATTTGTGTGGCATCGGCAGGCTGCACCAGCGCTTTCATCGCATCCCCTAAGGCTCCCTTGAACCGCAGGTCTTCGCGCAGTCCGGCGCAGCTCGGCCGACAGCTGCGGTCGGGCACCCCGACGGTGTGCGGTGTCCTCTGCTTCAGACGCATTTGGCTTGCCACCAGTAATCGACTTGCTAACGCTGGATTGACCTGCCGGACTAGTCCCTGAAGGTCTAGTAGCGGCCCAAGTAGCCGCTCTTGCGAACGACCGCGTAGCCGTTCAGGGCCTGATCCCCGCCCGCTGGCGTGGCCTCACTCTTGCGTCCGAAGAGTGACCGTTGCAGGTTCGCCAGCTGGGCTTGCGGCTCAGCCTCCCGATCCTGCGCAGCCTGCAAGCTGGACTGCGCAGCGTCGAGTGCGCGTTGGAGTTGCTCACAGCGCGCGCACGCGGGCCGTCCCCCGACTGGCTGTCCTTGCTTGCTGGACTTCCTCCTGCCCACAATGACCGGGCTGACCGCCCGAGCCTAGGATGGCAAGCTTGGCGAGGCAAAGTCAAGTGCTCAGCCGATATTTTCTTGCTTGCACAGCGAGCCCTGCCCGACGCCATCCACCCGTTCCAGCGACGCCGACCGGTTGCCCCCGAACTTCTGGCCTCAGCGTTGCTCTTGCCGCCGAAAATCCGGTGCGCCTGCCCCTGCGCTACTCTCGTGGTTCTGCGGCAGAGCCTCGCTGTAGCGCCCCGAAACCTGAATGCATACTTCTTGGGGTTTTGACACGGGCACGAGTTAGCCTAATCTCACGGTCGATCGGCTTGCTCTACGATGTCCGGTTGTCTGACCCTATGCCCAGACAGTGACCAGGCACCTTGAAGTGAACCCGCTGAATTCCACGGTTATGGAGAGCGCAGCACTTAGCGATGGTGTTCACAGACCATCGCTCCACCCCTGAACCGTGCATGCGCACCTGACGGGCACGACTCCGGCGTGACCCGATGAACAGCCAGAGATGCACTCCTTGCCTACTCAGGCCGGCCGACACTCCTTCCAAAATCGAACCACAAAGCGGTCATCTTCCTCAACCAGGTCGGGCTCCGTCCCGTTGTGTAGTTGCATCTGCTTGATGATCCGGTTGCGGACCCCCATGCCTTGGTGCTCGATGTAGCGATAGTCGCGAAGAATCTCCTTTAGCAACTCGTTTCGGGCCACCCTGACCACGCCTTCTCTCATCTTCGCTACCGTCACACCGTTCGGCAGACGTCCCGGCGAAATTACTTCGAGCCGGTCACTGTACAACGAAACCTCGATGTCAGTCCCCTCGAGTGCGTAGTCGCGATGAGCCACCGCGTTCACCACCGCTTCCCGCACCGCTTCAACAGGATAGGCTTGCTTGTAATGGCGGCGTGCCCCTTCGATCCATGCAACGCTGCCCATGTTGCGCTTCACGAAGTCCACAGTCCGGTCTATTACGCCTCGCTCAACTAGGTCGTCACGTGCGGAGACGATCGGCGTTAGCGGCCCTCTGATGCGCTCTTCATCGACCATGTTGTAGTCCTTGTCAGTGCTCGGGAATGCTGTCGCAGTTACTCCTGCCTGCGGCAGGCGGCGGTTGGGGTTCCTGCCAAAGAGCAGGACGGCCGCGACCGATGCGCTATCGCTGTCTTTGACCCTCACGAGCATGTCCGAGTTGCGCAGAAGCTGTCGCCAACTCTCTCCGTCAGCTTGACTGGGCGTCGACCGCTTCAATACATCACGGAAGTAGTTCGCGACCCGGTTCATGTCTAGGTTGTTCACCCCCACGTCTTGCACGGCCTTGAGGTCGTATCGGACCAGCCGGGCAGCTTGGTAGAGCCTGGCTTCCTCATCTCGTGTCGCTACACGCGAGGTACTGCCTACTCGCGTGTAGGTAACCCATGCCTTTGCTCGTTTGGCCTTGTGGGGTTTGCCCGGACTGTCGGCAAGCAGCTTGATGACGCCGACCACGCTGCCATCTCTCGTCGTCATCGAAGTCCAGACCGGTATTGCCTCGGGCTGAAGATTGTTCCGGGCGATATTCATGAGCCACTCTTCCGCATCCTTCCGGTCTCTGGTTAGCCCGGAAATGCTCCCATCATCTTCCACTCCTAGAAGGATGACTCCGCCCTCTAGGTTCAACAGCGCGGAAATTTCCTTGGCGAGATCTTCCGGCCATACATCGTCCCGTTTGAACTCGACGCACGAATTCTCCCCGTTAGCGATAAGTTCGAGCAGTTCAGTTCTAGTCATCGGTCAGAATCCGTACTTTCTGCGCCGGGTCTCGAACGCCTCGCGCCCGCCTTCGAGGATTTCCTCCACGAGTTCGCGCACTATCCGGGAGTCGATCGATCCGATGTGCTCGGGCGCGACGCGCGCTTGCCCGCGGCCTGCCTCGCCAGCCGCCGTAAGCCCGAGAATCAGCTCGGCATCCCCTAGGACTGGAATGTTGGCGTTGTGTGTTGAAAAGATGAACTGTCGCCGTTGCTTCTCGTTGCGCATCCGGGGAACAATGCCCTCGGTGATGAAGCGGTTATCCAGATCGTCCTCCGGCTGGTCGACAATCAACGGGGCACTCGACTCGAGCAGAAGCAGCAGGAGTACCGCCGTCGCCTTCTGCCCGGTTGAAAGTTCTTCGAGAGGCTGCCACTCTGGCACCTCCACCATTGGCGCGGTGTTGAGACGAATCACCGTCGTTGGCTCCAACTCCAATTCCTCGATTCGCATCAACACTTCCGGCGCCCCGGCGACTAGCCGTTCCGCTTGACTTGAAGTGATCCCATATGTGGTGCGTAACGCTTCTGCCCCTGAGCGGCAGGCATCGACGAATTGTGTCAGGGAGAATTGCGGAGCATTCCGTAAGCAGTCAATGGCCTCCGACAAGCGACCTCCGATCTCTTCGCGCAGCATCCCGAAAAGTGGCTCGCGGTTTCCTGCGCCAGTAACCTCTACCTGCACGCGGTTGTGGAGCTTCTTGCTGACCTTCCTTGCAGCTTGGTCAAACGTGCGGAACTCCGCAGCCTTGATGTCTTCCCACTCAGCAAGTAGCGTCCGGCGGTGGTTCTCGTGCTCTTTTTCCAACTGACGTAGAACCACCAGGCGATCCTGTAGGGGCCTCAGTCCCTCAACCCTGCGACGGAGGCGGATAAACTCCTCTCCGTCCACACTCGATTTCTGTAACTCGCGAAGGATCCTTACGTACTCTGTCTGCACCCCCTGCTTCCGGATGTCCCAAGCAGACCGAATCTGATCGATGTCGCGATCAGCAGTTTCCAAGATTCGTGCCAAGTCGGTTGCAATGCGCTCGAATTCGTCGCCTAGGTCAGTGAGAATCTTGTTTGCTCGCGAGAGGATTTCCCTTCCCGGCAGATCCGACAGTGCCCGCTCGGACAGAAAAGCCAGATCGACCGGAAGCTCGTCTTGCAAGAGATCCAGCGACTCCCGGAACGGTGCTAGACGTTCAGGAATCGAGTCAAGCACGTGTTCCTCTCTAACGAGCAAGCTCTGTTCCTTCAGACGCTGCTCGAGGCCCACCTCTTGAAATCGTTCGAGCGTCTCCTTCAATCGCGGAAGCTCAGCCAGTTGATCTTCAATAGAACTTATCTCGGAGCGGGTGTCGCATAACGCGCGGCGGTTCTTGCCGAGATCACTACGGAGCGAGGTCTTTCTATCAGTAAGGGGCTCATCCCGCCGTACGAAACGATCTAGCAACCTGGTGAGCTTTCCGGGGCTGCGCGCAAGTTCTGAGATCTCGTGCTGACCATACGCCTCGATTCGCGGAAGAATGTCGGTGGCAGATAGATGCAGCACGTCACCGCTGGCTTCGCGCACCAATGGCGGATTGGGAATGGTCTGCTCGATACGATACTCACGAAGTCCGGGGCGGTGAACGCGGACTCGCAGCGAGATCTTCGTCCCGCTGCGCAGCACATGACGAACGATGCCTTCGTGTGTCTTTCGCGCCTGTTCGCCGATGGGTACAAGTCCAAGCACGCTGCGGATACTCTCTACAATGGTGGACTTGCCCGTGCCGCGCCCGCCTATGAGCACGTTCAGGTTAGGGTTGAGGCGTACAGTCACGCCGTCGAGGAATCCACCCTCCCAACCTAGGGAGACCAATTCCGTGTGTTCCTCCGGCTCGAATTCTCCGTGCTCAGGGTTCAGTCGAATTCTTGATCCAGGGTCCAGGAACGCTTGCCGCAGTCCGCCGATGCTAACTTCGTGCATCTTGACCCATGTCGTGGCAGACCGCTCGTCAAGCTCCTCAGGCTTGGCAACATCCCTTGCATTGACTACTGCGATTGAGAGGCGTTGTTCGAGGGAATGAGTCCGCTTGTAGTGGATGTTGCGGTTTTGCACGATCTGCCGGACCTCGTTAGGCAGATCCTCAACGGTACCGGGGATCTGTGCGGCTAGGAGGTTTGCGTCCTGCCAAGCGCGGACCCTAGATTGGCCCTGTAGGGCTCTGAATAGACCGCCGTTTGTAGTGATGTGTGCCGCAACTGAAATTCCGCCTTGGTTGGGCACGGTCTTCAAGATGTCCGCGAACGTCATGTTGGCCGAGTCGGAAGAGGGGTTGGTGTCGTGAATGCCGAATTCACCGAGATACCGCTCAAGCTGCTGAAGTACACTATTCGGCGGATAAATGCAAAGGACGTGAACACCTTCGAGCGAGGACAGTTCAAACCCAGGAAAGATATGTACTCGGCGGTTGCTGGCAGCGGACCTGAACGCTTGGACAGCGCTGACGCTATTGTGGTCGGTAATGGCAAGCACCTCGATTCCAAGTCTGTCAGCCGTGTCGACAATCGCCTGTGCGTAGCCCGTCGCATCTCCGGCGGATTGCTCTCCCCGGTAGGTCTTGCCGTAGTGATGTGGGTTCACTTGAAGGGCGCACTTGTAGAAACGTGCCCCAGTTGGGGGACTGCTATCTAGAGTGGGCTCCCCTGTCAAAGTCACTAGTGTTGTACTCCCGGGTCCATCGGCGGAATCTCTTCGCTGCGGTGTCTTGCCCGATCAGACTCATCGACCATGTATCGAATCTCTTGGGCGCACATCTCAGGTCTCGCTTCGAGCATAGGGTCCGGCACAATTCGTAGTCGGAACCATTCTGCTCTGCCAATTGGTTGCTGTCGCAAAGCCAGCGTCGGTTGCTAAGCCGATCCAGCTTGCCAAGCCTGAAACTAGCGAGGAGAGTGGCTTCAGCCCCAGCATGTTCATCGGCCTCGGCATCTCGATCGACGCGATTGCTCTCTCTGGGCCGAAATTCGGTTGATTACACTGCTCTCTGGCAAGCTTAGGGTGGGCTTCGCTACTCCTCTGAGCTACCAACTGAGCGTATTATATCGGCACTGGCCATCTCCGTCATTCGATTTGCGGGTTTGGCAGGCAAATTCAATGTTTGGGACGAACAGCATTTCGGGGTAGGTGCGAGGCGCGGGAGACCCGTGCAGGACGACAAGCAGCCAAGCTGAGAGGCTCTGCGAGAGCGCGGCGGCGGTTCTCTGGGGCCGCTGCAGACCTCACGGCACAGCCCGGCGGGCGAGCTGGCGCAGCTCCGCCGAGCGAGCGCCAAGCCCACAGCACTGTGGCCGGTGGTGGTCAGCCGAGCAGGAGTTCGACGGCCGAGTCCGGCCGCAAGCGCAATGGGTTCATGCGCCGCTTGATGCCCTGGATCTTCACCAGCCGCAGGATCGAGATCGCTACGTTGGCGAAGGTCGCCCACAGGCGCGGCAGCGCACCCAGTGCACACGGTTCTCGCTGCCCCAGTAGGCCCGCTTGAGCTGCTTGCTCCAATCCTCATTCTTCTCTACCGTGCAACGGCGCGCATAAGGTTGAGCACCATGCGGCAATCGCTCAGAGCCCGATGATCTTGGCTTGCTGGAACACTCTCGTGGCGGCAGGCGTCTTCGAGCTTGTGCCAGCGGTAGTCTCCGTAACGTCCCGGAACCTTGCGGTGCGCGGCATACTCCAGCATCGAGCATCGGAGGTCAACCCCGCGACCCTCGGCGATTGACAGGATCGGCTCTAGGTCATAGAGATCACAGGTCTGCGCGATGATCCTCTCGTCGTATTCGAGTTTGTACGCATAGATAACGCTTGCTGCCTGAACCACGCTCTTCACTGCTTCGTAGTGCTGTGTCCAAGGCAAGGCTCCGTTTCGTGCAAGCAGATCTCGCGTCAGGCCATGTACGCGTGACGCACCGAGCGGGATTTCCCCTTGTGGCATTACCAGCTTGTCGTAGACGGTTGCTCCCGTAGTGTCCATGATGGCAATCTCAACTAGCTCGGAGTCATACTCGAACCCCGTGGTTTCGGTGTCGAGGATCAGCACATCCTTTCGGTCCAGCAGCGGTTCCCAAGCTCTGGCCGTGCTCGACTTCATCAATCTACCTATGAGTCCCATTGCTATACGCCATCCTAGCGCTTGGCGGGCATTACCCTGCGAACCTTGACCGGCTGCACCAGCGCTTTCATCGCATCCCCTAAGGCTCCCTTGAACCGCAGATCTTCGCGCAGTCCGGCGCAGCTCGGCCGGAAGCTGCGGTCGGGCACCTCGACGGTGTGCGGTGTCCTCTGCTTCAGACGCATTTGGCTTGCCACCAGTAATGGACTCGCTAACGCTGGATCGACCTGCCGGGCTAGTCCCTGAATTTCTAGTAGCGGCCCAAGTAGCCGCTCTTGCGAACGACCGCGTAGCCGTTCAGGGCCTGATGAGCTAGCCAGATCCTGTATTCGGCGGCAAGTGGTTGCCGTCCGCAACCAGGCCCTAGCCTCGCCCCCCGCGTTGCGGTGGCAACCCATCACGGATGATGCGCTGCATAGCTTCCGCAATGTGTGCTCTAGTGATGCACTCCGGAATCGTGATCCTCTCTAACAATTCTTGAACTTCGTGGGGTGTTTGCGCTGTATCTTGAGTGATACCCCTTGCGGTTTTGATCGCAGGGCGCGGGGCCTCTTCGGAGGCCCTTGCTTTTTTGGGGCGCAGCGATGCGTACGTTCGTATACGTTCACGGGTTCAATCTCTGATACGGTGCCCTCAGAGGAACCTCATGGAAGGGGCTGGCCCTAGTCGCTCTGTTCAAGACCGCGCTAACCGCATGCCCGCCCCGGCAACGCGATGGCTGCGTCACCGTACAGGGCGACGCAGCACGGTCTTTAGCTTCTCCGGCGCGGTGCGGCGCGGATCCGACAAATACACATCGTGGTGCTTGCCAGCTAGCTCCAGTCCGTTCGATTCCGCGAGTGCCTGCATCGTGGAGATAGCCCCTCCCATAGCGTCGTATGGGCCGACGTATAGGCACTGCACGGCTCGCCCCTCCTCCAGCGGCTCCGTCCTCATGCTCCGGTGAGAGGCAGTTGCCTTCCCCTTCTTATCCAGTGCGGCCAAGGCATCGGCGATGTCTTCCTCGAAGACGTGATCAGGCTGGATGAGCATCAGCGTCCACTGCCACTCATCACGGCGATTCTCGTCGAACGCAGACTCCTCATCCGCCCACCAAAGAGCTTCGAGTGGCGGCACCACGAAGTCGGCCCGGTCAGCTGCCTTGAGTCGAAACTTGGTCGTGTACGCGGTCGAATACAAGGCGCCGATAGCGTCTTGAAACGCCGTGCCATCTGGCGACCCCTTGCCATCGATCATCAGGTACCGAAACTTCGGCACTTCGACCAAGTGTGGCTCGCGCTTCGATGCGAACAGATGTTTGTACTGTTTCTTGATGTCAATCTTGGCTGCCATCGTTCCCTCTTGTCTTTCTGCCTACCGGCTTCCGTGCGATACATCCTGCGCTGCTGCTCGCAATCTGGGCACCAGCGGCCCGCACCGGTGAGCCCGCAAGTCCAGCTGGGGGTCGTGTCCGGGTCGCTGAGCAGGTGTCATGATGGGGTGACCGCTGCTGGGACTCCACGCGAAGCTCCTCTGCTGATGGTTGCAGCGGTGACGAGACCAACGACCGAAACGACCCCGAGCAGCAGGTAGAAGTACTGGTAGCCGGTGACGCCTGGATAGTTATCCAGCAAGCGGCCCGCGATCGGCCCGACAAAAATGTCGGGCGTATAACCGATCAGCGAGATCAGGCCGACGGCAGCGCCAGTCACCGTGTGCGGCACGCGGGTTTGCTCGAGCAGGGCGAAGTAAAGGCCCCGTAACGCGTAGACGCCAAAATAGGTGATCACCAGATTCGCATATACGATCGCTAGGACCGTCGGGCTTGCGTCGAGCAGATCCAGAATCCCCCAGCAAACCGCCAATGCTCCGAACGAGATCCAGACCATGCGGGCGATACCGATCCGATCCCCCAGCAGTCCGCCGCCCAGCGCCGCTACCAGGCGGATGTAGCTAGCGGTCGCGGTAAAGCCGGCGGCATCGGCCTCGTTCATGCCAAGGACGTCGTAGGCGTACCCGGAATAGTAGTCAATTCCCTTGTAGCCGACGTAGGCGCAGGTCACGATTACCGCGATCAGCCAGACTACGCGCATTCGAATCACGGCGCGGATCGCTGGCCAGCTGTTCCGGCCGTGCTCAAGTTCAGCGGGCGAAGAATCGGGGATGCACAACCAAGCGATGATGCCCGCTGCCAGAGTGACCAGCGTGTACTGGAGGATGACAGTTTGCAGTGCGGCCGTTCTCGTTG
>MKWU01002165.1_pt1 | contig 30520 bp, 28 predicted proteins | sample 809101 | NCBI WGS metagenome assembly MKWU01 (sample SAMN05860141, study PRJNA318959) | sponge metagenome | host: Aplysina aerophoba | place: Slovenia: Piran, Adriatic Sea, Gulf of Piran | collected 2013-05-07
CGACGATCCGCTTCACCGCGTCCTCGACGGCGGCCTCCAGCGCCTCGGCCGCCGGCCGCGCCCGTCCGTCCGCCGCCGCCAGTGCGTCCATCTTGCGGCGGATATCCGCGATGCCGGTCCGGATCTCCTCCAGCACCGCCGGATCGCTCGCCGGGCCCGCCCCGGGCAGGGGGCCCAGCACATCGGGCGGGCGGGTCCGCCTGCCGCTCTCGTCGCCGGTCATGGTGGCCGTCTCCTTGCGCCGCTGCCGCGAATGCGCCGCCGCCGGAGCGCGGCGTCACAGAAGATCGTACTGCCCCGAACCCTCGTCCCCGTCGCGCTCCCCGGCGGTCGGCGCCTCCCGCCGCACCGCCGCCGACGGCGCGATCCTGGCCGCGACCTCGCGGGCGCGCTCGTCGCCGAGCACCGCCCCGAGCGCCGCCCGGAGCTCGTCCAGCCGCCCCGATCCCGCCATCTCCGAGACCCAGGCGTTGAAGCGGATCGCGACGTGCTCCTGCATGCGGGCGACCAGGGGGCCCGCGTCCGCCCCCTCCAGCATCCGCGTCCGGATCTCCCGCACCGCCGCCAGCAGCTCGCGCTGCTCGTCCCGGGCGAGCGCCAGCGCCGGGCCTTCCGGTTCCCCGCCGGTCTCCCGTGCCGCATCCCGCTCCACCAGCCACATCACGTAGCGCGCGATCGACAGGTCGCGCCGCTTCGCGTTGCGCTGCACGACCTCCCATTCCGGGTCGCGCGCCGAGATCGAGATATGCTTGCCGAACTTCGCCTTGCGCCGCCGCCGCGGCCGTTTCATCGCCTGCCCGCCTCGCCCAGAACCGCGATCGCCGCCAGAAGGCTCAGGCCGCCGGTCTCCGGCAGCCCGACCATCAGCGCCCGCACGAACGCCCGCAGCTCGGCCGCCGCGTCGCGCAGCTCCGTCTGCTCCTCCGCCGTCAGCACCAGCTCGTGGCGCTCCGGGTCGTCGGCATGCGCCAGGTCGAGCACGTAGCCCGAGTTCGTCTTCCCCGCCGCCAGGGCGCGCGCGCGGATCAGCGCCTGCTCGTCCGGCTTGCAGTGCAGGCTCCGCGCCCGCCGCCCGGGGCGCTCCTCCTCCGTCACGACCCCGCCTCCGGGTCGCCGAGCGCCTTCCAGCGGTTCGCCGCGCCCGCGTCGGTCAGGCGCTCCAGCATGCCCTCCCGCCCGATCCACTCGTCCACCGCGTCGCAGGCATCCTCCCAGGTCCCGCCCAGCCCCGCCTCGCGCAGCCGCCGCTCCTCCAGAGCCGACTGCACCAGCAGCTCGCGCACCGCGCGGCGCAGCACCTCCGCCGGCAACGGCTCCGCCATCAGCGCGCGGTGGACCACGAAGCGCGAGCGGTCCATGCCGGCGGCAGCTGCCGCGCGGCCGATGCGCTCCCACTCCTCATCCGTCGCCATCACCGCACGCTGGCGCCGCTCGCCGTCACCGCTCATCGCAGCCCGCTGTCCTGTAAGACCGCTTCCGGTAGAAACATACGGGATTCCGTGTTACTGAAAAGCCGTCTATCTATCCTACGAACTTCCTCATCGTTTCAATCCCGTATGCCATTCGCATGTCGCTTGTAAATTCCTGCTCACAGCCCAATCATGATGCCTTGTTTCCACGCCCGTCCACAAGAGCAACATCCCCCAATGCAACTGTAATTCTCCATACGTACTCGTCGTAGGTCTCCCGTGCACGACCTTGGTGCGCCCTTGACACCCACCTAACCATCTGTATATACTGTCTAATACTGGGAGATCGGACGACCCTTGACAAGCCACTGATGCCACCCGCTGGTTCTTTGTCGTGTCACACCTCCCCCGCGTCGATGCCAGATCCGTCGAGCTGCCGCTTGAGCGACGCCCTGAGCCGGGCGAGCCCGTCCTCGTCGGCTGCCTCGCAGCGCGCCACCAGGGCGTCCTCGGTGTTCGACGCCCGCAGCAGCCACCACCCGTCGCCGGTGCGCACCCGGACCCCGTCGACCTCGCTCATCTCGGCCCCCTCGCGGCGGAGCTGGCGGCGGATGTCCTCGACGACGGCGAATTTGCGCGCATCCGGGCAGCGGAAGCGAAGCTCCGGCGTGGCGACGGTCGCCGGCAGGCGGTCGCGGATTTCGGCCAGGGTCTCGTCCGAACGTGAAAGGATGCCGAGCAGCCTGACCGCGGCATAGAGCGCGTCGTCGTAGCCGAAATAGCCGTCGGCGATGAAGATGTGGCCGCTCATCTCGCCCGCCAGTGCCGCGCCGGTCTCGGCCATCTTGTCCTTGATCAGCGAATGCCCGGTGCGCCACATCAGCGGCACCCCGCCGAGACGGGCCACCTCGTCGAACAGGGTCTGGCTCGCCTTCACGTCGGCGATCACGGTCGCGCCGGGAAGCCGGCCGAGGATGTCGCGCGCCAGCAGCATCAGGATCTGGTCGCCCCACAGGATGCGGCCCTCCCCGTCGACGACGCCCAGCCGGTCGCCGTCGCCGTCGAAGGCGATGCCGAGCTCGCAGCCCTCCGCGGCGACGCTGCGGACCAGCTGGCGCAGATTGTCCGCCACGGCGGGGTCGGGGTGATGCGCGGGGAAGGTCCCGTCGATCTCCGCGTTGAGCAGCACATGGGTGCCGGGCAGCCGGTCGCACAGCATCCGCATCGCTTCGCCGGCCGCGCCGTTGCCGGCATCCCAGGCGATCTTGAGCGGCCGTGCTCCGTCGAAATCCGCGGCGATCCGGTCGATGTAAGGTTCGAGCGCCGGCCGGTCCTCGCCGGTCCCCGCGCCCGAGGCGAACGCGCCCTCGGCGGCGATACGGCCGAGGCGCTGGATGTCCTCGCCATGGAACGCCCCGGATGCGGTCAGCAGCTTGAAGCCGTTATAGTCCGGCGGGTTGTGCGAGCCCGACACCATGACGCCGGCATCCGCACCGAACCATTCCACCGCGAAATAGAGCATCGGCGTGGGGCCGAGCCCGACCCGGATTACCGTGCTGCCGGCGCTCGTCAGCCCGTCGACCAGGGCGGCTTCGAGCGCCGGGGAATGCAGCCGTCCGTCATAGCCGACACAGACGGTCCGGCCGCCGCCCTCGCGCACCACGGTGGCGAAGGCGCGGCCGATCGCCGCCGCATCCGCTTCCGACAGGGTCTCGCCGACGATGCCGCGGATGTCGTAGGCGCGGAGGATCGTCGGGTCGAGCGCCCGCGCCGCGCCGCTACCCCGGGCGCTCATGCGGCGCCTTCGATCGCCCTGCGCCCGACGCTCAGATAGTCGAAGGCGGCGCCCTCCATGTCGTCGAGCCGGTAGATGTTGCGCATGTCGACCATCGCCGGGGTCTTCATCAGGCGCCCGATGCGCTCGATGTCGAGGGCGCGGAACTCGTTCCATTCGGTGACGATGGCGAGGCAGTCCGCGTCCTCCATGGCGGCATAGGCGTCATCGCACCAGGCGATGTCCTCGAACAGGCTCTTCGCCGCGCCCATCCCCTGGGGGTCGAAGGCGCGGATCTCCGCGCCGCGCTCCCCGAGCCCGGACAGGATGGCGAGGCTCGGGCTCTCGCGGATGTCGTCGGTGTTGGGCTTGAAGGTCACCCCGAGCACCGCGACGCGCTTGCCCGCGACCGAGCCGCCGCAGGCGGCCTCGATCTTGCCGATCATGCGCTCGGCCCGGCTCTCATTGGCGGCGATCACCGCCTCGACGATCCGCACCGGCGCGCCGGCCCGCCTGGCGACGGACACCAGGGCGCGCGTGTCCTTCGGCAGGCAGGACCCGCCGTAACCCGGCCCGGCATGGAGGAACTTGGAACCGATGCGCCCGTCGAGCCCGATCCCGCGGGCCACATCCTGCACGTCCGCGCCCACCTTCTCGCACAGATCTGCGATCTCGTTGATGAAGGTGATCTTGGTCGCGAGAAACGCATTGGCGGCGTATTTGACCATCTCCGCCGTCTCGAGCGCGGTCAGCACGACCGGGGTCTCGAGCAGGTAGAGCGGTCGATAGACCGCCTCAAGCACCCGCGCTGCGCGCGCGCTCTCGACCCCGATCACCACGCGGTCGGGGCGCATGAAATCGCCGATCGCCGAGCCCTCGCGCAGGAACTCGGGGTTGGAGGCGATGTCGAAGCTGCCGGGCGCGCAGTGCTGCGCGATCAGGCTTGCGATCTCGCGCCCGGTGCCGACCGGCACCGTCGACTTCATCACCACGACGGTGTAGCCGCCGTCGAGACAGCGGGCGACATCCGTGGCGGCCTGGCGGACATTGGCGAGATCGGCCTGGCCGTCGCCGTGGCGGCCGGGGGTCCCGACGGCGATGAACACCGCGTCGCAGCCGGCGACGGCCTGCCCGGTTTCGGCGGTGAAGGAAAGCCGGCCCGCCTTCACGTTCGCCTTGACCAACGCGCCCAGGCCCGGCTCGTAGATCGGCATCTCGCCGGCGCGCAGTCTCGCGATCCTCGACGGGTCCCGGTCGGCGACGACGACTTCGATGCCGAATTCCGAGAAGCAGGCGCCGGAGACGAGACCGACATAGCCCGCGCCGACCATTCCGATACGCACGGCGTTACCTCGACTGCTGAACCGCTTGCCGCCCCGTCGCCGACAGCGCGCTTGTGCCACGCGCGGCAGCGCCGCGCAACCGGCCGATCCCGGCGCGCGATCAGCTCCCGAGCAGCACCTCCTTGGCCTGGTTGATCTTGGCGGCGAGATAGGTCGAGCCGCCCTGGTCGGGATGGATCTTCAGCATGAGCCGGCGGTGGGCGTCGCGGATCTCGTCCGCATCGGCGCCGCGGCGTATGCCGAGAATCTCGTAGGCTTCGTCGACCGTCATCGGCCGCCCGTCGGACGACGATTCCGGGCCGCGGCCGGCCTGCGCTCCGCTGTCGCCGCCGCGCCATTCGGCGCCGTGCATGCGGTCGAGATAGGATTCGAGCAGCTCGGCGGACTGCGCATCGTTGACCCGGCAGTCGCGGAGCAGGGCAAGCAGCTCCTCGTGGCCGAGCTCCTCGACCAGCCGGCCGCGGAACGGACCCTCCAGCACGGTGCCCTTGAGCTCCCCGGTGTCGTGGTCGAGCGTCATGCGGAGATAGGCCGTCTCCACATCCGAGGACTGGCCGGGGGACGGCCCGCCGAAGCTCCGCACCGTCTGGGCGATGCGCCGCGCGCGGAACAGCATGGGCAGCAGCCCGGCGGCGATCATCGCCGCGTAGGCGATGCGGCCGGTCACCGTCAGGTAGGTCGCGAGCACGATCCCGACGATCCCGAAAGTCCATTTCAGGATGCGCAGCAGCACCTTCGGGTCGATGCCCTGGATCCCGCGGACCAGGAGATAGAGGCCGAGGGCGACGGCGATGACGAGGATCAGATAGGACATGACCGGGCGTCGAGGGCGTTCAGCCGATCTGCTTGGTGATCTGCAAGGCCGCCCCGCCGGTGCGCTTGCCGTAATCGCTGAGCGCGAGCCGGCCGCCGGCGGCGAAGACCGCGACCGCGCCGAGCAATTCGCGAAGCTGGCGGGCGGATGAGGAGTCGAAGCCGCAATAGGCGCCGCCCGTGAGCTTGGCGATCTGCCGGAAGGCGCGCATGGCGATCGGCTCGCCGCCCTCCTGGAACATGAAGGCGGGCATGCCGAGCACGCCGAGGCGTCCCGCATGGTGGCACAGCCGGTCCACGTCCTCCTCCATGCAGTCGCCGACGAAGACGAGCGCGTTGACCTTCTTCTTCTCGGTCTCCTTGAGGGTGTGCCTGAGGACCTTTCCGATCTGGGTCTGTCCGCCGAGGCACCGGACGGCGGTCATGCGGCGCACCAGATCGCCGGAGGAATCGACCCACGGGCTCGCCCTGCATTCGCCGAAGCCCCGGTAGAAGACGAGCTGCACCTCGAGCCCGCCCAAAACCTCGGTCTCGCGGAACATCTCGGCCTGGATGTGGCAGGCCCGGTCCCAGCTCGGCTCGCGGCTTGCCGTGGCGTCCATCGCGAAGATCAGCCGCCCCTTGCCGCCCGCGGTCTTCAGGTTGGGCGTCTGCGCCAGCCTGTCGAGGAAATTCGCAACGTCGCCGCTCTTCGATCTCGCGGCGCCGCTGCCCGGTCTGCGGGTCACATCCCTGGCCATGGCTCCTACCCGACTCCCCGGAGAAGGCTCACGCCCGCCCCCCGTTCCGCGCCGGCCCATCGCCGGCCGGCTCGATCCACACCGCGGTATCGTGGAACACCGCCCCGCCCAGCGGCGGGCCGGGATCGGCGCTCACCAGAAGGTTGATGCCGATCCCCTCCTCGAACGCATCGCCAGGCCAGATCCCCTCGACGATCGTTACGCCCTCCTGGAGCCCGTCGAAGGGCTCGGCGAAGACGGTCACGGACCCCTTGTCGTTGCCGATGCGGACCCGGTCCCCCTCGGCGACGCCGAGCCTGCGGCAGTCCCCGGGATGGATCTTGGCGCGCGGCCGGTCTTCCTGCTTCCGCCCGGTCGGGGTCTCGGTGAAGCTCGAATTGAGGAAGCCGCGCGACGGCGCGGTCACCAGGCGGAAGGGGCGGCGTTCGTCGGCCTCGTCGATGATCGCGTAGTGGTCCGGAAGCTCGGGCATCCCGGCATGGAGCGGGCCGAGCGCGGCCCAGTCCGGCGCGAAGCGGAAGCGCCCGTCGGCGGTCGGGAACCCGGCGGTGAAATGGCCCTTTTCGAAGGGCGGGCAGCAATCGATCCAGCGCTGCGCGCGCAGCGCGTCGGCGCCGCGATACCCCGAAGCCCTGAGGGTCCGGTCGATCACCTCCCAGGCGTCGATGCCGAAGCCTTCGTGCTCGGCGCCGAGGCGCCGGGCGAGCCCGCACAGCACGTCGTGATTGGAGCGCGCCTCGCCGAGCGGCTCGATGGCGCGCGGGCCGAGCTGGAGATGGGTGTGGCCGAGCGCGACATAGAGGTCGTCGTGTTCGAGGAAGGTCGTCGCCGGCAGCACGACATCCGCCATGCGCGCGGTCTCGGTCATGAACTGCTCGTGCACGCAGACGAACAGATCCTCGCGGGAAAACCCCTCCTTGACCCGCCCCAGCTCGGGCGCCACCGACATCGGGTTGGTGTTCTGGATCAGCATGGCGGTGACCGGCGGGCCGTCGCCGATATCGCCCGGATCGCCGGTCAGCACCGGGCCGATGCGCGACATGTCGAGGATCCGCGTGTCGCGGTCGAGCGCGTCGGTCCCCTCGATAAGCCGCATGTCGATGCCGAACAGCTCGCCGTTGGAATAAAGCGCGCCGCCCCCCTCATGCGCCCAGGCGCCGGTGACCGTGGGCAGGCAGGTCACGGCGTGGAAGTTGACCGCCCCGTTGCGCGACCGCGAGAAGCCGTAGCCGGCGCGGATCATCGCCCGCTTGCTGGCGCCGTAGAGCGCCGCGAAATCCTCGATCTCGGCGGCCTCGAGCCCGGTGATCCGCGCCGCCCATTCGGGCGTGCGGGCCGCGAGATGGGCCTCCAGCCGCGCCGGGTCGTCGGCGTAGCGCGCCATGTAGTCCCGGTCCGCCCAGCCGTCGCGGAACAGCACGTGCATCGTCGCGCAGGCGAGCGCGCCGTCGGTGCCCGGGCGGGGTGCGAGATGCAGATCGGCGATCTTCGCCGTCCCCGTCCGGTAGGGGTCGACCACCGCCAGCTTCGCCCCGCGCGACTTCCGCGCGACGGCGATGTGATGCATCAGATTGACCTGGGTGTGGACCGGGTTGGCGCCCCAGATCACGATCAGGTCGCTGAGCGCGACCTCGCAGCTGTCCGGCCCGTACTTGGCCCCCACCCCGGCGAGCCAGCCCGCATCGGTCAGCGCCGAACAGATCGTCCGGTGCTGGCGCGAATAGCGCATGACGTGGCGCAGGCGGTTGATGCCGTCGCGCTGCACCAGGCCCATGGTCCCCGCGTAGTAGTAGGGCCAGACGGTTTCGCCGCCGAATCTCCCGGCGCGCTCGGCGAAGCCATCGGCCACCCGGTCGAGCGCCTCGTCCCACGAGATCTCCGCGAATTGGCCCGACCCCCTGGGCCCGGTGCGGAGCAGGGGCCGGGTCAGGCGGGCCGGGTGATGCACCCGCTCGGCATAGCGGGCGACCTTGGCGCAGACCACCCCCGCCGTGTAGCGGTTGTCCTCCGCGCCGCGCACCGCGCCGATCCGGTCGGGCGCCAGGCGCTCGACGTCGAGCGCACAGGCGCTCGGGCAGTCATGCGGGCAAACCGAAAAGGCGATGTCGGGATATGCTGCGTCCAGGGGCATCTAGGTGCCGAGACCCTCGCAAATCCGCCTCGTTCCGACCGGTCCGAATATAGGCCGCCCCCGGTTTTCCGACAATGGCCGGAACCTTGCGGTCACCCGCCCTTGTGGAGCGTCCCGTCGGGCACGAAGGCATGGAACACGAAGGCGAAGGTAAGATCGTGCACCTCGTCCTTCCACTCGTCGCCGTCGCGGCGCTCGACGATCACGTTGCCGATGTCGCGTCCCTCGGCGATCGCGCCCGAATCCAGGGCGGAGTTCTGCCCCGGCACCCAGCGCAGGCGGAGATCGCCGGCGGTCAGCTCCTTGCGTTCGCGGAGCAGATCGAGCGGCCAGGCCTCCATGCCCACCTTGACCACATAGGCCATCGGCGCGATGCCCTCGGGCAGGTCGCCGCGATAGAGGAAGGGGCGCGCGGCGCTGTCATAGCCGGTATAGGGGTTCATGCCGTAGGGCCGCATGGCGGCGCTGTTGGGCACCAGGACCCGCCCGTCCGCGTGGCGCTGCTTGAACAGGGCGAAGGACTCGACCCGGGCCGGCAGGATCTTGAGCATCTTGCCGTTCAGCTCGCCGACGATCCCGGTGCCGGTGAATTGCTGCCACCAGCTCTCGGTCTGGCGGTCGTACATCACGAGGTCGCTTCTGCGCAGCTTGCCGGTGGTGCCGAAATCGAGCACCCGCCCGTCGAGGCGGCGGTCGAACACGATCGCCGAGTTGCAGAGCGGGCAATAGGTCACCGAGACCGGCGTGCCGCCCACCGTGTCGTTGACGATCTCGTGCCAGATCAGCACCCGCAGCGGGTAGGCGCGCGCGTCGTCGCCGATCTTGACGGTGATCACCGGCTCGGTACCGGCGAGGTCCGTCGCCTCGGCGAGGGGAACGAATTTCGGATCGTCGATCGAGGGGATGCCGTCCTTCGGCGGGCCGCCCGACATGATCTCCTCGAACGGCACCGAGTGCATGGAGAAGTCGGTCTTCGGCCAGGCCGGCTGCCAGGAGGCCGGATTTGCGGCGGCGGTGGCGGCAACGAGGAGGAACGCGAGCGCGCTCCCCACCCCGAGCGCGCGGGCGGCTGTCTTCGGCGGAATCGACATGGCCTCAAATCCTCCCAAAAGAATCGTTCGCCTTTACTTTGGGCGGCGGGCGGCAACCGCAAGCGAGCCGATCCTCACAATTCCGTGAGCATACCCTATCGGCGCGGCCGCGCGGGGGCTATAGGATCGCCGCCGTGTCCAGCCCCTCCCTCCTCGCGCGGATCGACGGCGCGCTGCCCGGACGGACGGGCGCCTTCGCGATCCTGCTCTTCGTCGCGCTGTGCTGGGCGGGGACCATCATCGCCGGGCGGGCGGCGACCCCCGAGGTGCCGCCGCTCACGATCAATTTCTGGCGCTGGACGGTCGCCCTGCTTGCGATCCTCCCCTTCACCGGGCGGGCGCTGATCGCCAAGCGGTCGGCGATCCGGGCGCATTGGCGCGGCCTGCTGCTGCTGGGTTGCCTCAACATGACCGCCTTCGGCGGGCTGTTCTTCCTCGGGCTGGAGCACACCCAGGCGATCAACGGCTCGATCCTGCTGGCCACGATGACGATCAACATCGTCCTGGTCTCGTGGCTGTTCTTCGGCGTCGGCATCTCGCGGCTGCAGATCGGCGGCGTGGCGATCGGCTTCCTCGGGATCCTGACGATCATCGTGCGCGGCGAGCCTGCGGTCCTGCTGACGCTGTCGGTGGGGATCGGCGACCCGCTATTGTGGGCGAGCACGCTCTGCTACGCCTTCTACTCGACCAGCCTCGGGCGCGCGCCGGCGGCGTTGAGCCCGGCCGAGCTGATGGCGGTGCTCTGCGCGGTCGGCGCTATCACCGGCCTGCCGCTGTTCCTGCTCGAAGCCGTCGTGCTGGGACGGGTGGCGGACTGGACCCCGGGCGCGATGGCGGCGGTCGGCTTCATCGCGCTGTTCCCGTCGCTGATCGCCCAGATCCTCTGGGTCGCCAGCGTCGCCCGGGTGGGCGCCAACACGGCGGGCTACTTCATCTACACCGTGCCGGTGTTCGGGACGGCGATGGCGATCGTCTTCCTCGGCGAGGAGCTCCGCTGGTACCACGCGGCCGGGATCGTGCTGGTCTTCGCCGGGGTCTATGCGGCGACGTCGCGCGCCGGACGCGCTCAGACCGGCTGAGCCTCGCCGGTCGCGGCGGACCGGACGATCGCCTCCAGCACGGAGGTCGCGTGGCCGATCTGGCCGGGCGGTATGGGGAACGCCGCGCCGCCCGAAGCGGCGGCCGCGAACGCCTCCAGGCACTCCCGAATCGTCCGGTAGCCGGGGTAGTCGTAGCCGTCCCAGCGGCGGTCCTCGCGGCCGCCATCGACGAACTCCGCCTCCAGCCGGTCGAGCGCGTGGATCTGGACCCAGCCGCCGGTGCCGATGACGCGAAGCTGGTAGAGATGGGCGGTCGCGGCGACGGTGCCGAGATAGCCGGTGCAGCCGGAATCGAAGTCGATCAGCACGGAGGTCGCGTCGTCGACCCCGAAGGGAAGCGCGATCCGCTTGCTCCGGGTCCGCACCGACGTCACCGGGCCGGCGAGACCGACGAAGGCGTCGACCACGTGTATGCCGAGCGAGGTCATCCCGCCCGCCGGGCTCTCCGCCTGGTCGGCGCGCCAGGTCTCCGCCGCACGCCTGAGATCGGCCGAGAAATTGCCTTCGAGGTGGAGGATGTCGCCCAGCCGGCCCTCGTCGAGGATGGCGCGGAGCGCGCGGAAGTTGGGCGCGAAGCGCCGGTTGTGGCCGATCGCCAGCGTGACTCCGGCGCTCTCCGCCGCCTCGATCGCCGCCGCCGCGTCGGCCGCGGTCAGGGTCAGCGGCTTCTCGCAGAAGACGTGCTTGCCGGCCTCGGCAGCGGCGACGATCTGCCGGCGGTGCAGCGAGTGCGGCGTCGCCAGAACCACCGCATCGACCGCCGGGTCGGCGAGCGCGGCATCGTAATCCGCCCCGAGCGCGAGCCCCCTGGCCGACGCGTAGTCCTCGACCTTCGCGGGCGTCCGGGTGACCGCGCGCGTGAAGCGGATCGCGTCGGAGCCCTCGCCGAGCGAGTCGACCAGCGTCTGGCCCCAGCGGCCGAGGCCGACGATGGCGGCGTCGATCACGCTCAGGCGTCCGTCTTCTCGCGCGGTACCAGCATGTCGTACCACGGCTTGTTGTCGCGCGTCCGCGTGTCGTCGACATGCAGCGCCTTGACCTCGGTGTACTCGTTCAGCCCCTCCTCGCCGAACTCGCGGCCGATCCCCGACTGCTTGTAGCCGCCGAACGGCATGCGCTCGCTGAGCAGGTGCCAGTCGTTGATCCACACGGTGCCGGTGCGCATCCTGGCGGCGATCTCGCGTGCGTGGTCGAGGTCCTCGCTCCACACGCCGCCGCCGAGGCCGAAGATCGAGTCGTTGGCGATCGAGACCGCCTCGTCCTCGCTGTCGTATTTGAGCACGCACAGCACCGGGCCGAAGATCTCCTCCTGGGCGATCCGCATGTCGTTGGTGACGTCGGTGAAAACCGTGGGCTCGATGAAATACCCCTTGCCGAGCGGGCCTTCGGTCGCCCGCGCCCCGCCGCAGGCGAGCGTCGCCCCCTCCTTCTTGCCGAGCTCGATATAGTCGAGCACGGTCTCCATGTGGCGCTCCGACACCACCGGCCCGAGCCTGGTCGCCCGGTCGAGCGGATCGCCCATCGGCAGCGCTTCCAGCTTGGCCACCATCCGGCCGACGAAATCGTCGTGCTGGTCCCTTGGCAGCAACAGCCGGGTGCCGGACTCGCAGACCTGGCCCTGGTGGTAGAACGAGGCGAAGATCGAGCCGTCGACGGCGACGTCCCAGTTGGCGTCGTGCAGCACGATGCCGGCCGACTTGCCGCCGCATTCGAGCGTGACCTTCTTCAGCGTGCCGGACGCCTTGGCCATGATGTCGCGGCCGACCTCGGTCGAGCCGGTGAACGCCACCTTGTCGACCAGCGCGCTCGTGGTCATCGTCTCGCCGATGGACCCGCCGGGGCCGGCGATGATGTTGACCACGCCGGGCGGAAAGCCGACTTCGTCGACGATGCGGGCGAGTTCCAGCGCGTTGAGCGGCGTGTCGCTGGCCGGCTTGAGCACGATGGTGTTGCCGGTGGCGAGCGCCGGGCCGAGCTTCCACACCGCCATCAGCAGGGGAAAGTTCCACGGGATGATCGAGGCGCAGACGCCGATCGGCTCGCGGATCGTGTAGTTGAAGGACCGCCCCGGCCGGGACATGCCCTCGATCTCGCGGGCCTCGGCGTTGTAGCGCTTGGCCATCTCGCCGAACCAGGCCATCTGGCGCTGGGCGAGATAGGCATCGGCGCCGCATTTGGCGATGGTGCCGCCGGAATCGCGCGCTTCGTTCGCCGCCAGCTCCTTCTGGCGCTCCTTCATCCGGGCGGCGAGCGCGCCGATCGGCGCCGAGCGCTCCTCGCCGCTCATGCCCGGCCACGGCCCCTCGTCGAAGGCCTTGCGCGCGGCCAGAATCGCCTTCTCCGCATCGCCCGGGCTGGCGACCGGGATGTCGGCGATCGCCTCGCCGTTGAACGGGTTGATGCTGGGCTTGGTCCTGCCGCCCTCGGCGTCGACGAAGGCGCCGTCGATATAGAGTTGATAGGTCTCCATCGTCCCCGTTCTCCCTTGCAATGCGGCCCCGCCGGGCGGGCGGAGATATAGCGGGCGCACAATGGCCGGTCCATAGCACCGCCTTGCCCCGCCGCTATAATGCCGGCCTTCGCATGACTGGCTGGAGGCGGGCGTGACGACCGAGAACGGCGGCTACGAGACCATCAGGACCGAGCGGCGCGACGGCGCGCTCGAGGTCACGCTCGACCGGCCGGAGGTGATGAACGCGATCAACGAGAAGATGGCCGACGAGATCATGGACGCGCTGGCGGCCGTCGAGCTCGACCGGGAAATCCTCGCCGTCATCCTCCAGGGCGACGAGCGCGCGTTCTGCTCCGGCGCCGATCTGAGCGGGTTCAAGGACGAGATCCACGAGCGCTACGACAACTACCGCGCGCGCTACAACGTGCGCCGCAACCGGGTGCTCTACAAGGTCATGCAGGCCTATACCAAGCCGGTGATTTCGGCGGTCGAGGGCTACTGCCTCGGCGGCGGGTTCGAGCTCGCCATGTTCGGCGACATGATCGTCGCCGGCGAGGACGCCCAGTTCGGTCTGCCGGAATCCCGCCACGGCCTGATCCCGGGCGCCGGCGGCACCCAGAACCTGCCCCGCATGATCGGCGCCGCGCTCGCCAAGGAGCTGATCTGGACGGCGCGCCGGATCGGCGCCGAGGAAGCCAGATCCTACCGCATCGTCAACCACGTCACGCCGAAGGGCGAGGCGCTCGCCAAGGCGCGCGAGATCGTCCAGGCGATGGCGAAGAACGGCCCGCTCGCGATCATGATGACCAAGCAGGCGATCGACCGCGGCATGGACCTGCCGCTGATGCAGGGCTTCATGCAGGAGGCCGACCTCGCCTACATGCTCGCCTGGTCGGAGGACCGCGCCGAGGGGCTGAAAGCCTTCGCCGAACGCCGCCGCCCCACCTTCAAGGGGCAGTAGCGCCCGCCCCGCCCGCCCTCTAAAACCACGCCGAAGCCCGCACCGGCAGGCGGTCGGGCACGCGTTTCCCGGAGTCCGGCCGATGCCCGATCAATCCTACCGCACCTTCCTCGCCAACCTGCAGCAGCAGGGCGAGATGATCCACTTCACCAAGGAAGTCGACCCGCTCGCCAACATGTCGGCGGTCGAGTGGAAGACCTATAACGATCTCGGCAAGTCGAGCCTGTTCACCAACATCAAGGGCCATGAGGGCTGGCAGGCCTGCAGCCAGATACTCGCCGACCGCAAGAAATGGTCGATCGGGCTCGGCATCCCCGAGGACGAGATGCTGGAGACCATGTCGCTCCGGCTGCGCGAGCCGATCCCGACCGAGAACGTCGATGCCGACCGCGCGCCGGTCAAGGAGGTGATCCTCAGGGGCGCCGACGCCGATTTGCACGACATCCCGTCGATGCTGGTCTCGGAGAAGGACGGCGGGCGCTTCCTGGCTTCGGGCATGGCGATCATCAAGGACCCCGAGACCGGGATCCGCAACATGTCGATCCACCGCCAGCAGATCATGGGGAGCGACAAGACCGGGTTCCTGATGCTGCACCGCCAGGCGCGGCGGATCTACGACATGTACTCGGCGCGCAACGAGCCGACCCCGGTGGCGATGGTGTTCGGCGTGCACCCGGCGATATTCTTCGGATCGGCCTACACGACGCGGTTCGGGGTGGACGAGCTCGAACTCTCCGGCGGGCTCATGGGCGAGGCGGTCCGCATGGTCAAGTGCGAGACCATCGACGTGGAGGTCCCGGCCGAGGCCGAGCTGGTCATCGAGGGCGAGGTGCTGCCCAACCATCTCGAGCCCGAGGGTCCGTTCGGCGAGGTGCCCGGCACCTACGCCATGCAGGGCCATTCCGAGGTCTTCAGGGTCAAGGCGATCACCCGGCGCAAGGACCCGATCTTCTACGCCATCCATTGCGGCTTCCCGGTCACCGACACCCAGCAGACCACCGCGCTCGGCATCGAGATCGCGACCCGCGAGCATCTGCGCAATGTCGAGGGCGGGCTCGATCTGCGCGACATCCGCTGCGTCACCGCGGCCGGGCTGATGATGCTGGTGCTCAAGATCCGCCCCCGGGTGGAGGGCCAGGCCAAGACCGCGCTGATGGCGGCGCTGTCGGGCCCCTATCTCCACCCCAAGGTGGCGATCGCCGTCGACGAGGACATCGACGCCGCCGATTTGCGCCAGGTGATGTGGTCGATGACCACTCGGGTGCATGCCGAGAAGGACGTGGTCCTGATCCCCAACACCAGGGTCTTCCCGCTCGACAACATCTCGCCCATCGTCGAGGGGATGGACAGCCTGCACCGGATCGGCACCAAGTGGATGATCGACGCCACCATGCCGGCGCCGACCCAGGAAGGGGCGCGCGCCCGCTTCGAGCGCGCGATCCCGAAGAACTTCGACAGCGTGGAGCTGGACGACTTCCTGCCCTGAATCGGGGCGCGCGGAAGTTCAGGCGGCGACGCCGGGGGGCAGGATCCCGGCCTCGTTCAGCACGTGCTCGCGGTAGATCTCGGTGATCGACGCCCAGCGCAGCCGGACCGCCTCCTCGCACACCTCGAGCGTGCGCGCCTCCAGATCGGGGGTGACGTATTTCTCGCACAGCGCCATCTGGCGGTTCGAGTGCTCGAGATCGGCCTCGGCGTGTTCCACGAAGAAGGCGATCTCCCTGGCGTCCGCGTCGTAGCCGTAATGCCGGGCGAAGGAGGGGATGGTGATCTCGGTGTTGAGCGCGACCTGCTGGCCCTCCTGGGTCGACTGCATGGCGAGCGCGACGCCGATCGGCTCGTCGCGCAGGCAGTGGACGTAGTGCAGGGTGCGCGCCCACCAGGCGGGACCCATCTTGAGCGTCCTGACCTCTTCGGTGGCGAGCCCGGCCGCGTTGCAGAAGTCGAAGATCATCTCGGTGTGGTCGTGCGGCTGCTTGTCCTCGCCGGGCGAGGCGATCAGCCCCTCTTCCTCGGCCAGGTTCTCGACCAGCGACTGGACGACGTCCTTGGGCGCGCGGTAGAGCAGCAGGCCGAAGGAGGGCAGCGCCTGTTCGACGAACTTGTAGTGGTTCGCCATGTAGATCCCGAGCGCCCTGAGCGGCAGCGACCCGTCGGTCATCGCCTGGAAGAACGGGTGCTTCTTGGTGTGCCAGGTCTCCCGGAGGGCGACGACCTTCGCGCCGATCCCGGTGGTGGTGCCGTCCATGTCTCTCCCTCCGCGTTGGGGCGCGCGGATGCTACACGCCGCCGCTGCGCCCGGCAATCCGTGGGCCGTCAGCTCATCATCCGCTTTCTCACCCCGCGGCGGGCGAATTCGAGCAGCACCGCGGACACCGCCAGGATGTAGCCCACGTCCCACAGCGCGACCCAGCCCCATTCTCCCAGGAAGGCCGAGCGGGCGAGCCGCACCGGGTGGAGAAGGGGCAGCGCCTCGGCCACGATCAGCCACGCCCCGGGCAGGCGCTCGCGGATCGGGAAGAAGACGTCGGAGAACAGGAAGAGCGGCGTGAGGAACAGGGTGAAGTAGAAGCTGAACAGGTCGATGAAGGGGATGCGCATGGTGAAGGCGAGGCCGATCGCGGCGAACAGCAGGCCCGCGAGCGGGATCACCACCAGCGCCGCCAGCCCGCCGGGAAACGGCACCAGCCCGAACAGCGCGGCCACGATGAAGAACCCGCCACCGTAGAACAGCGAGCGGGTCATCGACCACAGCAGCTCGCCGATCAGGATGTCGTCCGGCCCCACCGGGGTGGTCAGCATCCCGTCATAGGCCTTCTCGAAATGGATGCGGACATAGACGTTGTAGGTCACCTCGAAGCTCGCGCCATGCATCGCCGCGACCGCCAGCAACCCGGGCGTCAGGAACTCGATATAGCGCATCCCGCCGATCTCGGAGATATAGGCGCCGACGCCGATGCCGATCGCCGTCAGGTAGAACACCGGCTCGAAGAAATTGGGCAGGATGTTGAACTTCCAGGTGCGCCGATAAAGCGTCGCGTTGCGGCGCCAGACCGACCAGGCGTGACGGGGGGAGACGTCCAACTCAGCCCTCCTCGTCGAGCCTTGTGCCGCTGAGCGAGAGGAACACGTCCTCGAGATTCGCCGGGCGAAGGACGAACGGCCGGCGGTCGCCGCCGTCGAGCGCGCGCAGCGCCTCCTGCAGCCACCCGGCGTCGTCGGCGAAGGCCATCAGACGGTCGCCGGTCCGGAGATGCGGAACCGCATCGTCGAGGCCGGCGAGAAAGCGCTCGCCCTCGGCCTCGTCGCAGTCGAACTCGATCGCCTCGCGCGCGAGGTGGGCGGCGATCAGCGCGGCGGGGGCGTCGTCGGCGATCGCCCGCCCCCGGGTCATGATCACCACCCGGTCGCACAGCCGCTCGGCCTCGTCCATGTAATGGGTGGTGATCAGCACCGTGGTGCCGGCCGCCCTGAGCGCCCGGATTCGCGACCACAGCCCCTGGCGGACATTGGGGTCGAGCCCGGTGGTGGGCTCGTCGAGGATCAGAAGCTCGGGCATGTTCATCAGCGAGAGCGCGACCGCCAGCCTGCGCTTGAACCCGCCGGAGAGGCGCCGGACGATCATGTCGGCGTGGGCGCCGAGCTGGAGGAACTCGACCAGCGTGCCGACGCGGCGCGCGATGGTCTCGGCGTCCAGCAAATAGTGCCGCCCGAAGATCTCCATGTTCTCGCGCGCGGTCGCGGTCTCGATCAGCACGTTGTCCTGCAGCGTCACGCCGAGCTGCGCGCGCACCGCCCTTCCATGCCGCGCGACGTCGCGGCCGAACACGGCGACGGTGCCGGCGCTCGGCCGGGCGGCGCCGTAGATCATCCTGAGCGTCGTCGTCTTGCCCGCGCCGTTCGGGCCGAGCAGGCCGAAGCACTGCCCGGCCGGAACGTCGAGGTCGAGCCCGTCGACCGCGAGGCTCCGGCCGTAGCTTTTGCTGACGCCGCGCATGGAGACGACGGGGGGCTTGGGCTCGGGCATCGGAAATGTCGGCACAACCGCTTTGTTGGATGACGGGAACTGTCCTACCATTCCGGCGTCGAAAACCGAAGGGAGGGTCGGATGGCCGAGATCTCAGTCACCGAGCGGAGCGCCGGCGTTGCCGGGCCGCCCCGCTTCGACGGCATCGACCATGTCAGCGTTCCGTGCCGCGACCTCGACGAGGGGATCCGTTTCTACCGCGACGTGCTGGGCGGCAAGATGCTGGTCAGGGAAGACGCCTTCGCGTTGTTCGACATCTGCGGCGCGCGTATCGGGATCGGGTCGGCGGGCTGCACCTTTCTCGAGCCGGGCGCCGAATATCCCCATCTGGGGTTCGCCTGCAACGCGGACTCGCTGATCGCGATGCAGGGCTGGCTCGCCCGATGCGGCATCCCGACGACGAATTTGTGGACGCGCAAGGGCGTCGAGGCGCTGATGTTCTTCCGCGACCCCTCGGGCAACGTCATCGAGCTGTTCTGCCACGAGGGCTGCGAGGGCGCGGCCGACCTGCCGCGGGGTCCCGCGCGCGGCCACGGGATCACGGTCGATATCGACGCGATCGCCTATTCCGAGTGGCACCTGCCGGACGGCTTCGAACCGGCCTAGCGACTCGACGGCTCCGGCTCAAGGCCTTTCCCACTCCGCGGCGCCGCCCGGTATCACGCGGAACAAGGCGTGCGGCCGTCGGGTCGGGCCGGGCGCGGAACCGCGCGAGCCGCGGATGCCGCCGGTATCCCCTGGTTTCGCCGCGCAGCACCGCCTGCGCCAGCAGGGCTTCGCGCCACAGCGCCACCAGCCCGCGCGAATCGAGGTATTCGGGATGGACGCTCCACAGCCGCACGCGTCAGCCCACGGGCGCGGCCTCTTGCGCGGGCGCGGTTTCCTGGGCCCCGGCATCGGTGGGCGAGACGCGGATCTGGGTGAGCTGGTTGCGCTCGCGCCGCACCACCTCGAAGCGAAAGCCGTGGAAGACGAAGATCTGGCCGATCTCGGGGATGATCCTGGCTTCGTGGATGACCAGGCCCGCGATGGTCGCCGCCTCCTGGTCGGGCAGTTCCCAGTGGTAACGCCGGTTGAGGTCCCGGACGGTGACGTCGCCGTCGATCAGATAGGCGCCGTCGCGCTGCCGGCGGACGCCGATCGGGACGACGTCGAGCTCGTCGGAAATCTCGCCGACGATCTCCTCGATGATGTCCTCCAGCGTGATGATCCCCATCAGCGCGCCGTACTCGTCGACCACAAGGGCGAAGTGCTCGTGCCGCCGCCGAAAGGCCTGAAGCTGGTCGAGAAGGGTGGTGGTCTCCGGCACGAACCAGGGTTTTGCGGTAATCCGGTCGATCTCCAGCGAATCGAGATCGCCGGCATGGGCGCGCACGGCGCGCGCGAGCTCCCGGACATGCAGCACGCCGACCACGTCGTCGGGGTTGCCGCGCCAGAGCGGGATCCGGGTATGCGGGCTGCCGAGCGCCTGGTCGACGATCTCCGATGCCGGCAGGTCGGCATCGAGCGCCACCACGTCCTTGCGGTGACGCATCACCATCTCGACCTCGACGTCGTTGAGGTCGAGGATGCTGCGTAGCATCGCCCGTTCCTGGTCGGCGGAGCTGCCGCTGCCCGGGTGGAGTTCGATCGCGCCGCGCAGCTCCTCCAGCGCGCGGGCGCGGTCCTCGCCCTCCCTGGAATAGACCCTGAACAGGCCGAGAAGCCCGCGGACGACGATCTGGAAGCCGTCGGTGATCGGACCGAGCACCGCCACCAGCACCCGGAACACCGGCGCGATCAGGAGCGCCACGCGGTCGGGGTTTTGAAACGCGAAGGTCTTGGGAAGGATTTCGCCGAATATCAGCACCAGCAGCGTCATCGCGATCGTGGCATAGACCACCCCGGTCTCGCCGACCGCCGAGATCAGCACGCTGGTGGCGAGCGCCGAGGCGAGGATGTTGACCAGGTTGTTGCCGAGCAGGATGGCGCCGATCATCCGCTCCTTGCGCTGGCGCAGCCGGTTGACGGTACCCGCCCGCCGGTTTCCCTTGCGCTCGAGCTGGTGCATGCGCGGGTGCGAGGCGGCGGTGAGCGCCGTCTCGGAGCCCGAGAAGAAGGCCGACAGCAGGATCAGGACGGCGATGCCGGCAAGCGTCGCGACCAGCGCGATGGTCATCCGGCGAACTCTCCGGCGAGGACGGTCTCCAGCGCCGAAATGTCGACATCCGGGGCGATGAACGCATCGCCGATTCCGCGTGCCAGGATGAAGGTGAGCGCGCCGGAGCGAACCTTCTTGTCGCGCCTCATCGCGGCGATCAGGTCGTCCGCGCCGCCGAGATCGGCGCCGAGATCGGCCACCGAAGCGGGCAGCCCCACCGCCCGCAGGTGGCGCCGCACCCGCGCCGCGTCCTCGCGCGGGCAGAGGCCGAGCTCGGCCGACAGCGCGAAGGCGAGGGCCAGACCGACGGCGACCGCCTCGCCGTGCAGCACCGCCCCGTCATAGCGCGCCCGCGCCTCGAGCGCGTGGCCGAAGGTGTGGCCGAGATTGAGCAGCGCGCGAACCCCCTGTTCGGTCTCGTCGGCGGCGACGATGGCGGCCTTGGCGGCGCAGCTCTCGCGCACCGCGCGGTCCCGGGCCTCGCCCGCGCCGTCGATCACCGCGCTTCCCTGGTCCTCCAGCCACGCGAAGAAGGCCGGGTCGCCGATCAGCCCGTATTTGACGATTTCGGCATAGCCGGCGAGGCGCTCGCGCCGCGGCAGCGTGTCGAGCGTGCCGGTGTCGGAGAGCACCAGCTTCGGCTGGTGGAACGCGCCGATGAGGTTCTTGCCGTAGCCGCTGTTGATCGCCGTCTTGCCGCCCACGGCGCTGTCCACCTGGGCGAGCAGGGTGGTGGGGATCTGGACGAATCCGAGGCCGCGGAGCCCGAGGCTCGCGGCGACGCCGGCGAGGTCGCCGACCACGCCGCCGCCGAGCGCCACCACGACCGACGACCGTTCGGGCCCGGTCTCCAGGATTCCCTCCAGCAGACGCTCGAGCCGGTCGAAGCTCTTGCTCGCCTCGCCTTCGGGCAGGACGAAGCGATGACTGGCGAGACCGGCGGCATCGAGCGACGCCTCGAGCCGGCCGAGATGAAGGGCGGCGACGGTCTCGTCGGTGACCACGAGCAGCGGACGCGGCCCCGCCAACGGCGCGAGATGCGCGCCGGCCCGGTCGATCAGCCCGTTGCCGACGACGATGTCATAGGAACGCTCGCCGAGATCGACTCGAAGGGTCTGGCTCATGTCGCCGGTTGCGCCGTCCGTTCTCCGGCCAGGAATGCGCCGATCGCCGCGGCCACGCGGGTCGCGGTCGCCCGCGGCTTTTCCTCCGTCGTGTCGACCACCAAATCGGCTTGCGCATAGACCGGGTAACGCTCCGCCATCAGACGCTCGAGAACCCGGCGCGGATCGTCCTGCTTCAGAAGCGGGCGATTGTCGCGCCGCCCGACCCGGTCCAGCAGCAGGTCGACATCCGCGCGCAGCCAGACCGAGACCGCCTTGTCGCGAATCGCCGCGCGGGTGTCGGAATCCATGAACGCGCCGCCGCCCGTCGCCAGCACCTGGGTCGGCCGGTCGAGCAGCCGCGCGATCACCCGGCGTTCGCCGCTGCGGAATTCCGCTTCGCCGTAGACGGCGAATATGTCCTCGATCGCGCAGCCGGCGGCGGCCTCGATCTCGTCGTCGGCGTCGACGAACGGCAATTCGTAGAGCTTCGCGAGTTCACGGCCGATGCAGGTCTTGCCCGCCCCCATCAGACCGACGAGCACGATGGAACGTGGAATCCCGGAGGTTTCTCGCGCGCTCAAGGCGACCGCCCTTGGGCAAACCCGGCAGCACGGCGGGATTTCCCGCCTCGAAGGCGACCCGCCGCAAATTTGCCACAGTCATACATTAGCCAGCGGATTATAGTATGGATCGTAGTCGATGTCGCCGACATCCGCGGCGGAAGGGGTTTCCGTCGGGATCGCTTCTGGGGTCGAGTCGCTGAATGCACAGGTTGTCCCGCGTATTGCTCGTCTGTGTCGTGCTGGCGGTCGTCGCGGGTGCCGTCTATTTCGCGGTCTCCGACATCCCGCCTCCGACGGCCAGGGTGGAGAAGGTCATCCCCGATGCCCGGTTGCCGCGGTAGACCGGTCGCGCTGCTCGCCGCCGCCGCGGCGATTGCGGCGCTCGCCCTCGCGGCCACGGCGCCCGGCGCTGCGGCGCGGGACGGGGATGCGCCGATTCGCCTGGTCCAGACCGACCCTTCGGACCGCCCGAGCGCGCCGGTCCGCCTGATCCCGCCGGCCGGCGACGAGGAGCCCCCCGCCGAGCCGGACAGGCCGCCCGAAACCGAACCGCCGGCGGCCGCCGCGCCGGCGGCCGAAACGCCGGACAGCGAATCGGTAACCGCGACCTCGCTCGACGTCCTCGATACGGCATCGGTCGGTCTCATCGACTCGAACCAGGGCGGGCTCGGCGTCGCGTTATGGCGGGGATCGAAGCGCGCCCTGATCGAGAAGCTCCTCGCCCGCCTGCCCGCGAAATCCCGCTCCGCCTCCGCCCGCAAGCTCGCCATACGGCTGCTGTCCTCCCGCGCGCAGGCGCCGCAGGGAGAATCGAACGGACCCGACATGCTGACCTCGCGGGTCGCGCGGCTGGTGGAGCTCGGCGCGGCCGAAGAGGCGAGCCGCCTGGCGAACGAGGTTTCGCTCGACCGGACCGGGGAGACGCTGGCCCGCAGCGCCGTCGAGGCGCTGTTCCTGCAGAACGACAATGCCGGCGCCTGCCAGCGCGTCCGCGACGTCGCCCGCCGTTCCGAGGATGCCTATTGGCAGCGCGCCTTCGCGTTCTGCCTGCTGCTCTCGGGCGAGGGCGCGCGGGCCGACATCATCGTGGACATCCTTGCCGAGCGAGGCGACGAGGGTGCGCCGTTCTTCCCGGAACTGGTCGAGACGCTCAACGGCGGCGAAGCGGCGGTCGTCGAAAGCCTTCCCGACCCCGCCGGGCTCGACCTGGCGATGATGCGGGCGGCGAATGTGCGCCTTCCGGCCGACGTGCTGGGCTCGGACCGCCCGGCGGTGCTGCGCAGCGTCGCCGCCAGCCCGAACGCCGAGCTCGATCTCCGGCTCGCGGCGGGCGAGCGCGCGCTGGTCTATGGCGCGATCGACGCGGACCGGCTGAACGAGCTCTACGGCGCGGTGGAGTGGGAGGATGCCGCTCTCACGGATCCGGCAAAGGCCGCGGAAGGCGTCTGGGGGCCGCGCGGACGGGCGCTGCTGCTCCGCGCCTCGGCGGCCGTGGGCGACCCGGAGGCGAAGGCCCGGATCCTGACCCACGCTTTCGAGCTTGCCCGCGGGAACGGCGGCTACGATATCGTGGCCGCGGCGAGCGCGCCGCTGCTCGCGGCGCTTCCCCTGGATCCCGCGCTGGCCTGGTTCGCTCCCCATGCGGTGTCGGCCCTGTTGCTGGCGGGACACGTGGAACAGGCGCGGGGCTGGCTGGGCCTCGCCGCGGGCGCCGCGGAGCCCGGGACGGTGGCGGGGGAAGCGTCGTCCCGCCTCTGGGCGATCGGCCTCCTGGCGGCGCCGGAGACCACGGCGGCGGTGGACGAGACGGCGTTGGCGGCATGGCGGCGCAGCGCCAGCCGCGCCGACGCGGAGACCGCGCGCGGGGCGGAGGTCGTCGTTCTCTCCCTGCTCGAGGCGCTCGGCGCGGAGGCGAGCCCGGGACGCTGGGCGGATTTGCTGGCGGCGGGACCGGCGCCCCGCGTGGCGGCGCCCGACATCGCCTGGGCGCGCGCCCTCCAGGAAGCCTCGGCGGCCGGACGGGTGGGAGAGACCGTTCTGATCGCCCTCCTCGGCCTCAACGGGGCCAACGGGGAAGCGCCAGGGGCGGCGGCAATGCGGCTGGTGATCGAGAGCCTCAGGCGGGTCGGCCTCGATTCGGAGGCCAGGTCGCTCGCGCTCGAGACCGCCGTGGCGTACAGGCTGTAACCGGCATGGACGGAGACACCCGCCACATCGAGACCTTTCTCGAGATGATGGCCGCCGAGCGGGGCGCGGCGCACAACACCATTGCCGCCTACCGCCGGGATGCGGAAGACCTGAGCCGGTTCCTCGCGACCCTGCCCTCCCAGCCGACACTCGCCGATGCCGCGGACGGGCATCTCAGGATCTATCTCGCATCCCTTGCCGCGAACGGGCTCTCGGCGCGGACCGCGTCGCGGCGCATCGCGGCGCTTCGCCAGTTCTTCGGCTTCCTGATCGCCGAAGGGGTGCGGACCGACGACCCGATGTCGCGGATCGACCCGCCGCGGCGGGGCCGGCCGCTCCCCAAGCTGCTCAACGAGGACGAGGTTGGGCGCCTGATCGCCGCCGCGAAGGAGCGTCCGGGCATTCGCGGATTGCGGCTGCACGCTCTTCTGGAGCTGCTCTATGCGAGCGGGGTTCGGGTCAGCGAGCTGGTTTCCCTGCCGGTCGGCGCGCTGCTCGGCGAAGACGGGCTGATCTCGGTGCGCGGCAAGGGGGCCAAGGAGCGGCTGGTGCCGATCGGCGAGCCGGCCCGGACGGCGCTCAAGGCCTATCTCCCCCATCGCCTGAAATTCGCGCCGCAGGGCGGCACATCCAAATTCCTGTTTCCCTCGAGATCCAGAGCGGGGCACCTCACCCGTTCGCATTTCGCCCGCGAACTCAAGGCCTTGGCCGGAAGCTGCGGCCTTGACCCGAATCGCGTCTCGCCGCATGTACTTCGCCATGCGTTCGCTACCCATCTGGTTGCCCACGAGGCCGACCTCAGGAGCGTGCAGCGCATGCTCGGCCATGCCGACCTCGCGACCACCGAGATCTACACCCATCTGGTGGACGACCGGCTGCAACGCCTGGTCGAGGCGCACCATCCGCTGGCAAATCGCGACTGAGCCGTGACCGAACGGGGCATGCCGAGCTTTCTCGATTTCGAGCGGCCGATCGCCGAGCTCGAAGGCAAGATCGAGGAGCTGCGCCATATCGGCGACGTCAACGAGATCGAGATCACCGACGAGGTGCAGCGGCTGCAGCAGCGCATCGAGCGCCTGCTGCGCCAGACCTACGGCAAGCTCACCCCGTGGCAGATCGTCCAGGTGGCGCGCCACCCGATGCGGCCGCACTGCGTGGACTATCTGCGCGCGCTGTTCGACGGGTTCCGGATTCTCGCCGGCGACCGGCTCTACGCCGAAGATGCGGCGATCATCGGCGGGATCGGCCGGTTCCGCGGCCGGTCGCTGGTCGTCATCGGCCAGGAGAAGGGCGCCGAGATCGAGTCGCGGATGAAGCACAATTTCGGCATGGCGCGGCCGGAAGGCTACCGCAAGGCGCAGCGGCTGATGCGCCTCGCCGACCGGTTCGGGCTCCCCGTCCTGACCCTGGTCGACACGCCCGGCGCCTATCCGGGGATCGGCGCGGAGGAGCGCGGCCAGGCCGAAGCGATCGCCCGGTCGATCGAAACCTGCCTCTCGCTTCGCGTGCCCCTGGTCAGCGTCGTCATCGGCGAGGGCGGCTCCGGCGGCGCCATCGCCATCGCCGCGGCCAACCGGGTGTTGATGCTCCAGCACTCGATCTATTCGGTCATATCGCCCGAGGGCTGCGCGTCGATCCTGTGGCGCGACGGCGACTTCGCGCGCGACGCGGCGGAAGCGCTCAGGCTGACGGCCGACGACCTGCGAAAGCTCGGCGTCGTCGACACCGTGATCGATGAGCCGCTCGGCGGCGCACACCGCGACCCGGAGGCCACGATCGCGCGGGTCGGCGATGCCATCGCCGCTTCCCTCGACGCGATGGCCGGGATGGACGCGGACGCCGTGCTCGATCACCGGCGCCGGAAGTTCCTGGAGATGGGCGAGGTTTCGCTCGCCTGAGACCGTCCCCGGCCTGCCGTCAGGCCACCCGCCCGTGGCAGTGCTTGAATTTCTTGCCCGCGCCGCAGGGGCAGGCGGCGTTGCGCGGCACCTTGCCCCAGGTTTCCGGGATCTCGGGATCCAGGTGGCGGCCGAGAGGCTCGTAGAAGGTCCAGCCCGGCGGCACCTCGTCGACCGCGCCGGCGAGCGCCGCGCCGCGGGGCGCCGGACCCCGCGCGAATGCCGCGGCCGGATGGAGGCCGTCCGGGTCCGCCCCGCCGAACGGGTCCGCCCCCGCCAAAGCCGGATCCGGCCGTCCCTCGACCACCCCTTCGCGTTCGTCGCGCGGGGCGAGCGCGTCCGGATCGCGGATCTCCAGGTCGAGATGGCACATCACCGAGGTCGTGGTCTCGCGAAGCTGTTCGAGCATCGCGTTGAACAGGTCGAACGCCTCGCGCTTGTACTCGTTGAGCGGGTCCTTCTGGCCGTAGGCGCGCAGCCCGATGCCCTGGCGCAGATGGTCGAGCCCGAGCAGATGCTCCTTCCAGGTCTGGTCGAGGAGCTGGAGCAGGATGCTCTTTTCCGCAAGCCGCATGATCGCGGGCGTGTAGTTGGCCACCTTCTCGGCCATCAGGCGGTCGCCGGCGGCGATCATGCGGTCGGCGATCTCCTCGTCGGCGATCCCTTCCTCCTCGGCCCACTCCGCGACCGGCAAGTCGAGGCCGAGAAGGCGCAGCCCTTCCTCGTGCAGCGTCTCGACGTCCCATTGCTCGGCATAGGCGCGCTCGGGAATGCAGCGCGCGACCGCGCCGCGGATCGCCTCGTGGCGCATGTCTCCGATCGTCTCGGAGACGTCCCTGGCGTTCATCAGGTCCTTGCGCTGGTCGTAGATCACCTTGCGCTGGTCGTTCATCACGTCGTCGAAGCGCAGCAGGTTCTTGCGGATTTCGAAGTTGCGTTCCTCGACCTTCTTCTGGGCCTTCTCCAGCGCCTTGTTGATCCACGGATGGACGATCGCCTCGCCCTCTTCGAGGCCGAGCCGGCGCAGCATGCCGTCGATCCGCTCGGAACCGAAGATCCGCATCAGATCGTCTTCCAGCGACAGGAAGAAGCGCGACCGGCCGGGGTCGCCCTGGCGTCCGGAACGGCCGCGGAGCTGGTTGTCGATGCGCCGCGCCTCATGCCGCTCGGTGGCGATCACGCAGAGCCCGCCGGCTTCGAGCACGATCTTGCGGTTGGCCTCGACCTCGGCCTGGATCCGGGCGCGGATCTCGGTTTCCTGCTGCTCCCGCGCGGCGTCCGATTTGAGCGCCGCGAGCTCCCGGTCGACCCGCATGTCGGCATTGCCGCCGAGCTGGATGTCGGTGCCGCGGCCGGCCATGTTGGTGGCGATGGTGATCGCGCCGGGCTGGCCCGCCTGGGCGATGATATAGGCCTCCTGCTCGTGGTAGCGGGCGTTGAGCACGCTGTGCTCGATCTTGCGCTGGTTGAGGAGCTCCGAGAGGTGTTCGGATTTCTCGATCGAGACGGTGCCCACGAGCACCGGCTGGCGGCGCGCGCGGCAATCCTCGATCATCGCCAGGATCGCCTTGTTCTTTTCCTCGGCCGTGCGATAGACCTCGTCGTCCTCGTCGTCGCGGATGCACAGCTCGTTGGTCGGCATCTCGGCGACCTCGAGGCCGTAGATCTCCGCCAGCTCCGCCGCCTCGGTCATCGCGGTGCCGGTCATTCCGGCGAGCTTGGGATAGAGGCGGAAATAGTTCTGGAAGGTGATCGAGGCGAGGGTCTGGTTCTCGGCCTGGACCTCGACGTCTTCCTTCGCCTCCAGCGCCTGGTGCAGGCCCTCCGAGAAGCGCCTGCCCTCCATCATGCGGCCGGTGAATTCGTCGATGATGACGATGCGGCCGTCCTTGACGATGTAGTCGGTGTCGCGCTCGAACAGCGCGTGCGCCCGCAGCGCCTGGTTGACGTGGTGCACCACCGAGATGTTGGAAATGTCGTAGAAACCCGCGCCCTTGAGGAAGTCGCCCTCGACGAGCAGCGCCTCGATCTTTTCCGAACCCGCCTCGGTCAGGGCGACGGTGCGCTGCTTCTCGTCCTTCTCGTAGTCGTCGGGCGCGAGCTGGGGGATCAGCTTGTCCACCTTGCGGTAGAGATCGGTCGTATCGTCGGTCGGCCCGGAGATGATCAGCGGGGTTCGCGCCTCGTCGATGAAGATGTTGTCGACCTCGTCGACGATCGCGTAGTGGAACGGCCGCTGGACCATCTCGTCGAGCTGGAACTTCATGTTGTCGCGGAGATAGTCGAAGCCGAACTCGTTGTTGGTGCCATAGGTCACGTCCGCGGCGTAGGCGGCGTGGCGCTCGGCGTCGGTCAGCCCGTGCACGATGCAGCCGACGGTGAGCCCGAGAAATTCGTAGATCTGGCCCATCCAGGCGGAATCGCGCTGGGCCAGGTAGTCGTTCACCGTCACCACGTGGACGCCCTCGCCCGAGAGCGCGTTGAGATAGACCGGCAGCGTCGCGACCAGCGTCTTGCCCTCGCCGGTCTTCATCTCGGCGATCATGCCCCGGTGGAGCACGATCCCGCCCATCAGCTGGACGTCGTAATGGCGCTGGCCCAGCGTGCGCTTCGCCGCCTCGCGAACCGTGGCGAAGGCGTCATGCAGCAGGTCGTCGGGCTCCTCGCCTCCTTCGAGGCGCTCGCGCAGCCAGCCGGTGCGCGCCTTGAGCGCCTCGTCGGACAGCGCCGCGACCTCCGGTTCGAGCGCGTTGATGGTCTCGGCCTCGTGCGCGAGGCGCTTCATCAGGCGCTCGTTGGCGCTGCCCATCAGGGTTTGTGCGATGCGGCCGAACATCGGGATTCCTCGAACTGTCCTGTCGGGTGTATCGGGGCGAGCGCGATCCCGGGGTTCTTCACAGATAAGAGCACCTCATTGCGCTGTCAACGAAGGGCTACGGACATGGACCGGGGGTGTGGCGATCGGTCCGCCGCCGCGCCGCGATGGACATCGCCGCGGCGGCGCGGCATAAGCCTTCGATCCGACAACCCTCCGCATCGGGAAACCCAAGCCGTGGCGAATATTTCCCCCCTCGCGCCGGACCGCTTTCCCGCGCTGGACCCGGTTCCGGGCGTCCGGCTCGCTTCCGGCGCCAGCGGCGAACGCTACGCCGGGCGCGACGATTTGCTGCTGGTCGAACTCGCCCCGGGCACCGCCGCGGCGGGCGTCACCACGCGCTCCCGGACGGCCGCGCCGCCGGTTCTGTGGACCCGCGCGATGCTGGCCGACGGCCGCGCCTCGGCGCTGGTGGTCAATGCCGGCAACGCCAACGCCTTCACCGGGCCGGCGGGCGCGGAGTGCGTCGCGGCCACCGCGGGCGCCGCCGCCGCGGCGCTGCGCTGCGCCGAACGCGCGGTCGCGGTGGCGTCCACCGGGGTGATCGGGGTGCGGCCGAACATCGAGCGCATCACCGGGACGATCCCGACGCTCGCCACGTCGCTCGCCGAGCACGGCTGGGAGGCGGCGGCGGGTGCGATCCGCACCACCGATACCTTCGCCAAGGGCGCCGGCGCCAGGACCCGGATCGGCGATATCCCGGTAACCGTCGCCGGGATCGCCAAGGGATCGGGCATGATCGCACCCGACATGGCGACCATGCTCGCTTTCGTGTTCACCGATGCCGCCCTCCCCGCGCCGGTTCTCGACCGCCTGCTGCGCCAGTCGGTGAACCGCTCGTTCAACGCGATCACCGTCGATGGCGACACCTCGACCAGCGACATGGCGCTCCTGTTCGCGACCGGGCGGGCGGGCAACCCGTCGATCGGCGACTGGCGCGATTCCCGCCTCGCCCCGTTCCGCGAGGCGCTCGGCGCGGTGTGCGGCGACCTCGCCCGGCAGATCGTCCGCGACGGCGAGGGGGCGACCAAGTTCGTCACCATCCACGTGACTGGCGCGACCTCGGAGCCCGCGGCGCGCCGCATCGGTCTTACCGTCGCCAACTCCCCGCTGGTCAAGACCGCGATCGCCGGCAGCGACGCCAACTGGGGCCGGATCGTCGCCGCGCTCGGCAAGACGAGCGAGCGCATCGACGTAAGCGCGCTCGCCATCTCCATGGGTGGCGTGCAGATCACCGACGGCGAGGCGCTGGTCGAAGGCTATGACGAGACGCCGGTGGCGGCGCATCTGGCCGGCTCGGAGGTGGAGATCGGCATCGATGTCGGGGTGGGGCGCGGCCGGGCCACGGTTTGGACCTGCGACCTCACCCACGGCTATATCGACATCAATGCCGACTACCGAAGCTGACCCTCCGGTCGTCCTGGTCGCCGCCGCCGCGCTGGTCGACGCCGACGGGCGGGTGCTGATCGCGCAGCGCCCCGAGGGCAAGGCCATGGCGGGGCTGTGGGAGTTCCCGGGCGGCAAGGTCGGTCCCGGCGAGACCCCGGAAGAAGCGCTGATCCGCGAGCTCGGCGAGGAGCTCGGCATCGACGTCGCCGCGCACTGCCTCGCGCCGTTCACCTTCGCGTCCCACCGCTACGAGGACTTCCACCTGCTGATGCCCCTCTTCGTCTGCCGGGTGTGGGACGGGTCGGTGCGCCGGCTCGAGCACCAGGCCCTCAAATGGGTCCGGCCGGTACGGCTCCGCGACTAACCCACGGGGCCCCCCCCCGCCCCCCCGGCCCCCAAATGGGCCCGGCCCGTCACGGCGCGCCCCCCCCCCGCCCCCGCCCGCCGATCGCCCGCTGGTCGCGATGCTGCGGGACCTGCTGTGACCGGACCCTCGAGGCTCCGCGTCTGGGCGATCGTCG
>MKWU01002167.1_pt1 | contig 30486 bp, 20 predicted proteins | sample 809101 | NCBI WGS metagenome assembly MKWU01 (sample SAMN05860141, study PRJNA318959) | sponge metagenome | host: Aplysina aerophoba | place: Slovenia: Piran, Adriatic Sea, Gulf of Piran | collected 2013-05-07
CCGGAGGATGGAGGAGCACTGGCGGCGCGCCTACGTCGAGGAGCGCAGGCAGGCCCGGACGAATGAGGGTGAGCCGGTGGCCGCGGAGCCCGTGGGGAGCGTCCGCGAAGCCATCGCGCAGGCGCGGCAGATGTTCCCCGACAGGCTGCTCATCAAGCTCAACTCCCGCTCCAACGAGGACACGCCCTTCGTGAACCCCCCGGAGGTGCTCGACGCGCTGGCGTGGCTGGCGACAGCGTACCGGAACGGGCCGACCGATCGAATCGGGGAGACCTGCCCGGGCTGGTTCTACAAGTCCAACCAGTCCGCGTCCACAATGGGACAGTTCCCGGACTGGTACCGGACCCGCGTCAACGGAACGGCATGGAAGCTGGCGGCCCACCTCGGCAAGGGAACCAGCCACGACCCGCACCACACGATCCGGATCGCCTTCGCCTGGGACGAGCCGAACAAACGCGTCATCGTCGGATTCATCGGCCTGCACCAGCGGAACCGGCGCTCGTAGGCTGCGGCGCGACACCAGCCCGGCTCGCGCCCGAGTCTGGCACCCGACGCGACGACGAACCAGGGGCGGCACGGATGGCACCGACCACAGCGCGAACCGCCAGGTGCCGGGGACCGTTCCCGGACCGGCTCGTCGAACCGCCTTCCCGCGTAGGGATCGCTGGTCTGGGAGCGACCCGAGGGTCGGGGCCTGGGGTGCGCAAACGCGCACGGCCCCGAACCCGCAGCAGGCCCTCGGACTGCCGGGTCGCTCCCAGCCCCGCCTTCGCGTTCCCCGCGACCCCGGCCACCCGGAAAAGCGACGCGCAAGACCTTTGCGCGCAGCGGCTTCAGCCGACCGGTCGGTGCGCACGCCTGGAGCGCCGGGGTGCGCATCCGCACCCCATGTCGTTTTCGCGGGCGTATGCGGCCATGACCCGCGCCGCCGGAGGTGCGCAACTCGCCACGAAGCGAAGTCGTCGCGTTTCACCGCGACGGCGCGGCGCACCACCGCCGCTCCCGGCGCGGAGTACTTGTGGTTGGGGGGTCCAAGGGGGCGGAGCGCCCCCCCTTGCCAGCCGCGATGTTCAACGTCGCGTGTGCTGGCTGACCGGCCTTAGCCGCGCCAAACGAGCCCGTGGGCCGCGCCCGTGAACGGGTCGGCTCGACGCGCGGCATCCGCCTCCTCGACGCGCTCCCGCGCTGCCCGGCGTCCCGTCAAGCCGAAGAACCCGCGCGCGCCCTGGCGGCCGTCAAGACGGGCGATCCCATCGCCCGTTTCCCTGTTGAGCGACTGTGCCAGCGTCTCCATGCCCGAGACGTTGGACAACCGTTCTTGAGGCAGTCAACCCTTAGCGAATCTCCTCTTGTCCGGTAACGTTCGAGGATGTCCGGTAACGCAAGGCCGCCTCGGGAAGCCGCCGCCAGCGGCTTGTCGAAACGCCCCCGCTTCGGCATCTGGCGAGCCTGTCCGCGCTACCGGGCATCCCCGTACGGGCGACCGTGCCAAAAGTGTTTCGGCAACGGGGCGAGATCCCCACCGTCGAACCCCCGGCGCACACGATCCGCGTCGCGCACGCCGGGGGGGCCACTCAAGAGGCCGAAGGCTTCGGTTCGAGTTGATCGCCGCCCGGTAGTCCTCCGGTTCGAGCAGCGGGTGGTCCTCTCCGGCGACCTCGACGACGCGGACGGAGTAGAGCCCGGCCCGGATCCGTCCGAAACCCTCCCAATCCGGGACAGATGGCCCGGTTCCCTGGCAAAACCGCTCTCCAGAGCGCCGTAGAGGCCGTCCGAAGGCCTTCGCCCTACCTCCACCCCTCCGCAAAACCGGCCCCCGGCCGTCCCGGCAACACACCGCCAAAGGTCCCTTCACTCGACGCAGGCCCCCTCCAACCCCTAAACTCAAAACCCGTACCCCCCCCAGCGCCCCTACTATGGACCTCCGCTCTCCTCCAAGGTGATCGGAATCCTCCGGAATCCCTGATCGGTTCGTCGGAACGGGTGACCGGAATCGTTGGAATGCGGAAGTGCAGGCCCGAATCGAGGTTCTCGCCCGTGCGCTGCCGAAAATGGCTCAGGGGATTGGTGTTTTGGGTGCGCAGTGCATATGACCGACCGTAACCAAACGGGATGACCGGCGTACACAGTTCGCGAAAGGGGACAAGCGAATGAAGTGTCAGATTGCTGCAGCCTTCGTCGCCGGCCCCGGCCGTTTCGCGGCGGTAGCGGGCCTCGCCGCCTCGATAACCGCGGTCGCTCCAGCCACCTCGCCCGACATTGCCCAATCCCTGTCAGCCCAGCCGGGGCCTGCGCTGATTCTCGAGGACAGCGTCGTCCTGCGCGAGCCGGACGATCACCAACTCGGTCAGCCGGTGAGCCTCATATCTGCGGACGACGGGTCGTTTCTCATCGCCGACGGTTACTCGAACAGCGTCCTGCACTTCGATTCCCGTGGTCGTTTTTTGCGGACCTTCGGGCGAAAGGGTGAGGGCCCCGGAGAGTTCCGATTTGTCAGCTATGCCGGATTTGTGGCAGGCGACGTGGTTGGCATCGGCGATGATCACGGGTTCGAACTGGAGTTGTTCGAGCTTCGCAGCGGAGCCCACATCGGGGCCGTAAAGATGAGCTTCCTTGTCGAGGACTATGTCGTGCGCGGCGATACAGTGTGGTTCGCCGGCGTCAACTCGGAAGACTGGACTGCCGTGGGATCTGCCGTTTTGGACGACCTGGTCGCTGCGGCTTCCTCCGGCGGCGGAGATGGCACCATTCTCTCGCCGGACAGGGTAGACGTGCCCCGGATCTACGTGGAGAACGACGTGGTAAGGGGCATGCTGACCGGAGTCGCGCTCGATGTCCAGGAGGGTGTCTCGACCGTTGGTTTCCTGGCTTCGCCCGAATTGCTGGTCTCGGGTCCCTCAGGTGCGGTCCTGGATTCGCTTGTAGTTCCTGTCGCCAGACGCCGAGGGCTTCCTCCGGAGGAAGAGTTCCTCGCGCTGGGTCGCGGAGACGACTATACAGGTATTTGGGGCAGGATATCCGCACTCGTGAAGGTGTCTCGTGACTCACTCGGCTTCATTCACACGATCCACCAGGAGAGCAACTACGATCCCGAGGCCCGTCAGATGAGCGCAACCTTCTACGTGTCGAGCGTAGCGGCGGACGGCACGCAGGCCTGCCCCGACACTCACGTCCCAACATCAGATGCGGGACTCGCGGAGCTTTCGTTGCAGGAGAATCGGCTTCTTGTGCTGGACCAGCGCCTTGCGGGAAGCGGCATCCGCAGTGTAATACGCACCTTCAAGATCGATGCCGAGAACTGCACGGGCGGGATCTTGGGAGGGTAGCAGTCCAATGCCGTTCAATTGACGCTCCCCTGGCCAGTGACCAAAGGAGGCAAACCGTGAAGACGCTGCACCAGTTGGCCGTGCTAGTTCCAGCTGGAAGATCTGGCTGGCGACAGCGCCCATCAGGAGGCCAAAGAAGACCTGCTACGGGGATCGCAGGACCGGTAATGGCTCCCGACCATTGGCCCGCAACGGATCCCGAGTCGCTCCTTTGCGACCCCGGCGCTCTCTGCCCGCACGGCCTGATTCCGCCCTGCTCTCTACCCCTCGGACCGAGATCTTCGATCTGGGGCGATCCTGCTGTCAGCAGAATGCCCGAAAACGCCCCAGGACACCCTGAAAACGACATTCGAGCCCGTGACGGGATCGAGCGAGAGGTCGGCGGCGGCCTGTCGCCGCGTGACGTGGTGCCCTACACTCGGAGAACCTCGGCGCGGCGCTCCAGCGGGCCGCACCGTCGCCCGGAGGCAATGGCTTCCCTCCAACGAGGGAGAGGAGGGCTTCCGGGACCTTTGGCGACGGGGCGGCGCGGGCGCGAGAGTCCCGCCATTCAAACCCGTTTTTCCCGCTTTCGCGGCACGGTCCAGCAGGGTCCAGCAAGACGGCAGGAAACGCAGATCGTGCAGTCCTGATTAGACTTACGTGACTTCCTGCCGGGATTCTGACCTCAGGCGGTCCGCCTACCCGCCGCCGATCCTTGCTCCATTTCTCCCGGGATGCGCAACGCCACCCTTCTGCGACGCGCTCGCGACGTCCCCGCCGGCCGCCTCCAGCACCGTGATCGAGGCGTCGCCCACATGGTTGCCGCCGGCCCGCGTTGCCTTGACTCTGATGGTGCCGCTTCCCTTCCCCGTCGCGGTGACCAGGCCGGTATTGTCCACCGTCACCACATGCGGATGACGCGCTTCCCAGATGTATTCGGTATCCTCGACCAGGTTGCCGTTCGCGTCGAGGGCCATCGCGGTCAACTGCAACATATCGCCGACGGTATTCAGGGTGTCGACCGCAGGCGTCACCACCACTCTGGTGGCCAGTTGCGCCACCGTGACCGCAGCCGAGTCGGCCAGATTCCCGGACATCGCGACGATGTTCACGGATCCGGTTTTCAACGCTGTCACCAGCCCGGTCATATCGACTTCCGCGACGGCATCGTCTTCCGAACTCCAGGTGACGCTCACCCCCGGGACCAGGTTGCCGTTGGCATCGAGTCCCTGGACGGTCAGCTGCACCGTATCACCCAGGGAAAAGAGCGTGGTAGCGGCTGGCGTTACCTCCAATCCAGCCAGTTCCACCAACACTTCGACGGACGCATCACCGCTCGCGGTCCCGGACGTGGCCGTAATGCTGGCGCTTCCGCTCCGGACCGCGGTCACGAGCCCGGAGGCATCCACGGATGCGACCGTCCCGTCGTCCGTGGACCAGAGGAACCCGGCATCCGCGATCGCGTTTCCCCTCGAGTCGAACGCTTCAGCCGACATGCGCACGGTGTCTCCGACGGACGAAAGGGTCACGGCGTCCGGCGACACGCTCACGTTCGCCGCCTGCTGCGACACCGTCAACGTGGCGCTCCCGGAAGCGTTCCCCACCGTCGCCGTCACACTGGCGCTACCGTTCTGGACGGCCGTCACGACCCCGTTCGCCCCCACCGACGCAACGGCACCGTCGCTGCTCGCCCAGGTCACGGTGACTCCGCTCATGGCCTGGCCGCGCTGATCGAGCACGGTAGCGGTCAGCTGGACGGTTTCCCCAAGCGCCGACAGCATCGCGGAAGCCGGCGAGACTGTGACTGTGGTTGCAACCGGCGGGTCGACGGGTGACGGATCGGTCGTCGTTGGCGAGTCGCCTCCACACCTGACGAAAAGAACCAGAAAAAAGAGGGCGAGCCCGACTCGCCACGGCTTGAGAATACGCATCGCCAATCCCCCTGATGACTAGATATGGTAGGGGTCACAGGTGACCACCCCTAAATGTAGCGGATTGGCGACGGGCAAACCATTTTTTTTTTTTCGGGCGCCCGCGCTTGCTTCGTGCGGGGTTTCAGGGGTTGTTCGAGCGACGGAGGCAGACGCCCGCACGCAAGCGGCTTGCAGCCCCCGGTTGACCCGCATAGCTTCGCTCAATGATCGCGTTCTTCTTTGAGACACGCGACATCCGGAGTCGCATCGCAGGGTTGCTCGCGGGATCCGAGCTGCAGGAAACGGAGTGCCGCAAGACATTCCAGGAAATGTTGGGTGTCGCGAGTGTGGCGATTGCGGGACTGGCCGAGTGTTCGGACACGGATGTCACGTGGCTTCGGGCAATTGTCCGCCAGGGCGTCGGGGCGCCCTCGTGCGTCCTCGTCACCCCTTTGTCCCTGGAGCGCCTTCAGCGACTGCGCCGGGTCGAGTCCAACCGTTTTCACGTCGTATGGGCGGAAGAGATCGAAGATCGCCTGGTCGATTTCGTGGGTCGGATCGAGCCCTGGCACCGGGATCCCCTGCGGCGGCTCGGCCATCGTCTGCTCCGCGATCAGTCCCTTCACTGGTCACTGGTCAAGGCGATCAAGCGCACGTGCGACAACGGCGGTGACTCCGTGGCCCCGCCGAGCTCGGTCGGGGAGTTGGCACGCCATGCCAGAGTTCCCCCCGACGCGTTTCGCCGCTACTGGAGGAAGGAAATGCCGATCCGGTACGGACCGAAGGAGTTTCTGAGCTGGGCAACGCTCCTTTGGGCGGTTCGGCAGCGTCCCGTCGCCAAGTGGGACACCATCGCGCGCCGCGCAGGGGTACGCCGACGTACGCTGGAGCGATACAGCGTGCGTTTGGCGGGATGCACCCTGGCAACCGCGGGACGCGATCCCGCATTGGTTCAGCGGCACTTCGAACAGTGGGTCGCAAGAGCCCCGGTGGTCGACACGCCGGACACGCCGCGACCAGTTTCGATTCCCCTCATCCAGCGCCGGACCGCCTCCCCGATGCCCGAGCAGCGACGCCTGATGCACACCCGGCAACAGGACACCCGTGCCCCCGTGGATTTCGCCGGCAGACTCCAGGCTCTCGAGCGCCGCCGACAGAAGGTTCAGGCGCGCCGTCAGGGCAGGATCCTCGAAGTCGCCGGCAGCTCCGGATGGTGAGGCCGTCCCCCGCGCCATCAGTTCTCCACCCTCGACGCCCCGCGGCCCAGGAGGCCACCATGCAGTCCGCTCGCACGCTCCCGACCACCCTGTCCCTCTTGCTTGTGGCCCTCGCCCACAACTCCCCGGCCGCCGCTCAGCAGCCGAGCGGGCTCCTCGACATGGACACCTACATGGAGATGGAGTCGGTCGGCAGCCCCCGCATCTCACCGGACGGGAACCACGTTCTGTTCACGCGAGTGGGCGTGGACAAGATGCAGGACCGGGGCAAGAGCGAGCTGATGATCATGGATCTCGCCACCCGGCGGATACGCGAGCTGGAGACCGGGAGCTTCGAGGTCTCGTCGCCGATCTGGTCGCCCGACGGCAGCAGGATCGCATTCCTCTCCGACAAGAGCGGCACGAACCAGATTCACGTGATGTGGCTGGACACGCGCGAGACCAAGCAGCTCACGAACCTCGACCGGTCCCCCGGCGGGATCCGGTGGTCGCCCGACGGGATGCAGATCTCGTTCACGATGTTCATCCCGGAGACGGGGTCGCCGCTGCCGATCAAGATGCCCGCCTTCCCCCGGGGCGCGAACCTGGCCAAGCCCGCCGTGGTGGAGGACCGGATCGCATGGCAGCGCGACGGGCGCGGACTCACGCCGAGGGGCAACACGCAGATCTTCATCGTCGACGCGGACCTGGGCGGAACGCCGCGCCAGATCACCTTCGGCGACAACTCCCACGGCAACCCACGCTGGTCGCCGGACGGCACGAAACTCTACTTCAGCGGGGACCTCATCCCCGACGAGGGCTACGAGCGCGGCAACTCCGAGGTCCACGCCATCGACCTCGCCACCCTGGAGATCACTACGCTCACCGACCGCCTCGGCCCGGACAACGGCCCCGTCGTGTCGCCGGACGGCAGCATGATCGCCTACACCGGCTACGACCAGAACGAGAACTACAGCAACCTCTCGAACCTCTACCTGATGGACGCCGACGGCGGCAACGAGCGGATGCTCGCCGGCAACCTCAAGAACTCCCCGAGCGGTGTCACCTGGGCTCCCGACGGCTCCGGCCTCTTCTACACACTCGGCGAGGAGGGTTCGTCGAATCTCCACTTCGTCTCCACCGGCGGTGACATCACCAGGGTCACGGACGGCGTCCACTACATCTCCGGCGTCTCGATCGCGCAGAACGGGCGGGTGGCAGCCTCCAACTCGACATTCTACCGCCCGAACTACCTCGTTACCTTCGACCTGGACAGCCCGGACGAACTCGAGACCCTGGTCGACTACAACGAAGACGTCCTCGGCAACATCAAGCTGGGTGAAGTCGAGGAGATCTGGACCGAGTCCTCGGACGGCTGGCCGGTGCAGGGCTGGCTCATGAAGCCCGCCAACTACGAGCCCGGCAAGAAGTACCCGATGCTGCTGTGGATTCACGGCGGCCCCGTCTCGATGTACACCGTGCGCTGGAACTGGAACTGGCAGAACTTCGCGGCGGACGGCTACGCGGTCCTCTGGATGAACCCGCGCGGCAGCACCGGTTACGGCCAGGACTTCGTCAACGGCATCAACTACCTGTACCCCGGCAACGACTTCAACGACCTCATGGCCAGCGTGGACGCGGCCATCGATCGCGGGTTCATCGACGAGGACAACCTGTTCGTTACGGGGAGCAGCGGCGGCGGCGTGCTCACCGCGTGGATCGTCGGCCACACCGACCGTTTCCGCGCCGCGGTGTCGCAGCGGCCGGTCATCAACTGGCACTCCTTCGTCGGAACAACCGACGGATCGGGCTGGTATCGCCGCTTCCGCTCGATGCCGTGGGAGGACCCGATGGAGTACGCCGAGCGTTCGCCGCTGCACTACGTCGGCAATGTCACCACCCCCACGATGCTCCTCTCGGGCGTCGAAGATCTGCGGACGCCGATGCCCCAGGCCGAGGAGTTCTACCGCGCGCTCAAGGTGCTCGGGCAAGAGACGCTGCACGTCAAGATCCCGGACGAATATCACGGCTCGCGCTCGACATCCCACCGGATCATGACGCAGCTGTACCTGAAGGCGTGGTTCGACAAGTACAGGGACAAACCGGTCGCCTGAACCGCGGACCGATCCCCGCGGCACGGCAACCAGCGACCAGCAGGAGGACTTGCCCATGACGATCTCCACCATGGCCATTGTCGCAACCGCCGCGGGCCTTGTGCTCGTCGCCGCGTGCGCGCAATCGGCAGACACCCCGGAACCCGCCGAGACACCCGAAGCGCCGTCCGGGCAGCCCGACCCCGAGGAAGCCGCGGTCGTCGCCGCCGTCGAGCAGCTCTTCGAGGCCATGCGCACCGGGGACAGCGAGATGGCCGCCGCCGTCATGCACCCCGACGCCCGTCTTGGCCGCGCCGGCGAGGACGGCATCAGCTTCCGGCCCGCCGACGGATTCATCGAGATGATCGGCCAGCCGCGCGACGAGGTGTACGACGAGCCCATCTGGGACTGGACCGTTCACGTGGACGGCCGCCTTGCCCAGATGTGGACGAAGTATGCCTTCTACCGCGACGAGACCTTCTCGCACTGCGGCAAGGAAGGCTTCCAGCTCTACAAGGGCGACAGCGGCTGGCAGATCACCCAGCTCGTCGACACGAGCCGGCGAGAGGACTGCTTCTACCCGCCGGGGCGGGAGCCCGACTCCACGGGTTGATGCACGGCGATGTCACGCGTGGTCCGAGGGGCGCTGAGCGCCGCCGTCCTCCTTGCGCTCGCCGGCTGCGGCGACGACGCCAGCGGTCCGGATCAGCCGCGACTGAACGGCGATTGGGAGGGCCGGTATACGAACCAGGTCCTGGGACCGGGTCACCTTGCCCTGACGCTGTCACAGGACTCGGGTGGCGCGGTCACGGGGAACTGGAGCCTGACCGGAGACGTCGGCAACCTGGATGGTACAGTGGCCGGCTCCCACCAATACCCGGAGGTCCTGCTGGCTCTGGAAGGCGACTCGGGTACTCTGCTCTACACCGGCCGCACGGATTCGGATGATCGGATACGCGGTTTTCTGAACATCGGCGCGTCGCGCATCCAGCTGGAGTTGCGCCGCGTGGGCGGGTAGGCCGGCAGTCCTCCGCCGCCGGCAGCCACGAGCCTTTGGTTAGCCTCTACAGGAGTTGACGTGACATGAGAAAAGGACCCCCGGTCTCCAGTCCGGTCCTCACGGCGGCGGTCGCGCTTGTTGCTCTCGTTGCATGCACGGCCGACACCCCTGCGCCGACCACCGCCGAGGTCGACGCCCTCGCGCAGTCGGTCAAGAACGCGATCACCACCGACGCGCTGATGGCCTGGTCCGCCGCGATCGCCGAACACGTCCGCCCGTCGGGCAGCCCCGGGGAGAACGCGGCGATCGACACCATCGTGGCCACGCTGGAAGCCCGCGGTGTCCCCGTTGCCGTCCACGAACTGGACGCCTACGCCAGCGACCCGGTCTCGGCGAGCGTGACCATCCCCGGCACGGACTTCGCGCCGGAAGCGATCACGATGGCGTATTCGGCATCGAGTGCCGGCACCGTCGGCGACGTGGTCGACATGGGGACGCTCGCGGACCTGCCCCGGCTCGAGGTCGGCACCGGAGAGCGCCTCGTCGTCGAGGGCGAGGACTTCGGCGCCGATCTCCCCGACCTGACCGGCAAGGTCGCCATCGTGGACGGGCAGCCCCGCAACCTGCCCACGATCGTGCTGGAACGCATGGGTGCCGCCGCGATCGTGTTCATCAACCCGGAGGAGCGCCTCAACGAGCTGATCGTGACCTCCACCTGGGGCAGCCCGTCCCTGATGAACTACCACAGGCTGCCCGGGGTGCCGGTGGCGCAGATCACCCGCGGCGCGGGAGAGGAGCTGCGCGCCCGGTTGGCGGCCGGACCGGTGGCTTTGCGCGTCGAGACCGAGGTCGCGACGGGATGGAAGCCGCTCCGGCTGGCCGTGGCCACGATCGAGCCCGCCGGGGACGACTCCGCGCCGTTCGTGCTGCTCGGCGGCCACATCGACGGGTGGCACCACGGCGCGACCGACGAGGCCGCGTCGAACGCGGCGATGCTCGCGCTCGCGCTGGCCTTCCACGACGTGCGCGACCAGCTCCGCCACGGGCTCGTGGTCGCGTGGTGGCCCGGCCACAGCAACGCGCGCTACGCCGGGTCGACATGGTTCGCGGACGAGCACTTTACCGAGTTGCGCACCCGCGGCCTCGCCTACATGAACATCGACGGCGTGGGCCAGATGGGGGCCACGCGCTTCGGCGCATCCGCGTCCGAGGCGTTTCAGCCCTTCGCGGCGCGCGTGGTGCGGGAGACGCAGGGTGAGGAGATCTCGCCGTCGCGTCCGGGCCGCAACTCCGACCAGGCCTTCAACGGGGTCGGGCTGCCGCTGATCCAGTTCAACCACACGCGTCTGGCGGAGGATGGCGGCTACTGGTGGTGGCACACCCCCGACGACACCTTCGACAAGATCGACGGGGATGTCCTCAAGACCGATACCGACATCTATGCCGACGCGCTGGCGGTGATGCTGGCGGGGCCCCGCTATCCGGTCAGCCTCTCTGCTCAGGTCGCTTCCCTGGCCGAGGCGGTCGCCGCGCGTGACGCGGCGTCGGGGGGCGCGCTGCAGCTGGAAGCGCAGCTCGGCAACCGTCTGGAACGCCTGCGCCGAGTCGCGGCGGACATCGACGAACGGGCCGATGCCGGCGCGATCGGGCCAATCGACCAGCTCGCCGTCCTGCGTCCCCTTCACCGCATCATGTATGTGCCACTCAACGTCCATCACCCGGATCCCGGGATCACGCTGGGTCCCCTTCCCGGCCTTGCCCCGGCGCGGATACTCGCCGGCGAAGAGGCCGGGAGCGACCGGCGCGGCTTCGCGCTGCCGGTGCTGGTACGGGAGCGAAACCGCTTGATCGAGGCGGTTGACGAGGCACTGGATGCAGGCTACATGCGGACCACGCTGGAGGCGATTCGCAGCGAACTGGCCGACGTCAGAGAGGAGCCGGGTCGGTAGGGCGGGTCGGGATACGGCGGGAGAGTTCCGGATAGTAGCTCCGGTAGAACCCCCGGTCCCGGGTGAGGAAGGTCTCGGCGGTCGCGACCGCGTGTGCGCCGATCAGGAAGTCGGTGATGATCCGCGTTCGCCTACCTCCCGCGCGCCGGTATCGCAACCAGCGTCGCCCGGCGTCCCAGGCCATCGAAGAGTCGATGGCTGACAGGTTTGCATTGATTTCACGCAACGCCGCGTCCAGCGCGGGCCGATCGGGAAACGCCGGGGCGAGTTCCGCGTAGACGAGGTCGCAAATCACGATGGCCCCTCCGTCGTAGGCGCCCCGGAGCCACTCGGCGGACCTGGACCCGAACGTCTCGTCGGGAAGGAAAACGTCCAGAAGAACACTGGTGTCCACGGCGGTGATCATCTCCCGCGAATCACCTCGATGTAGTCGTTGGTGTTGCTCGCGAGGTCGTCGGCGTGCTTTCCGTGCCCGAGAATGGCGTAGACGCGGTCGACGGGATGTACGGCCCCCGTGCGCTTTCGGATGAGGAGACCGTTGTCTGCAGGCACAATCTCGACCTCCACGTTCTGATTCATCCCGAAGCGGTCTCGCAGGCGTTTGGGGATGGTGATCTGGCCTCTTTCCGATATACGCATGTATATCTCCATATGAAAACATGCTACGGATAATCATATCTCACTATCCGGAAGGCCGCAAGAAGGACGTTTGCTCGCATCACACCCGCGGCGCTGGCGGGCAGCGACGGTGAGCAGACTGCGATGTTGACCTCCACCGGATCGTCACGCTATTGGTGGAGGCTCACCGAGCGATCACCGACAGGGATAACGAATGGGGTCAACATCAGGCATGCTCAGGCGATTCCCCCGGGTTGGGGTGCTGCTGCTTTCGATCCACGCCTGCTCCCCCGCCGCCGCCCCTCCCCGCACCGACGGCGACTGGCCCGCCTATGGCCGCGACGCGGGCGGCACCAGGTACTCGCCCCTCGACCAGATCACCTCCGACAACGTCGCCGGGCTGGAGGTCGCCTGGAGCTGGGAGACCGGCGAAGCCCCCATCGAGGGACCGGCGGCACCGATCCGGGGGCAGCGCGTGCGGCCCGGCAACTTCGAAGCCACCCCCGTCGCGTACAACGACACGCTCTATTTCACGACCTCCTACAACCGCGTGATCGCGCTGGACGGAAGCACCGGCGCGACCATCTGGGACTTCGACCCGCGCACGGTGGAGTGGGGCCAGCCTCCCAACGGCACGGGATTCGTGCACCGCGGGGTGGCCGTCTGGAACGGGCCGGATGAGCGGCGCGTCTTCCTTAACACCCGCTGGCGCCTGGTCGCGCTGGACGGCGCCACCGGCGAGCCCATCGAGTCGTTCGGGCACCGCGGCGAGATCGACCTCACCGAAAACCTCCTCTGGCGCACCAATCGGCTCCACTACACGCAGACATCGCCGCCCGTCGTCTTCGAGGACCTGCTCATCATCGGCAACGGGGTCTGGGACGGCTTCGTGTACCCGCGTGATCCGCCCGGGAACATCCAGGCGTTCGATGTCCACACCGGCGAACTCGTGTGGTCCTTCAACCTGATTCCCCAGCCCGGCGAACCCGGCAACGATAGCTGGGAGGACGGCAGCTGGGACTACACGGGCCACACCAACGCCTGGGCGCCGATGGTCGTGGACGAAGCGCGCGGGCTCCTCTTCGCCGGGATCGGCACCCCTTCGAACGACTACTACGGAGGCCACCGCAAGGGTGACAACCTGTACGCCGAGTCGCTGGTTGCCCTCGACGCGCGCACCGGCGAGTTGGCCTGGCACTATCAGACCGTGCACCACGGGCTATGGGACTTCGACCTGCCGGGCGCACCTGTGCTGATGACCGTCGAACGGGACGGGGTGGCGGTGGAAGCGGTCGCGGTGGCCGGCAAGACCGGCTTCGTGTACACCTTCGACCGCGACACCGGCGAGCCCGTCTGGCCCATCGAGGAGCGTCCCGTTCCGCCCAGCGACGTGCCCGGCGAGGCCTCCTCCCCCACCCAGCCCTTCCCCACCCACCCTGCCCCCTTCTCGCGGCAAGGCTTCACCCCCGACGACCTCATCGACCTGACCCCCGAGCTGCGGCGGCGCGCCGAGGCGCTGACGGCGGGGTATCGGTTCGGCCCGCTCTACGAGCCCCCGTCGCTGGAGGGCACGATCGCCATGCCGGGGATCCTGGGCGGCGGCAACTGGGGCGGCGCGGCGTTCGACCCCGGGTCGGGCTTCCTCTTCGTCAAGGCCTCGGAAGAGCCCAGCCTGCTCACGATCGGCCCGGCAAACCCCGAGACCACCGTGGGCGACTACGCGCTCGCCCGCGGCGCCCCGCGCACGCTGCGGATCGGCAACGTCCCCATCTCGAACCCGCCGTGGGGCACGCTCACGGCGATCGACATGAACTCGGGCGAGATCGCGTGGCAGGAGCCGGTGGGCGAACGCCCCGAGGTGCGTGCCGATCCGGCGCTGGCGGGGGTCGCGCTGCCTGCCCGGCTGGGCGTCGTCGCACCGCCGGGGGCGTTCGTCACGGCGGGGGGGCTCGTCTTCCTCACGGGCGGCTCGGACGTGCTGTACGCCTTCGACGCGGCGAGTGGCGAGGTGCTCTGGGAAGGCCGGCTCCCCGCACCGGGCTACGCGAACCCGATGACCTTCCGGACTCGTGAGGGGCGCCAGCTCGTGGTGATCGCGACCGGCGGTGAAGAGGGCGGGACACTCTTCGCATTCGGGCTCCCGGAGTAGTCCGATGCGAGGCCCGAACCGCGCATCGCCGGCGCGAGCCGCAGCCCGGCCCCGTGCACTCACGCGTTGGGCCCTGCCGGTTCCCGTGCTCCTGGCCGCACTCCTTTCCGGGTGCGGCGGGGGGGACTCTCTCACCGGCCCACCGGTTGCGACCATCGACGTGGTGCCGGACGAAGCACTCATCGTCGGCGTCGGGGACGGGGTCGCGTTCTCGGCGGTCGCGCGTGACGCCAACGACCGGATCGTTTCCGGGACGCCCGAGTGGTCCGTCGGCGATCCGGCCGTCGCGTCGATCATGCCCGGCGGATTTGCGACCGGTATCGCGAGCGGCGTCACGACCGTCACCGCGACGATCGGCGGGGTGAGCGGCACCGCACGGCTGGAGGTCTACGTCCCGGAGAGGATCACCCGATACGAGCCGGGACAGAGCTACTTCGGCCGCAACGAATACGTCGAGTACACCCCCGGCGAACTCCCGGTGATCCTGTCCGCCTCCCACGGCGGCGTGCTCGAGCCGCGCGAGATCCCGCCCCGAACCTTCGGCGTCGTGAGAAGCGACAGGAACACGATCGAGCTCACGCTCGCGATCCGCGAGGCACTCGTTACCCTCACCGGCCGGGCGCCTCACGTCATTCTTTCCCACCTTCACCGCAGCAGGCTCGACCCCAACCGCGAAGTCGTCGAGGCCGCCCAGGAAAACCCGTACGCCGAGCTTGCATGGGAGGAGTTCCATGGTTGGACGAGGGTCGCCCGGTCCCTCGTCGCGGGCGAATTCGAGAAGGGCCTCTACTTCGACATTCACGGACACGCTCACGACATCGACCGCCTCGAACTCGGCTACCTGCTCACCTCCGAGGAACTGAATCGGCCCGACAACGCTCTGAACTCGCTGGAGGTGGTGGCGCGCACCAGCATCAGGGACCTCGGCCGCACCTCGCCGATCCCGTTCTCGCAGCTGCTGCGCGGGCCAACTTCGTTCGGGGGGCTGTTCGAAGAGGAAGACATCCCGTCGGTGCCGGGCCCGAGCGCCCCCGGCCCGGGCGATGCACCCTACTTCCGCGGCGGCTACAACACGCGGCAGCACGGATCGGTCGAGGATGCGGAGGTCATCAGCGGCGTGCAGATCGAGCATCACTACGGCGGAATCCGGGACACTCACATGAGTCGCGTCGCGTACGCGGCCAAGGCGGCCCGGGTGATCCGGGCGTTCATGCTGGCGCACTACGGGTTCTTCGAGACGGGCAGCTGATTCATCCCCGTCGGGGTAGCAACCTTTTGCCAGTGGCCCGTGTACCTACGATATGGTGATGACCCGAAATCAAGGGACAGATCGATGAGAAGCACACCCCTCCCCGCTCGTCAGCCAATCGCCGGCTTCGTGGCGCTCCTCGCGCTGCTGCTCGCCACCGCCCCGGGTGCCCGCGCACAGACGGGCAGGGTCCAGGGGCAGGTCACGGATGCGATCTCCGGGCAACCCCTCTTCGCCGCGCAGATCTCGGTGGAGGGAACCGGCCTGGCCGCCCGGACCGACCGGGAGGGACGCTTTTCGCTGTCGCCCGTGTCCGCGGGCAGCCGGGTCATGGTCGCCGAGGCGGTCGGCTACGCCACGCAGCGGCACATCGTCACGGTCACGGCGGGCCAGACGACCGTCGTCGACTTCGCACTGGTGCAGGCTGCGCTGACCCTGGACGAGGTCATCGTGACCGGGGTCGCCGAGCCGATGGAACGAATGCAGCGGGGCGTGGCGGAAGTCCAGCTCAGCGTCGTGAGCATGCTCGACTTCAACACCGAGTCCTACGCCCACATCGACGAGAACGACTTCCGTCTCGTGAGCGCGTCACCGCTCTCCACCTTCTCGATCGACGTCGACCGCGCTTCCTACGCCAACATCCGGCGCTTCATCCAGTCCGGCGACCGGCCTCCCGTCGACGCGGTCCGCATCGAGGAGATGATCAACTACTTCCCCTACGGTTGGGGCGAGGCGTCGGGCACACACCCCTTCGCCGTCACGACCGAGGTGTCGGAGGCACCCTGGAAGCGCGACCACCGGCTGGTGCGGATCGGACTGCACGCGCCTTCGGTCGATGTCGAGAACCTGCCGCCAGGCAACCTGGTGTTCCTGCTGGACGTGTCGGGGTCGATGCGGCCGTCGGACAAGCTGCCGCTGCTCAAGAGTGCTTTCGCGCTGCTGGTCGAGCAGCTCCGCCCCGAGGACCGGGTCGCGATCGTGGTGTACGCGGGCGCCGCGGGCCTGGTGCTGCCGTCGACGCGGGGGGACCGGCACGACAAGATCACGGCCGCGCTCGATCAGCTGGAAGCCGGCGGAAGCACGGCTGGCGGCGCCGGGCTGAAGCTGGCGTACGACGTAGCGCGCGAAAATCATATCGACGGCGGGAACAACCGCGTGATCCTCGCGACCGACGGCGACTTCAACGTCGGCGCCTCCAGCGACGCCGAGATGGTGCGCCTGATCGAGAGGGAGCGTGACAGCGGGACCTTCCTCACCGTGCTCGGCTTCGGTACCGGGAACCTGAAGGACTCGAAGATGGAGCAGATCGCCGACCACGGAAACGGGAACTTCCACTACGTCGACGGCCTCCTCGAAGCGCGCAAGGTCCTCGTCGAGGAGATGGGCGGAACCCTCCTGACCCTGGCCAGGGACGTGAAGCTCCAGGTCGAGTTCAACCCTGAACGGGTGAGCGGCTATCGCCTGATCGGCTACGAGAACCGGCTTCTGGCCGACGAGGACTTCAACGACGACACGAAAGACGCGGGCGAACTCGGCGCCGGGCACACCGTGACCGCGCTGTACGAGGTCGTGCCGGCCGGCGTGTCGGTGCCGCGCGGCGTGGACGACTTGCGCTACCAGCCCCAGGCGGACGACCCGCCGCCGCCCAGCGGTTTCGACGGCGAGCTCCTGTACGTCAAGGTCCGCTACAAGGACCCTGACGGCTCGGCAAGCAGACTGCTGGAGCACGCTGTCGCCGACGATGTGGAGTCGCCCTCGACGGACTTCCGCTTCGCCACCGCGGTCGCGGGCTTCGGCATGCTGCTGCGGGACTCGGAGCACGCGGGCGACTTTACGCTGGACAACGTCATCCGGTTGGCCGAGAACGCGCGGGGTGACGATCCGCGCGGCTATCGCGGCGAGTTCATCCGGCTGGTCGAGGCAACCCGCGACCGGGGGCTGCTGAAGGAGAAGTGACCCCATGGATCACGGCCTGCGACATTGATTTGCCACGCAACTCCGCTATCGTAATGGTTTCGCCACCCCCGTAATCGTCTTGCCACGGCGGACCCTTGAGCAACGTCCGTTGCGCCCTGCCCCTGCCGGCTCAATCTTACCTTCGCCGTGACCGTTCGGCCACGGCCGGGATGCACAACGCAGGAAGGGGCGCAAGGAATGAGAACGACGAAGACGATCCGGATGGCCGCGCTGTTGGGGGCGCTGGCGGTACTGGGCACAGAGGGAATCGCAGCGCAGGAAGTCGCGCGCGTGGAAGTCACCCCCGCCACGCTCTCGCTGGAGGTCGGCGAGAAGGCTCAACTCTCGGCGGAGGCGTTCGACGCCGACGGTAACGCGATCGACGTGCCCTTCCTCTACTTCTCGCGCGGCGGACGCGGGCGCCTTGCCGTCGACCGGGCCACGGGCGAAATCGAGGCGTTCAAGGGCGGCGAATACGAGGTCATGGCCCGTGTGCTGGGCCCGACCCGGATCAGCGGCACGATGATGGTCACCGTGGCGTTCCCGGCGATCGACCGCGTCGAGATTTCGGAGGGCGGCGGCCGCTTCTACACGGGCGTCACGATACGCCACAAGGCGACCGTCATCGACCGGGCGGACGATGTGCGCGACGTGGCCGTCACCTGGAGCAGCTCCGACGAGTCGGTCGCGACCGTCGACCGCTTCGGCGTCTTCTCGGCGCTCGCGCCCGGTGACGTGACCCTTTCGGCCACTGCGGAGGGCGTTGTCGGCCATATTGCCTACGAAGTGGCGGACAACCCGGTCACATCCATGGCCGTGGAGGCCAGTCAAGCCCGCGGAAGGACCGGCGACGTGATCCACTTCACGGCCACGGCCTCGGACGCCGGCGGCGGCGCGGTGGGGGACATCCCGGTCACCTTCGGGCTGATCGCAGATCCCGACAAGGTCGCGACGGCCGATATCCCGCCGGCCGAAGTGGACGCCATGGGGCGTTTCGTGGCCTACAAACCGGGCGTCTACACCGTCACGGCGAGCGTCCCGGGAACCACCTCGCACGCGACGGTCGAAATCCTGCCCCGCCACGTCACCGAGGAGGTGACCCTCGTCGGCCACGCGCCGGTGCGCAACGTCTCCACATCGGATCTGTGGGTCTGGGAGGGCGTGGACGGGCGCGACTACGCGATCACCGGGACGCACAGCGGGCATGGCAGCACCTACTGGTGGGACGTGACGGATCCCGCGAGCCCGGTGCTGACCGACTCGCTCCTCGTGGACGCGCGCACGACGAACGACGTGAAGGTCTCGGAAGACGGCGAGATCTGCGTGATCTCGCGCGAGGGCGCATCGAATCGGCGCAACGGAATCGTCATCGTGGACTGCACCGACCCCCGCAACATCGAGATCATCTCCACCTACGACGACGAACTCACCGGGGGCGTGCACAACCTCTTCATCTACCAGGACCACGTCTACGCCGTGAACAACGGCACGCGCTTCGACGTGATCAGCATCGCCGAGCCGGCCACCCCCCACCGCGTCGGGCGCTTCGAGCTGGATACGCCGGGGCACGCCATCCACGACATCTGGATCGTGGACGGGATCGCGTACACGTCGAACTGGAGCGACGGGGTCGTCGTCATCGACGTGGGCGGCGGAGACAAGGGGGGAAGCCCCGAAAATCCGGTCGAGATCGCGCGCTTCGCCGACATCGGCGGCGCCACGCATGCGGCGTTCCCGTACCAGAGCCCGACGGGCAAGTTCTACATCTTCATGGGCGATGAGATCGGCGCACCCGGCTTCGACGGCCAGGAAGCCGACCGCACGCCGCAGTTCATGTCCGGCTACATCCATGTGGTCGACTTCACCGACCCCGAGAACCCGGAGGAAGTGGCCCGCTACGAGATCCCCGAAGCCGGTTCGCACAACATGTGGATCGACGACGACCGGCTCTACGCGGCGTTCTATCAGGGTGGTCTGCGGGTTCTGGACATTTCCGGTGAACTGAAGGGGAACCTGTACCACCAGGGCCGCGAGATCGCCGTGTACAAGTCCTATGATCCCGATGGCGTGGTCGCGAACGCACCGTTTACCTGGGGACCGCAGATCCACAAGGGCAACCTGTTCTTCGCCGAATACTTCTCGGGCATGTGGGCGGTGAAGCTCCAGCCGCGGCGCACGCTGATCCCGTGATCGGGCGGCCGAAGGCGGCGCTTGCGCGGTGCGCGGTCCTCGCAACCCTGACCGCGGCCGCCCTGCCGGGAAGCGCGGCTTCCCAGTCCTACTGGGTCTACGTGGCGGCCGAATCCGAGGACGAAGTCGCCCTGCTTCGCTACGACGCGGGCGGCGACCTGGTCGTCGAAAAGACGATCACCACCGGATGGCTCGCGGCGGAGATCGAGGCGCCGCACGGCCTCGCCGTCGACCCTGCCGGCGAATTCTGGTATCTCACCCTGGGCCACGGCTTCCCCAACGGGAGACTCGTCAAGTACGCCACGGTGGCCGACACCGTGGTGGGCGTCGCCGACCTGGGCCTCTTCCCGGCGACGATCGCGGTCCCGCCGCACGGCACGGTTGCGCTTGCCGTCAACGCCAACTTCCACGGCGACCATGTGCCGTCGACCGTCACGATCGTCGACCTGGAGACCATGTTCCCCATCGCGGACGTGGTGACGTGCACCATGCCGCACGGCTCCCGCTTCAGCGCCGACGGCTCGAAGCACTACTCGGCGTGCATGATGGACAACCAGCTCGTCGAGATCGACGGCGCCACCCTCGACGTGAGCAGGCGGCTCGACCTCGTCACCAACGAGCCCGCCCACGCCCCGATGGACGGGCACATGGCCATGGCACCGTCCGCGGCAGAGAATTGCTCTCCGACCTGGACGACGCCCCACCCTGACGGCAAGAGCGTCTTCGTGCCGTGCAACAAGGGCGACCTGATCCTGGAGATCGACCTGGACGACTGGCGCATCACCCGCCGCATCGAGGCGCCGGGCGCGCCCTACAACCTCGACCTGACTCCCGACGGGTCGAAGCTCGTCGCCACCCTCAAGGGAGGCGCCAGGGTGGGCGTCTGGGATGTCGCCACGGGTGAATTGCTGCACCTGGTCGACTCGCTGATGCGCGTGACCCACGGCGTCGTGGCCACCCCCGACGGCCGCTACGCGATCGTGACGGTCGAAGGCATCGGCGGCGACCCGGGGACGGTGGAAGTGATCGATCTCGAGTCGGGCGCGCGTGTCGCGTCCGCACACATGGGCAAGCAGGCCGGAGGAATTGCGCTGTGGAAGATGGAGTCATGAAGATGCGGACGCTGGTATTCGCGACCCTCGCGGCGGCCTCGGCCTGCCAGCCGGCGCCCGTCGCCGACTCACCCGAGAACGAGCCCGGCTGGACCTGGTCGGACGAGCGGGTCATGGAGACGGTGAACGCGGTGCGGGCCGGCCGCAGTCTGCAACCCGGCGAATGGCCCGGCGGTGCCCGCGTGGCCGTCCTCCTCTCCTTCGATGTCGACAACGAGACGGTGACCGGCCTCCGCTACGGCGACGCCACGGTGGGCGGGCTGTCCCAGGGCCAGTATGGGGCACGGGTCGCACTGCCGCGCGTGGTCGACCTGCTCGACCGTGAGGGTGTCCCCGCCTCCTTCTTCATCCCGGCGGTCAGCCTCGTCCTCAATCCCTTCCAGATCGGCGTCATCCAGGCCGCCGGACACCACGAGTTCGCGATCCACGGCTGGATCCACGAGCTGAACTCGAGCCTTGACGCCGAGACGGAGCGCGCCCTTCTCGAGCGCGCGGTGGACTACATGACCGAGGTCACCGGCACGCGTCCGCTCGGCTACCGCGCTCCGTCGTGGAACTTCAGCCCCAACACGCTCGACATCCTCCTCGAGATGGACTTCCTGTACGATTCGTCGCTCATGGCCGACGACCGCCCCTACGAGATCAATGCCAACGGCGAGCCGACGGGAATGGTGGAACTCCCCGTCGAGTGGATCATGGACGACGCGCCGCTCTTCAACCCGCGCGGAAACAGCTACTCGCACCCGCGCGACGTGCTCGAGGTCTGGAAGGACGACTTCGACGGCGCCTACGAGGAGGGCACGATGTTTCTGTTGACCATGCACCCCCACGTCGTCGGCCACCGCTCCCGGATCGTCGTGCTGGAGGAGCTGATCGAGTACATCAAGGGCCACGAGGGGGTCTGGTTCGCGACGCACCTGGAAGCGGCGCAGTACGTGAAGGAGCAGGCGGGGCTGTAGGGGATGAGACGGGACTTCCAAGACACCGGAGTCACGATGATTGATCCATGGACAAGAGGATGAAGGCGCCGGTCATCGCGCTCGCCGCCACGGCGCTGGCGGCCGTCGCTTCCACCCTCGCCGCACAGCAGGGGGCGCTCACCCCCGCCTCGCCCTGCGACGACACCCCCCCACCCACCGGCGCCACCCTCACCCCCAGCCGCGACCTCTACTGCGTCTTCCTCACCGCGCGCCCCGGCCTGGAGAGCCTCACGGGCCGCCTTGAGCTGCGGACACCCCACTCGCCCTTCGGGGTGGCCGTAAACGCGGCCGGGAACCACCTGTACGAGGGAATTCTCACCCTTGACGGCCTTCCGGACCCCACCACGCTGGGCGACTACAACCACATCGTCGCGTGGCTGGCCACCCCCCTCTTCGACACGGTCGTGAGCCTCGGCCCCGTCACCAACGGGACGCGCAGCATCGGCGAGATCAGCCTCAACAAGTTCATGCTGCTCGTCACGGCGGAGGCGCGACCGGACGCTCCCGAATGGGAGGGGCGGCTCCTGCTGCGCGCAACGTCGCCCAGCGCCCGCATGTCGCCGCCCGACCTGCAGGAATTCCTGCTCGGAGCGACCGGGCGCCCGACAGGCGGCGCGGCGATGCCGGGCATGCGCATGGCGGATTCGTCCGCGGCAGCGATGGCGGGCCACCAGCACGGCGCAGCCGGCGGCGACGGATGGCCCCGCCCCCCGATGATGCCCGGGCTCACCATGTTCCCCGCGCTGATGGAGCTCGACCCGCCCGGCACCGACCCCTTCCTGCCCGGCGACGGCATCGACCCCGCCACCCTTCCCCTGGCCCGGCCCCGCGACGTGGTGCGCCTGGACGACGGCGACGTCATTGACCTGGAGGCGGGCCTGGTGCGGCGGCGCATCCGCAGCCGCGACCATGTCATGTACGGCTTCAACGGCCAGTACCCGGGACCGCTCCTCCACGTCCCCGAGGCGGCCACGGTCACCGTGAACTTCACCAACTCGATCGCGTGGCCGACGACCATCCACTGGCACGGCCTCCGCCTCGACAACGCGTCCGACGGCGTGCCGGGCATCACGCAGGACCCCGTCGAGCCCGGCGAGACCTTCCGCTACGAGGTGCACTTCAAGGACCCGGGCATCTACTGGTACCACCCGCACCACCGGGAAGACGTCCTGAAGGACCTCGGCCTCTACGGCAACATGCTCGTCGAGCCGCGTCAGCCCGACTACTACGCCCCGGCCGACCGGGAAGAGTTCCTCATGCTGGACGACTTCCTGATGGCCGGCGACGAGGCCATGCCTTTCGGGTTGGAGCGCTCGACGCACGCGTTCATGGGCCGCTTCGGCAACCTCATGCTCATCAACGGGGAGCCGGACTACGAACTCGACGCGACCGCCGGCGAGGTGGTGCGGCTCTATCTGACCAACGTGTCGAACACCCGGACCTTCAACCTCTCGTTCGAGGGGAAGAGCGCGCGCATGAAGGTCGTCGGCACCGACGTGGGCGCCTTCGAGCGCGAGGAATGGGTGGAGAGCATCGTTTTGAGCCCCGCCGAGCGCTACATCGTGCATGTGCGCTTCGACGAGCCGGGAGAACTGGTCCTCGTCAACCGGGTGCAGGGGATCGACCACCTGGGCGGCGCCTTCTTCCAGGAGACGGACACGCTGGGCGTGGTGCGGGTGGCGGAAGGCGCAGCGGACACGGCAGCGCAACCCGGCCACGCTTCCATCGCCTTCGACACGCTGCGCACCAACGTCCATGCGGCCCGCGAGATCGCCCTGTACCGCGAGTACCTGGACGCCCCCGTCGACCGCGAGCTCACGTTCACGATGGAGACTACCGGCATCCCCTTCGTCGTGGACCGGCTGATGCGCTTCGATTCCGCCTACTTCCACCCGGTGGAGTGGAGCGGCACGATGCCGATGATGAACTGGAACTCGTCGTCCGCAGAAGTGAGCTGGATCATCCGGGAGCCCGCCACCGGCAGCGAGAACATGGACATCGGCTGGGACTTCGCGGTGGGCGACGTCGTCAAGATCCGGCTGCACAACGAGCGGCGCTCCTTTCACGCCATGCAGCACCCCTTCCACATCCACGGGCAGCGCTTTCTGGTGCTCGCGCGCAACGGTGTCCCGAGCGAGAACCTCGCCTGGAAGGACACGGTGCTGCTCCCGGCCGGCACCACCACCGACATCCTGCTGGAGATCACGAATCCGGGTCGCTGGATGGCGCACTGCCACATCTCGGAGCACCTGGAGTCGGGGATGCGCATGGTGTTCGGGGTGGGCAGCCTCTGAGGCGCCTAATGACCGGGAAGAAGAGTTACCACATGTCGCCGGAGGAGTTCCGGCGGCACGGCCGGGAAGTGATCGACTGGATCGCCGACTACCATGAGAACGTCGAACGCCATCCCGTTCTGTCCCGCGTGGAACCCGGCGAGATCGGCGACTCCGTGGGCACGAAGGTGCCCGCCCGGGGCGAGGCCTTCACCGAAATCCTCCAGGACGCCACGGAGCGGATCCTTCCCGGCATCACGCACTGGCAGTCGCCCGGATTCCACGCCTACTTCCCCAGCAACTCCTCGGGACCTGCCATTCTGGGCGAGCTGCTGGCCGCCGGCCTCGGAGTGCAGGGCATGCTCTGGTCGACGAGTCCCGCCTGCACCGAGGTCGAAACCCGGGTGCTGGACATGCTGGCCGACCTCCTGGGCCTGCCGGAAGCCTACCGCTCCACCGGCAGCGGCGGCGGCGTCATCCAGGATTCCGCCTCCAGCGCCGTGCTGTGCGCCCTGATCGCTGCGCGGGAGCGGGACTCCCGGCTGCGCACCAACCGGCAAGGCTGCGACGGCTCACACGTCGCCTACTGCTCCACGCAAGCGCACTCATCGCTGGAAAAGGCGATGGGCATTGCCGGTCTGGGACGCGCCAATCTGCGGCAGATCGCCGTGGACGATCAGTTCGCTCTCGATGCGGCCGCTCTGGCGGCGCAGATCAAGGCCGACAAGGCAGCCGGGCTGCGACCCATGTTCGCCTGCGCCACGCTGGGCACGACCTCGTCGAACGCAATCGACCCCATTGCCGCGATGGGCAGGATCTGCCGGGAAGAGGGCCTCTGGCTCCATGTGGACGCGGCCATGTCGGGCACGGCGGCAATCTGCCCGGAATACCGCCACCTTCACGAGGGCGTCGAATACGCCGACAGCTACTGCTTCAATCCCCACAAGTGGATGTTCACGAACTTCGACTGCAGCTGCTTCTGGGTGGCGGACCGCACGGCGCTGATCGGAGCCTTGTCCATTCTCCCGGAATACCTGGTCAACGACGCGACCACGAGCGGCGCCGTCTTCGACTACAGGGACTGGCAGCTGCCGCTGGGCCGCCGCTTCCGGGCGCTGAAGCTCTGGTTCGTGCTGCGCTACTACGGCGTCGAAGGCCTCCGGCACCACGTCCGCCGGCACATCGAGCTGGCCCAGCGGCTGGTGGGTTGGATCGAGGCCGACCGGCACTTCGAGATGGTGGCTCCGGCACCGTTCAACCTCGTATGCTTTCGCCACCGGGGCAGCGATGAATTGAACGAGCGCATCATGAGGGAGCTCAACACCGGCGGCGAGATCTTCCTTACCCACACCAGGCTGAACGACCGCTTCGCCCTGCGGCTTTGCGTCGGCCAGTCCCACACGGAAGCGGAACACGTCGAAAAGGCGTGGAAGCTGATCGTCAGAGCGGCGAAACGGCTGCGGGATCGGCAGCCGCGAGGACGGCCACCTGGCCGTTGAGGGCAGCGGCCCTACTTGCCGCCAACGAAGCCCGGCTCAGCGCATCGCCTCCAGCCGCCCGTCCACGAACACCATCGCCGGGACCACGCGGTAGTCGAACGGATGCCCCTCCAGCACCACGAAGTCCGCGTCCTTGCCCACCTCGATGCTGCCGATCCGGTCGCCCATCCCGACCAACTCGGCGGCATTGAGCGTCGCCATCTTCAGGGCGTCCACCTCGGGGACCCCGTTGCGGAACGCCCACGCCGCGTTGAGGATGGGCTCGCCGCCCAACCGGCCGATCGGCGACGCGCGACGTGACGCGCCCGGCCCGAAAAACGCCACCGTGACGCCCGCGCGGTTCAGGATCGCGGGGCCCTCGACGCTCCAGCCGTCCCCGCCGCCGCGGATGTCGGACGCGTAGCTGCCGGAGTTGCCGAGGATGACTCCGGCGCCAGCCGCCGCGAGCCGGTCGGCGAGCTTGTAGGCCTCGACGCCGCCGCTGACGACGAGTCGCACGCCGAAGTCCTCCGCGATGCTCAGCGCCTCCTCGATTTCGGGAACGCGGTCGGCGTGGATGACAGCGGGAACTTCGCGGCGGAGCACCGGGAAGAGCGACTCGAGGCGGGGATCGTGGTCGCGCTCGGCACCAGCATCCTGCCCCGCGTAGGCCCGCGCGGCCGTCAGCGCCTTCCGGATCCTCGCAGAGGCGCCCTCGAGGGTCATCGGCGCGCCCGAATCGTCCGTCCACTCGCGGAGCGCCGAAGGCGTCAGCGCGAACACCATGCTCGCGGGCTCCCTCCGCACCATCTTCTCGAAGTCGATCCCGGGGGTCTTCACGACCACCCCGTTGCCGCCGATCAGATTGCGGGTCCCCGGCGTCACGTGAATGGCCGTGACACCGACCGTCGTGTTCACCCTGTAGGACGGAAACCACGGATCGACCGCGTACAGCGCGTTCATCTCGGGCACGACGGGTTCCGTGATTTCGTCGTTCTGCACCTGCCACTTGAGGTCGCCGATCCAGTCGTTCGCGAACGCGCGCGCGAGGATTGTGCCAGGCATGACGACCCTGCCGCCGGCGTCGACCGCGGGGATGCCGGGGGGTGGGGCCGCGCCGGGCTCGACGCGCGTGAACGTCCCGTCCTCGACCACGAGCGTCGCGTTCTCGATCGCGCCGTGGCTGACGGTGAAGACGTGGGCGCCGGTGATGGCGAAGGTGCGGTCGTCCGGGCCTATCTCGCCCGCGAGGGGCGTGAACGGACCCACCGCGCGGGGACGGTCGGGCTGCAGGACGCGGGTGCGCTCGTATTCCAGCCGCCCGTCCACGAACACGCGCTCGATCCGGTCGGCGGCGAGGTCAAGGAAGTGCCCGTCGAGGAGGACCAGATCCGCGTCCTTGCCGGGCTCGATGCTCCCGACGCGGTCGTCGAGCATCATGGCGCGGGCGCCGTTGATCGTCATGACTTCCAGCGCCTGCTGGTCGGTGAGGCCGTGGCGGGCCAGAAACGCGCCGTATTCGCGGAAGTCCTTGAAGTGCTGGCGCGACATGTCGGTCTGTATGCTGGCGTTGACACCCGCGTCGAGGAGTTCTTCGAGCAGATTGCGCGGCTCGGGATCGTTGTAGTACTGCACGATCATCATCGGGCCGATCACGGGAACGATCTTCGTGCCCGCGAGGAGCCCCGTGAGCGGAAAGACCTCCTCGGCGTGCGCCAGCGCCAGCCGGTCGATGAAGCCGTACTTCCGCGCGAGGCGCAGCACCATCATGACCTCGCTGGGGTAGTGCGAATGCGCGTGGACCATGACGTCGCCCCGGATAACCGCCGCGAACGCCTCCAGCCGCTCGTCGTGTTCGGGGGCCGGGCCCTGGCCGGCCGCGTGGGCACTCTGCCGATCCAGGTATTGCTTCGCCCGCCGAAAGTGGTCGTCGGCGGCCGCGTACCACCCCATGACCGTTTGCGGGGTCTCGCCCGGGCGGAGATTGATGAGCGGACGCACCGCCATCTTGAGGTCGACGTACGGCTTGAAGATCATCTCCGGACCCGGCGTGCTCTTCATCTTGAGCGCCACGGACTGGCCGCTGGCGACGATGCCGCTGCCGGAGCGCGTGATCACCGACGTGACGCCGCCGGACAGCGCGACCCGGATCATGGGGTCGTCGAGGTTCAGGTGCTCGACGGCCTTCCACTCGGCAGTGACGGGACCCGGGATGCGCGAGCGGCCGGAGCGGTCCAGGGCGAGGTGGGCGTGCGCGTCGATCATCCCCGGGATGACGACCTCGGCTTCGTACAGTTCCGCGTCGGCGGGGTGCGGGACCGACGACCCCACCGCGGCGATGATGCCGTCCCGGATCAGGATCTCGCCCGGCTGGAGGGTGCCGTTGGTGACAGTGTGGACCGTGGCCGCGCGGATAATGATCGAGCCGGACTGGGCGGTGGCGGGATGCGGTGCGCCTGCGAGAAGGGTCGCGATGGCCAACGCGGACATAGGGGCGAAAACGGCCGGCATCCCCTTTCGTGGCCCGCGGGCCGGGCCCAGGGCGGTCACCCGGCCTCCAGCCGGTCCAGGAATGTTGCCACGTCAAGCAGCACGATGTCGTCCCGCTTCCGCAGCTCGCTCAGGAACGGGCCCTTGTGTCCTGCTCCGTAGGTCAGCAGAAACCGCACGCCCTCGCCCCGATGCTCGTCCAGCGCCCGTTCGATGTTCGCCCAGTGCGAAGCGTTGATCGCGTCCCATCCTCCCGGGCCCAGATCCGCGTCGAACAACCGCGCGTACACTTGCATGCGGATGTCGTACGCCTCGTCGTAGGCGTCGGTGTGGATCCAGCGGGGGTCGTCGGCAGCTCCGCCGGCGGCGAGCGCTTCGGCCGAGGCCGCACCGGCGGCCTGGTACTCGCCCCAGGTGCCGGCCCGCTGCGGATCCTCGGCGTAGGCGTCGAAATACGCGGCGCGGAAGTCCGACATCGGCTCCGTCCACCCGGCCGTCGGGACGGCTTCGAAGTCCAGTTCGCGCGACAGCGGGAACAGCCCCTCCATGTACTCGGGAAAACGCCGCACGCGGGGCTCCTCGACGGTCCCGGTGGCCTGGAACTCCGCCCATGCGCGGTCCCAGCGGTTCGGCGGGATCTCGGTCAGCCAGTAGTCGGGGTCGATCTCCCGGACCATATCGCGCACGACTTCGAGGCTGAACGAATCGCTGGTCGTGTGGCCCCCGTGGATCATTCCGAGGACCACGACTTCGTTGGGGGCGGGTGACGCGCCTGCCGGGGTCGCGTCCCGTGTCTGCGTGGCCTCGGTCGGGGCCGCCTCCGAGACCGTCGTCCCTTCATCCGCTGCAACCGCCGTCCCGTCATCCACCGGAATCAGCTCCACCAGGGTGCCCGAGACCTCATTGGCCACGAACACCCGCTCGCCGTCCGGATGCACACGGACCACGATCGGCTGCTCGCCGACCTCGATCGTCTGGGCGATGGACCGGGAATCGAGATCCACCACCGCCACCGTGCTGCCTCCGGCGTTGTTCACCACTGCGTAGCGGCCCTCGCCGGGTACGGCCACCGAGAACGGCCGCGGCCCGAGCCCGGTGACCCGGCCGGTCACCCTGAACGACGCCGTGTTGAGCAACGCCAGCTCGTCCGACCCGCCACAGGCCACAAGGTAGGTGACCTGATCTGGCGTGAGCGCGCCGCCCGCCGGACCGGGACACACTTCGACCGTAGCGTCGGTTTCCAGGTTGAGCAGGTCGATCACGGAGACGGTGCCCGCGTCGAGGTTGGGGACAAACGCGTGGGAACCGTCCCACATCACGTCGGCGGGGTACGGCCGGTCGCCGGTTGCATGGGCTGCCGACGGCGTTCCCGTTCCCGTGTCGACGACCCACAGGCGGTCCGCGAACTCGGACGTGACCCAGGCCTGGCCGCGCACGGTGCCGGGCGTGAACAGCGACGGTCCCGCGCCGACGTTCCAGACCGCGCCGGGGACGATGCGGCCCTCGGCGTCGAGCGCGACCAGTGTGGAGTCGCGGAACTGGCTGACGAGCCAGCCGTCCCCGGCGCGGATGAGGTCGAGGGGGGTCGTGCCGGCGTCCCACCGGGCGACCACCGCCGCGCCGGTGAGGTCGACGACCGCAATCCGGCCGTCGCCGCTCAGCGCGACGTATGCGGTGTCGCCGTCCGCGCTGAAGCGGATGCCGTGTGGGGCGGCGCCGACCGCGATGGTGGTGCCGATGTGGAAGGGGCCGGGCGAGTCGGCCGGGACGGTCGAGTCGGTCGGCCCGCAGGCCGGGCCGAGGGGCACCAGGATCGTGAGAGCTGCCCCAAGAGCGAGCGGTCGTGTCCCGGGTCCCCGGGCGCCGTGGATGTTCGTAATCACGCTGTCCGCACCTCGCTTGCAGGTCGGGAAATGATGCGCACCATGGCGCGGGCGCTCCCCGGACGCAAACCCGGCGACGATATCGGACACCCCGAAGCGGCACCCAAAGGAACGGTGGCCGGTTGCAGAGCGCCTCGAGCCCCACAGCACCCCTCGGAACATGACGGTCCCAACCGGACATGGCGGCGTCCCTGGTTTTGCCGCGGAAACGTTGGGGGGCGCGGCGGGCCGATCGGTGAGTCCGGGGCCACCGCTCACGCCGAGTCCCCCACCATCTCGACCGCCTCGCGCGCGGCCGCCTCCAGCTCCCAGGGGACCGCCGCGTCCACCATCCGCGCCGCCCCGTTGGACAGCTCGCCGGGTGGTAGCGACGGGGGCGGCGGAAGCGGGTCCGACTCGGATGCCCCCGGCCGCTCCGACCGCCTCATCGGCGGCGCGCTCGCGATCATCGTGCCCTTCCTCGTGAAGAACACGGCCTGACCCTCCCGGTTCAGCGACATCCGCGCGCGGCCTTCGTGGACTGCGCGGTGATGCCGTCTGCACAAGAGCACCGTGTTCGCCAGGCTCGTCTCGCCCCCGTCGGCCCAGTGCGTGACATGATGCGCCTCCGTGAACCGGCTCCCGCACCCCGGATAGCGGCAGCCGCGGT
>MKWU01002168.1_pt1 | contig 30479 bp, 23 predicted proteins | sample 809101 | NCBI WGS metagenome assembly MKWU01 (sample SAMN05860141, study PRJNA318959) | sponge metagenome | host: Aplysina aerophoba | place: Slovenia: Piran, Adriatic Sea, Gulf of Piran | collected 2013-05-07
CGTGCACTTGTCTCAACACCGCCTCCCGGGAATTTCACAGCCCCCCGTCGGCCGCCGTTCGCTTGCGCTTGCCGCCCCGGTTTCGTTGGCAAGGCTGGCATCTCCGTTTGCAGCGTTTTACAGTTGGTCCAATGTTGGTCAAGTCCCGCATTCGACGCTCCCCGCGGGCTGTGCCATTGACCGGTTGACGAGCGGCTGCGTCCATTCAACAAAATCCAGTGGATGCAGGATGCCGCGGGGAAGTTTCCCCGCTTGAATTCTCCCCGTCGATTGGATACGCCGCGGCGGCCCACGCATCGTTCGGATTCGGTGGCTGCATTTCCCGTGAGCCGTTCCGTGCGGTTCGACCCTATGCCCGTCAAGGAACGAAGATGTACAAGTTTCTGATTGTCGAGCCGCTCCACGCGGCGGCAATGCGGTTGCTCGACGAGAGACCGGACGTGACCTACGAGGTCATTGAGAATCCCAACGAACGTCTGCTTGTCGGGTGCATCGGCGATGTCGATGCAATGACCATTCGGGTGTCTCCGCTGTCGCCGGCCGTGCTGACTGCCGCCAAACGTCTCAAGATCGTGTCGCGTCACGGCGTGGGGTACGACAATGTCCCAATCGACGCGTGCAACCGGCTGGGAATTCCAGTGACAATTGTCGGCGCCACCAATGCGGTTTCGGTTGCCGAGCACACAATTTACTTGATGCTAGCAGTCGCCAAGCAGTCGGTCGCCAGCATGGCCTGCGCCAGGAGCGGCAGCTTCGCCGGACGCGGCAAGCTTCGTGGCATGGAGCTGTTCGGCAAGACGCTGCTGATCGCCGGCTACGGCAGAATCGGACGCCAGGTCTCGACGCGGGCCAAGGCGCTCGGGATGCGGATTGTCGTTTACGACCCCTATGCGCCGCCGGATGCCCTGTCGGGCCTCCGCGTCGTCGACAGTCTTGCCGATGGTCTGAGAATTGCGAATGTGGTAACGCTCCATCTGCCGCTCACAAAGACTACCAGGAACATGCTGGGCAGCGATGAATTGGCGCTGCTTCCGAAGGGCAGCATAGTCGTCAACGCCAGCCGCGGAGGAATACTTTGCGAGACAGCCTTGCTCGAAGCGATCGAAAGCGGTTCGGTGTTCGGCGCCGGACTGGATGTTTTCGCCCAGGAACCGGTGCCTGCAGGGTCGCCGCTGCTGAATTCCGACCGCATTGTGCTGAGCCCCCATTCAGCGGCGCTAACCGAGGAATCGCTTGTGGCGATGGGAAAGGCAACGGTGCAGAACGCTCTTGATGCCGTCGATGGACGATTGAACGTCGACAATGTCGTCAACCCCGAGATTCTGGGCTAGAATCCGGCGGACAACTTCAATCCTTGGCTGCATTCGGGCACGTCGCACATTGGCATTGCTGGGCTGAACGCCTGGATTCGATTGCCTGCCCAACCAATGAAAGGACAAACCGTGACCAGGCGCTTTCAAGCTGAACTTGTAGTCGATTGCCGGAACGAAGTTGGCGAAAGCTGCTTCTGGGACCCACGGGACGGCGCGCTCTACTGGACTGACATAGAGAGCAGGATCATCTTCCGCCGCAGTGAAGCCGGCGCCGTCCGGACTTTCGACCTGCCCGACCGGGCCGGATTCATCCTGCCGCGTCGGCAGTCCGGCTTTGTGCTTGGCTTCCCAAAGAGAATTGTCGTTGCTCCACCGACGCTCGATTCGTTCGAGACCGTATGCACGGTGGAAACCGACATTCCATGGATTCGAACGAACGACGCAGCTGTGGACCCTCAGGGAGGCATCGTGTTCGGTTCCTGCAACGAACATCCCGACCGCGACAGGCGTCAGGCGACTGCCGGCTTTCATCGCGTCGGGCCGAACGGCAACCTGCAGCGTCTGTTCGGCGGCTGCTTCACCTGCAATGGAATTGCGTTCAGCACCGACAACGAGACCATGTACCTGACCGACACGAACGAGGGAACAATACGGCGATTCAGCTTCAAGCGCGGTTTTGACCGTCTGGCGGAACTGGAGCCGCTGGCATCTCCCGAAGTCGCAGACGGCAAGCCCGACGGCAGCAAGATCGACAGCGCTGACTGTTGCTGGAACGCCCGAGTGTGGGCATACAACATTGCCTGCATCACGCCGGAAGGAGAGGTTGCCGCCAATGTCAGCGTGCCTGCCAAGGGCCCAACCTGCGTCGCATTCGGAGGATCGGACCTAAAGGATCTCTACATCACCTCCCTGCGCAAGAGCCACACGCGGGACGAGCTTTCCGCCAATCCGCAAGCGGGCGGACTCTACAAGGCAAGGGTGGACGTTTCGGGACGCGATCAGTTGATGTGCCGCCTGTAGTCTGACGCCAAGGCCAGCCGAAACCGACCTGACCGTTTGCCCCGGGCCGCCATGCGCCGGCGCGGCGCCATGGCGGGAAGGATTTCTACGGCTACCGTTCTCCCAGCGCCGCCGAAACCAGTCGACGCGTGTACTCGGTTTTCGGGTTTTCCAGAACCTCGTGTGTGGGACCCTGTTCAACCACGTTGCCGCTCTGCATGACAATGACGTTGTGGCACAACGCCCGAACCACTTTCAGATCGTGGCTGATGAACATGTAGCTCAAGTCGTGCTTGCGCCGCAATGCGCGCAGGAGATCGATGATCTGGGCCTGTATCGACAGGTCAAGCGCCGACGTGGGCTCGTCGAGCAGCACGAACTTCGGTCTAAGGACAATTGCCCGCGCTATCGCGATGCGCTGACGCTGGCCCCCTGAAAACTCGTTCGGAAACCTGTCCATCACGGCCGGGTCCATCTGGACGTCCCGCAGGGCGTCTTCGACAAGCTGGCGACGGTCCTCGGAGTTCTTGCCAATGTTGTTCACAACCAGACCCTCGCTGACGATCTGCCTGATGATCATGCGCGGATTGAGCGAGGAGAACGGGTCCTGGAATACAACCTGCAGGTTTGTGCGAAAGGGTTGCATCTCCTTCTTCGAAAGCTGGTCTATGCGCTCCTTTCGATAGTGTATCTGGCCAGCGGTGGCCTGCTGCAGGCGAATCAACGACATGCCGAGCGTCGACTTGCCGGACCCGCTCTCGCCGACGATGCCAAGCGTCTCGCCGGCTCGAATGCTCAGTGAAATGTCGTTGACGGCCACCAGTTCCATGGTCTTCCGGTTGAAGAAGCTGCCGTGCTTGATGTTGAACACCGTGCGCATCTCGTGCCCGACGATGACCTCCTCGGCCTGTGGCGCAAGCTCGTCGGGCGTTCCGGACGGCTCGCTGTCGATCAGATGCCTCGTGTAGGGGTGGCTGGGACTGGAGAACACGCTTTCCGTCGTGCCGGTCTCCAGAATCTCCCCATAGCGCATCACGCACACGCGGTCGGATGTCTGCCGCACAACCCCGAGGTCGTGCGTAATCAGGATCATCGCCATGTCGTGGCGGAGTTGAAGCGACTTGAGAAGCTTCAGAATGTCAGCCTGGACGGTCACGTCAAGCGCCGTGGTGGGCTCGTCGGCAATCAGCAGGTCCGGTTCGTTTGCCAATGCCATGGCAATCATGACCCGCTGCCTCTGGCCACCGGACAGCTGGTGCGGGTACTGATCGATGCGAGCCTCCGGGTCCGGAATCTGTACTTCCGTGAACAGCCGGATCACTTCTTCCCGCGCCTTTGCCTTCGACATTCGACGATGCGTGCGAATTATCTCCTCCACCTGAGACCCAATGCGGTAGATTGGATTGAGGCTGGTTAGCGGCTCCTGAAAGATCATGGTGATCCGGTCGCCCCGGATTCGCTGCATCTCCTCTTCCGAGAGCTTCATGAGATTGCGGCCCTTGAACCACACTTCGGACTGCGGCGCGACAGTGGCGTTGTCGGCAAGCATGCGCATGATCGACCGCGCCGTGACCGACTTTCCGGATCCGCTTTCACCGACCAGAGCCAGGGTTTCGCCGCTGTGAACCGAAAAGCTGTTTCCCTTGACGGCATGCACGGTTCCGCCGACCGTCCGAAACGAGACTTCGACGTCACGGACCTCGAGCAGAGGCGTTCTTTCCTTGTCCTGGCTAGGCACTGCTGTACGGGTCCATGGCATCCCGCAATCCGTCGCCACAGGCATTGAACGCCATCACGGTTATGACGATCATCCCCACCGGCGACATCATCCAGGGCGCAGCCGAAAAGGATTGAAAGTCAAGGATCTGGTTCAGCATCACGCCCCAGCTTACCATCGGCTGCTGCACACCCACGCCAAGAAAGGAAAGGAAGCTCTCGAGGAGAATGACCTCGGGCAGCTGGAAGGTGGCCCAGACTATGAGATGCGACGAAATGTTCGGCGCCACGTGGCGAACGATGATGCGACGGTTGGACGCCCCGACCGCCTCGGCAGCCCGCACATATTCGAGACGGCGCATCGAAATCACCTTGCCCCGGACCTCGCGGGACAGGTCAGCCCATCGGAGCAGGAAGAGAATTGCCGCAAACATGATGAACACCATGACCGGGTCGGCACGTCTCGGCAAAATGGCGGTCAAGGCCAGATAGAGCGGCAGGTCGGGGAACGCCTTGAAGAACTCGACTATGCGCTGAACGACGAGATCGTACATCCCGCCGAAATAGCCCGCCGTCATGCCCACGGCGGAACCCACCGCCAGAGCTGCCGCCATCACGATGACGCCCATCAGCAGCGAGATCCGGGTTCCCCATATCATTCTCGAAAACACGTCACGTCCGAGATTGTCGGTGCCAAGGACATGAATTCTGCTGCCTTCGTCGGTGCCATACAGATGCGTGGTGAACTTCATCCCGAGAAACGACCATTCGCTGCCCTGGACGAAGAAACGCAGCACCTGCTTCTTCTCGGGATCGGGCACGAAGGTGATCCGGAAGGTTGTGGCGTCCATTTCCTCGTTGAACCCGTAGACAAACGGCCGTTGGAAGCCGCTGCCGGATTCGTAGATCTTGAACGTTTGGGGTGGCGTGTAGAGCAGCGTCCGGTCGCCCTCCGTCGGCGAATACGGCGCAATGAAGCCGGCGAACAGCGCCGTGCAGACAATGAACACGCATCCCGCCAACCCGGCCATGCCGTAGGCATTGCGCATGAAGCGCCGCCGCACCAGTTGCCAGTAGGTGAGCGAGTGGGCCGCCTTCGCCTCCGCATGCATGCCCGCGGATTCGGTCTCGCTTCCGCTGTTTGGCAGGTCGGACACTATGCGGACTCCAGCGTTGCCTGCCTGACTCTCGGATCAAGCAGAGCCAGGAGAAGGTCGGCCACCAGGTTGCCGATCACGATTATGACGGCAATGATCAGGAAGATTGCGGCTATGACCTGCATGTCCCGATTTGCGATCGAACCCAGAATCAGCGGACCGATCGTGGGAATGGCGAGAACGATTGCTATCTCGAGCTCTCCCTTGATCATGTAGTCGAAACGCGTGCCCATGTTCATGATCACCGGATGCAGCGCATTGGGAATGGCATGAAGCATGACCACCCGCCGCCGCGACAGTCCCTTTGCCCGGGCTGTCTCGACATACTGCGTGTTCATCACGTCCAGGAGATTGCCGCGCATCATGCGCAGCGTGTAGGCCTGCCCCGCCCAGATCGAGATCAGAAGCACCGGCCACACATGCTTGAACATGTCCCACAGCTTGGCGAAGGACCAGTGGTCCTGGATGACGTACTCGGCGGAATTGAGGGCGCCGATGTAGGGTGAATGCCAGACAAAGGCGAGAAAGTAGAGAATGACCAGGGCAATCACGAACTTGGGAATCACGATCCCGAGAAAGGCGACGATTGTCGCCAGATTGTCGCCCAGCCTGTACTGGTTCATCGCCGCGTAGATGCCGAGCAGCGCGCCCGTGATCTGTCCGACGATCAGCGCGGTGATGGCTATGCCGATTGATCTCGGCAGCCGATTGCCGATGACCTCGGTGACCGGCTGATTGTAGAAGAACGAGGTGCCGAAGTCCCAGCTCGTCACAATTCCGGACGCCCAGATCCAGTATTGAACCCAAACCGGCTTGTCGAGACCCATGGACGCCCGCATGGCGTCGGCCTGCGCCTGCAGATCGCTCCTGTTCTGGCCGGTCATGGCCATTGTGCGGTCCATCCAGATGTCGACGAAGTCGCCCGGAACCGCCAGGATCAACGCGAACGAGACGATGGAAATTCCAATCAGCAGAGGAATTGTGGCCAACACCCTCTGGACCAGAAACACCAGCAGACCCATTTGCACTTTCCTTTCCGCACAGGTTGCGCCGACGACAGCCGGCGCCGATCGAGCCGCGAGCCATGTATACCATGGCCCGCGGCCGTTGTCATTTGCCTAGTAGGCTGGCAGTTCGCCTTCGAACAGCTCCGTTAGCTGATCTCCGGCAGCTGTCCACAAACGCTCCCGAACGATGCCGTCCTCAGCCCATTCGTACATGTAGATTGGCGTTCCCGGATGGGCGTTCCTGACCCGCTTGTTGATCAGCAGGGCGCCTGGCGCCTGCACCAACCCGATGGTGTAGACGTTTTCGGTCCAGTTCCGCTGTATGGTTCTTGCCGCCTCGGCTGCCTCGGCCGTGTCCCAGGTGCGCTGGATCCGATCGACCGCTTCGACCATTTCCATTTCCCAGGGGAACAGGTTGCGATTGCCGTCGTCATCCGCCGGATGCCAGTCCGGACAGCCAACCGAAATCGGCACATAGTCGCAGGTCTGGCGCGTCGGAATCAGCCAGTGATGCCGCCGCGAGATGATGTTGAAGTTTCCCGAATCGGCCACCGGCTCGATCTCGTCCACCGAGCGCGAGATGATCTTGATGCCGACCTCCGCCAGCATGGCGGTCACGGCATCCACCTGCTTCTTGTCGGTGGGTTCGCTGGTGTCGTAGACCAGGTCGATTTCGGCATCTGCGCCCGTTTGCGGCATGTTCCTCACGCCGTTGCCGTCCGTGTCCACCAGTCCGAGAGCCTCGAGCATGGCGTTGGCCTTGTCCTGGTTGTAGCCGTAGTACACTGTCGAATCACGATCGTAATAGGGCGATCCGACCGAAAACCCTCCCGGGAACGGATACATGAACGGTCCCCTGGCGACCGACTGGCCAATGGTCTCGCGGTCGAGCGCGTGGCTCAGAGCCACTCGGAAATCCTTGTTGCGGAACAGACCCCGCAGCTCGGCATCGACTTCGTCGTTGACGCCCACCGTTTCCGAGAGATTGAGCTCCAGTTCCCATGCCAGCACCCTGACGCCAAACTTGATGGTTGTCGGCGAATCGGGCTTCTGCGCCTGCTCCAGTGCGGCAACGTAGTTGCCCGGGTTTTCCATGTTGGAAAAGTCCCCGGTGCCGGCCACCGCCTGCGTGGTGCGGTCGGACCACGAGGTGAGCTTGAAGTGCATCTCGTTGTAGTACGGCAGCTGGTTTCCGGCCTCGTCGACCTTCCAGTAGTACGGATTGCGACGCATGATCACGATCTCGTCCGGCCGATGGTCCACCGGGACCCAGGGCCCCATCACGACCGGGGGAACCATGTCCGCCGGCAGCGCATTGCGGTACTCGTCATATGTTGCGCCATCCTTGTATTTCGGATGCAGCGGCTTCAGGACGTGGCTTGGACCCGGACATCCCTGGATGTAGGCCAGAGAAAGCACGCGCGACGGTCCCTGCGGGTCCACAAAGTTGAAGCGCACGGTCGAGTCGTCGAGGACATCCATCGATGTGCCCTCGCCCATGCCGTTTTGAGACATCCATGCGGAGACATTCTCGTCCTGCACATTGTCGTTCCACCAAAATTCCACGTCGGCTGCATCGAACGGATCCCCGTCGGACCAGCGAGCGCCTTCGACCAGGTTCAGTGTCAGCTGCGTGCGATCATCGTTCCAGGTCCAGTCCTTGGCCAGATTGGGCAGCGGACCGGACTGGTCCTCGGCCTTGACCTGCCAAAGCGGCCCGGTGCGAACCAGGCATTCCTGCATCGCCATGTTGATGCCGCCCCAGCCCTGGTGCTGCCCCGCCATCCAGTTCCAGCCTTCCGGCCGGCCGCCGATTACATGGCGGAAGACGCCGCCATACTCGCCAACTCCATCGGCCATGGCTCCGGTCAGGTGAACCAGCGGTTCCGCCGGCAGTCGGTCCTTCACGGGCGGCAAGGCGCCGCTGGCGACCAGTTCGCTCATGAAGGCCGGTTCCGAGTAGGAATCCAGGGCCTTGTAGGTCCACAGCTCGTCGCGACCCAGCAGCTCGTATTCGAGCGCCGAAAGGCTCTTTTCCTCCGGCATCATGTCGTCGGCAACAGCCCCGCCGGTTGCCGCCAGACTGGACCCGGACAGCAAGGCAGCCAGAATGTTCCTGTTGATCTTGTTCATCGAAGTTCCTCTGTAAGTTGTGTTTGATGCAGCGCGTACATTCGGTTAATTCCGCAAACAATCGCAATATTCTTTCAAAGGACTATTGCGAATTTCCGCAATAGTCTTTATTTGACCGCTTTGACATGATGTTTGGAATCAACTGCCCGAATCAGGCTGCAAGGACAGGGCTCTAGTCGCCGGCCATGGTGCAGACCCGCGAAACCGAATCCGAGGACCAGCGATACCTCGAGTTTGTCGACAGGCAGTTCGTGCCCGACCACGAGGAATTCCTTGTCACCACGCACGTGCCGCGCAAGTTCAATTCGGCCTATCACCACCATGCGTCGGTGGAGGTGAACTTCCTTAGGGGCTGCGAACTGGAGTATTCGTTTTCGGGCCACAGAGTCACGCTCGATCGACGCCGAGTGGCAGTGTTCTGGGGTTCGATTCCCCACAGCGTTGTCGCCGTGCACGGAAGCGGTTCGATAGTCAACATCTACGTGTCATTGGCGCAGTTTCTCAAGTGGGGACTTCCGGCCGAGTTCCGGGAGGCGATTCTCGGCGGCTCGGTGCTTGTTGCAAGGGATTGCGGCGAGTGGGAGGATGCGGCGTTTTCAAACTGGGCAGCTGACTTTGCCAACCCCGACCCGGCATGGCGACAGTTGCTGCTGGGCGAGATCCGGCATCGGATAACCCGCATGGCGCTGCAAGGCTATTCGGTCCTCCTGACGAGCCCCACCACGGTGGCGGTCAACGTGCAGGGCGCGGCCGCAATGCGTCACACGGACCGCATGCTTCGTTTCATTGCCGAGAACTACGAGCTTCAGGTCTCGGTTGACGATGTGGCGCGGCATGCCGGCCTGTCGTCAAGCTACGCCATGATGCTGTTCAAGCAGACGGTTGGCGTGCCCATCATGACGCACGTCAATCACGTCCGCTTGAGTCATGCGCAGATGCTGCTGGCCACGTCGGACGCAAAGATCCTTTCGATTGCGCTGGATTGCGGATTCAACTCGCTTTCCAGCTTCTATGCGGCATTCCGGAAGTTCACGAACATGACCCCCGCTGCATTTCGGCTCGAGGTTCGCTAGCGGCTCCTGTCACCGCGTAGTCCGGGACCTGGCGCACGGGAAGGGTGGACCGGCATATCAGCCGCGCCTTGGCCAGCCTGTGTATCCCGTCGAGTATCATGAGCTTGCCGCCGTTGCGAAACACCTCCAGGGGAAACGCAAGCGAGGCGGAGAGGATGCGGCGGTAGTGGCCCTCGTGCCGTTGCGGGTGCGACATTCCCTGCCGCGGCGCAGCCGAGTACGGCTTCCCGTCCGAGTCGGTCCAGACTGGCACGTCCAGATGCCAGGCAAGCCGCTGAACTTCGACCTCGCGCACCGGCAGCTCCAACCGCCAGAGCGCGCCGACTTCCCAGTCTATCGAGTACCAGTAGCGTTCTATCACGGCAGGTCGTGAATTCATGGGCAGCTGTCCCCTGCAATTGAAATCCGCAATCGGCTGATAGGATTTAGGAAGAAGAATCCAAATTGCGGGATAAACGAAGCCGCGTGGGCACACACGCCGCGCCAAGAGTATTTTCAAGTGTCGCCAAGGCAAGGTTGAGAACATGCAGGGAGCTCCCAGAATTGCCTTTGTCGGCGCCGGTTCAACGGTGTTCATGAAGAACCTCATTGGCGACATCCTGCAAAGGGAAGCGCTTTCGAGGTCCCACATATCCTTGATGGACATTGACCCCGCCCGTCTCGAGGACGCGCGGATCGTTGCAACCAAGTTGGTGGCGACCATTGGCGCCGAGGCGACCGTTTCAGTTCATCTCGATCAGCGGGAGGCATTGCGGGATGCCGATTTCGTGATCGTCGCCTTTCAGATTGGGGGCTACGACCCGTGCACGATCAACGATTTCGAGATTCCGAAGCAGTTTGGACTGCGCCAGACCATTGCCGACACGCTGGGCATTGGCGGCATCATGCGCGGGTTGCGCACCGTTCCGCATCTCTGGAAGCTCTGCGCCGACATGCAGGACATCTGTCCCGACGCTCTTTTGCTTCAGTACGTCAATCCAATGGCGATCAACATGTCGGCCATCAGGGAAAGGTATCCGCAGGTCAGGGCGGTCGGGTTGTGCCACTCGGTCCAGGGCACGGCGATGCAGCTCGCCAATGACCTGGAGATCCCGATGGACCGCATTCGCTACCGATGCGCGGGCATAAACCACATGGCCTTCTACCTCGAGTTTGGCGAGGTGCAGCCCGGCGGCGAAGTCCGGGATCTGTACCCCGAATTGAAGCGTGGATACGCCGAGGGACGGATTCCCAAGCCTCCCAGGCGGAATGTGCGCTGCCCGAATCGGGTCAGGTACGAAGTGATGCGCAGACTCGGATATTTCGTGACCGAAAGTTCGGAGCACTTTGCCGAATATGTCCCGTGGTTCATCAAGCGAGGACGGGACGATCTGATTCGGCAGTTCGGCATTCCCCTGGACGAGTACAAGGCGCGATGCATCGAGCAGATCGCGAAATGGCAGGAACAGGCGCGCGTCTACCGGGAATCCGACCGAATCGAGATCGATTCGAGTGGCGAGTACGCCTCGGACATCATCAACTCGGCCGTAACCGGCACGCCATCGATCATATACGGAAACGTTGCCAACACCGGCCTGATAGCCACTCTTCCCAACAACGCCACGGTCGAGGTCGCCTGCCTCGTGGACGGAAACGGCATCCAGCCCACTCATGCCGGAGCCTTGCCCCCGCAGTTGACGGCGTTGATCCGGACAAACCTCAACGTGCAGGAGCTGACCGTGGCCGCGTTGACTGAGGAAAGCCGTGAGCACATCTACCACGCGGCGATGATGGACCCGCACACTGCCGCCGAACTGGATCTGGATCAAATCTGCTTGCTGGTGGACAAGCTGCTTGAGGCGCATGCCGACTGGTTGCCTCCCTGGACAGGTCGGGCGTAGATGTGCGTGACGGGGAGATGCACAAGTCGAACCCGAAGTTTTGACGCCGAAGGTCCGGCGCAGGCTATCCACGGAGATAAGGCGCCTTGTCCGAAAGCAAGCCGGTGAAGAATTTCGACATGAATGAGCGTCAGCCATTTCGACTGGCTGTTGTCGGCGGCGGGACAGCCGGATGGATCTGTGCCCTGATGATCAGGAAGTTCGCTGACGACCAAAAGCTTCCGGTCGAAGTGACTGTCGTCGAGTCGAGCAAGATTCCCACCATCGGCGTGGGCGAGGGAACGACCGCCGTTTTCGACACGCTGCTGGCGTTCCTCGGCATCGACAAGATCCGCTTCCTTCGAGAAACCGAGGCGACATGCAAGTTCGGCATTCGTCACGTCGACTGGTGCCGAAAGGGGCACTTCTACTATGACGGTCCAATCGACGACCCGCACCAGTTTGCGGTCCGCGGAAAGCGCATCCCGTCGCCGTGGCTGAACATTGCTTGCGTCGCCCGAAGACTGTCCGTCACGGAACCTCACCTCTTCACCTATCTCCTGGCCAAGTTCAAGGCGCCGTACAGGCTGCGTCCCGGCGAACCTCCGATGGCGCTTTCGAACTACCTGCATGCCTACCACTTTGACCAAGCGCTGGTCGGTCGGTTCCTGCGCAGCGTTGCCCGGAACGTCACGGTCGTGGACGCTCTGATCGCCTCCACCGAGCAAAACCCCTCAAGCGGCAACATCGAGCGGCTTCTGTTTGACGACGGCGAAGGGATGGATGTCGATTTCGTCGTTGACTGCACGGGTTTCAGGCGCCGGCTGATTGTCGGCGAAATGAAGGCGCGGTGGATCAAGGCACGAAAATACCTTCCCGTGAACCGAGCCATGCCTTTCTGGCTGGATCATCCCGAAGGACAAAGGATTCCGCCGTTCACGCTCGCACGCGCGCTTGGGTCCGGATGGATGTGGCAAATTCCAACCAGCACGCGAATGGGATGCGGCTACGTGTATTCGGACGACTTCCTCACTCCCGCGGAAGCCCGGCGGGAAGTGGAGGAGACCTTGGGCAGGACAATCGAGCCTCGCAACGACATTCCCATCAATTCAGGACGAGTGGACAGGGCATGGATAGGAAACTGCCTGGCGGCTGGCCTGAGCCAGAGCTTTTTCGAGCCGCTTGAAGCGACATCCATTCACGGAACCATCGTCCAGATGTTCATGTTCTGCAGCGCCTTCCTGGAGCGGGCGGTCCGGCGCGAAGCCTCGAACTCCACTGCCTACAACCAGCTGGTGGCGAGGCAGGTGGACGACTTTGCCAGGTTCATCAACATCCACTATGCCGGCGAGCGACAGGACACGCCCTTCTGGCGACATGTCGCCAGCGAATGCATCGATCCCATGAATCGCTCGCGACTTCGCCGCTGGCAGCGGCAAATGCCGACCGCCCAGGATTTCGCCACCGACCGCGAGAACATCGCGCCGGTTGACGAACACCTGTACTATCCGGTGCTCGACGGGCTGGAAAAGCTGCCGCAGGCAACCGCCAGGCGCCAACTGACGACCATGGGGCGGCTGCGACCATCCCTTGGGAAGCACGTCAACGAATTGAGCAGAAGATTTCGGCTCCTTTCAACGCGGGCGTCCGACCATCGTGAGTTCCTCGAATGGGTTGCCAACTCGTCGGAAGCATGACGAATGGATCGCGACCGGCAAGCCTAGTCTCAGCGAATCTTCACAGGGATCAACAGACATGCGGACGATCAGTTCCTTCAACCGGGATTGGATGTTTTTCGATACCCACCTTGACGACAGAGACACCCGGACGATTGATGGCGTTCCGGTTTCGCTTCCCCACAACGCCGTCGACATTCCCCTGAACTACTTCGACGAAGGTGCATGGTGGCGAAAGTTCCGCTACGAGAAGGAACTCGCCTATCGGCCGGAATTCAACGGCAGGATTGTCTCGTTGCTGTTTGACGGCGTCATGGCCAATGCCCATGTCTATCTTAACGGCGCGCTCGTCGCTTCGCATTCCGACGGCTACACGCGATTCGAGGTGTCTCTGAACGGACATCTTCGCGAAGGCTCCAATCAGGTCAGCGTGGTGCTGGATGGCAGCGAGAATCCCGACATCCCTCCGTTTGGCGGCCGCATCGACTACCTGTGTTACGCCGGCATCTATCGTGACGTCTGGCTCAAGGTTGTCGACCAGGCAGCGATTGACCTGGTCAAGATCGAGCCCCTCGACATGCTTGGCAGCAGTCGAGCGGTGCGGGCAATCTGCCGGCTTCGGGGCAGTCCGGAGCGCTTGCAGGACGCACAGCTGAAAGTTCGCCTGCTGGATCCAGCCAACGACGAAGTTGCGGCCGGAACGGCGTCGGCGTCAACCGGAGAGGCAACCGTCGAGCTTGGCGACTTGCCGGGCATTGAACTCTGGGACCTTGATTCTCCGACCCTGTACAGCATCGAATGTGAATTGCTGCACCCCGACTTCCATGATCTGGTCGTCGAGAGGTTTGGGTTTCGCGAGATCGAGTTTTCGCCTGACGGGTTCTTGCTGAACGGACGCCGCATCAAGCTTCGCGGTCTGAACAGACATCAATCCTACCCGTATGTCGGATACGCCATGGGGAGGCGGGCACAGGAGAAGGATGCGGAGATTCTGAAGTTCGAGCTTGGCTGCAATTTGGTTCGCACGTCGCACTACCCGCAGTCGCCCTGGTTCCTGGACCACTGTGACCGAATTGGTCTCTTGGTGTTCGAGGAAATCCCGGGATGGCAGCATGTCGGGAACCTGGACTGGCAGAACCGGGCGCTCGAAAACGTGGCCTCCATGATTCGACGGGACTGGAATCACCCCTCAATCGTCATGTGGGGAGTGCGTATAAACGAGTCCGCCGACTGCAGCGAGTTCTACAGGCGAACAAACGCATTGGCGAGATCGCTTGATCCCACGCGCCCAACTGGCGGCGTGCGCAACATTGCAGACAGCGAATTCCTGGAAGACGTCTACACGATGAACGATTTCGTGCTCGGCAGCGAGGACCTCCCGGGCGCCAACCATCCACGCACGGCGTTGCGCACACGCGAGGAGGTCACGGGGCTGCCGCACCCAGTTCCCTACCTGATCACTGAATTCAACGGCCACATGTTTCCAACCAAGCGCATCGATTCGGAAGATCGGCAGATTGAGCATGTCAGGCGCTTTCTGGACGTCATGAACGCAGCGGCAGGACGCGACGATGTGGCCGGCAGCATTGGCTGGTGCATGTTTGACTACAATACGCACAAGGATTTTGGGTCCGGCGACCGCATTTGCCACCACGGCGTCCTTGACATGTACCGAGTTCCGAAGTTTGCCGCCCACGCCTACGCCAGCCAGATGCCGCCTTCAGCCGGACCGGTCATGGTTCCGGTAACGCATTGGACCCGCGGCGACCGCAGCATTGGAGGAGTGTTGCCGCTGTGGATTCTAACCAACTGCGACCGAGTGGAACTTCACTACGACGGCCGGCTCGCTGTCTCGGCCGAACCGAATCGCAGCATGTATCCATGGCTCGACCACCCACCGGTGATCATCGACAGGCGGATGTTGGAGGACCACGATCTTTCACAGTGGGGGCTGCCTTGGAAGAAGGCGCTGTTGATCGGATTTACGGGCGGCAAGGCCTGCATCTATCACATGATGGTTGCCGACCCGGTGCCAAGCAACTTGACGTTTGAGGCGGATCATCGCGTGATGCTCGCCGACGAGGCAGACCATGCAAGGATCGTGGTCAGGGTGACGGATCAAGTCGGGAACGACTTGCCATACTTCCATGACCCCCTGTCGGTAAGAGTTCGGGGAGCGGCAAGGTTGATCGGGCCCGACAAACTGACATTTCAAGGCGGCGTTGCAGCATTTTGGATCGCATCGATCGGCCATTCGGGAGACATTCTGGTCACGGTGGAAACCAGTCGACTCGCACCGGTTGCCTACGCGCTGTCTGCGCTGGGAAAAGACGTGCCCCGGTTGCAGGAAGCCGTCGCAGATTTCGTGGAAGGGTATGGAGGACAGCATGAACAATGACAGCAAGCCCTGTTCCGACATGGAACTGTATCTCTTCGACCTCAACGGATTTGTGGTCCTCAGAGGCGCGCTTTCCGAAGCGGAGGTCCAGGCATGCAATCACGCAATCGACGGTCTGCAGAGCCTGAAGGACGGTGAATGGCACGGCCACGTTCATGGCCATGTCTTCACAGGCGCCCATGAAGGACTCAACCTACAGCAGGTCTACGAGGCCGGCGAAGCCTTTGAAGTCCTGATCGACCATCCTTCCTGGATAGACAAGGTCATACATTTCATTGGATCGGACACGGGAAACTTCGACAGCCATCATGGACCTTGCTTCATTGACGAGAACTTCGTGTCAATTCGCGGACCGGGAGAGGCGATAGGCCTGCATTCCGGGGGCCAGGATCGAGTCACGCGCTGCCAGTTCAGGTACCATGACGGCAAGTTTCATTGCGGCCAAATCAACATTCTGGTCGCCCTGACCGACATCGGGCCCGGTGACGGCGCCACAATGGTCATTCCAGGGAGCCACAAGTCGAACGTCATGCATCCTCAGTTTGACGCGGCGTCGATGGCCGCTGTCGCGACGTCAGTCGACGGCGTTGAGGGAGCCATCGAAGTGCACATGTGCGCCGGAGACGCACTCCTCTTTGTCGATGCCATTATGCACGGGTCGGCGAAACGCACGAATCCAGGTCAGCGAAGGATTTCGGTCTATCGATACGGTCCGTCATGGGGCTTTTTTCGGCACAACTACCGGCCAAGCAAAGCATTGCTGGAAAGATTGACGCCTCGGCAACGTCAAATCGTCATGCCGCACAAGCCGCCGCAGTCGCCAAGCTAGCGACCGGATTGCTTCAAGTTGACGGAGGGCATCCCCATCAGCGAACCTTCACGGTCAGAGGTCATGCAGCCATGTTGCGCATAGGCATGATCTCCCGTCGCGCCGGCACAAGGCGCCTCTGGTGCACGGCCGGGCTGATCCTTGCCGTCGATCAATTGTCGAAACTCGTTGTGCTGGCCGTGCTGGACCTTCCGGCCGTCTCCCGGATGGACGTGCTGCCGGGATTCGTTCATCTTCGCTTTGCGTGGAACACGGGCATCAACTTCGGCCTGCTGGAATCCAACCTCGATGTTGCACGCTTTGGACTTGCGGCCCTTGCCGTTGTTCTCTCGCTGCTGCTTGTCGTCTACGCCTTGGGTGAAAGGCGTGGGCTGTGGATTGAGATCGCGTTAGGGCTTGTCGTCGGTGGCGCGCTGGGAAATGCCTTGGATCGTTTGCTGCACGGTGCGGTTGTTGATTTCCTGAACGTGACTTGTTGCGGCATCTACAATCCGTACTCGTTCAACCTTGCAGATGTTGCGGTGTTTGCCGGCGCCTTGGGATACGTGCTGTTTACATGGTTGCACGTTGACGAGCGTGAGCGTCGTCTGATTGGCAATGACGGCACCTTGGGCAATGTGCTGTTTGCTTGGCTGCAAGAGCTGTTTGCCTGGTTGCGAGAGCTGTTTGCTTGGGTGCGAGAGCTGTTTGCCTGGGTGCGCGTGCTGTTTGCTTGGTTGCGCGTGCTGTTTGCTTGGTTGCGCGTGCTGTTTGCTTGGTTGCGAAAGGAAAGTCACGGCGGCCAAGGCGATTGACCGCGAGTGTCCAACAGGTCACGGCCTTCCAAGAACTCAATGCAGCGGTCGCACGACTGCGTGCAATGGACTCGTCCATCGGCCAAGCAGGTTCGAATGCCGCCCAGGCGCTGGCTGCCCCTTGCTTCGATGGCGGATCCGGAGACCGGTCAGCTGGGACGCATTGAAACGCCGTCGGCAAACAGATGCACTTTCTTGGGATCCGCGGTCAGCCGCACCTCCTTGCCTCGGATTCCTGCGAGAATGCCCGAGACCTTTGCGATCACCTTCTCGGGCTCGCCGGTACGCTGAGCGAAATAGAGCAATGTGACCTCTCCAAGCGCCTCCGAAAACTCGACAAGCGAACTGAACAATTCACCGCCTTCCGCAACGTCGAAGTCCTCCGGCCTTACGCCAATGCTGACTTTCCGTCCCATCTCTCGGCCACTTGTTGGAATCTCGGAAACGGCCTGGCCGCCTGCGTCAAGTTCGACTGTGGTCTGGTGTCCGGTTCCCGTGATTCTTCCAGGCAACATGTTCATTGCCGGCGAACCGATGAACTTCGCGACAAACTCGTTGGCCGGCCTCTCGTAGAGTTCAAGCGGCGGACCAACCTGCTCGATGCCGCCGCCATGCAGGACGACGATTCGCGAGGCAAGCGTCATGGCCTCGACCTGATCGTGCGTGACGTAGATCATCGTGGCCTCGGGCATGTCCTGCTTGAGCTGGGCAATCTCGATGCGCGTGGCGACCCGAAGTGCGGCGTCCAGATTGGAAAGCGGCTCGTCGAACAGAAACACCTTGGGGTTTCGGACGATGGCCCTGCCGATCGCAACTCGCTGGCGCTGACCGCCGGAAAGGGCCTTGGGCAGGCGATCCAGATATTCATCCAGCTGAAGTATGCGCGCGGCGTTTTCGACCGCCTCCACAATCTCGCTCTTCGACTTGCGGGCAATCTTTAGCGAAAAGGCCATGTTTTCGCGCACGGTCATGTGCGGGTACAGCGCATACGACTGAAACACCATTGCGATGCCCCGCTGGGCCGGTGGAACGTCGTTCATCGGCAGGCCCTCGATCGTGAGTTCGCCGCTGGAGATTTGCTCGAGGCCGGCAATCATGCGCAACAGCGTGGATTTGCCGCAACCGGATGGTCCCACAAACACCACGAGCTCGCCCTGCTCGATTTCGAGGTTGATGTTCCGCAAGACCTCTACTGTGCCGTATTTCTTGCCAATGTTCTCTAGACTGAGTTCAGCCATCTGTTCTTCCTAATTGCTGCGGGCAACAAGGGTGCCCCATTCCTCTAGTCTGCACGACCCTTGCAGGTGCCTTGCACCGTCATTTCCACCACTGCCTTCCACGCTCAGCCAATTGCCGCTCGGCATCGTGACAATGGTCGGCGTATCCTGAAGGTTGAAGGCGCAGTACAAGGCTGTGGACCCCGTTCTGCGCAAAAACGTCAGGGCGTTTTCCTCCGCCCGAACCCGTTCCAACGTTCCGCTGCGCAATTCCGTGAATCGCCGACGCATTCTTATTGCTCGACGGTATGCATGCAACAGCGATGACGCGTCGTGTTCGCTTTCCTTCACCGAGAGCGGCAGGTGTTCCGCTGGCACCGGCAGCCAGGGATCCGCGTTCGAAAAGCCGCCATGCCTTTCGTCGGCGCTCCACACCATCGGCGTGCGGCAACCGTCGCGCCCCGTGTACTCCGGCCAGAACTCCTTTCCGTAGGGATCTCGAATGGCATCGAAGTCCAGATTCGCCTGCGCCAATCCCAATTCCTCTCCCTGGAAGACGCAAACAGGTCCACGAAGGCAAACCAGCGCCATGATCAGCAGTTCCTGCTGCTTCCGGTCAAGCTGCCATCGCGTTGCATGCCTGACCACGTCGTGATTGGAAAACGCCCAGCAGGCCCAGCCATCGGGAGCAATTTCCTCGAAGCGGGAAATGACCTCGGCAAGGCGCCGGGCGGATATCGTGTCGCCCGAAAGCAGTTCGAACGAATAGCAGCTGTGAAGTCGAGACTCCCCCTTGGTGTATTCGGCGGAAATCGCCAGCCCTTTCTGGGCGTCTCCCACTTCACCGATCGAGGTTCGATTCTCGTAGCGATCCAGCAGTTGGCGAAACTCTTCGAGAAACTGCAAGTTCTCCGGCCGGTTCTTGGAATGAACATGGCTCTGCATGTTGTAGGGATTGACCGAAGGCGCGATCGAACTGTTCCGGTGTTCCTTCGAAACGACCGGATTGTCCCGCAGTTCGCTGTCGCAGAAATAGAAGTTCACCGTGTCCAGGCGAAACCCGTCCACGCCCAAGTCCAGCCAGAAGTCCGCGACGTCCAGCGCTTGCTTCCGGACTTCGGGAGAATGGAAGTTCAGATCCGGCTGCGAACGCAGAAAGTTGTGCAGGTAGTATTGTCCTCGCATGGAATCCCATGTCCATGCCGGCCCGCCGAACACCGACAGCCAGTTGTTCGGAGGCGTTCCGTCGGGTTTCGCATCGGCCCAGACATACCAGTCGGCGCGCCGATTGGTGCGTGAAGACCGGCTTTCGACAAACCATTCGTGCCGGTCGGACGTGTGGCTGATCACCAGATCGATCAAGACCCTGATGTCCATTTCATGACATGCGGCCAGCAGTTCCTTGAAGTCGTCCAGCGTGCCGAAGCGGGGATCGACATCGCGATAGTCGGCGACGTCATACCCGAAATCCTTCATTGGCGACCGGAAGAAGGGTGAGAGCCAGACGGCATCCACGCCCAGATCGGCGATGTACTGCAATCTGCTGCGGATGCCCTTTAGGTCTCCAATGCCGTCGTCGTTCGAGTCCTGAAACGAGCGCGGGTACACTTGGTAGACAACCGCCCCGCGCCACCAATGGGATTCCGAGCCGTTGACGAATTTGCCGGTCCGGCGAGACCTGCCTTCGCTGTCCATTACCGGCTATCCACCCTTGACGGAACCCGACAGCAGGCCGCGCACAAGGAACCGTTGCAGGCCAAAGAACACCATCAATGGAACGGCAATTGAAACGAACGCCGACGCCGCAAGTATTTCCCAGTCGCCGCCGCGCGAGCCCAGCAGTTCCCGCAATCGGCCTGTCATCACGAGTTGCTGCTCGTTGTTGCCCAGAAACACCGTGGCAACGAGAAGATCGTTCCACACCCACAGGAACTGGAAAATGGCGAAGCTGGCCAGCGCCGGGAACGACAGGGGAAGCACGATTCTGCGGAAAATCTCGAAATCGGTTGCGCCGTCCACACGCGCGGATTCGATTATCTCACGCGGCAGTCCGGCAATGTAGTTCCTTAACAAATAGATCGCCAGCGGGAGCCCAAACCCGGTGTGCGCAAGCCAGATTCCCAGATAGTCCTTGCCAATGCCAAGGGCGTTGTGAAGCTTGAGCAGCGGTATGAACGCCAGCTGAAGCGGCACCACCAGCAGTCCGACGACGGCTGCAATGAGCAGCGCCCGTCCCGGGAACTCCATCCATGCCAGCGCGTAGGCAGCGAACGCGGCGACGAGAATTGGAATGACCGTCGCTGGAATGGTCACGGAGAACGTGTTCAGAAAGGACTGCCCAAGACGCTCCGCCAAAATCACGTTTTCGTAGTTTTCGAGAGTGAAGCGCGGCGCCTCCAACGTGCGAACAAAGATTCTTGCGCCGCGGCTGCCGCTGTGCGGCTCCGGGCTTTCGAGGCGGTAGTCGCCATTGGCCTCGACAACCAACGTCCGGCCCTTGGACATTTCGCCCAGATCGCCGGGGCTGTACGCTTCTGGGGCCCTGGAGGATGTTCCAAAGGCAATCACTTGGCCCGGTTCACTTCCGAACACGTTGCCGGACAGGACGTATACGCCGTCTTCCTCAACCTGCGCGTCCGGAGGGGCCGAACGCGCTATGACGTTCGCTTCGGAGGAAAACATAGATGTCCACCAGCCGCTGACGGTGATTTGGTCGCGATCGCGAAAGGAGGAAACAAGCAGGCCTGTCGTCGGGACTATCCACAGCAGAACAAGCAGGAACACCGCTATGTTCACGGTCCATACGAGTTTGGGCCGGGTTCCGGCAATGTTGTCCATGTGACTATCCGTTCCTATTGCATCTCGCGCTTGGCGTTGCGAATGTTCCAGATCATGATTGGCGTGACCAGCACCATGATCACGAGCGCCACGGTCGAAGCCCGGCCGCTGTCGGCGCCCCTGAACATCCAGTCAAACATGAGATTGGCGAGAACCTGTGTGCCCCACTGCCCGTTGGTCATGGCCAGCACGATGTCAAACACCTTGAGCACGAGAATCGTGATTGTGGTCCAGACAACGGCAATCGTTCCCCAGATCTGCGGCACCTTGATGCGAAAGAAGATTTGCAGCGGCGACGCGCCGTCGATCACCGCGGCCTCGACGGTCTCTTCGGGAATTCCTCGCAACGCAGCCGAAAGGATGACCATCGCGAACCCGGTCTGAATCCAGATCAGGACAACCATCAGCAGAAAACTGTTCAGGGGCTCGATGGTTATCCAGCCCTGCGCTACACCCGAGATGGCAACCACTATCGCGTTGAGCAGCCCGATCTCGGTCAATCCCTCGCCCCTGTAGTCGTAGATGAACTTCCAGATCACCGACGCGCCGACAAAGGAAATCGCCATCGGCATGAAGATCAGCGACTTGGCGAAGTTCCCCCATCGAATTCGATCGGTGAGCGCGGCGGCCAGGAGTCCGAAGCCCGTCGAGGCCGCCGGCACAACGACGAGCCACATCATGTTGTTGCGCATGGACTCCAGAAACTTCCGATCGCCAACAAGCCACACATAGTTGTCGAGACCGACGAAGTTGTCGCCTGTGGCGTCTCGCAGGGACAGCCATACCGAGTTGATCACCGGGTAAACGAGGTAGACTGAGAGAAGCACAATGGCTGGCCCCATGAAAAGCCACGGGCGAATGGCCGACGCACGATTGATGTTGCGGCCGGCATTCGGGCCTCGGCCCGGCAATGCCAAGTCAAGCAACAGATTGGTCAAATAGAAGTAGAGGACGCAGCCAAACACGCCTATTACGATCGTGGCCAATGCCCAGAACACCTGTTCCATCTGCGCCCTCCTTTCTTCCTATCTGGCTGTCAAGAAGCTGTGACTGCAGTCCAGCCCTACAGCGTGTCCCATGTGGCCTGAATTGCAGCGGCCACTTCGGACGCGTCAGTTCCTCCGGCGAAGTCGACCATTCCCGTCCAGAACACGCCGGCTCCGACGGCGCCCGGCATCAGGTCGGAACCGTCGAACCTGAATGTCGTCGCGCTCAGAAGGATCTCGCCCAGACGATGCAGGGTTGCATTGCCATAGAGGTCTGTGTTGACGTGCTTGTGCGGCGTCAGGAAGCCTTCCTGCGCCATCCACACTTCATGGGCAATTGGAGACTTCAGGAAATCCATGAAGGCACGCGCTGCCGGCGAATCCTGGGTGATTGCGAACAGGGTGCCGGCTCCAAGCACGGGCTTGCCCAAGTCAAGCGAATCATAGGAGGGGAAATAAAAGAAGTCGGCATCCAGACCAACCTCGACACCGTCGGGAAAGAAGGCCGGAATGAACGACGCTTGCCTGTGCAGGAAGCACTGGGGCGGAGAGGAGAAGAGGCCATGGGGCGAATCGCGGAAATCGGTCGACGCCACCGCCGCCGCTCCACCGGCGACATAGTCCTCGTTGCGTGCGAAGTCTCCGAACGCGTCAATGGCGGCGAGAATGCGCTCGTCCGTGAACTTGATTTCGTTGGACACCCATCCATCGTAGACTTCCGGTGGCTGCAGCCTGAGCAACAGGTCCTCGACCCAGTCGGTGGCCGGCCAACCGGTCGCGCCGCCGGAACCGAGTCCGATGCACCATGGCGTTCCGCCGTCGGCAACGATCTGGTCGCTGAGCGCAATCAGGTCCTCCATGGATTCCGGCACTTCATATCCGGCATCCTCAAAGTTTTCGGGCACGTACCAGACCAGAGACTTGACATCCACCTTGTAGAAAAAGCCGTAGAGATCGCTATCTCCATCGGGATTCTTGTAGGTTCCCAGGTCAACCCAGGACTGCCCTGCCGCATAATTCTCGCGCACCCAGTCGGCCATTTCCTGGCCAAGAGGCGACAGGTAGCCACGCTCCGCCATGTTGCTGGCCAGTCCGGGCTGCGGAAAGACGGCAATGTTCGGAGGTGAGCCAGCTTCGGCGTCAATCATTATCTGCGTTTCGAATGAATCTGAACCGGAATAGTCCACGACGGCGCCGGTCGCCGCTTCGAAATAGGCGAAAGTGTTTTCGACCAACTCCTTGTCGGCTTGCAGCCACGGTCCGAACACGGTTATGGTCTCACCCGACAGATCCATGCTCTTCAGCGCTTCGTAGCTTTCCCAGTTGAACCTTTCATCCTCTCCAGGCGGGAACAGCAGCTCCTCCTGGGCTTGGACGCCGCCCGCAACCGCCACGGTTGCCAAGGCTGCCGCCATCATGCGAATATTCATGTCGATTTCTCTCCAATTGTGCTATGTTTTTCATTCATGCTTGGTTCCATTATATTCAAAGCGCTTTGGATTGCAAATGCGGTTGTCTCTGCCATCGGTTTCGTGACGCCGATTTCCGCCAGGTGAACCTTTGCATTTGTCAACACACGATGAATTGAACATGACACTGCGCAGAATAGCCGATTCTCTCGAACTCTCGATGACAACTGTAAGCCGAGCTCTCAACGGGTATCCGGAAGTGAGCGAACCGACGCGCCAGCGCGTGCTGGCGAAGGCGAAGGCCCTCAACTACCGGCCCAATCCAAATGCGACCCGCCTTGCAACGGGCCGCTCGCAGGCGGTTGGCCATGTCATCCCGCTCGCTTCGAAGAACGAGATGGTGAACCCGATATTTGCGGACTTCATCGCCGGCGCCTGCGAAACCTATTCCCGCAACGACTACCACCTGGTCCTGAATGTGGTGCGCGAGACGTCCATCGACGATGCCTACCGAAACCTGGTCGAGCAGAACACGGTGGACGGCATCATCATCCAGGGGCCCAATGTGGTCGAGCCCAGGATACCGCTGCTCAGGGACATCGCAATTCCGTTCGTCGTGCACGGCAGGGCGACCTCCGAGGATTCCGAGTATTCGTGGCTCGATGTCGACAACTGCCGCGCGTTCTGCAGAGCCACGTCGCTCCTGATCGAGGCCGGACACCGACGCGTTGGGCTGATAAACGGTCAGGACAACATGGATTTCGCCTACCGCCGCAAGCAGGGATACTGTTCGGCGCTCCGCGCCAGCGGCATTGAACTGGACGCTGATCTCGTTTCGTCCGACGAAATGACCGAGACTTGCGGCTACGCGGCCGCAATGCGCATGCTGCAGTCCCGACAACCGCCAACTGCGCTGCTCGTGTCGTCAATTCTCTCGGCATTGGGAGCGCGCCGGGCGGTGGAGGAAAGGGGCTTGATCCTCGGCGAGGACGTTTGGATGATCATTCACGACGACGATCTGTCCTACCTGAAGAATTCGGGCCCGACCCCGACCTTTACGGCCATGAAGTCTTCGGTGCGGGAAGCCGGCAGGCGCTGCGCCGAGATACTTCTTTCCTTGATCGAGGACGGCAAGAGCGGTCCCGTTCAGGAGAGGTGGGAGGCTGAACTGGTGGTCGGCAGGTCGACCGGAAAGCTGGCGATTCCGGACCCGGACCTTCAGCGCCTTTAGTCCTGCGACTTCACGAACATGGATCCTTGTCGAAGCAGATTCCCTGACGGGTTCGTCTTTGGGGCCGCCACCTCGAGCTACCAGATCGAAGGACACTCCTTTGGGACCGCCGGGTCCACACATTGGGACAGCTTCGCCGCGACCCCGGGAAACGTCGTTGACTCTTCCAACGGCGGCGTTGCCTGCGATCACTATCATCGCTTTCGCGAGGACTTTGACATTGCTGCCGATCTGGGTCTGGATGCCTGGAGGTTTTCCACGTCCTGGGCTCGCGTGCTTCCGGATGGCCGCGGCCGGATCAACCGGCAGGGGCTGGATTTCTACGATCGGCTCGTCGACCAGCTGCTGGGACGCCCCCCCAAGCCCATTTCCACCCTCTATTACTCGGAGTTGCCCCCCGCGCTCGCTGGCGGCGGGGTAGCCGGGCAGGGGCTGGATTTCTACGATCGGCTCGTCGACGAGCTGCTGGAACGCCGCCTCAAGCCATTTCCAACCCTGTATCACTGGGAGTTGCCCTCTGCGCTGGCTGACGTCGGTGGATGGGCCAATCCCGAAATCGCCGACTGGTTCGGCGAATTTGCTGATCTCATTGGACGCACGATTGGCGACCGCGTCTTTGCGGTGGCTCCCATCAACGAGCCGTGGTGCATAGCCTGGCTTGGTCACATGGAAGGTGTCCACGCACCAGGGCTGCGAGATCTGCGCGCAGCTGCGCGTGCCATGCACCATGTGCCGCTGGCCCACGGGAAAGCGGTGCAAGCGCTGCGCTCAAACGGGATTTCGAACGTCGGAACGATCGTGAATCTCGAACATTCGCAGGCAGCGGACGACAGTCCGGCGTCAATTCAGGCAGCTTCCCTATACGACGACCTGTACAATCGCTGGTTTGTCTGCGCCATGCGCGAGGGCAGGTATCCCGCCAGGGCATTGGCCGAGCTGGAGCAGTTCCTTCCGCGCGGCTGGGAGCAGGACTTGGCCACGATTGCCGCACCGGTGGACTGGATTGGCATCAACTACTACACGCGGAAACTGATCGCGGCGAGCAAGGAAACCGGCTTTCCCAATTGGGTTGAGGTGCAGGGTGACTTGCCACGGACCGGCATGGGCTGGGAGATCCATCCGGCTGGACTGCGGTTTTTCCTGAACCGAATTCAAAACGAGCATGCGCGCGGCCTGCCCATCTATGTCACCGAATGCGGGATGGCTGAGGTTCCGACACGAATGAAATCGTTCCGCGACGACGCATTGAGAACAGAATTCCTTCGGCTGCACTTCGACGAGACGTTGCATGCGATCGCCGATGGCGTTGATGTAAGGGGTTTCTTCATATGGTCGATGCTTGACAACTTCGAGTGGTCGCACGGGTACAGCCAGAGATTTGGCCTTGTTCATGTTGACTTCGAAACTCAGGCTCGGACCAGGAAGTCCTCCTGCGCCGAATTGCGGCGATGGCTGCGCAACTGATAGGCATCCTGTCACCCATCGGCGCCCGTCAGTCTTCCGCCAGATAGCAACGTTCCGGAATCCAGACCAGGTCACGAATGCCCAGCCGGGCTTGAGCGGAGTTCGGCAAGTCATGAATGGCTTCTCTTACTGCATCGAACCATGTCCTTCGATCAATGCCTGCCATTGCCACATACGGCAGGCCGGGCGATCGCTCGGTTAGCGCCAACTGTCTAACGCCGGCGAACGGTGAATCGCGTTCCAGCATGAGCGAGTATCGCATCAGCACAACGTCGACGGCGGCGATGTCGGCCACACCCGCGACAACTGCGTTCACTGAGGCATGGTGCGATCCGGTGAACACCTTGTCGGAAAACCTGATGCCCTCCTTTTTGGCAAAGCGCTTCAATGCTCGGAAGCCCGACCAGGAATGCCGGCAGTTCACGGCGGCAACCGCGCCGTCGAGTTCGCAGGAATGGGTCCTTCCCGAGTCCCTTCGAACCACAATTGCACTCCGATAGTATCCAGGCCGGCAGTCGGCAACTCCGTAGTCCGGCGTCCCAACAAGCGAAACGTGCGGGGCCAGGAATCTCCTGTAGGGCTCTCTACAGGTTTGCGTGAAGCAAAGATCTGCCAAGGCATGAAGGCTATCGTCAAGTATCGTGTTGCTGAGTTTCACTGGCGCAGCGATGCCTGCGTCTTCAAGCTTGCGACGGATGTGACCCCACAGTGCGCGATTGGCATCTGCAAGCTGTGGAATGTTGTACATTGGCAAGCTTGCGATTTGGCGGGTCTGAATCGATGCGTTTGCTGCAGCCATGTCGCGCGCTGTCACAGTTTGAGGAAACCGGTCGCTGCAAAACGTCCAGCCTTCGCAGGAGGCATGGACACTTTCAACACCCTGCCTTCGCAATTGATCGAATCTTGCACGTCAACACCGAATGATTCAGCTTCCACATTCATGATCCTTTCCCTTGTTCATCACAGGACCGATGCACTGCTCATCAGACAAATTGTTCACGAACATGCGTGCAAATGCCACAACGAAAGGAGACTATGATGCAGTTCTTCGTGGCGAACAACGGACACGCGGGAGCGCACTTTGTGCCTGCCTTGCTGTTCCAACGTCATCCTTCCCATGGCGTGCCGGCACCCGCAATTGGCGATGTTCCGCAAACCGAGGGTTCCTGCCGGATGGGCATTCTCATTCAACAAAGCCATGTCGACCGGAAGAAGTTGACGCAATGAGGATTGCAACACCTGCAAAGGAAGTCGGCGGCCCCATGAATTCGGTCAATGTGGCAGTTTGCTTCACCGAGCGGAATGCCACTGCAACGCAGTCCCCGTTCGCCTGGCGTTCAATGTCGCTTCAACCTGTGGCTGCGTGCAGGCCCACAACGTCGGACGTTCCAACGATTTGAAGAAACTTGCAGGAATTCGCAATGACGGTGAGTACAGGCAACGCTGCCTCGGCAATGACGATTTCGGCACGACAAGCAGAGAGTCGCTCCTTTGGTTCATTCGAGACCGAAACCGCAGCATGCCGCCCTTCCATCTCGGCCGCAGCGACAAATTTGCCGCCCCGAAGAATGTCGCCTCGACCTCTTGAAGCGGCACAAGGACGAAGCTCACTTGTCTGGCGGCACGACATACATTCCCCATCGTGCATTCGACACAGGCATTGCACACATTGGACCGCACCCCGCGGTCAATTCCACGACCAATTGAATCCTGCCATACCTGACGATCAAGGCGTTGAGCATCAGTCAGCAGCCTTCTGCTGCCCTTTGCTCAGCTGATTGCCAGCTGTGCGAGTTGCACAATTGCTGGAACCGCTCATCGACTGCCCTATACTGCGCTTCGGCGCGCTCGACACGTTCATTGGAGGACACTTTCAGGTCGCTTCCTGTATTTCCAAGCACTCCCAACACAAGCAGTCTTACCGGGTCTCTTTGTTGCTTCTGAGCCTCCTGCAGCTCTTCGTACGCTGCAACCCGTTGACGTCCGACTTCTCTGATCAGTTCTAGCCGCGCTGTGTCCTGGGGCACCACCGCAGCGCTTGAACTGGTCCTGTTTTCATTCGCCGCTCTTGGTGAGACATCCGTCAGCAAGGGTTTGTAGACGTACCCGAGCCTCCCCTGCGATGTTTCGATCTGCAACCACTCTCCGGATTCGCCGGTTACGGCGACTGCCTCGCCCTGTTCGAGCAAGCCTACCTTCGAGTTGTCGGAGCTCGGGCCGCTTCGCACATTGGTTCGCCCGGCAGCCCACATTGTTCGCTTGCCATCTGGGTCGGGCTGCGTCGTGTCCTGGGGCGCGCTTGAACTGGTCCTGGATTCATTCGACCCCCTTGGTGGAACATCCGTCAGCAAGGGCCTGTAAACGTACCCGAGCCTCCCTTGCGATGTTTCGATCTGCAACCAGTCTCCAGCTTCGCCGTGCACGATGACCGCTTCGCCCTGTTCGAGCAAGCCTACCTTCGAGTTGTCGGTGCTCGGGCCACTTCGCACATTGGTTCGCCCGGCGGCCCACAAGGTATTTTCACCTTCTTCGGGTGTAGTCTCGACCAACCTCCGGGAACCAACGCAATTCTGTCTCTGACCACCGGCACGGGCAATCATTTCCTCAACTCTTCCTCCTCCGACGGCCGTCTCAATCGGAAGATTGCCCTGCGAATCTTCAATGCATGCGTCGGCTCCACCTGCCAGCAGGGCATTCACGGTTTCAGTCCTATCGCGCCAGTCACCACTGCGGACCGCAGCATGCAAAGGCGTGTTGCCCTCTGGATCTCTGCGGTTGGGATCAGCGCCTGAGCCCAAAAGTTCCCTAACCGCCACGCCATTGTCAGTCGTGCCGCGAACAAGAAGCTGCAGAGCCGTTAGCCCATCACGGTTTTGCAGCTGCGGCGCGGCGCCGGCAAACAACAAGGCTCGAATGACTTCGGTGTTGGCATGCCCTTCAACGGCTGCGTGCAAGGGCGTGTTGTCTCGCGAGTTTCGCAGGTTGGGCTTGGCGCCGGCGCTGAGCAACGCATTGACACCGATTGGAGACTGCATGTGGTGACTCCCCGCCGCAAGGTGAAGCGGTGTGTCGCCAAGATAGTTCGACCATGCTGGGCTGGCGCCGTAGAACAACAGCAGTCGAATTGCAGCTTTGGAATCATCTTCTGACAATACTGGTGAGGAAGCGTCGGAAGCGAGGTGAAGTGGTGTGTTGCCCTCTCGATCTCGGGCATTTGGATCGCCTCCTGCATCCAGCAGGACACGCATTCTTTCAATTGCACCGATTGCCGAAGCGAGATGAACCGCGGTTCGTCCTGCCTGATCAGTGTCGTTTGGAGACATGCCCCTGTCCAGCAGAATGGACACCTCCTTTGCCGTTCCATGTATCCAGCCGGCATGGAAATGCAGTTGGCTCCCTCCCAAAGCCTGCGCCGAGGCATTTCCCGAGGCGAGGATGGCCAGCGCAAGCAGACCGGTTGGAAGCAGGATGCCTGAGATGATTGTTCTGCGCATTCGAATTCTCCCGGATCGGCGCGTCGACTCCCAGTTCGTGCCTTGAACTGCAAAGCCCTGCCCTGCCGAGCTTTCAACCGAACCAAGCGGTACAGACGGAATTCAGACCTGCCTCGCCGTTCCAGCCTTTCGAAGAACCGTGGCTGCCAAACTCATGGAGCAGGAAATGGCCTTGCCTGTTCCGTGATGCACCGTTCGAACCGAGCGGTTCGCTCGACATTCGTTCAAAGTCTGCAGGACGCAGTGATGTGCCTTGAATATCAGGTTTGGGGCAGAATTCAAAAATCCAGGCAGGATTCCGTTGGATCTTGTCTTTGTCCGCGAGCGGTGTGCAATGTGGAAACCTGTGCTGGGCAGCGCGCCCAAACAGGGAACACTGAAACTTCGGGCATTGTTCAACCAGTTCCGGAAGGAGGCGACGCCACAATGTCGCGCCATTTCGTGGTCGCCCGCCAGCGGTTCGATCCGTGAAGCGCGCCCAAATCCGCCTCTCAACCCGTCGGCCAGCAGCTGCGCCTGACCTTGCCAGTGAATTCAGGCATCCAAATGATCAAAGCCGAATTCGAATGCGAGACAACGCTAGCCAATGTCGAGTTCATGTCCGGCCGTTGCGCGAGCCAAGGTTGCGGAACTGCTCGCTCTCCTGCATGGATGCCGTGGTGGAACCGAGCCTTGCAGGCTTCGAGTGTGCGATGGCTTCACAACAGCTTGCGCTGCCTGTATGCAGCCCGTGCCCGATGCCCATGTTCTGGCGACAGGCAGCGATTGCGTGATCGTGCCCACCAGCACAATTGCTGACATAGCCTCCCAAGAAACTGCTGGCCCGAACATACCACGACATCTAAATCTTCAGCGAGAAACTTCCCCAGACTGCGCTCGGACGCGG
>MKWU01002170.1_pt1 | contig 30475 bp, 18 predicted proteins | sample 809101 | NCBI WGS metagenome assembly MKWU01 (sample SAMN05860141, study PRJNA318959) | sponge metagenome | host: Aplysina aerophoba | place: Slovenia: Piran, Adriatic Sea, Gulf of Piran | collected 2013-05-07
CATCGCCCTCGAACGCGACGCCCTCGGCGCCGGCTCCATCACCCACATCCTCGAAACCCGACGCCGGCAGCGCGGACTCAAACCCCCGCTCCGACTCACGCTGCCCGACCGGCCAGGACTGCGTGACTTCGATGTCCGGCCGCACGACCTGGAGACTTACGATGCCCTCGGACAGAAAAACCCCGACGACACTGGCGACTGACCTCCGCCGCCTCGGGCTCAACCGCACCGCCGACGAGCTGAACGACATCATCGCTCAGTCCACCCGCAAGCGCTGGAGCGCCACCGTCCTGCTCGAGCACATCATCGCCGCCGAGCTCGAGGAAAAACAGCGCCGCAGCGTCGAGAGCCGACTCAAGCGCGCCCGACTCGGACGCTTCAAGCCGCTCGCCGACTGGGACTGGGACTGGCCCACCGCACTGGACCGGCCCGCCCTCGAACGCATCCTCACCCTCGACTTCCTCGCCCGCGGCGAGAATGTCGTGATTCTCGGCGCGCAAGGCTTGGGAAAAACCATGCTGGCGAAGAACATCGCCCACCAGGCCATCCTCGCCGGGAAGACCGCCCTCTTCACCACCGCCGCCGACCTGCTGCTCGACCTCAACGGACAGGAGACCGCCCGCGCACTCGAACGCCGCCTGCGCCACTACACGCGCCCCACGCTATTGTGCTGCGACGAACTGGGCTACCTCGCCTACGACGCCCGTGCCGCGGACCTGATCTTCCAGCTCGTCAGCCGCCGCTACGAACACCGCTCCCTGCTGATCACCACCAACCTGCCCTTCAAGAACTGGGACACCGTCTTTCCCAACGCCTCGTGCGCCGTCGCCCTGATCGACCGGCTGACCCACCACGTCGAGATCCTTCGCATCGAAGGGAGCAGCTTTCGTCGCCGGGAGGCTGAACTCAGCCAGCAGGAGCGCAACCGCCAGCGCCCGGCGCGCGACGAAGACACCGAATGACGCGATCAGCAGGGTCGTCCACAGCCAGTCGACGGAACTTCAGAAATGATCACTTCCTCGAGCTCGCCAACACCGCGGAAGACGTCGCGCCCCGTCGCGATGCGGACCCGCGCGGCGCCCGCTTCAATGAGGCCGCGGGTATTCCCCGCGGAAGACGGACGGGCGCTGGCCACACCAAACCACCGGGCATGAGGAGCTTCAATGAGGCCGCGGGTATTCCCCGCGGAAGACGGTTGAACGTCGGTCGGCCGGCGGCCACCCAGGCGTTGCTTCAATGAGGCCGCGGGTATTCCCCGCGGAAGACTGACTGACGCACAACGAGCAGCGTTAGTTGAACAGATGCTTCAATGAGGCCGCGGGTATTCCCCGCGGAAGACGTGGTCGATGGCGGTCTCGGCGCTGCGGCGGTCGAGCTTCAATGAGGCCGCGGGTATTCCCCGCGGAAGACACCGTGATGGCGGACCGCCTGTACCGCGTGGATGCGCTTCAATGAGGCCGCGGGTATTCCCCGCGGAAGACGCCGCGCGCCGCCGCGCGTCCGCGGTACGCGACCGTGCTTCAATGAGGCCGCGGGTATTCCCCGCGGAAGACCTCCGTAGCGAGGGACCAGGGCTCGGCGTAGAGGGCTCGCTTCAATGAGGCCGCGGGTATTCCCCGCGGAAGACTAGAAGCCGCCGACATCCATTCCCCCCACCGCTCTACGCTTCAATGAGGCCGCGGGTATTCCCCGCGGAAGACGCGAATGAGTGGCTGGAGCGCAATCACCCCGGCATGCTTCAATGAGGCCGCGGGTATTCCCCGCGGAAGACGCCCGGCAACCTGTCCGGCACCTTCGCCCGGTACAACTGCTTCAATGAGGCCGCGGGTATCCCCGCGGAAGACGCATGGTTCCCGCTCGTTCTCGACCGCGTGACGACGGCTTCAATGAGGCCGCGGGTATTCCCCGCGGAAGACACCCGCGGGCAGAAGGCCGCCCAGGAGCGCGTCGAGCTTCAATGAGGCCGCGGGTATTCCCCGCGGAAGACCTCGGGGAAGAGGAGGAAATACCCTCTCCACTGCCAGGCTTCAATGAGGCCGCGGGTATTCCCCGCGGAAGACGGTGGCGGCCATGTCCGCCCAGGTCTCGGGGCCACCGCTTCAATGAGGCCGCGGGTATTCCCCGCGGAAGACCCACGGGCTGCTGAACGACCGGCAGTTCGCCGTATCGCTTCAATGAGGCCGCGGGTATTCCCCGCGGAAGACCTCCTCGACGGCCTCTTCCTGCGGTTCCTGCGCGTGGCTTCAATGAGGCCGCGGGTATTCCCCGCGGAAGACGCGGATGCAGCCGCACAGCTACCGGAGAACCCGATAAGGCTTCAATGAGGCCGCGGGTATTCCCCGCGGAAGACCTGCAAACACCCGGCAGACGCCAAGCGTGCGGGGGTGCTTCAATGAGGCCGCGGGTATTCCCCGCGGAAGACCTCGGTCTCCGGCGTTGGCGGGTCGAGGAGTCCTGGTCCGCTTCAATGAGGCCGCGGGTATTCCCCGCGGAAGACTCGCACCAAACGGGAAATTCGAATCCGGACGGCTGCGCTTCAATGAGGCCGCGGGTATTCCCCGCGGAAGACGCGAGAACTGTAGCGGCCGGTGACGCCGGCACCTTCGCTTCAATGAGGCCGCGGGTATTCCCCGCGGAAGACATGATCCGCTCGCTCGAGCACCATCTTCAGAAGGCCAAGCTTCAATGAGGCCGCGGGTATTCCCCGCGGAAGACTAGATGGTCCAGTGTCAGTATGATCATAGTGTGCTATTGCTTCAATGAGGCCGCGGGTATTCCCCGCGGAAGACTCAAGTTGAGCCCGGTCCAAGGTAGTAGAGCGAGACGCTTCAATGAGGCCGCGGGTATTCCCCGCGGAAGACTCCAGCCGAGCCCGACCGGCACCTACATGATCGGCGTGCTTCAATGAGGCCGCGGGTATTCCCCGCGGAAGACGGTCTGTGCCAGACGACACAAACAGAGAGATTCCAGCTTCAATGAGGCCGCGGGTATTCCCCGCGGAAGACGAAGCGCCGACGTCGACGGGAGGCTATCGGACCGATGCTTCAATGAGGCCGCGGGTATTCCCCGCGGAAGACGTCGGTGCCCAGCCGATAGACGCCCGACAGGTGCCCGTAGCTTCAATGAGGCCGCGGGTATTCCCCGCGGAAGACTGATGACCGTCTCGTCGTCGTTCTCGGTGATCGAATCGCTTCAATGAGGCCGCGGGTATTCCCCGCGGAAGACCATTACTTTTCGATATCAATCTGTTGGTATGCTAGATGCTTCAATGAGGCCGCGGGTATTCCCCGCGGAAGACGCAGCAGAGAGCGCTTGCACGGGTTCGGGCTGATCCAGGCTTCAATGAGGCCGCGGGTATTCCCCGCGGAAGACTCGGTTAATCGAGAGACCATGTATTTCTTTGGTAGAAGCTTCAATGAGGCCGCGGGTATTCCCCGCGGAAGACGGATACCGTGAACCGGCGTAAGGCTAGAGTGTTCCGGCTTCAATGAGGCCGCGGGTATTCCCCGCGGAAGACAACAACTGTCTCGTAGTCACTTGTGACCGATACGAGGCTTCAATGAGGCCGCGGGTATTCCCCGCGGAAGACGACGCGGCGCACGACGCGCAAGGCGACCACCGCTCCGGGCTTCAATGAGGCCGCGGGTATTCCCCGCGGAAGACACCATACCCGCGTAGGGCCATTTTCCCCGGTCTGGCGCTTCAATGAGGCCGCGGGTATTCCCCGCGGAAGACGTTTTCCAGGGGTCATGTGCGCATGGAACGACTGGCCCTGCTTCAATGAGGCCGCGGGTATTCCCCGCGGAAGACGCTGCAATCACCCTCGCACTCGACTTACTGCACCCAAGCGCTTCAATGAGGCCGCGGGTATTCCCCGCGGAAGACACCCAATGAGGAAGTGCAGGACAAACGTAAGTTCAGTGCTTCAATGAGGCCGCGGGTATTCCCCGCGGAAGACTTCTAAAGCTCCTATGACAGAAATATGCATCGTACGCTTCAATGAGGCCGCGGGTATTCCCCGCGGAAGACATACATAGACGATAGGAACCCTTTTGAGTTGTTCTACCGCTTCAATGAGGCCGCGGGTATTCCCCGCGGAAGACCGCCTCCCCTGACGCTCTCGTGGGCGACGACGGCCTGCTCGCTTCAATGAGGCCGCGGGTATTCCCCGCGGAAGACGTCAAAAGGGTTGGCCCATTGGCCGTCCCCTCTCAAGCTTCAATGAGGCCGCGGGTATTCCCCGCGGAAGACACTGAGCCTTACTGTCGACCGCACCAGTCAGCGGCAGGCTTCAATGAGGCCGCGGGTATTCCCCGCGGAAGACTGCAGGGAGCGGCGCAAGTGAAGCGCCGCGGGACCCGGCTTCAATGAGGCCGCGGGTATTCCCCGCGGAAGACCTAGTCCGGAACAATGAGGTTGCGGAGTCGGCGGTGCTTCAATGAGGCCGCGGGTATTCCCCGCGGAAGACATTCACGATACGGCCGCGTGTCGAGACGTGGCGCTAGCTTCAATGAGGCCGCGGGTATTCCCCGCGGAAGACATTCCAACGAGAACGGGAAGCGGTTCGGCAAAGCGCTTCAATGAGGCCGCGGGTATTCCCCGCGGAAGACGGCGATAGCGTGTTCTGTAGCCGCTACCCGTGTCGGCTTCAATGAGGCCGCGGGTATTCCCCGCGGAAGACTTGCCTGTCGTCCACGGCCACGTCGCAGAGCCGGAAGACGTGCTTCAATGAGGCCGCGGGTATTCCCCGCGGAAGACATTCAAGCGGTGGGATGAGAGCGACGCCACTATCATGCTTCAATGAGGCCGCGGGTATTCCCCGCGGAAGACGCAGATCACCAGGAGCTGGACGGCATGAGCGACGAGCTTCAATGAGGCCGCGGGTATTCCCCGCGGAAGACGAGAAGAACCACCGGCTTGGGCCGCGGCGGGTTGCGAGCTTCAATGAGGCCGCGGGTATTCCCCGCGGAAGACGCAGCTTCTCGTCGTCAGACCTCATCGCAGCATCCGCTTCAATGAGGCCGCGGGTATTCCCCGCGGAAGACGTGTTTGCATCAGATTGTGATGTTCGTGCAGGTATTGCTTCAATGAGGCCGCGGGTATTCCCCGCGGAAGACCCATCTCGGGGCGGATGTCCGACGCCCTGTCGCAGTTGCTTCAATGAGGCCGCGGGTATTCCCCGCGGAAGACTTCAGGAAGGATGTGAACCTGACGCAGAGGATTACGAATGTGCTTCAATGAGGCCGCGGGTATTCCCCGCGGAAGACCGAACGGCCGTCCCGGAGATCTTGCCGTAGTCCACGCTTCAATGAGGCCGCGGGTATTCCCCGCGGAAGACGTCTTCAGAAGAAATTGTTATTACTTTTGAACAAGGGCTTCAATGAGGCCGCGGGTATTCCCCGCGGAAGACGCGTGCACAAGGCCGCCGCTCGAGCGCGCACTCCGTTGCTTCAATGAGGCCGCGGGTATTCCCCGCGGAAGACTCCACCATTTGTTATGTCGCCGGTACGTCAGTATATGCTTCAATGAGGCCGCGGGTATTCCCCGCGGAAGACACAGACATGGGTATGGGTTCCTTCTAGCGTCAAAGCTGCTTCAATGAGGCCGCGGGTATTCCCCGCGGAAGACGTTCGCCCTCAGCGACGCTCAGAACAGCATCGGCCGGCGCTTCAATGAGGCCGCGGGTATTCCCCGCGGAAGACGATCGCGCTGCTCGTCCGTGCAACCGGTTGCGACCTGGCTTCAATGAGGCCGCGGGTATTCCCCGCGGAAGACCTTCGCAACATCATCCGGCAACGTCATTCGCGTTGCGGGCTTCAATGAGGCCGCGGGTATTCCCCGCGGAAGACGCCGTTCAGCGCGTCGAACAGGGCGCCGTTGACGCACGCTTCAATGAGGCCGCGGGTATTCCCCGCGGAAGACGAATTGCCAACGGTCTTCAAGGCGTTCGTCGAGTCGATGCTTCAATGAGGCCGCGGGTATTCCCCGCGGAAGACGGTGCAATGCAGGAGTTGAGTCAAACCACTGCTGGTTTAGCTTCAATGAGGCCGCGGGTATTCCCCGCGGAAGACGTTGAAGGTCCCGACCCCGACTCGGGTGCGCGCCGCGTCGCTTCAATGAGGCCGCGGGTATTCCCCGCGGAAGACGTCCATGCAGTGTATCCACCGGACCCCGTGTCGCAGCTTCAATGAGGCCGCGGGTATTCCCCGCGGAAGACGTCGATCACGGCGTCGACATGCAGCAACTGTGGGCGGCTTCAATGAGGCCGCGGGTATTCCCCGCGGAAGACTGTCGCTGCGTATGAGCTTCGTCCGGTATCACTAGCGGCTTCAATGAGGCCGCGGGTATTCCCCGCGGAAGACCGTGATGGACATACCCGGCTTCACCGAGGTCGACCTGGCTTCAATGAGGCCGCGGGTATTCCCCGCGGAAGACACACGCGCGGCTCGAATCACTGGATCGGCCCGCGATGCTTCAATGAGGCCGCGGGTATTCCCCGCGGAAGACTCAGAAGGCGGGGAAAAAGGCCGCGGATACGGTGAAGGCTTCAATGAGGCCGCGGGTATTCCCCGCGGAAGACCTGAAAGACTGTGTCGAACAAGAGTATCGTAGGTATGCTTCAATGAGGCCGCGGGTATTCCCCGCGGAAGACGCGAAATTGAGTTGGCGGCGCTGAAGAAGGCCATCGCTTCAATGAGGCCGCGGGTATTCCCCGCGGAAGACATCTGCGACACAGCACCACCAAACTGCGCGACACCGCTTCAATGAGGCCGCGGGTATTCCCCGCGGAAGACTGTCGTGGCGAAGTTGGACAAGATCGGCGCGAACCTGCTTCAATGAGGCCGCGGGTATTCCCCGCGGAAGACCTCATGAACCTGCTCGAGCAGATCGACAAGCTGATCGCTTCAATGAGGCCGCGGGTATTCCCCGCGGAAGACTGTCTAGGGGGGCGCGGTAATGGTGACGACGTTGATGCTTCAATGAGGCCGCGGGTATTCCCCGCGGAAGACACCTGTTCAGCGCAGACGGCCCGCTGCACTACATCGCGCTTCAATGAGGCCGCGGGTATTCCCCGCGGAAGACGGAGGTCGTGGCCGCCGGCTCGAACGCCCTCGTCTCGCTTCAATGAGGCCGCGGGTATTCCCCGCGGAAGACCGGCGGCGTCAGGTCGATCTCCATCTCCGCCTTCCTCGCTTCAATGAGGCCGCGGGTATTCCCCGCGGAAGACGCGCCGACGAACTTCAAGTATTGCTCACGAGCATGGCTTCAATGAGGCCGCGGGTATTCCCCGCGGAAGACCCCATGAAGTGGACGGCGCTTCGGCGCGGCATGTGCAGCTTCAATGAGGCCGCGGGTATTCCCCGCGGAAGACGTGGACGTCTGCGGCGGCGGCGCATCGGTCATCCTGCTTCAATGAGGCCGCGGGTATTCCCCGCGGAAGACTGCTCTTGATCGCGCCCATGAAGCCGCCGCCGCCCTCGCTTCAATGAGGCCGCGGGTATTCCCCGCGGAAGACCCGTCGTTCCGGTCATAGACCCTCAGACGAAGAAGCCGCTTCAATGAGGCCGCGGGTATTCCCCGCGGAAGACAGCCGCCGCCGCGCTGATGTTGTTGCGCGCGGCCGTGCTTCAATGAGGCCGCGGGTATTCCCCGCGGAAGACGCGGTGAACCTGGCGAAGATAGCAGCCGACGTGTTGCTTCAATGAGGCCGCGGGTATTCCCCGCGGAAGACGCCGGCATCGACAACCCGCTGGCGCTCGGCGCCGCGCTTCAATGAGGCCGCGGGTATTCCCCGCGGAAGACTTCGGATCCAAGGCTCGACCCTGAATGGACAGTTTCGGCTTCAATGAGGCCGCGGGTATTCCCCGCGGAAGACGCAAGCGGAAGGTGTTCATCGCGAAGTGGGACGATCGGCTTCAATGAGGCCGCGGGTATTCCCCGCGGAAGACGGTTCACGGGATCGCCACCGCGGCGGTGAACCTATCGCTTCAATGAGGCCGCGGGTATTCCCCGCGGAAGACAGCCGTTCCGCACCCGCAAGGGTTCAACATATCGATGCTTCAATGAGGCCGCGGGTATTCCCCGCGGAAGACGCGCATCACAACGCCCAGGAAGTCGGTAACGCTGTCAGCGCTTCAATGAGGCCGCGGGTATTCCCCGCGGAAGACCGCGCTGCACGACATCCGGCGGGCGCTCGGGCTCCTGCTTCAATGAGGCCGCGGGTATTCCCCGCGGAAGACTCGAGGGCGCGCCGCCGTCCAGCTCGCGGGACCCCTGCTTCAATGAGGCCGCGGGTATTCCCCGCGGAAGACACGGTCGACCTGGCGGTGAAGGAATCCGCGGTCAACATGCTTCAATGAGGCCGCGGGTATTCCCCGCGGAAGACGGCGAAGATCGACGAGCTTCGCGCATCGTCCGGAGAGGGCTTCAATGAGGCCGCGGGTATTCCCCGCGGAAGACCCTCACTGGACCGTTCCATGTTCTTCGACGCCTTCCGGCTTCAATGAGGCCGCGGGTATTCCCCGCGGAAGACTCCAATATTATTGTAACCCTTTTCATTCAATAATCGGGCTTCAATGAGGCCGCGGGTATTCCCCGCGGAAGACCTACTCTTGCACGACCCACAATCCATCTAGCTGGTAGCTTCAATGAGGCCGCGGGTATTCCCCGCGGAAGACCATATGGCCCATTCACCTAGAGTCAAAGCTATTCTAGCTTCAATGAGGCCGCGGGTATTCCCCGCGGAAGACTTGGTGGGACTGGCGGGCGTCGCGCTGCGGTGGGCGTGCTTCAATGAGGCCGCGGGTATTCCCCGCGGAAGACGCCGGTCAGGATCCCAAGTACCACACGGTCAACTCCTAGCTTCAATGAGGCCGCGGGTATTCCCCGCGGAAGACCGCCTCTGCGTGTCTGTAACCACGTCTGGCCTGGCGCTTCAATGAGGCCGCGGGTATTCCCCGCGGAAGACGCTGGAAACGCTCGACTTCGACGCCCCGGCCGATTGGGCTTCAATGAGGCCGCGGGTATTCCCCGCGGAAGACGCCTGAGCTGTGCGCCCTGCGCCGTCGAGCCTCCATTTGCTTCAATGAGGCCGCGGGTATTCCCCGCGGAAGACCAGGGGAAAGCCACCACACTGGACTCCCTTCGCGCAGCTTCAATGAGGCCGCGGGTATTCCCCGCGGAAGACGCCCGTGCGGACCCTTCCCGCGCGGACTCGCACACTGCGCTTCAATGAGGCCGCGGGTATTCCCCGCGGAAGACGCGACGAGTAGCGCTTTGCCAGGGTTCGAAGGATGACGCTTCAATGAGGCCGCGGGTATTCCCCGCGGAAGACGCATTTTTGGTACCCACCTTGTCTTTCGAACGCCGGCTTCAATGAGGCCGCGGGTATTCCCCGCGGAAGACGAACCGATAGCCCACTCCACAGGATCGCCCGCAGCGCTTCAATGAGGCCGCGGGTATTCCCCGCGGAAGACGTTTCGTGGCGGGAATTCGCCGCGATTCTTCCCGTAGCTTCAATGAGGCCGCGGGTATTCCCCGCGGAAGACATCGTTACGTCGCCCCCGTACGCGATCCAGATGCGGCTTCAATGAGGCCGCGGGTATTCCCCGCGGAAGACCTGAGAATTGTTCGTCGTGCGCTTGAACACGTCGCCGGCGCTTCAATGAGGCCGCGGGTATTCCCCGCGGAAGACATCCCGAGCAGCATCCGAACACGTGGGTTCGCATTCGGCTTCAATGAGGCCGCGGGTATTCCCCGCGGAAGACACGATTACGCCGGACACCCTGATCGCGGCGATTCGGCTTCAATGAGGCCGCGGGTATTCCCCGCGGAAGACTTGACGATTCGCGCGCGAGCCGCGACGACTGGATGCGGCTTCAATGAGGCCGCGGGTATTCCCCGCGGAAGACTCACGGCACCCATCATGGGAAAGGTCGACGAACTCCGGCTTCAATGAGGCCGCGGGTATTCCCCGCGGAAGACTCCCGCCGACCGCTTCAATCAGAGCGGCGAAACCCTGGCTTCAATGAGGCCGCGGGTATTCCCCGCGGAAGACACGTTGCCCGACGCATTCAGGGAGATGCTGAATGTGGGGCTTCAATGAGGCCGCGGGTATTCCCCGCGGAAGACGCCCTACAGGTTCGCTTCGATCAGATCCGCGATCTGCGCGCTTCAATGAGGCCGCGGGTATTCCCCGCGGAAGACGGGAGCCCTGGCCGCGCTGAGCGACGCGCGCTGTGATGCTTCAATGAGGCCGCGGGTATTCCCCGCGGAAGACCCGCGCCTCAGTAGAGCGGCACGATCACCACGCTACCCGCTTCAATGAGGCCGCGGGTATTCCCCGCGGAAGACAGCCAGCTCCCGTTGTTGTCGAGCCGGCAGTGGGCGCTTCAATGAGGCCGCGGGTATTCCCCGCGGAAGACGTGTAGGACGCCGACCCGCCGGCGAGAGATGGCGCAGTGCTTCAATGAGGCCGCGGGTATTCCCCGCGGAAGACTCAACCGATTGCCCCCACTCTTGAAGCACGCCCTGGCTTCAATGAGGCCGCGGGTATTCCCCGCGGAAGACACCTGTTCGCATGGCGCGGTTGTCGGGGGCCGAACGCTTCAATGAGGCCGCGGGTATTCCCCGCGGAAGACGCTCCTGCCAGACCACGTTGTCCGGCGCCGGTGGGTAGGCTTCAATGAGGCCGCGGGTATTCCCCGCGGAAGACTCAGAGGCTGGGAGGGTTACTTAGCCATTCGACCTGCTTCAATGAGGCCGCGGGTATTCCCCGCGGAAGACGGATGAAGAGAATCCAGCTGAACCTACAGCAGAGGCGCTTCAATGAGGCCGCGGGTATTCCCCGCGGAAGACACCAGCCTGCTTGGCGGCCTCGCCGTCGAGGTCGCTGCTTCAATGAGGCCGCGGGTATTCCCCGCGGAAGACTCAGGTCATACTGCGGGAACCGCCCGAGTTGCTCGACGCTTCAATGAGGCCGCGGGTATTCCCCGCGGAAGACTCGCGGGCATGAAGAGCGAGAACGAGGACCTCGCCAAGCTTCAATGAGGCCGCGGGTATTCCCCGCGGAAGACGCCCGGCTCGTTGTGCAGCTTCGACTTGAACTTCCGCTTCAATGAGGCCGCGGGTATTCCCCGCGGAAGACGCATGCGGTCGAACTCGGGACCCAATTCCCAGTTGTGCTTCAATGAGGCCGCGGGTATTCCCCGCGGAAGACCCACGTTCATCTGCACCAAGCCGGGCAACACGTACGAGCTTCAATGAGGCCGCGGGTATTCCCCGCGGAAGACGCAGCCGGCGGTCAAAGACGGCGCTGTAGTCGACGCCGGCTTCAATGAGGCCGCGGGTATTCCCCGCGGAAGACACTGGCGGGCGTAGACGCGCCCACCATCCACGTGCAGCGCTTCAATGAGGCCGCGGGTATTCCCCGCGGAAGACTGGTTCCATGGTACTTTTCTTCCCACTCACATAGAGCGCTTCAATGAGGCCGCGGGTATTCCCCGCGGAAGACTTATTCAACCCTATGCTCCGCACCTTACCTACAGAGCTTCAATGAGGCCGCGGGTATTCCCCGCGGAAGACCCGGTCGTTGGGTCTCGGCAGCGTCTGGCATGCCTGAGCTTCAATGAGGCCGCGGGTATTCCCCGCGGAAGACGCGCTGCGTCCTGCATCAGTGGCCGCCGGTAACAGGGCTTCAATGAGGCCGCGGGTATTCCCCGCGGAAGACCTACCGCGGCGGCCGTCCGCCGCAGAAGCTGTGCGTGCTTCAATGAGGCCGCGGGTATTCCCCGCGGAAGACGACTTGGTGCCGCCAGCGACGAGACCGCAGTAGACGAGCTTCAATGAGGCCGCGGGTATTCCCCGCGGAAGACGCACGTGTCGCGGCCGGCGCATCACAGTCACGCGTCTCGCTTCAATGAGGCCGCGGGTATTCCCCGCGGAAGACGCAAGAAGCTCGACAAGGCGCTCAACGATTCCGTATCGCTTCAATGAGGCCGCGGGTATTCCCCGCGGAAGACGGACCGCTCGCAACCCCTTCCGATGAAACGATGTTCACCCCCGTATCGCGAGAGGTCCCGCGCTCGTGGCGCTCGAGCGCTGCCGCAAACGACGTGGCTGATCACTGGGTGCATTGTAACTGTTCAGTTTTCAAGGATCTACCGGCTTTTCGAGCACTCCCCCGGGATCCCGGCACCACCGGAGCGCTCGCTCCCGGACGGCGGGACGCGTCAGACGATCACCGGCTCGCGGCGCACCGCGCGGAACTTCTTCCCCAGACTCACGAAGCGCGGCTCCACCCCATCGGCGACACCGATGTCGACCAGCACGACGTGATCCTCTGCATGATCGATCATCCCGTCGAGCCGCGCAACCAGATCGGCTTGCCGGCGGCGGCTCAGGCGACACTGAAAGACGGAGAGCTGGACCCACTCACCGTATCCCTTCATCAGCTTGAACACCTTCCGCCACCGCTTGGGGTCGGCGATGTCGTAGACGACGATGTAGAGATGCTCCACGGGATCACCGGGTCGTGAAGTTGGGATACTCGGGAAGCTCGCCCAGGAGAAAGCGCCCGAACAGGCGGGCCTGCATCTCCATCAGGCGCCGGTAGCTGACGCGGTAGCCGAAGAGCGGGTGGACGACCTCGTGGCCGAGGCGGCGCTCGTAGGTCGAGATGAACCGGCGGCGGCCGTCGGCGGTCAGGTTGACGCGGCCGGCGGCGGTCTTGAAGTCGTTCGGTCGGACCTCGCCGTTGTTGATCGCCTGCACCACCACCGAATCGGCGACCAGGGGACGGAACGGCTCCATCAGGTCGAGGGCCAGCGCCGGACGTCCGTAGCGGGGTTGATGGTAGAGGCCCCGGTAGGCGTCGAACCCGACGGCGGCCAGCGTCACCGTCCAGGACCGGACGAGCAGCGAGTAGGCGAACGAGAGAAGGGCGTTGACCGGATCCCGCGGGGGACGGCGGTTGCGCGTCTCGAAGTCGAAGGCGAACTCCGCGTCCGACGCCGACTCGTTCAGCATGGCGCCGAAGGACCGGAAGTAGCGGGCCGCGGCGGTCCCCTCGACGCCGAGCAGCTCGGGCAGCGATTCGGTGCGGCCCGCGCGGAGGCCGTCGCTCTTCAGATCGACCAGCACGGGATTGCTGCTCTCGGCATGCTTCCAGTTGCGGCGGAGCAACGTGCGACAGTTCTGGATCTTGGCGGCCACGAGTCCCCGGGCGAACCGCACGCAGGTCCTCTCGTCGAAGCTCGCCCGATACTGGGCCGTCCGGATCTCGACGTTCTTGTGCCCGTTGCCCATGGTATGGCCGAAGAACCAGCCGCCGTAGCTGTGCCAGGTGACGGGAATCCCGCGCCACATCAGCTCGTGCAGGGTGGGCGTGGTCAGGTAGACGTTGCCCATGACGACGACCTGCGAGGTCTCCTCCAGCCGGGCTGTCGCCAGCTCGTCGTCCTCCACCGTCACGACCAGGGTCTCGCCCGACTTGGAGACCTTCGCCCGGCGGGCCTGGACGTAGAGAGGCAGCGCATCGGTGCAGGGCACGGCGATCGGGCGCGGCGCGACCCCGGCCCCCTTGAGATGATGGACCTCGTCGGGCAGGCAGATCTCGACCAGCGAGCAGCGCGGGCACTTGGGACTGTCCTCGAGCGGCGGCGGGATGACGCCCTCGGTGGCGACGCGCCGCAACCCCTCGACCGCCTGCTCGGTGGCGGCGACGAGCTCGTCGTCGAACGCGATGCGCACCCGTTCGCGGCTCCCGACGAAGTAGAGCACGCCCTCGTCGCACGCGTAGCCGTGCTCGCGCAGCAGGAGTCCCTGCACGCAGAGCTGCACCCGCTCGGGATCGTAGGCGCCGCTTTCGACGTGCGGGCGCTTGCCGCGCTTGTAGTCGACCGGCGTCACCCTGCCACCGTCCGACTCGATCAGGTCCATGCGCGCGATCAGTCCCAGGCGCTCGGAGGACAGGGTGATCGACCGCGCGTGCAGCTTCTCGGCCTTGCCCACGTCGGCCGGGGGCGGCAGCTTCCCGCCGTCGCGGTTGACGCGCCGGTGCGCGTGGCGCCCTTCGACGGTGTCGGACGACTCGACCCACTCGCCCTGGACCCACTCCAGGTAGGCCAGACGCGGGCAGTAGACGAACTCGTTGACCATGCGCGCCGGCACCAGCGGCGGGGCATCGGCGGAGACGGGCTGGACCGGCGGCTCGCGAAGTTCCGGAGCGGACACGGCGACCTCCTCCCGTTTGGCGGCAAGGGATCGTTTCGGTCGATACGGTGCTCGACGGTAGATGCCATGGCGCGGAGGGGCGTCGGTCGCCGCGCAGCTCCTCGTCGAGAACGCGAGGAGTCTGCTCGCGGATGCAACGCGGAGCATCGCGAATTGTGTATCATGCTACACACCGGATCGAGGTGGAACGCGACGGCCGCAAGCTGATTCGATTGTTGGAACGCGACGGCTGGGTCCGCGTGGCCGTTCGCGGAAGCCACTGGCAGTTCAAGCACCCGGATCGTGCGGGCCGGGTCACGGTTCCGCATTCGAAGCGGAACATCGAACGCGGCACCCTCGCCTCGATCTACCGACAGGCAGGCTGGCTTCCGGGCAGAGGCTGAGATGCACTACGTAGCGTTCCTGCACGACGACGACGACCCCGGATTCGGCATCAGCTTCCCGGACTTCCCTGGCTGCGTCTCGGATGGCGACACTGTCGACGACACGCTCCGCCGTGGTGCCGAGGCGCTCTCGTTTCACGTCGAAGGCATGGTGGCCGATGGAGAACCCATCCCCCGGCCGCGCTCCCTCCAGGACATCCGGTCGGACGAGGGCCTCGCCGAATGGCGCGAGGGCGCGACGATCGCGTTCGTCCCGCTCATTCTCGACAAGGGGTCGCCGCGCCGGATCAACGTCTCTCTGGATTTCGGCCTTCTGCGCGCCATCGACGAAGAGGCGAAGCGGCGCGGCATGACCCGCTCGGCGTTCCTCTCCAGCGCTGCGCGCAACGAGATCGAAGGCAGGTAAGCCTCCTCCAGCGAACTCCTGGCGAGCAATTGCACCCGCAACGATCCACGTCCGCATGCTCGCGAGACGACGCGTCACGGCAAGCAGGGCAGCAACGGAGCGCGGCGACTGACAGGATCTGACAGCAGGCGCGGGTACGCTCGTTGGCTGGAGGGCTCGACTCGACGTGGTCCGGGCAGCAAGGCTTCGCGCGTCCATCCGCACGGCCGAACGTGGACGCCCGAATCGCGTCCGGTATGATCCGACGGCTCGCGAACGGCTCCTGCCTGGAGATACCCCGTGGACGGCGCAGCCATCTATCGAATCGCGTTGGGAGAGGACCGGCAGCCGGACACGTGGCAGCTCGCGCTGGCCGGCGATGCGTGGCCGCGGGTGCTGATAGCACCGACCGGCTCGGGCAAGACCGCGGCCGTGACGCTGGGCTGGGCGGCCCGTCGACTGCAGAACCCCGACGATACACCCCGGCGGCTGGTCTGGTGCCTGCCGATGCGCACCCTAGTCGAACAGACCGCCGATGCCGTCAGGGAGTGGTTCGGAAGGCTTGCGGCCGAATCCGAGGGCAAGGGCTACCTCCCCCGGCCGGAGGACGTGCACGTGCTGATGGGCGGCGAGGACGCCGACGGCTGGCTGGACTGGCCGGAGCGTCCATCGGTGCTCGTCGGCACTCAGGACATGCTGCTGAGCCGTGCACTGATGCGCGGCTATGCCTCTTCGCGCGCGCTCTGGCCGATGGAGTTCGCCCTGCTGCACGAGGACGCGCAATGGGTGTTCGACGAGGTGCAGCTCATGGGTTCGGGGCGTGCAACCTCGGCCCAGCTCGAAGCGTTCCGGCAGTCGGACACGGATCGCGCCCGGCAGGACGGCCGCGCGGCGGCCACTCCTTCCCGCAGCCTCTGGATCTCCGCCACGCTCGATCCGGGATGGCTCGCCACTGTCGATCATTCAGAGCCGCCCGCTGCCGCGGTGGTCCGGGTCGATCCGAGGGCGGCCCCGGACGGCAGGCTCGCTCGCCTGACCCACGCGACCAAGCGACTCTCCCGGTCGCCGGTGGCGCCGGCGTCCTCAAAGAAGACCGACCTCGCCAGCTACGTCGAGCGGCTGGCCGACGCGCTCGTGCACGCCCACCGTGACGGGCGCATGACCCTGGCGATCGTCAACCGCGTGGACCGCGCGCAGGCCCTCCGCGACGCGCTCGAGAAGAGGCTGTCCAAGCGGCTGCCGGCGGCGCCGACGCTGGCCCTCGTCCACTCCCGCTTCCGCCCCGCGGACCGCGCGCGGGAGATGGAGAAGGTCCTCGACGACGCCGACGCGCATTTGCACGGCCGCATCGTCGTCGCCACACAGGCGGTCGAGGCCGGCGTGGACATCTCGGCGGCGGTCCTGCTCACCGAACTGGCGCCCTGGTCGTCGCTGGTGCAGCGCTTCGGCCGCGCCAACCGCTACGCGGAGCTTGAAGACGGCGCGGACGTGCATTGGATCGATCTGCTCCCGCCGGCCACAGAGGGCACGACAGCAGGCAAGGACGCCGAGGAGCTGGCGCGGCCCTACGAAGCCGCCGAACTGGAGGCCGCGCGGGATCGTTTGACGACGCTGACCGACGTCGCGCCGGTGCACCTTCCCCCACCCGGCGACGTCGAACCGCCGCGCCGCGTGATTCGCCGCAAGGATCTCGACGACCTCTTCGACACCGATCCGGACCTGACCGGCTTCGACGTCGACATCTCGCCGTACGTGCGCGACGCCGACGACACCGACATCCGCGTCTTCTGGCGGCATCCGTCGGAGCCGGAAGACGACCCGCCGCGCCCGGGACGGGACGAGCTGTGCGCCGTGTCGATCGGCACCGCCGGAAAGTGGAGAGACAAGCTGCCCAACAAGGGGCGGAACCTCCTGTTCCAGCGCGATCCGCAGTGGCGGCGCCGGAACGGACGGACCGGGACGGCGCCGCCCGGATGGGTTCCGCTGCAGGGCCAGCCCTGGCCGGGCCTCGTGCTCCTGGCCTATCCGGAGGCGGGCGGCTACCGCGAGGGTTTCGGATTCACCGGCAATCCCAAGGACGTGCCCGAACCGATCGCCGGTCCGGCGGCGCCATCCGGCGCGGCCGCAGGGGCAGCGCATTCCGTTGACGCGGCCCCGCGCGAGACCGAGGGTCACGACGAGGACTCGCTGAGCGGGATCGACGAGATCGTGCCCCTGGCCGATCATCTCCGGCACGTCGCGGCCGAGGCCGAGTCGTTGTGCGCCGCCCTCGACGTGGAACCGGCCACGCGGGCGGCCGTCGTGCGTGCAGCGCGGTGGCACGATCTGGGCAAAGCGCACGAGGTCTTCCAGAACACAATGCGACGGGGCCTCGACGGACGGGTCGTAGCGCCCGACACGCTGCTCGCCAAGACCGCCGGGAGGGCTCGCCACGGCAGGGCCTACTTCCGCCACGAGCTCGCCTCGGCCCTGGCGTTCCTGGCTCACGAGGGCTGGTCGCGCGATGCCGACCTGGTCGCCTACCTGATCGCCGCCCACCACGGAAAGGTGCGGCTCAACCTGCGCGCCCTGCCCCGCGAAGCGGCGCCGAAGGACGGCCGCGCCGGGGCGCGCTACGCCCGCGGCGTCTGGGAGGGCGACCCGCTGCCTCCCGTCGCGCTGGAAGGCGGCGAGCGTTGGGAGGGCGGCGACCTGCTGTTGTCGATCATGGAGATGGGCTGGGACGACATCTCCCGCGAGAGCTGGACGGAACGCACGCGCGAGCTGCTCGTCCGCCTCGGGCCTTTCCGGCTCGCCTGGCTGGAGACCCTGCTGCGGGTGGCCGACTGGCGGGCATCCGCCAGGGAGCGCAACGGAGGCCGGGATGAGGGGTGAACCGCTCGCGCTACACGGATGCGCCCCGACGCCGCTGGCCTCCTACCTGAAGGCGCTCGGCGTGCTGCGGCTCGTCTCCTCGCCCGCCAACCACGTCTCCGGCGAAGCGGCCGACCCGCACGCGCGTGGCTGGTGGCAGAACGAGTGCTTCCACCTGCGGACGACGCTGAGCCGCGACGCCCTGCTCCACTTCTTTCTCCACGACTATGCGCCGAGCCCGATCATCGCACCGTGGAATGGACGGGCCGGCTTTCTCGAGGGGGATGCGGGTGAGACCTCGAGTCGCGGCGGCGCCGTTCTCATGCGCGCCGTCGAGAACAGCGAGTGCGCACGACTGAAGTTGATGCGCCGCACCGTCGGCTCACTGCGCACCAACGCTCACCTTGGGGAATACAACCGGCTTCGGACGGCGGCAAAGAGGCTGCAAGAGGCCTCGAAGTTGCTCAAGGGTGAGGAAAGGAAACTCAACGACGCCGAGAAGAGCCGGGTCGACAAGGAAGCCAAGACGGTGAAGAGCCTCCTTTTGCCGAGCTTGAGATCCGAAACGGCCTCGCACCATGTCGGCTACCTCGACGCGTGTTACGTGCTCACGGCGGAAGAAGCCGCCGCTCCCCTGCTTGGGTCGGGCGGCAATGACGGCAGCCGCGACTTCGGCGTCAACTTTGCGGAGAAACTTCAGGAGCTGGTCGATTTCGGCGAAGGCAGCCCGACTGCCCGCGCGCGCGCTGAGCTCGAATCAGCGCTGTTCGACGTTGTCCGGCGCACCGAAGAGCACGGTTCGATGGGCCAGTTCAGCCCAGGGCAAGGCGGGCCCAACGGGTCGACTGGATACGAGGGATACAACCCACTGAACGCATGGGATGTCGTGCTGGCGATGGAGGGCACGATGGCGTTCGCCGGCGCCCTGACTCGGCAGTGGGGGGCGACGGGCGGCAGCCGGGCCGCCTTCCCCTTTACCTTCGAGCCCACCGGCGCGGGGACGGGCAGCCTGTCCTCGGAGGACCCGAACCGACCTCGCGGCGAGATCTGGACTCCCATCTGGCGCAAGCCGGCCACATTCGCCGAAGCCGCAGCCATCTTCTCGGAGGGACGTCTCACCGTCGGGGAACGCACGGCTCGAACCGGGCTGGACGCGGCGCGTTCGGTCGCCCGCATCGGCGCTGCGCGCGGAATCGGAGGTTTCGAGCGGTATTCCATCATCCAGCCCGACAGCAAGATGCCGTATCAGGCGACTCCTCTCGGCCGATTCCACACACCGGATCGCCCGCGCAGGGACCTCGTCTCCGACCTCGACGCAGGTGACTGGCTCAGCCGTGCCCGACGACTGATCGGAAACAAGAAGACAGCGCCCGCCCGCGCGGGACAGGCGATGCGCCGTCTGGAAGACGCGCTGTTCGAAATGACCGTCGCGAATCGCGAATCAGGCGGCACTCGGAACGCCCTCATTGCGCTGGGCGGCCTTGTCGGCTGGCTAGCGTCGAATCCGACTGCACGCGGGGACCTGCGCCCGCCGCCGCTGATCTCCCCCGACTGGGCGCGGCAAGCCGACGACGGGAGCGCGGAGTTCCGCGTGGCGGCGGCGCTCGCCGCACTCGGCCTGCCGGCCGTGCCCCGTCCCGCGCGGCAGGCGGACGTACAAGACCTGGAAGCTGCACATCCCGGCGGCAACGGCACGCGCGGCGAATCGAAGACGGCACGGGAGACGCCAGCCGACGAAGACCCGACCGGCGCCCCAGGACGGGCGCGCTCGGGTGCCGCTCCGCCGATGGCCGCCCATTTCGCTCCGCTCGACGAGAGGAGCTTCTTCTACCGGGGCAGCCTCGGCACACGCCGCGCATGGTCCGCCGACGACGCCCCGCCCACGGTGGTGTGGAGCGCCGGCCCGCTCGTTCCGAACCTGATCGCCGTGCTCGAACGGCGTCTGGTGGAGGCGTCGACCCGCGGACTCGACGACAAGCCGCTGTCCGGTGCGACGACCGCCCGCCTCGCCGACGTGGCGGCGTTCCTCTCCTCCGACTTCGACGACACGCGCTGCGCCGCGCTGCTCGCCGGCCTGGTGTGGGCGCGCCCGGCGCGACTCCACTCGGCGTCCGGCCGGACCGGCCCTGCGCCCGTTCCGTTCGCCTACGCGGCGCTCAAGCCCTTGTTCACGCCCGACGCCGCGCTCCGCGCCGCCGGGGCGCTGCCCGCGACCACGCGGATGCCGGTTCCGCCGGGACTGATCGCCCGCCTCCGCACCGGAGGCAACAGCCCGGGCGGACGGGCCACCGACGCCGCGGTACGGCTGGTCCTGGCGCGCGCCCGCGCATCCGGCCTGCCGACACCGTTTGCCGCCGCGCGCCCGGGCTCGCGGGGATCGACATCCGAAGGCGGCCGCATGGGGGCCGGCGTGCCGGCCGACCGCCTCGCTGCGGCACTGCTGATTCCCATCGGCGATCGAGGCTTGTCCGCATTGATCGAACGCGCCTATCCCGGCGCTCCGACTAACGACGACCACGTGACGACGGAGGACACGACGCATGCCCCTTGACCTCAGCGCCCTCGACAACGCTCCCCGCCTGCTCATCGAGGCGAGGCTCAAGCCGGTTCAGGGTACGAGATTCCAGCCGACGGGCTTCCCTAACCTCGGGCACGCCGTCTACGACTCGCCGGACGGACGAGGACGCACGGTGCTGGTGGAGAGCGCTCAATCGATGGCGAACCGCCTCGAGACGGTCTGCTGGGACGACGTCGCCGACGACTGGATCGCTCCTCTCAGGGGCTTGCCGTACGTCCGCGTCGTGGACCGTGACGGCAATCGCCGCACGAACTCCGTGCTCGAGGCCCATCGAATCAATTCCGAGTACATCGCGCGTGCCGAGGGATTCGAGAGGATCGCCGAGAAGATCGATTTTCAGAAGGGCCGGCCGTTCGATGTGCGTAGCCAACTTGTGCCGGCACTGCTCGAGTACGACATCAACTCACTTATACACGGGGTATTCCTGGAGGAGGTTGCTGGGATAATTCGGCTTCCACGAACCCTCTCGGGGTTCGTCGAGGCCGATCGCGCCACGGTCGCACCGAGCGGGGGCGTGAAGTTCAATCGAGTGGATCCGACCCTGAAGGAGGGGGAAGGCAACGTGCCCTTCGCACGCGACGAGTGGGTGGCCGAGGAGATCACCGCCTACTTCAACCTCGATCTGCGCCAGATCCGCGCCTTCGGGTTGGGCGCCGACGTCGAACGGCTGCTGATCCTGCTCGCGCTCTTCAAGATCCGGAAGTTCCTCGCGGAGGGACTGCGGCTGCGCACGGCGTGCGATCTCGACGCCTCCAGGGTCGCCGTCACCCGGCCAGACGGCTTCGACCTGCCGGGTCTCGACGACCTCGAAGCGGAGTTGCCGGGGCTGATCGAGACCGTCGGCTCGCAGGGCCTCTTCGGCGAGAGCCGCGTGCTCACCGTGCGGTACGAGAAGTGAGCGCATGTTCGCACTCGCCTTCCGCTTCCCCGCCGGCCGGTACCACGCGACACCGTGGGGCCGCAACGTCAACGAGGCCGACGTCGCCTGGCCCCCGGAGCCGTGGCGTCTGCTGCGCGGGCTCATCGCCGCGTGGTGGCGCAAGGGCGACCGGGCGCGCTGGTCCGAGGACGACCTCGCACGGCTGATCGACACGCTCGCGGAGACGCTGCCGGTGTACAGCCTGCCGGCGGGCGCCATCCACGCCCACACGCGCCACTACATGCCGACCGGCGTCCTCGCCCAGGGACGGCCGAAGACCACGCTCGTCTTCGACGCGTTCGTGCGGCTTCCCGAACGATCGACCCTCGTCGCCGCCTGGCCGCGTGTGACGCTGGAGGCGGAGGCCTTCGCGTTCGCTTCGCATCTCGCCGGCGCCGTCGGCTACCTGGGCCGGGCGGAGAGCTGGACGGAGTGCGAGGCGCTCGCAGAGTGGGACGGCGGCCTGAACTGCCGGCCGCTCGACGGGCCGCCTTCAGGGGACCCCGTGCGGCTGCTGGCGGCGCACACGCCCGACGCCTACGCGGCCGAGCGGCAGCGAATCATGGACGACATGAGACGTCAGATGCTCGCGGCGCCCGGACGCCGCCCCAACGAGCGCACCGTCGAGAAACAGCTCGACAAGGCGCTGCGGAGCAAGGGACGGAAGGCGCACACGCTGCCGGAACGCCTCGTCGATGCGCTCACGCTCGACACGGCCGACTACCAGGACCGCGGGTGGAGCCGACCGCCCGCCGCCCGCGAGGTCGTCTATGCGCGCGCTCCGGAAGCCGCACCGCGCGTGGTTGCCCGCGCCGCCGGCCGCCGTCCCGCCCGGACCGCACACGATCTGCCCACCGTCGCCCGCTTCCTGCTTGCCGGCCGGCCGCTGCCCCGCATCGAGGACGCCGTCAGGATTGGCGAGCTGATGCGGCGGGCCGCCCTCGCGCAGTTCGGTTGGCGACGCGACGAAGCCGCGGGCCGCTGGGTTCCCAAGGCGCCGTGGGAGATCTCGGGGCGCGACGCCGACGGGAAGCCGCGGCAGGATCCGACCCACCCGCACGCGTTCTGGCTCCCCGAGGACGCGGACGGCGACGGCTGGATCGACCACGTCTCCGTGTTCATCGCCCGCGGCATGAACCGCGAAGTTCAGGCAGGCCTGGACCGCATCACCCGGCTCTGGCTGGCCCCGAAGCAGCGGTCGGAAGGAGTCGACGCCGAGCCGGGCGCCGTGAAGGAATGGCGGCTGGCGCTGGAGGGCTTCGGCCGACCGGCCGATTTCGCCGGCGGCGCGCGCATCTTCGGCGCGTCGAGGCGCTGGCGCAGCGTGACGCCGTTCCTGGCGTCCGGCCACCTGAAGGCGGCCGGCTATCCGGGCGAGGTGCGCCGGCTGCTGAAACGTCGGGGACTGGATGCGTCGGACGTCGAGGTCAGAGTACTGCCAAGCGTCACGGTCGGAGGAACCCCGCGCCGCGCGGTCCACTTCCACCGTTTCCGGTCCCGCGGCCGCGAGGTCCAGCCCGACGCCGCCGGCGCCCTGCTCGACGTCGTGCTGCCGGAGCCGCTGACGGGGCCGCTGGCCATCGGATACGGGAGTCACTTCGGGCTGGGGCTGTTCGCTGCGGAGCACGACCACAAACCGGGCGCTCTGATTCACCATCACGTCGATCCGGCCGCCAGAGGAGATTCGCCTACATGAGAAGACCGAACCCGGCGGTCCGCCCCGAGGACGCTCTCGCAGCCTGGGATGCCGCGCAATCGTCGGCTGCCTCTACCCCGGTGACCGTGCGTTGCAGACTGATGACGCCGATGTACGGTGGGGGCGTGGAGCCGGGCAGCGTGGACAGCGCCATGCCGATCCGCCCGAGCGCCATCCGCGGGCAGCTACGGTTCTGGTGGCGTCTGCTGAACGACACTGATCGCAGCCCGCGGGACGTATTCGCTGCGGAGTCCGCGCTGTGGGGAGGCATCTCCAGCACCGGTCCGCGCGCCAGCCTGGTGACGCTCCAGGTCGGCGGCAGGCCGGTCGGACCCGGCGAGATGGACGGTTGGGAGTCTCAATTCGGCGCTCCGCGCTACGCCCTGATTCTCGATCCCGGCGCGGACCCCCGCCTCCTCAACGCGGGCTACGAGTTCACACTGACGTTGCGCTTCTCGAAGGCGGCGGACGATGCCCAGCGCAAGCAGGTCATCGAGGCGCTGCGCTGGTGGGCGAGCTTCGGCGGCGTGGGGGCCCGTACACGTCGGGGCCTGGGAGCGGTCAGGGTGACCAGCAACGACATCGAGCTGAAACCGGTCACATGCAAGGAAGTCGAAGCGCCGGGTGGCCGGATGGCGCTCCGCGCTCCGGCTGAGCCGATCGACGCCTGGAACAACGCCGTCGAAACGCTGAAGCACTTCCGACAGGGGGAGAACCTGGGACGCAACCGTGGGGCGGGGAAGCGCGCGGGCCGCAGCCGTTGGCCGGAGCCGGATACGATCCGACGACGGACCCACACTCACGCACCGGGACATGAGCCCGAACACGCAGCAAGCGGGTTCTTTCCGCGCGCGGCGTTCGGATTGCCGATCGTGTTCCAGTTCAAGGACAGGAATCGAGGAGACCCGCGAGGACGGGGGGGCAAGGGCCTGATGCTCGCGCCGTCCGACACCGTGGACGAGCGGGGGCGCCCCGTCCGCCGCGACCGCATGGCCAGTCCGCTGATCTTGCGGCCGTACTACGACGGCACGCGGTATCGCCCACTCGCGCTCCTGCTCCCGCGCTGGAAGCAACGTGTCAGCATATCGGTCGATCTCGATTCCGATCATGTGGGCCCCGCGTGGCCGAAGAACTCTGGCGAGTGGGAGAAACAGGCCGCCCTGATCGCCCCGCTGCGCGGCCTGGGCGCGGATGCCCTGACCGCGTTCATGCACTACTTCGAGCACTACGCCCGCGAACACCACGGGCGCGGCGGCCGTAGCCGGGGAGGACGTTGATGCCAAGCTTCCTCGTCACACTGTCGCTGGGACCGGTGCAGAGCCTGATCGCCGACGCCCGCCGGACGCGCGACCTCTGGTGCGGCTCGTGGCTGTTGTCGGAGGCCGCCCGCGCCGCCGCGCGGACACTCCACGAGCGGCATCCGGAGTGCCTGATCTTCCCCTGCCCCGACAACCCCGACGAGGACCTGGAACGGCAGGACGCCCCGCGCGAAGCAGCCAATATCGCGAACGTCCTGCGCGCCGAGGTGACGCTCTCCGACCGTGTGGCGGTGCTCGCTCTCTGCGACGAGGTCAAGCGTGCGGCAGCCCTGCGAGTGAAGGAACTCGGTGCGCGGGCGCGCCAGGAGCTTGGAAGTCACGTACGGGAGGATGTCTGGCGCACACAGATCGACGACATCCTCGAGACTTTCGCCGCATGGGCGGAGATCGCGGATGGCGACGACGGCTATCACGCCGCGAGCAGGCGCCTCGGCGCGACCTTGAACGCTCGCAAGGCCACCCGCGACTTCCAGCCGTGCAGTCCGCTGACCGTCGCAGGGCTGCCGAAGTCGTCTCTCGACGGTGCGCGCGAGACGGTGCTACCCGACTGGCCGGCTGAAGAACCTGCCCGCGCGAAACTCCGACTGTCACCCCGCGAACAGCTCGACGCTCTCGGCGTCATCAAGCGTCTGGCCGGCGACGCGGAACAGTTCACCGCCCTGCCGCGCATCGCTGCGGATTCCTGGATCCAGCAACTCGCACCCGGCCAGCAGCAACGGTTGCAGGCAGCGTACAAGCCACTCGTCGACGCGGGCCACGCGACCCGGGTCCGCGGTAACGCCGACGCCTACGCCGCGCTGCCGTTCGACGGCCATCTCTTGTACCCGTCCCGGCTGGAGAACGCGTTGACGCAGGGGCAGGAACAACAAGCGAGTCGGGCCGGTTCGACCCGGATTCACGCGCTTGAGGCGTTTCAGCGATGCATCACGGAGATCGCCAGGGAGCGGACGGACGGGGAGCAGCCGGCCGGAATCCCCGTTCCGTACGCGGCCATCCTGAAGGCCGACGGCGATCGCATGGGTCAATTCCTGTCGCGGGCCCGCAGCGCCGAAGAGTCACGGGAAGTCTCCCGGGCGCTGCACCGTTTCGCTTCGAGTGTGCGCCGTATCGTCCGGGATCATCGAGGCCACGCCGTCTACGCCGGCGGAGATGACGTCCTCGCACTTCTGCCATTGGAACGGGCGCCGGACTGCGCCCGCAGTCTTGCCGGCTCCTTCACGGAACACCTGAACGGAATCGCGACAGGTATGGGGCTTGCCGACGACGAGTGTCCGACGCTGTCGGTCGGCCTCGGCATCGGCTACGTCATCGAACCTCTGGGCGCATTGCGTGCACTCGCCGACCGCGCGGAGCAGCACGCGAAGGGTGACGCCACGCAGACCCCGCGCAATGCGTTGGCGATTTTGCTCAAGATTCGCTCGGGAGCGGAGCTCCGCTGGCGCGCGCAGTGGCGCGATGCGAAGGCGTTCGAAGCGCTGAGCCGATTCACCGCGGCGTACCGCACGGGTGAGCTGCCGACCCGCGCCGCATACGACGTGCGAGACATCGGTCGACGCCTTGCCTGGCTCCGCGACAGCGACGACGAAACTGCACGCGGCATGCGGAACGCCGAGGTCGACCGCATGCTCGACCGGGCGCGCCGCGACGGAAGCGGGAAGACGATTTCCACGGAACTGCGAGACATGATCCGTGATCGATCCGATTGCCAACCACTGGACGAACTTGCCGACACCCTGATCATTGCGCGCTGGCTCTCGGCTCGCACGGCCAACGAGGTGGGAGAGCGCTCATGAGTCCGTCGAAGAAGAAAAAGAAGGGCAAGCAGCACCACCCGCCTCCCCGGTACCGCAAGCGGAACAAGACCGGAGCGGCACACACGACAGCAGTTGAGAGAGGCGCCTCGACTCCGGCGTCGCCTCCTGCCCCGGCACGACCCGCATCCGGCGGAACGGACAGACGCCAGCCCGGCAACGTCGTGAGCCTCGACCCGCTCGCGCCGATCATCGTGCGGTCCGGTCGTCCCATGAACGCCCACACCGATGCCGACCCGGCACAGTTCCCGCGCCCGTCGACCGTGGCCGGCTGCCTGCGTACGGCGTGGGCGCGCGCCACCGACCGGCCCTTCGGATCCGAGCTCGCACAACTCTCCGTCGCCGGACCTCTGCTGATCAGGGACGACGGCCGGGTGTTGGCGCCCAAGCCAGCCGATGCCCTGTACTTCGGTCATGGCGAGTCGGCTCGCTGCCTGCGGGCGAAGCCGCGACCGTTCAGGGGCGGCTGCGGCGCCGACCTGCCGGAGGGACTGCTACTCGTGCAGTTGACCGGGCAGGTAGCCGGCAAGACCGCCACCGGCCCGGCGTGGTGGTCGTGGGACGATCTGCTGGCATTCCGCGACGGCGCGGACATGTCCATCGATGAGTTGAGGAAGAACGGCTGGTCGCCTCCGAAGGGTGATCGACGGATCCACGTGTCCATCGATGCGTCCACCGGAGCCGCGGCTGCCGGGGCGTTGTACGAGACAGAGGGACTGGATCTCGACAGAGCACCGGCCGCGTTCGAAACCAGCGCCGCCCGATGGGCAGAGGCAGCGTCTCCGGCCGTCCTGACCCAGACGGACGGTTCGTCAACCAGCAGCTTCCGCTTGCTGGTCCGCTGCGCGGAGGCGCTGGCGCCAACCCTGGTGCATCTGGGCGGCAAGCGCCGGCTGGCCGCCCTGGAGCCCGAGCCCGAGAAGCGGTGGCCGGCGCCGACCGACGAGTGGCTGGAACGGATCTGCAAGCACGGCGGCCTCTGCCTGACCTTGCTCACGCCGGGAGTCTTCTCGGCCGGCTACCGCCCAGGCTGGCTGGACCATGCGCTGACCGGAAGCCCGCCCGAAGCACCGGGGCTGAAACTGCGTCTGCGCGCCGCCGCGCTGGAACGCTGGCAACCGCACTCCGGCTGGGATCTCGCGCAACGCCAGCCCCGGCCCACGCGCAAGCTCGTCCCGGCCGGCGCGACCTACTGGTTCGACGTGCTCAGCGCCTGCGACGAGGATTCACTGGCGGCGCTGTGGCTCACCAGCGTGTGCGACGAGCAACAGGATCGGCGTGACGGATTCGGCCTCGCGCTGCCTGGCCCATGGACACCGCCGGCTGACGACACCCGGCCGTAAGACCCAGAGGACGATTCATGCAAGCGAGACTGTTCCATCTCCACGCGCTCTCTGCGCTGCACTGCGGCACCGGTCAGTCCGCCGGCGTGGTGGACCTGCCCATCGCCCGGGCGCGGGCGACGCAGCTTCCGATCGTGCCCGGATCATCGCTGCGCGGCGTCCTGCGCCAGCACGTCACCGACAGCGCCGGGGACGACGCCGCGACATTGTTCGGCCCCCGGAACATCCGTAGCGATCAGGAATCTTTCGCCGGCGCTCTCGCGATCGGCGATGCGCACCTGCTGGCGCTGCCGGTGCGCTGTCTGGCAGGCGTCGTCAGCTTCGTCACCTGCCCGTTCATTCTGCGGCGCTACGCGCGGGACATGAAGCGCGCCGGCGCTTCTCGACCGGCGCTGCCGAGCAATCCGGACAAGGGCGCCGCCGGGGTTGCGCCGGCGTCGGTCAACCTCGTCGACGAGAAGCTGGTGCTGGAGGACCTCGACCTGCGGGCTCGCACGGAAACGGCGCTGGAGGCGTGGGCGCAGCACATCGCCCGTGCCGTACATCCCGGCGACGCCGACGCGCAGAAGGATGTCGCCGTCCGCTTCTCGCTCGTTGCCGACGACGTCATGAGCTTCCTCGCAGAAACCGCGACGGATGTCCGTGCCCGCATCCGCCTCGATCCGGAAACCGGCACGGTCGACAAGGGCGCGCTCTGGTACGAGGAACACCTGCCCGCCGAGACCGCCCTCTGGGGCGTGTTCGCCCTGTCGCGTTCCAACAAGGAGGGCGACAGACGCTCCGCGGACGATCTCGCGCAGGCCGTGCCCGGCAGCGTACTGTTGCAGTTGGGCGGCAACGCCGGCGTCGGCCACGGCCTGGTGCGCTTTCTCGCCGAGGAGGTGCCGGCATGAAGGTTCGCACACACGCCGTCGCGAAGGCCGCTTTTGCATGCATCGCCGGCCGGTGCGACGAGAAGGAAAGTGCGCGCGGAGTGGACAACGAGAAGTACGGCGCGCTGGCGGACAGGCTGCCTGCCATGATTCTGGAAAACGGCTTGTCTCAGGCGACCGGATTCCTGCTGGCCAAGGGCAAACCCGAACATTGCGCCGTGCTCGACGACCTGTGCGCCGTGCTTCGATCTGCGGAGGCGACGACCTCCGCCGACGGTCCAGGTCTTCACCAGGAGATCATCGCCAGCGACCTCGATCAGACGCTGATCCTGACCCGCCGATCTCTGGAAGCCGGCGGCTGGCTGAAGCGGTACGCCCAAGGTGTGCTCGGCGTCGACGCGACCGGCGAACGAACGCCCCGTGACGATCCGTCATCTGGAGGCAAGTAGCGATGGCGACGCAACTGATGCGCACCGCTCTGCGACCCTTGTACAAGGCAGCGCGGGAGGATGCTCATCCGGGCCTGCTGCTGCAGCGCGGCCTGGTCGAACACGACGACGATGAACCGAGAATCAAGGCGGGTCACGTCGACCGCATCTGCCGAAGCGCCGCCGGTGACTTCTACCGCCATGCCTACACCCGGTGGAGGAAAGCCACTTCCGACACCACCCGTTTTCGATCCGTGATTCTGAAGCTCAGGACCCGCCTGTTCATCGGACTGACCGGCGGCGGCATGCTGGAGACGGGGTGTGCGATCAGCCGCGCCCACGGCACGCCGTACATCCCGGGATCGAGCGTCAAGGGCCTCGTCGCGGCCCACGCCCTCGAGCGGCTCGACGATTCGGAGGATGCATTCCGCGAACTGTTCGGTGCACGGCCCGCTGCGAACCGCCCGGCCGCCCTGTCGGGGTTGCTCGCCTTTCACGACGCCTGGTGGGAACCGGATTCGGCCGAGTTACCGCTCGTGAAGGAAGTCGTCACGACGCACCACCGCGATTACTACGCCAAGGAAGGCGCCGCGCCCGCCACGGACTTCGACAGCCCGGTCCCCAACGCCCAGGTGGCGGTGCAGGGGGAGTTCCTCTTCGTAATCGAGGGCCCGTGCGACTGGCTCGATTTCGCGGAACAGATGCTCATCTCCGCCCTCGTTACGCGAGGGGCCGGCGCCAAGACGCGCGCCGGCTACGGCCTGTTCACAGCACCGGACGCTCCGTGCTCTGATGAGGGCAGGGGTCCCCACGGTTCCTCCAACCCCGGCCGCGACTGGGTGGATGCCAAGCTCAGGGAACTGAGCGCCAGCCCCGGCGTGCAACCGGATCAGGCACTGCGCGGCAAGGCCCTCGCCGAAGCGTGGTCATCGATGGACGACCCGTCTCTCAAGCAGTCGGCGCTCGCAGACATCCGCGCGCGCTGGGAGGAGAGAGGATGGTGGGACAAGCCGCAGGGTGGGGCCGCGCGGAAAGCGAGAGCAATCTACGACGCCTACCTGGCGCAGCAGGACGAAACCTCTTGAGACCGGTGTTCGCCCGAGCGACCGTCGGTCTGTGATAACAGCAACACGCAGGAACGCCTCCGGCACGCGGTGACGACCGGGAGCAGGCAAAAAAATGCCGCAGCACAGAGGACGCACGCTGGTGATGACGGTCGGGACGGGAAACCGCGACAGGCTCGACGATACCCTGTACACGCCGTTACTCAAGTCCGTCGCGGACGGTGAGTGGAAGATGATCGTCTTGTTGCCGTCTCAAGAGACCCTCCTCTACGCGGAAGAGCTACGCGGGAGAATCGCGCATGGTACGCCGGGCATCGAAGTGAATATCAGGCCACTTCCCGCGGGTCATGAGAACAACGCCGACCGAGCCTACGCTCACTTCGACGGCGTGCTGACCGAGGTCTTGCAGAACAATCCACCGGAAAACGTCGAAGGGTGTGGCTCTTCTTCGTTGACCGTTTTTCCCCCTGTTCATAGGCATTTTCGCCCGCGGACGTTTCCTTTTCTGTTCTTTTTCGCGGGGACAGACCTCCGGACAGCGCCCCCCCGCCTCTTTCGGGCAGCCAGCCCGATCTGATCACGGCACCTGGCG